>Ga0136616_10000006_pt1 | contig 94956 bp, 90 predicted proteins | sample AntDrymUQ2992106_2_FD_106648 | JGI IMG/M metagenome (GOLD analysis project Ga0136616, IMG submission 106648) | Polar desert sand microbial communities from Dry Valleys, Antarctica - metaG UQ299 (21.06) | ecosystem: Environmental > Terrestrial > Soil > Desert | place: Antarctica: Dry Valley... | reverse complement strand
TGGTATGTCGACTCGGTGCTGCTGCGGGCCCGGCTGATCGCCGGGGTGCCGGCCGACCTCGTCGGCTCGCTCACCGGGCTGACCGAAGGCCGCTTTCCCGTCTATGCCCGCGCCCGCTACGCCGACGACCACGCCGAGGGCAGCGACCTCCGGAAGGGCCTGGGCATCTACACCCGCCCCGGCGCGCCGGTGGTGGCGGTCAACGACGGCGTGGTGCGGAAGATCGGCGAGAGCCCCCGCTTGGGCAAGTACCTCGTGCTCGAGGACCCGTACGGCAACCGCTTCACCTACTCCCAGCTGGGGGAGGTGTCCCAGTTCTATCCCGTCCCGAAGAGCGACGGACCGCGCACCGTCCCGGCCGTAAAGGCCAAGGGCGCCGAGGACCCGGCACCCCAGGCACCCGCGTCCGCGGGGCGCCAGCCGGCCAACTCTGACTCTAAGTCCAAGCCTGAGGCTAGGGGAGTCCGGAGGACGGACTCCCCTCGCGCGTCACTTCCCGTGAAGGAGCGCCTGTTCGCGCATCCGGACCTGCCCGCGGCACGCCGGGCGGGCGGCACCGAGCAGCTGCTCGAGCGCAAGGCGGGCAAGAAGAAGGGCTATGAGGTCTTCGAGTCCTACTTCTCGCGTCCCTTCGGCCTCGACTCCTCGAAGGTGCGCCTCCGCCGGCTCGAGCGAGGCTCCCGAGTGGTGGGAGGCACCATCCTCGGGCGTGTGGGCCAGTCCGCCGACGGCGGCGCCCCGCGGCTGGCCTTCTCGATCCGTCCGGCCGGCAAGGGCGCGCCCGCCATCGACCCGAAGCCGATCCTCGATGGCTGGAAGCTGTTGGAGGCCACGGCCATCTACCGCGCCTCGGGCCGCAACGTGCTCTACGCCAAGGGCGACTCCGTGTCGATCGGGCAGATCCTGCTGTGGCCCAAGCCGCTGCTGGAGCGCCGGGTGCTCTCCGACGAGCGCATCGAGATCTACGCGTGCGGGCGCGACGACATCCGCTCCGGCCAGATCGACCGGCGGGTCCTGGCCACGCTCGAGTTCCTGGCCGAGTCCGGGCTGCGGCCGACCGTGACGAGCCTCAAGTGCGGCCACAGCTACTTCACCTCCTCGGGGAACGTCTCCCACCACAGCTCCGGCAACGCAGTGGACATCGCGAAGATCAACGGCATTCCGATCCTCGGCCACCAGGAAGCCGGTGGCATCACCGAGCAGACGGTGCGCCGGCTCATGAGGCTCCAGGGCACCGTGGCCCCCGCCCAGGTGATCTCCCTGCTCGAGCTGGGCGGACCGACAATGGCGATGGGCGACCACGCCGACCACATCCACGTGGGCTTCCGCCCACGGAGCACGCGCGTGTTCCGGCCCGGGCAGTGGACCAACCTGCTGGAGCGGCTGCGCGAGATCCCGAACCCGGTGGTCCCGGTCAAGCCCTCCGAGTTCAGCCTGCCCGCCAAGCGCGGCCAGGGCGACTAGCTAGCTCGTAGTCGCGCTGGAGCCCGCGGGGTGGCGGCCGGGCGAGGACCCCACGACCCAGGACCGGCGAGGACCCCACCACCGGGGAGTCGGAGTCTCCCGTCACGCTTTACGGCTTGCGGGGTGTCTCGGGGTGTCGCGTTTCTTTCGGGGGTGGAAGAGAAACGGCACGCCTCTAGAGGCGATCGCGGCGCGTGCGCACTTCTTGGCCGTCGCGTTACCGACGTAACGCTCCCGTGCGCCCCGCAGGCGCGAGTCTGCATTCGCTTTCGCATATGAACCGCGGAAGCAGACTCGGCGATCGAGTCCCACCCGGGAACCACCCGCCGGCCGAACCCGCACCCTTACCCAGACGCCAGAAGGCGGACGCTCAGACGGCGCGCCAGTCCGTCGCCGCCCCACCCCATCACCACGCCGTGGTTGCGCTCGAACACCGAGCGGGCTATCGGCGCCACGAGGTTCATCCAGCGCTTGGACGTGGACACCTCCCACTCGTAGATCACGGCCGTGACGCCATCGTCCTCCATCAGGCGCCAGCGACCCCGGCCCTCCAGGTCTCCCGTCGCCCTCCCCTCCATGGTGCGCGGCGGATCGACGCGGTCCACGGTGAACTCGAAGCGGACCGGGTAGGGCACCCGGCTGCGCCAGACGATGGCGTAGCGGGCGCCCACCCGGTCTTCCCCGCCCGGGTGCACCTCGGTCACGCTGACCACCCCGCGCCACCAGCTCGGCCAGTCGGTGGCGTCCTGGAGCACGTCCCACACCCGGGGGCGCGGGGCCTCGATCAGCCAGATGTTGAGAAACCGGTAGGTAGGCACGCTGCGGCTCGCGCGGGCCACGGCCGCGCTCCGCTCCTCGCCGGGGGCCGAGCTAATCCAGACTCGCCATCACGTGCTTGACGTGCGTGTAGTCCTCCAGCGCGTACATCGACAGGTCCTTGCCGTAGCCGGACTGCTTGTACCCGCCGTGCGGCATCTCGGTGGCCATGGTGATGTGGTTGTTGATCCAGACACAGCCGAAACGCAGCGCGTTGGACACGCGCAGAGCGCGGCCTATGTCCCGGGTCCACACCGACGACGCCAGGCCGTAGCGCGTGCCGTTGGCCCACGCGATGGCCTCCTCCTCGGAGGTGAACGGCTGCACCGTGATCACGGGTCCGAACATCTCGTTCTGGATCATCTCGTCGTTCTGGCTGAGGCCCGCGACCACGGTGGGCTCGAGATATGAGCCCGGCAGGTCGGGCTCGTTGCCGCCGGTCACGATCTCGGCCGAGTCGGGCTTGCGGGCGAGGAAGCCCTCCACGCTCTCGCGCTGGCGCTGGGAGTTGAGCGGCCCCAGTGTGGTGTCGGCCGCGAAGGTGTCGCCGACCACCAGGGACCTGGCCTGCGCGCTGAGTCCGTTGACCACGTCGTCGTAGAGCCCCTTCGAGGCCAGTACCCGGGTGGCCGCGGTGCAGTCCTGGCCCGCGTTGTAGTAGCCGGCCCCGGCGATCGCCTCCATGGCCACGTCCATGTCCGCGTCGTCGAACACCACCACCGGCGCTTTCCCGCCCAGCTCCAGGTGCACCTTCTTGAGGGAGTCGGCGGCGGCCTTGGCGATCCACTTGCCGGTCTCCGGCGACCCCGTGAGGGAGACCATGTCCACCTCTGGGTGGGTGACGAGCGTGGAGCCGGCCGGCTGCCCCGTCCCGGTGATCACGTTGAGCACGCCCTTGGGAAAGATGTCCCCGGCCAGCTCGGCGAGCTTGACCGTGGACACGGGCGTGGTCTCGGCCGGCTTCAGGACGATCGTGTTGCCCGTGGCCAGCGCGGGCCCGATCTTCCAGATGGCCATCATCAGCGGGTAGTTCCACGGGGTGATCTGGCCCACCACACCCACCGCCTCGCGGCGGATAATCGAGGTGAAGCCCTCCACGTACTCCCCGGCGGCCTTGCCCTCCAGGTTGCGCGCCGCCCCGGCGAAGAAGCGCAGGTTGTCCACGAGGAAGGGCACCTCGTCATCGAAGAAGGCCTGGCGCGGCTTGCCCGCGTCGGCGGCCTCGAGGTCGGCCAGCTGCTCGCCGTGCTCCTCGAGCACATCGGCCAGCTTGAGGATTGCTGCCGCCCGCTCCCCCGGAGTGGTGGTGGACCATGTCTCGAAGGCCCCGCGCGCGGCCTTGACCGCGCGGTTCACGTCCTCCTCGGTAGACAGCGGCATCTCCGCTATCTGCTCGCCCGTCGCCGGGTTTATAACGGGGTCGGTGGCCCCGTCGGCGGAGTCCACGAACTCACCGTCGATGAAATTCTGGAGCTTGGTCTTGGTGGCGGTTGCCATGTGGCGGCTCTCCTCTAATCCAATATTCAAACCGGCCAGGTGCCGGCGGGGGTCGGGGGGCGTGAGCCCCCCGATGTCATCCTCTCAGGCCGTCGCGGGCGCGCCCAGCGCCTCGTCGACGGTCACGTGTGGCATGCCGACGCCCTCGGCGACGGCGGGATGGGTCACCCGGCCGCCGGCCACGTTCACGCCCGGGCGCAGGCCCGGATCGCGGGCGATGGCCTTGGGCACCCCATGGTCGGCCAGTGCAAGCACGTACGGCAGCGTCGCGTTGGTGAGGGCGAACGTGGAGGTGACGGGCACGGCTCCCGGCATGTTCGTCACGCAGTAGTGGGTCACCCCGTCCACCTCGTAGACCGGGTCGGTGTGCGTCGTCGGGCGGGAGGTCTCGAAGCAGCCCCCCTGGTCGATCGACACGTCCACCAGCACGGCCTGGCGCTTCATCAGCGCCAGCTGCTCGCGCTTGACCACGTACGGGGCCCGCGCGCCGTGCACCAGCACGGCGCCGATCACGAGGTCGGCGTAGGGCAGCATGTCCTCCACGGCGAGCGTCGAGGAGTACACGGTCGAGGCGCGCCCGCCGAAGGCCACGTCCAACTCCCGCAGGCGATCGATGTTGCGATCGAAGACGAACACGTCGGCCTCCATGCCGATCGCGATGAAGGCCGCGTTGAGGCCCACCACGCCGCCGCCGATCACGAGCACTGTGGCGGCCGGCACGCCGGGCACGCCGCCCAGCAGCACGCCCCGGCCTCCCATCGGCTTCTCGAGAAAGAACGCGCCGGCCTGGGTGGCGATCTTGCCCGCCACCTCCGACATGGGGGCCAGCAGCGGCAGCCGCCCCCTCGCGTCCTCCACCGTCTCGTAGGCGATGCAGGTCGCGCCCGAGGCGCACAGGTCCTTGGTCAGGTCGGGCGCCGGCGCCAGGTGCAGGTAGGTGAAGAGCGTCTGCTCGGGTCCGAGCATCGCCACCTCCCCCGGCTGCGGCTCCTTGACCCCGAGCACCAGCTCGGCCTGCTCGAACACCGCCGGGGCGTCCGGCACGATGCGCGCGCCCTGGGCCTCGTACTCCGTGTCGGGGATCGTGCTTCCCTCCCCGGCGCCGGACTGGATGACCACCTCGTGGCCGCGCTCGGTCAGCTCCCTCACCCCCGCGGGAGTGAGGGACACGCGGTACTCGTCGGTCTTGATCTCCGTCGGAACTCCGACCTTCATTCTCTCCCCCGTTCCGAGTTCATGGACTGACAAGCTCTCTCGCGCGCAGGGCCAGCCAGAACTCGATCCGGTCGCGCGCGCTCGACAGGTCGCGGCCGGTCAGCTGCTCCACGCGGCGGATGCGGTAGCGCAGCGTATGGCGGTGGCAGAAGAGCTCGCGTGCCGCCCGCTCCCACTGCCCGTTCTGCTCGATGTAGGTCTCGAGCGACCGGATCAGCTCGTCGCCGTACTCGCCGCTCGCCTCCTCCAGCGGGCCGAGCACGCTGTCGCAGAACAGGCGCAGGGCGTCGTCGTCCTGGAGCGAGAGCAGCAGCTGGAACGCGCCGAGGTCCCGGTAGGACGCCACGGCGGGGGCCGCGCCGTTGGCCAGCGTCGCCGCCTCGAGGGCGCAGCGCGCCTCGTGGAAGGTGTTGCGCAGCACGCCCACGGGGGCCGTGCGCGAGGCGGCCGCCCGCAGCCCGATCCGCTCGCCGTCCAGCGCCTGGTACGCCCGCCCGGCCAGCTCCACGGGATCAAGTCCGTCGCGCGCGTCCACCACGGCGCAGAGCAGGTGCTCGCGCGTGGCCACCAGCGCGCCGACGCCGGCGTCGCTGAGGAAGCGGTCCAGGTCCATCGCGGGGGGCAGGCCGTCGGGCTCGCCGGTGGCGAACACCATCGCCGCGGCGTGTGCGCCCACGCCGAAGGGGCGCAGGCGCACGCCCAACTCCTCCTCCGACAGCCGGCCGGTCAGCGCCTCGGCCAGCACGTCCCCGGCCAGCCGTCGCTCGGTGTCCCGCATCGCTCGCTGACGCATCAGCTCGAGCGCCACGACCGTCACCGCCTGCTGGAGGATCAGCCGCTCGAAGTCCCCCAGGCCGCCCGCGTCGCGGGCAGCCACGAGCCAGGCCTGCGGCTCCCCGCGCCCGCGCAGGGACACCGGCAGCACCAGCGAGCGCCCGGCGATCTCCGGGTGGTCGGGCGCGAACTCCGCCCCCTCGGCACCGGCGCCGCGGGACATCTCCGCGCCCCGGCGGCGCACCTCGGCCCGCACCTGGTCGAGCGCGCCGGACGGCAGCTCGCGGCGGAAGGCCCGCGTGGCGATGGTGTCGCCGCGGCCCGAGAGCACGCACACCGCACCGCCGGTGGCCGCGGCCAGCGCGCGCACCAGCTCGTCCAGGCCACGTTCCTCGAGCACCAGCCGCTCGAGCCTCTTGTGGATCGCGATGCCGCGCTGCAGGGACTCGTACTGCTCGTTCACGAGCTTCGTGAAGGCCTTCTCGGTCAGGGCGATGAAGGGAAGCTCGTACGGCACCTCGAACAGCGGGAAGCTCAGCTCCCGGGCCTCCTGGAGGATCGCGGCGGGCAGCTCCGCGTGCTCGAACCCGGTGCCGAACCCCAGCCCGGCCAGGTGGTGCGAGGACAGCAGCCGCACGAACTCCCGCTGGGTTCGCTCGTCGGTGAGCTGGAACCCGGTGGTCAGGAGCAGCTCCCCACCCGACAGCCACGGGGTGGGGTCGGGAAGCTCGGAGATGTGCACCCAGCGGACGGGCGCCTCGGCCGCGTCCTCGCCCGCGGCCAGCGAAAGGCCGAGCTCGCCGACGAGGCCGCGGACGTTCAGCATCCTGCGCCTAGCCGTTGATGCGTTCCCACGCCTCGGTCAGCACCGTGCGGAGCGTGGTGTCGATCTCCTCGAACTGCTCCGTGTCGGCGATCAGCGGTGGGGAGAGCTGGATCACCGGGTCACCGCGATCGTCGGCGCGGCAGATCAGCCCGAGCCGGTACAGCTCGCCCGACATGAAGCCACGCAGGAGGTCCTCGGACTCCGCATCGTCGAAGCTCTCCTTGGTCTCCTTGTCCTTGACCAGCTCGAGCGCCTGGAAGTAGCCCGCACCGCGCACGTCGCCCACGATCGGCAGGTCATCGTGGAGCGCGTCGAGCATCTGCCGGAACTCGCCCTCCTTCTCGCGCACGTGGCCGCAGAGGTCCTCGCGCTCGAAGATGTCCAGGTTGGCCATCGCTATGGCCGCGGACACGGGATGGCCGCCGAACGTGATTCCGTGGGTGAACGTCTGCGTCCCCTGCATGAAGGGCTCCGCCACCCGGTCGGAGACGATCACGGCGCCCATCGCGGCGTAGGCCGAGGTCAGGCCCTTGGCCGTAGTGATCATGTCCGGCTGGTAGTCGAACCGCTGGGCGCCGAAGTAGTGCCCGAGGCGCCCCCACGAGCAGATCACCTCGTCGGAGATCAGCAGCACGCCGTGGCGGTCGCAGATCTCACGGACGCGCTGCCAGTACCCGTCCTGCGGCACGAAGCAGCCGCCGGAGTTCTGCACCGGCTCGAGGATCACGGCCGCCACCGTCTCCGGCCCCTCGAACTCGATCTTGTGCTCGATCTGGTCGGCGGCCCAAAGGGGGTCGCGATCCTCCGGCCAGCGGTAGGAGTTCGTGTTCGCCACGTGCAACGCGCCGGGCACGAGCGGCTCGAACTGGGTCCGCAGGGGCGTGATGCCGGTGATCGAGAGCGCGCCGAAGGTGGTCCCGTGGTAGGCGGTCTCGCGCGCGATGATCTTCGTCCGCTGACCCTCGCCGTTGAGCTTGTGGTAGGCCCGCGACAGCTTCCACGCGGACTCCACGGCCTCCGAGCCGCCGGAGGTGAAGAAGACTCGGTTGAGGTCGCCGGGGGCCAGGCTCGCCACGCGGTCGGCCAATTCGATCGCCATCGGGTGCGCGTAGCTCCAGTTGGTATAGAAGCCCAGCTCCTTGATCTGCCGCGCGGCCGCGTCGCCGATCTCCGCGCGCCCGTGACCGGCGTTGACGCAGAACAGTGCCGACAGGCCGTCGAGGTAGCGCTTGCCGTGCTCGTCGTAGACGTAGCAGCCCTCCCCGCGCACGATGATCGGGATCTCGTGATCCTCGTCGTACGCGCCCATGCGCGTGAAATGCATCCAGAGGTGACGCCGAGCCTTCTCCTGCAGGGCGCTGGGGGCGCCCGTGTGCGGCTCGTACGCTGTCTGGGGAGTGGTTGCCATCAGCTCTCCTCAGTTGCGGGTGCTAGACGCTTTGGACAACGCTACTGGCGTGTTGGTAGCAACACAAGTGCGAAGCTGGGCAAATTGGCCAGCTACTGGTTCGACTATTTGTCCAAAGGAGAACAGCGGTTTTGCCCCTTTCGCCACTTGTCCCGCTGACGGGTTGGCCATAGCGTGCCACCGAGCATGAGCCTCGAGGGCCAAGCCGGCGCGGCCCCCAGTGTCCGCCTGGAGCGGGTGACCAAGCGCTTTGGAGACTTCACCGCGGTCCGTGAGATGGACCTGGACATCGAGCGCGGAGAGTTCTTCACGCTCCTCGGCCCGTCGGGATGCGGCAAGACCACCACGCTGCGCATGGTCGCGGGGTTCGAGGAGCCCACGGAGGGCGTCGTGCTGCTCGACGGTCAGGACGTGACGGGACTGCCGGCCTTCAAGCGCCCGACCAACACCGTCTTCCAGAGCTACGCCCTGTTCCCCCACCTGAGCGTGGAGCGCAACGTCGCCTTCGGCCTCCAACGACGGAAGGTCCCCAAGGACGAGGTCCGTAGTCGTGTGGCCGAGGAGCTCGAGCGGGTGGGCCTCACGCCGGAGGCCAAGCGAAAGCCCCGCCAGCTCTCGGGCGGCCAGCAGCAGCGGGTGGCGCTCGCGCGCGCGCTCGTGAACCGCCCCGCCGTGCTCCTGCTCGACGAGCCGCTCGGCGCGCTGGACCTCAAGCTGCGCAAGCAGCTCCAGGTGGAGCTCAAGCGAATCCAGCGCGACGTGGAGATCACCTTCGTGTACGTGACTCACGACCAGGAGGAAGCCCTGACGATGTCCGACCGCATCGCGGTCATGAACCGCGGGGTGATCGAGCAGATCGACGGTCCCGAGGAGGTATACGAGCGTCCCCGGACCACGTTCGTCGCCGGGTTCATCGGCGTGTCCAACCTCATGCCGGGACAGCTGCGGTCGGTCTCGGGCGAGAGCGCGGAGCTGACGCTGGACTCGGGGGTCACGGTGGCCACGGAGGCGCGCGGAGCGACGGTGGGGGAGCGCGTCCACGCGGTCGTGCGCCCCGAGAAGCTGGAGCTGAGCCCGCTGGAGGACCCGGCGGTGGCGGGACGCCCGTCGGTGGAGGGAATGATCGAGAGCTCGCTCTATCTCGGCACGGCCACGCAGGTGGCGGTGCGCTTGGGAGACGGAACGGGTATGACCGTACTGGTGCCCAACGCCAGCGAAGCCGAGCGTCAGCGTCTGCCGGGAGCGGGCGCGCGCGTGCGGCTGGCGTGGGCCAACGAGCACATCCACATCGTTCGCGAGGCGCAGGGCGGAGAGGCTCCTGCGCAATCGGAGATAGACACGGCCCAGGTGGCCTGAGAGGAGTCAGCCAGCGTGCAGGAGAAGCCCATGAACGAGTTCGAGCGCCGCTTCGACCGGATGATCCGCGAGGAGCTGACCAGGAGGCGTCTGCTTCGCCGGGGGGCGCTGGGCGCCCTGAGCGTCAGCGCGATCGCGTACCTGGCCGCGTGCGGTGACGACGAGCTGAGCAGCGGCGAGGACGAGTCCGAGGCCAAGGCGATCGCCAAGGGCGAGATCTCGAAGACGCTGACGTTCGCGAACTGGCCCCTGTACATCGACATCGACGACAAGACCAAGGAGCGCCCGACGCTTGAGAAGTTCAAGGCCAAGTACGGCACGACGGTCGACTATGTGGAAGAGGTCAACGACAACACCGAGTTCTTCGGAAAGGTCCGCCAGGAGTACGAGCAGGGCAAGTCGGGCGGGCGCGACATCCACTGCGTCACCGACTGGATGTGCGCACGGATGCAGCGCCTGGGCTTCGTGCAGCGCTTCGACAAGGCCGAGATGCCCAACTCCACCAAGAACATCGAGGACGCGGTGGCCAGCCCGGACTTCGACCCCAAGCGCGAGTACTCGATGCCGTGGCAGTCGGGCCAGGTGGGTCTCGTCTACCGCAGCGACCTGACCGGCGGAGACCTGTCGAGCGTCAATGACCTGTTCGACCCGAAGTTCAAGGGCAAGGTCACTTTCCTGTCCGAGATGCGCGACTCCGTGGGCTCGGTGCTGCTCAGCGACGGCATCACGCCCGAGGAGGCGTCGAAGGACCAGGTGCTCGAGGCGATCGAGAGGATCGAGAAGGCGTCGAAGGACGGCCAGATCAGGCGCTTCACCGGCAACGACTACACCAAGGACATCCTGAAGGGCGACTCCGAGGCGCTGCTCGGGTGGTCGGGCGACGCCATCCAGCTCACCGCCGACAATCCGGACATCCGCTTCGTACAGCCCGAGGAGGGCTTCATGGTGTTCACGGACTCCATGCAGATCCCGGTGGGCGCGCCGCACGCGTTCACGGCGCAGAAGATGATCGACTTCGTCTACGACCCGGAGATCCAGGCGGCGATCACCGCCTACGTGAACTACGTGCCGCCGGTCAAGGGCACGAAGGAGGTCCTGGTCGAGCAGGACCCGGAGATCGCGAACAACGAGCTGATCTTCCCCGACCTCGCCAACGCCCACAACTTCAAGACGTTCTCGCCCGAGGACGAGCGGGACATCGACGAAGCCTTCCAGCGCGCGATCGGGGCTTGAGCCGCACCCGGCGCAGCCTCGTCCCCTATGCCCTGCTCGCGCCGGGGATGCTGTGGCTGGCCATCTTCTTCGCCATCCCGCTGTACTACATGGCGGAGATCTCGCTCAAGGAGGGCACGCTCGAGACGGGCTACCAGCTGACGTGGCATTTCCAGACCTACGTCGACGCCATCAAGAACTACGACTCGCAACTCATGCGGTCGTTCCAGTACGCGGGCCTGGCCACCCTGATCTCGCTCGCGATCGCGTTCCCGCTGGCCTACGCGATCGCGTTCCGCGGGGGCAGGTACAAGACCGCCCTGCTCCTGATGGTGATCCTGCCGTTCTTCACCACATACCTGGTGAGGACGTTGTCGTGGCAGACCATCCTCGACGACTCGGGTTTGGTGGTGGACGCTCTGAAGGCTGTCGGCCTGCTGGCGGATGACGGTCGGCTGCTGGCCACCACCAACGCCGTGGTGGCCGGGATCACCTACAACTTCCTTCCCTTCATGATCCTGCCCGTCTACGCGGCGTTGGAGCGGATCGACCCGCGGATGCTCGAGGCGGCCTACGACCTCTACGCCAAGCGCCGCGACGTGATCACGCGGGTGGTGGTCCCCGCGGCGGCGCCCGGGATCGTGGCCGGCGTGCTGCTCACCTTCATCCCCGCGGCCGGAGACTTCGTCAACGCCGAGTTGCTCGGCACTCCCCAGCAGTCGATGATCGGCACCGTGATCCAGAGCCGCTACCTCGAGATCACCGACTATCCGACCGCCGCGGCGCTGTCGTTCATCCTGATGCTGATCATCCTCGTGCTCGTGCTGGTCTACGCGCGCTTCGTGGGCACGGAGTCGCTCACCGGCGCGGAGGAAGCCCGCTAGGTGGAGGCGGTCGCCCTACGCGTGGGCCGACGTGCGCTCAACGGCGCACTCAACTTCTACGCCGGCCTGGCCCTGCTGTACCTGCTGGTGCCGCTGGCGATCATCCTGCTCTTCTCGTTCAACGACACCAGGAGCCGGTTCAACTTCATCTGGAACGGGTTCACGCTGCGCCACTGGGAGGATCCGTTCGCGTTCCCCGACCTGACCGACGCCCTGGTGGTCAGCATCCAGATCGGATTGCTCACCACGCTGATCGCCACTGCGCTCGGCACGCTTATGGCGCTGGCGCTCGTGCGCTACCAGTTCCGCGGCCGCGCACCCACCAACCTGTTCATCTTCATTCCCCTGGCCACACCCGAGGTGGTGCTCGGCGCGTCGCTGCTGTCGTTGTTCATCTCCATCGGCTTCGCCCGCGGCTTCGTCTCCATCCTGATCGCGCACGTCATGTTCAGCGTCTCGTTCGTCGTCGTGACCGTGCGCTCCCGCCTGATCGGGTTCGACCGCTCGATCGAGGAGGCCGCCCAGGACCTTGGGGCCACCGGGCTGCAGACCTTCTTCCGGGTCACCCTCCCGCTGATCGCCCCGGCCGTGCTCGCGGCGGCGCTTCTCACCTTCGCGCTCTCGCTCGACGACTTCGTCATTACGAACTTCAACGCCGGATCGACCGTCACGTACCCGCTCTACATCTGGGGGGCGGCACGCGTGTCGATCCCGCCCCAGGTGAACGTGCTGGCGGCGATGATCTTCCTGTTCACGCTGGCGATGATGCTGCTCACGGTCTGGCAGCAACGGCGGGCGGAGCAACTGGCCCAGATCAGACCCGAACCAGAGGGATGAGGGTGGAGAGTGCTGCGGTAGGTGTGGAAGGGGGCCCGGCTCGAAGTGAGCACGGCCTCAAGAAGGATGCGATCGGATTCATCGACGGCCTGATCATTGGGATCGCCTCCACCGCGCCGGCGTACTCGCTGGCCGCGGTGCTCGCCATCGTGGTGGTGGGGGTGGGGGTCCAGGCGCCGGCGGTCATGCTCGCGTCGTGCATCCCGATGTTCCTGATCGCCTCGTCGTTCCACTACATGAACCGCGCCGATCCGGACTGCGGCACCACGTTCTCGTGGATCACGCGGGCGATCGGTCCCAAGGTCGGCTGGGTCGGCGGGTGGGCGGTCAGCATGACCGGGATCCTGGTGATCGGGTCGCTCGCGCAGGTGGCGGCCTACTACACGTTCGACCTGCTCGGAGCCACCGGGCTGCGGGACTCGACCGCGGCCAACGTGGTGTTCACGCTCGTGATCATCGCGGTCATGACGACCATCTGCGTGCTCGGCACCGAGCTGTCGGCTCTCGTGCAGCGGGTGATGATCCTGTTCCAGGTCGGGGCGCTCCTGATGTTCGCCGTCGTGGCCCTGCTCAGCGGCGGGCCCCTCAGCCCCGAGCTGTCCTGGTTCTCCCCCTTCGCGGTGGACAGCCGCGACGCGCTCATCCTCGGCGTGCTGACGGGAGTGTTCATCTACTGGGGCTGGGAGAGCGCGTTCAAACCTCAACGAGGAGACCGAGGGTGAGGCCTCCGCGCCCGGTCTGGCGGCCGTCCTGTCCACCGTCATCCTCCTGTTGACCTACGTGCTCACCACGACCGCCGTGGTGGCCTATGCGGGCCTCGGGCAGATCGCGGACTTCGAGGACGATGCCGGCATCTTCGGCGCGCTCGCGTCTGACGCGCTGCCCTCGCCACTCGACAAGGTCGTGGTCCTGGCCGTCATCACCTCGGCGCTCTCCTCGACCCAGACCACGATTCTTCCCGCCTCTCGCACGATGCTGTCGATGGCGCGCCAGGGGGCGTTCCCGGACGCCTTCGGGCGGGTGCACGACCGCTTTCTGACCCCCCACGTGTCGACCATCGCCATCGGGACGATCGCCGCAGTGTGGTTCGCGGTCCTGTTCCCGCTGTCGGCTCGACCCCGCACAAGCTGCTCCATCTGTCGGAGCGGCCGGTGCTGGTGGTCCCGGCCTGACAGCAGCGGCGCCCAGCCGGAAGGGAGGCCCCGCGACCTGACCTCACTAGGCTCACCGGCGTGGCGAGCTACGACCTGATCAAGGACCTCCCGCTGCAGGTGGACGGGCACGAGCTGAGGGGTCATGAGCTGGAGCTGTCACCGGACTTCACCCGCGTGACGACGGAGATCGCCCTGCGCGGCGGTGACCATGAGGGCGTCGGGGAGGACGTGACCTACGACGGCCTCGACCACGTGGCCTTCCAGGCCGAGGGCGGAACGCTCGACCTGACCGGCTCGCACACGCTCGACTCCTTCGCCCGGCGGCTGGATGAGCTCGAGCTCTGGCCCTCCCCGCCGGTTCGCGACGACTCGCGTCGCTACCGGCGGTGGGCCTTCGAGTCCGCGGCGCTGGACTTGGCACTGCGGCAAGCGGGGCGCTCGCTGGCCGAGGTGCTCGGCCGCGACGCCAGGCCGCTCAACTTCGTGGTCTCGATGCGCCTGACCTCGCCTGGAGGCCCCGGCTCTCCCGAGACCGCCGAGCGGCTGCTCTCGATCCTCCAGCGCTTCCCCGGCACTCGCTTCAAGCTCGACCCCACCAACACCTGGACGGACGAGCTGGTGGACGAGCTGGCGGCCACGGGCGCGGTGGACTCACTGGACCTCAAGGGCTTCTACAGCGGGACTCCGGTGGACGTGGACACCGACCCCGAGCTCTACGCGATGGTGCTCGAGGCCTTCCCTGAGGCCTGGATCGAGGACGCCGACGTGACCGACGAGACGCGCCCGATCCTGAAGCCACACGCGTCCCGGCTCACCTGGGACGCCCCGATCCACGGCGTGGCGGACGTCGAGGCGCGGCCGTGGCGCCCGCGGATGGTCAACATCAAGCCGTCCCGCGTCGGCCCGCTCGCGGCGCTGTTCGGCCTGTACGACTGGTGCGAGGAGCAGGGCATCGGCGCCTATGGCGGCGGGCAGACCGAGCTCGGCGTGGGACGCGGGCACATCCAGTATCTCGCCTCGATCTTCCACCCCGACACCCCCAACGACACCGCACCCTCCGGCTACAACCAGTCGACACCCCTGGATGACCTGCTCACGAGCCCGCTCGAGCCCCGGATCGCGGCCGCGGGCTTCCGCTGGGACGCCTAGAGAAGGAGCACCGATGCCCGCAGAACGCTTCGTGCAGGAGCTCAACGCCCAGATCGAGCGCGAGATGGGAGCCTCGCAGCAGTACCTCGCAGCAGCCATCTGGTACGACGACCAGACCCTGCCCCGCCTGGCCCAGCTCTTCTACGACCAGGCGGTCGAGGAGCGCGGGCACGCGCTCATGATGACCAAGTACCTGCTGGACCTGAACGTTCGCCCCAAGGTTCCGGGGGTGCGCGAGCCGAGCGGAGAGTTCGCCGACCTGGTCGAGCCGATCTCCATTGCGCTGGAGCAGGAGCGCAAGGTCACCGATCAGATCTCGCGGCTGGCCGGCATCGCTCGCGAGGAGAACGACTACGTGAGCGAGCAGTTCGTGCAGTGGTTTTTAAAGGAGCAGGTGGAGGAGATCGACCTGATGTCCACGCTGCTCGACACCGCCGAGCGCTGCCGCGACCGACCGCTGGACCTGGAGGACTTCATCGCCCGGGAGGGCATCGGCGGCGGGGGGGCCACAGATCCCACCGCACCCCGGGCCGCCGGTGGCTGACCTCGATCTGCATACGCTCTCCCCGGGGGCGCAGACGGCCGACGCGATGGCCGAGCGCGTGGCCGGGTTTGTCTCCGAGGCGCGCACGTCGCTGGCCCTGGCGCTCTACGACGTTCGCCTGCCCGGGCCGCCCGGCGACCTCGTGGCGGGCGCGCTGCGCGACGCCGCAGCGCGCGGAGTCGCCGTGCGCATCGCCTACAACGCGGACCACGACGAGCGCCAGTTCCCGCCCCCGCCGCGCACCGCGCCGGAGTTGGTCGAGGCGCTGCCGTTCCCTACCGTGGGCGTGCCGGGGATACCGGACCTCATGCACCACAAGTACGCGGTGCGCGACGGCGAGTCGGTGTGGACCGGCTCCACCAACTGGACCACCGACTCCTGGACGCTGCAGGAGAACGTGGTGACCGTGGTGCGCTCCGCCGAGGTGGCCGGCGCGTTCACCCGCAACTTCGAGGAGCTCTGGGACGAGCGCGACGTGAGTCGCAGCGGGCACGAAGAGCCGCCACGCGCTGACGTGGGCGGGCACGAGGTGCGGCCGTGGTTCACGCCCGGGCGCGGGGAGGACCTGTCGCACCGGATTGCCGGAGCGATCGGCCGGGCCCGGCGCCGCGTGAGGATCGCCTCGCCGGTCATCACCGCCGGGCCCGTGATCGGCACGCTGGCCGAGGTGGCCGCCGAGCGCCGCGTGGACCTCCGGGGCGTGGTGGACCGCACGCAGATGAGCGAGGTCTTTCACCAGTGGCGGACCAACGGGCGGTCGGCGTGGAAGATCCCGATCGTGGCGTCGGTGTTCGCGCATGCCGACTTCAGGGGCAAGCCGTCGACCCGGTACACCCCCGACAGCCCCCACGACTTCATGCACGCCAAGGTCACGGTGGCCGATGACGTGACCTTCGTGGGGTCCTTCAACCTCTCGCGCTCGGGGGAGATGAACGCGGAGAACGTGCTCGAGGTGCACGACCCGGAGGTGGCCGAGCAGATGGCCACGTTCATCGACCAGATCCGCGACCGCTACGAGGCGATGCCTATTCCGGACGACGTGCCTGGCGGTGCGTCGCCTCCCGCAGCGTCCGCAGCACCTCCGCCGGGTCGTCGGTGAGCGTGAGCAGGTCCACGTCCTCAGGCGAGATCTTGCCGTCGGGCAGCATCCGCTCGCGGATCCAGTCCACGAGGCCGCGCCAGTAGTCGCAGCCCACGAGGATCACCGGGAAGTGGCGCACCTTTCCGGTCTGGATGAGCGTCAGCGACTCGAAGGTCTCGTCGAGCGTGCCGAACCCGCCGGGGAAGACCACGAACCCGCTGGCATAGCGGACGAACATGACCTTGCGGGTGAAGAAGTAATGAAACTCGAGGCCCAGCTCCACGTGCTCGTTGAGCCCCTGCTCGAAGGGCAGCTCGATGTTGAGTCCGATCGACTGCGCGCCGGACTCGCGCGCGCCCAGGTTGGCGGCCTCCATGATTCCCGGGCCGCCGCCCGTGATGATTGAGAAGCCGGCGTTGCCCAGCAGCCGCGAGGTCTCCCGTGCGAGGGCATACTCGGGGTCGTCTTCCGGGGTGCGCGCGGAGCCGAACACCGACACCGCGGCGCCCACGTGGCCGAGCGCCTCGAAGCCCATCCGCAGCTCGTCGAGCACCCGGTCGAGGCGATCCTCGTCCGTGAGCTGCGACTCGACGTCCGCCTGCTCGGCGGCGATGATCTCCTCGTCGAGGGTGGCGGGTACACGCGGCTCGGGCTCGGCCATCGAGACGCTCAGCGGCCCACTAGAGCGCCAGCGACAGGGGCTGCTCGAGCAGCCCCCTCACGCGGGCGAGGAACTCGGCACCGTCGGCTCCGTAGAGGATGCGGTGGTCGCAGACCAGGGTGAGCGCCAGCAGGTCGCGAGCCACCACGCGGCCGCGCTCGTCTGCCGCCGGTCGCTTGCCCAGCGCGCCCACCGACAGGATCGCGGCCTGGGGCGGATTGATGATCGCCTCGAAGCGGTCAATGCCGTACATCCCGAGGTTGGAGACGGTGAACGTGCCGCCCGACAGCTCCGGCGGGGTGATCTCTCGTTCGCGGACGCGCTCGATCAGCCTCCGTGCGTCGGCGGCGATCGCGCCGAGCGACTTCTGGTCCGCGCCGAAGATGGTCGGCACCACCAGCGCGTCCTGGGCGGCCACGGCGATGCCCACGTTGACGTTCGCATAGAGCTCGAACTTGCCGTCGCGGTAAGACGCGTTGACCCTCGGATGGGCCCGCAGCGCGGAGCCGCAGGCCTTGACGATCATGTCGTTGTAGGAGGGCGCGGGGTCGGAGACCTCCTTGAGCCGCTTGCGCAGCTCCACGGCCCCGGTCATGTCCACGTCCACCGTCAGCGAGAAGTCGGGCGCGGTGGCCTTCGACTCGGCCATGCGGCGGGTCACCGTCTGCTGGAGCCGGGTGAGCTCGTGAATCTCCACCGCGCCCTTGGCCCCGGCCTCGCCGCGGGCCGGCTCGGGGGCCGCCGGGGCGGCCTCGGCGGGGGCGTCCGCCTCCCTCTCCGGCGCCGAGGCGCCGCCGTCCTTGGCAGCGGCCTCCACGTCGGCCTTGACGATCCGGCCCCCGGGACCCGATCCCTCCAGGCGCGCCAACTCCACGCCCAGCTCGCCGGCCATCCGGCGGGCGACCGGTGAGACCCTCAGGCGCTCTCCGTCACCGTTGCTTGAGGCGGGGGTTGGGGCGGCACGTTCCTCGGTTGCGGTGGCCTTGGCGGGCTCAGCGTCGTCCGCCTCGGACTCCTGGTGGGCGTCGTCCGCCTCGGCGGGCTGGGCCTCGGCCTCCACGTCCTGATCTTCGGCTCCGGGCTCCGGCTCGTCGGCCTTCTCGTCGCTGTCGCCGGACTTCGCCTCGCCGGCCTCCCCGATGCGGGCGATGGGCTCCCCGATGGGCAGCGTGTCGCCCTCCTTGGCCAGGATCTCGACGAGCACGCCGTCGCTGTCGGCCTCGTAGGTCATGTTGGCCTTATCGGTCTCGATCTCCACGAGCGGCTCGCCGCGCTTGACCTGGCCACCCTCCTCGACGAGCCACTTGAGGACCGTGCCCTCCTCCATGGAGTCAGACAGGCGCGGCATGACCACGTCGGCGGCCATCTGTTAGAGGTCCCGGAAGGTCGCGAGGGCCGCCTTGACCACGTGCTCCTCGTGAGGGAAGGCGGCCTGCTCGAGCGGCTTGGAGTACGGCATGGGCACGTCGGCGCCGGTCACGCGCTGGACGGGGGCGTCGAGCCAGTCGAAGGCCTGCTCCTGGATCAGCGCGGCCAGGTTGGCGCCGACGCCGCCGTGGGGCCAGCCCTCCTCCACGATCACCGCCCGGTTGGTCTTCTTGACCGAGTCGAGGATGGTGTCCAGGTCGAGCGGGCGCAGGGTGCGGGGGTCGATCACCTCGGACTCGATCTCGTGCTGGTCGGCCAGGGTCTCGGCCGCCTTCTCGGCGGTGATCGCCATGCGCGAGATGCCCACCATGGTCACATCGTTGCCCTCGCGCCGGATCGCAGCCTCGCCGAACCGCATCGGGCCGCCGTTCTCCGGCACCTCGCCGCGCTGGCCGTAGAGCGTCTCGTGCTCGATGAAGACCACCGGGTTGTCGTCGCGGATGGCGGCCTTGAGCAGGCCCTTGGCGTCCGCCGGGGTGGATGGCACCGCCACCAGCAGGCCCGGTACGTGGAGATAGAAGGCCTCGAAGCAGTGTGAGTGCGTGGGGCCCAGCTGGTGGCCGGCGCCCTGGGGCATGCGCACCACCAGGGGCACCTTGGCCTGACCCCCGAACATGTAGTGGATCGCCGCGGCGTGGTTCACGACCTGGTCCATCGCGAGCAGCGAGAAGTTGATCGTCATGAGCTCCACCACGGGCCGCAGCCCGGTCATGGCGGCGCCCACGCCCATGCCGACGATGGTGTTCTCGGAGATGGGCGTGTCGCGCACGCGCCTCTCGCCGAACTCCTCGAGCAGGCCGGCCGTGACCTTGAAGGCGCCGTTGAACACCCCGATGTCCTCTCCCATGAGGAAGACCGAGTCGTCTGCCTCCATCTCCTCGCGCAGCGCCTGGTTGAGCGCCTCGCGATAGCGCATGACGGGCATCAGGAGTGGACCTCGACTCGGCCCACTAGTCACCGCCGCCCTCTTCGTCGCGGTCGTCGGCTGCGGGCTCGCCCTCGCCCTCCTTGGGGCTGCTGCCCCGGCGGCGCGCCTCGGCGTCGCCCACTGACGCATAGGCGGCACCCTGCTCGGCGAGCTCGTGGGGCACCGGGCCCGCGTCGCGCTCCTTCTCGCCGGGATGCACCTCGGGCGAGCGCTCGTCGACCGTCCACCAGCCGGGCACATCGCCCGAGTAGACGTACACGTCGTCGTAGAGGGAGTCCAGGTCGGGGAACGGCGAGTGGTCTGCGAAGGTCGTGGCCTCGTCCACCCGGGCGATGGCCTTGGCGTCGAACTCGTCGACCTCCTCCTGCTTGAGCACCCCCTCCTCCACGAGGCGGGTGGAGAAGGTGTTGATGGGGTCGCGGCCGCGCCACTCCTCTACCTCCTCCTTGGTGCGGTACTCCTCGGGATCGGCCATCGAATGGCCGCGGTAGCGGTAGGTCACGGCCTCCACGAGCTGGGGCTGGCGCTCGTCGCGGGCGGTGGCCAGGGCGCCGGTGACCACCGAATGCACGTCCAGGACGTCCATGCCGTCGCAGCGGGTGCCGGGGACCCCGAAGCCCTCGGACTTGAGCGACAGGTCGGTCACAGCGGAGTGGCGATGCAGCGCGGTGCCCATGCCGAACTGGTTGTTGATGATCAGGAAGACCACCGGCAGCTTCCACAGGGCGGCGAGGTTCATGGTCTCGCCGAAGGTGCCCTGGTTGGTGGCGCCGTCGCCCATCATCGAGAGGATTACGTCCTCGGTTTCCCGGTAGTCCGCGGCGAGGGCCACGCCGGCGGACAGCGGCAGGCTCCCGCCCACGATGCCGTAGCCGCCGAGGAAGCGGCGCTCGGCGTCGAAGAGGTGCATCGACCCGCCGCGCCCCCCGGAGCAGCCGTCCACCCGGCCGAACAGCTCGGCCATCACGGCGTTGGGGTCGGTGCCGCGGGCGAGCGCCTGGCCATGCTCGCGGTAGGTGGACATCAGGTAGTCGGTCTCGCGGAGCGCCTGGGTGGCGCCGACCACGGTGGCCTCCTCGCCGATGCAGAGGTGCAGGAAGCCGCCGATCTTGGCCTTCGCGTACATCTCTCCGGCACGCTCCTCGAAGCGGCGGATGAGCATCATCTTCTCGAGGACCAGGCGGCAGGTGGCCTCGTCGGGGAGTGAGTGTCCGGCGCCGCCTACGGGGCCGTCGCTCGACTCCTTGCCGGTCGCAGCGTCCTTGGTCGCCATCGGTTCGGACTGTACCCGAGGCACCTGCAGGGATCTTCGGGGGCTGGTCAGCGCGCGGCCAGCGCCGCGGACGCCTCATGCAGCCGGTCGTCGCCGTAGAACAGCTCGTCGCCCACGGCCACCGTGGGCACACCGCGCACGCCGCGCTCGTAGGCCTCGGCCGTGGCCTGCTTGAGGCGGTCCTTGGTGGACTGCGTCTCGATCGCCTTGAGCACCGCCCTCGGATGCAGCTCGCAGGCGGCGGCGGCGATCAGCACGTTGTCGGTGACCGACAGGTCCCTGCCGCCGGCGAAGGCCTGGCGGAACGCGGCGAGCGAGTAGGCGACGGCGCGGCCGGCCTGCTGGGCGAAGATGGCGGCGCGCATGGCGGTGAGGGTGTTGTTGGGCCAGCCCTCCGGCCAGCGGAAGGGCATCAGCCCGTACTCCCTGCCCCGCCGCTCGCACTCGGCGATGCCGGCGTTACGCTCGTCGGTGACGCCCCAGGACCGCCCGCCCGTCTGCTGCCAGATGCCCCCGAGCAGGATCGGCTGCCAGACGGGGTGGACGCCGAGCACGTCATGGACGCGCTCGGCCGTGAGGTACGAGTAGGGGGAGCCGAGGTCGTAGTAGAAGACGGGCTGGTCGGGCACTCAGTCGTTGCCCCGGGGAAGGGCGCAGCGGTAGGGGCGAAGTTCTCCGGCGATCGGAGCTGACGTGACGCCCGCGGGGCCGCGCAGGACGGTGGTCAGCGTCCCGTCGCTTTCGGCGATGATGCTGGCCGTCCATTCCTGTGCCGTGGGGAAGACCCCGATCAGGGTGTCGATGTCCGTGTAGAGCGGAAGGCGGCCACCGAGTCCTGCACATTCGCTGCTCGCCGTCCCGAACGTCGCGGCCGGACGGGGAGCCTGCTCGATGCACATTCCGCCCGTGGGTGTCCGATTCTCGGGGCACCTGACGATCAGGGTCGACAGCGGCCGGCCGCCGAGCAGGAGGGCCTCTCCGACGGTGCCGAGCGAGCCCTCGTCGATCACCGAGCCACCGAGGCTCTCCCGTGCGATGTCCCGATCGGAGAGCGAGCGGTTGCGAACGTCCCGCCCGCGGACGTCGTTGTTGCGGAGGTCCCTGGTGCGGACGCTGTTGTCCGCGATCTGCCTGCTGCCGACCCTGAGCGCCGCGTAGGAGCTTCCTCCGAGCGCGATGAACAGGGCCAGCGTGGCGGTGACGTTCGCGTAGGTGAGGTGAGGCCGAAGCCGCCGCAGCATTCGCGCCGGAAGCTACTAGCCGACGACGATCACGCGGACGACGCGCGAGCGCCCGGTGGCGAACGGATACCCGCCTTCGGCCGGGAGCGAGGCGCGGAGCCGGTAGGGCACGCGTCCGCGGGTCCCGCCGAACTGGTAGTCGAACCTCCACCGGCCTCTGGAGTTGGCCCGGGTGGTGGAGAACGTCCGCCAGCGATCCCGGAAGAAGGCCTGCACCTCGATCAGCTTGCCGCTCGCCGGCAGCGGCCGGCTCAGCACGCGGCCGCTGAGCCGGACCGTCTGCCCGTTCCGCAGCCGCCGGGGTCGGGCCGCGATGGTGCTGGCCGCCCGTACGTGCAGGGCGAAGTCCCGCGTGGCTGAGCGAATGCGGCGCGATCCGGCGTACCGGAAGCGCACGACCTTGTTGCGGCTGCCCCGGACGATGTAGGTGAAGCGACCGGAGCGGTCCGTTCGCGCCTGACCCGCGGGAAGTAGGCCGGTGTCGTCGCCCGGCGAGTCCGCTGACACCTCGAGCGTGGCGCCGTCGATGGGCTGGCCGTCAGCGTTCTCGAGCCGGCCGGTCAGCTTGAGCCTGCGTCCGTAGCGGACCCGCGCTTCGGGACGAAGGCTCACGCGGCGCTCCTTCCCGCGCCCCTTCGACACGCGCACGCCCACCGACAGCCGGGTGGTGAATCGCACTGGGAGGTCGAGGGTCGCCTGCGAGCCATCCGCCCGGCGATCGGTGGAGGACTCGTTCCCGGCGACGTCGCGGGCCCGGGCCCGGAACTCGTAGCCGCCGGAGCGGAAGCGCTCGTCGTCGACGTAGGCGACGAGGCTCTGGCCCTCGCGCGCGGTGGCCAGCGTGTTCCACGTATCGCCGCCGCGCCTGCGCATCTCGATCTCGCCGGTGTCGAGTCCCGACAGGCGATCCTCGACGCGCGCCGCGATCCGCAGGGGATCCGCCGGGTTGGGGGCGTCGAAGGTGACCCGCGGCGCCTCCTGGTCCAGCCGAAGCCGAAGCGGGTCGGACGCCGAGAGCGCGAAGGACTGGTTGCCGGCCTCGTCCTCCAGCCACACCTGCAGGGTGTGCTCGCCGGGCTGGGAGAGCAGAAAGCGGCCTAACGAGTTCACGTTCCGGCCCTCGAGGCGTCCATCGAAGCATCCGGATGGGCTACACAACCGGTACCGCGCAGCGACCACGGGCGCGAGGGCCTCGGCCGGGGCCGGCCAGTGCACGACGAACCCGTTGGTGCGCCGCCACGCCTCGCCGCCCTCCAACGCCGGCCGGACCCGCGCCGGCGGCTCGTTGTCGACGTCGACCGGATAGGTCGAGCGCGAGACGTTTCCAGCCGCATCGATGGCGATGACCACCAAGGTATTCCGACCGGCGGGGGCGGAAGTCGTGGACAGCATGACAGCGGTGTCGACGTCAATGCAGGGCCGGGTGCGGGCGTAGCTGCAGGAGCCAACGATGTTCTCCACGTCGGTGCCGAGGGAGGCCACGAACCTGGCGATGCCGGTGTTGTCTCGCAGCACAAGGCTCACCGACTGGTCTCCACTCAGCCACCGCCGCGTAATCATCGGACCCCCGAGCGCAATCGACGGCAGCGTCGGATCGCTCAACGTGACCGCGGCGACGTGGGTGTGCAGGGTCGCCCCCGGCGGGCAGCTGGCCTGGCCGCAGAGCACGATCTGCTGCAGGGACGTGGTCCCGGCCGGCGTGGGAAAGGCCAGCGACTGTCCGCGTATGTCGAGCCCGCTGGTCCCGCAGGTTCGATTCGGGCTCAGGCCGACCAGCTGTGCCCGGCTGGGAAGCGCCTGGATGAGGGCGCCCCAGCTGCAGTGCCCGCGCATCAGGCGCCCGCCCCAGCGCAGCGACGTGATCGACGTCCCCGGCGGAGCCGTGAACGAGTGCGCGGCGAAGCCGAGCGCGGAGGCCGTCAGGTCGACCGCGCGGTCGCTGATTCCCCGGGTTTCCTCGCCGCGACTCGGACACAGTGAGTACGTGGACCCCACGGTCGCCGCCGGTACCCACGCCTCGCTGCTGTAGCCGCCCGTGAACGCCGCGTCGCACGAGAGCACGGTGTATGTGCCCGCCGAGGCGGCGGCCGGCATGCACGCCAGGCCAACCAGGACGGCGAGCGCCATCCAGCCGATCCTCCGATTCGTAGTCGTGACATCCATGGCGTCGCCAGTCGAAGTCGGCACGTGGCCGAATTTGCCCCCTGCCGGGCGCAACTCACGCCGGCCTGCCGAGACCACCGTAATACGGAAACTCCGGTCTCCGCCACGGGTAACCGCGGCGTCAAGGGGCCCGCTACCCGTGGATCAACCAGCCATCCGTGGCCCGGGCCGCCTCCATGACGGCCTCGGCGAACGCCGGATGGGGGTGGATGGTGCGCGCGACCTCGGGGTAGCCGCCCTCGAGCTCGCGCGCGTTCACGAGCTCCTGGATCAGGTCGGCGGCCTTGACCGAGCAGATGTGCCCGCCGAGGATCTCGCCGTACTTCTTGTCGCCCACGATCTTGACCATTCCGCCGCGGTCGCCGTAGACCGTCGGCGCGCCCACGGCGCCCATCGGCACCTTGCCGACGACCACGTCGTGCCCGGCCTCGCGAGCCGCAGGCTCCGTGAGCCCGTACGACGCCACCTGCGGGTGGCAGAAGGTCACCGCCGGCACGTACCGGTAGTCGATCGGATGGACCTCGTTGCCCGCCGCGTCCTCTACGGCGATGATCCCCTCGTCCGATGCCTTGTGGGCCAGCGCGGGACCGGGCACCATGTCGCCGATGGCCCACACGCCCTCGCGTGAGGTGCGCAGTCGCCCATCGACCTTGACCAGCCCGCGCTCGTCGCGCTCGATCCCGGCCTCGTCAAGGCCGAGCCCCTCCACGTCTGGTCCGCGCCCCGCCGCGATCACGAGGTAGTCGAACTCCGCGGAGTCGCCGTTGTAGGTGACCTTTACCGACGAGTCGCCGGCATCGACCGACTCCACCTTGGCGCCGGTCTCGATCGTCACGTTCTGCTTCTTGACCTCGCGGGCGCATGTGCGCGCGATGTCCGGGTCCTCGAGCGGCAGGATCTGGTCCAGCGCCTCGATCAGCACCACCTCGGTGCCGAGCCGCCCGAACGCCGACGCGATCTCCGTGCCCGACGCCCCCGCGCCGATCACGCACAGGCGCGAAGGCTGCTCGTTGAGAAGCCACATCGCCGCGGTGTCGAGGATGCGCGGGCCGAACTGGAGGTCGAGGATCGGCTTGGCCACCGAACCGCACGCGAGCACGACCTTGTCCGCCTTGATCTCCGTGCCGTCGAACTGGCCGCCGATCTTGACGTTGCCGTCGTCGGTGACCGAGCCGAAGCCCTCGATCAGGTCGATCTTGTTGCTCTTCAAGAGCCCGGCCACGCCGCCGGTGAGCGTCTTGACCACCTTGTCGCGGTGCCTGACTGCGCCGGCGTAGTCCACCGACGCGCCCTCGACCTTGATGCCGTAGTCCCCGGCGTGCCTGACCTCGCTGAACACCTCGGCCACGCGCAGGATCGCCTTGGCCGGGATGCATGCCTCGTTGAGGCAGCGCCCGCCCGTGTTCTCCTTCTCGACCACGGCGGTCTTCATGCCGAGCTGTGCGGCTCGGATGGCGGCCACGTAGCCGCCCGGCCCGGAGCCGATCACGATGCAGTCGTAGGAGTCCTGAGCCATGGCGGGCACCCTATCGCGGTGCCGCAGGCGCCTGGTTGCAGGGACAAACCGCCGGGGGCGCTCCGCAACCCCAGCTAGCCTGGCGTGTCATGGAGGCAGGGGTGAGGCGCCTGGGGGTCATTTTCGTGCTGCTCGCGGCGACACTGGTAGCCGCCGTTCCCGCGCATGCCGCGGGCAAGCGGCGTGCGCCCCAGGGCTTCTACGGAGTGATGTGGAACCGGGCCGCGACCGAGGTCCCGAAGGAGCTGCACGATGCCGAGTTCGCTCTGATGGCGCGCTCGGGAGTGGAGTCGGTGCGCACGGTGTTCTCGTGGGCGGCGGCCCAGCCGGCCCCCGGCCAGCCCCCGAGCATGATCGAGACCGACCGTGTGGTCGCGCTCGCCGCCGCGCGGCACATCGAGCTCTTGCCGATCGTCCTGTACACGCCCGGGTGGGCCTCACGGTACCCGGGCAGGCGGGGCTCGCCCCCCACCAGCCCGGCCGACTACGCCGCCTACCTCTCCGCGCTGGTGGCCCGCTACGGCCCGAACGGCACGTTCTGGAGCGAGAACCCGGCCCTGCCCAGGACACCGATCCGCGCCTGGCAGGTCTGGAACGAGCCCCACCTGGAGGACTACTGGCTCACCGAGGGCGGTCCGTGGGCTCCGAGCTACACCGCGCTGCTCAAGGCGTCGGCCAAGGCCATCCGGCGCGGCGACCGCCGAGCCACCGTGGTCACCGCCGGGCTCGCCAGCTTCCCGTGGACCTATCTGAAGGCGATCTACAAGAACGGCGGCCGGGGCTCCTTCGACGCGGTGGCCATGAACCTCTTCACCAGCAGCCCGCAGAACGTGATCCGCGGTGTGCGGCTGGTGCGCCGCGAGCTACGCTCCCACGGCGACCGGCGCAAGAAGGTGTGGATCACCGAGGGCACCTGGCCCGCGTCCAAAGGCCGGGCCCCCGGCAGCACACGCGCCTCCTGGCAGCGCAAGTGGGAGACCACCCCGCGCGGGATGGCGGCGCGCCTGCGCGGGCTCTACGCGCTGGCGGTCAAGGGCCGGCGCAGGGAAGGGATCGGGCGGGTGTTCTGGTACACGTGGGCCACCGCCTACCACGGCGACGACCTGTTCGATTACGGCGGCCTCCTCACCTTCGACGGCCAGGCCTTCACCCCGAACCCGGCGCTGCGCGCCTACACCGCCAGCGCCCGCCGCTTCCAGGGCTGCGTCAAGACGAGCGCCGGCCGCTGCCGCTAGTGGCCGCGCCCGGCCGTGGCGGCATCTGGATCCGCGCCATCGCCTTGACGAGGAACCAGAACAGCACGCCGGCGGCTAGCAGGATCGTCGTGGCCAGGACGGCGGCCGCCCAGTTGGCGGCGTTCATGAGCGACACCGCTCCGACGACCATGGTGATGGCCAAGAGCGCCTGCATGCCGAGCACGCCCCAGTAGCGCGCCTGCCACATGCCCGCGGCCACAACCGCCAGCACTCCGCTCTGGAAGATCGCGGTGGCCAGCGAGGCGTCGCCGTCGGTGGCGAGGAACGCGACCATGTTGGCCACCGCGAACACCGCAGCTGCGATCGCGCCGATCGTGACCGCCCGAGGGCGTTCGCCGGCGGCGAGCGGCTTCAGCGCCGCGCGCGCCTGCTCGTTCTTCTTCTGCGACCGGGCGTAGCCGCGCTCGGGATCGCCCGCGTCAGGCTCCGGTGCCACCGGCTAGCTCCCTCGCGAACGCGGCGGCGGCGGCGCGCGGGTCGGCCGCGTCGCGTATCGCCCTGACCACCACGATCCTCGTCGCGCCCGCGTCGATCACCTCGTGGACGTTATCCAGGTCGATACCGCCGATCGCAAACCATGGCCGCCCGGCCGCGTGCCGCGCGGCGTGCGCGACGTAGGAGAGGCCGGCGGCCGCACGTCCCGGCTTGGTGGGCGTCTCACGCACCGGGCCGACGCTCAGCTGGTCGGCGCCGGATGACACCGCCCCCCGCAACTGCTCCGGCGTGTGGGTGGACAGCCCGATGAGCATGTCCGGGCCCACCTGCTCTCGTACGACAGGGACCGGCTCGTCGTCCTGGCCCAGGTGCACCCCGTCCGCGCCGCACGCCAGCGCCAGGTCGGGCCGGTCGTTGACCCAGAAGAGCGCCTCGTGCTCCCGGCACCGCTCCCTCAGGCATCCGGCGGCGTCCAGCAACTCGGCGTCCGAGGCGTGCTTGTCACGCAGCTGGACCATGTCCACCCCGCCGGTGAGCGCCTGCGCCACCAGCTCCTCGATGTCCGGCCGGAGGTCGGTGACGAAGTAGAGCCGGGATCGCGACAGGCGCTCGCGGCGGTGGCCGCTCACGGATTGAAGAGCGACGACCTCAGGTAGCGCCGGACGGTCTTGTAGGCCGGACGCGCCTTGCCCTTCTCGGAGACGAGTCCGGCGTCGAAGCGCCCGTTTCGGCCATCGGGCAGCGGCGCCATCCACTGGTAGATGTAAAGACGCTTGATCCGGCTGCGGTAGTCGCGCGCCAGGTTGAACATCCGCTTGGTGGCCGAGTTGGCGCGGCGCTCGCTCTTCTTGAACAGAGTGCGCCCATCCGGCAGTACGAATCGGACGATGCCGCCGGTCTCGGTGAGCCACACCTTGCCCTTGACCGCCTTGAGGAGGCGCTTGGTGCCGCCCAGGCGCTGGCCCTTGCGCTTGTTGGTGTCGCGGTAATTGTGCAGGCCCCAGATCCTCGGCTTCACCGCGGTCTTCTTGAACGTAGCCAGCCACTTCTCCATGTTCTTCTCATCGATCACGTCGGCCGCCACGATCGTGCAGCCACGGCAGTACTTGCGCACGATGTTGTAGTACTGCGCCGCCCGCTTGGGATTCCTGAACGTGGGCTGGGTGCGGTGGTTGGCCTCGTTCCACGGGCTGACGATCTTGACCTCCGGCCACTTCTTGCGGAAGGCCCGGAACGCCTTGGTGTACTGGCGCGTGCTGGGGAGCTTGCAGGGTCGCTTGGGACAACGGCTCCCGCGCGAGGGGCCGAAGCTCACCAGTGCCTCGATGTTCGCCGCATCGGCCGCGTCGAACCACGCTTCGTAGAGAACACGCTCCTTGCGATCTCTCGTCACGTTCCAGGGCAGGAACACGCGCGAGCGCTTGACGCCGAGCTTGGAGAAGAGGGGATCGCTGAACGTGGCCGGCGTCTGGTCGCCGATGCCGACGCTCACGGCGGCGCTGGACTTCTCCGTGGTGCCGGCCAGGCTGCAGCCCGCGAGAGCCAGCACGGCGACGAGACATGCAACTGAGCGGGTCATGCTCCTCCTGAGATCTGACGGGTGGTCATCGGTCATCGGTTGGCGGCCTTGACGGCCCAGCTGGTGTGCTCCCCGCTGGTGAAGCGGAAGTCGCGTCGCGAGGCGCGCATGAGCCGGAACCGGGCCTTGAAGTAGCCCTGGGCGCTTTTCACCGTGATCGGGCCGCCCAGTGAACGGTAGGGGGAGCGCCCGCGTCGTTCCTGGACCTGCACGATCGCGCCCGTGCCGCCGGGCCGTGCCGCCCCCCACACCTCCACGGCATTGGGGCCCAGCAGCCGGACGAAGAGCGGCAGGCGGTAGGCGGCGTAAACGCCCTTCTTGACGTTGCCGCTCGCGAACCTGAGGCCGCCCTGCCACGTGCTCGTGTCCCCGCCCGGGCCGAGCGGGGCGTCGAGCAGCGTGTACTGGGAGTGCGAGGCCACGCGCGGGTTGCGATAGGCCATCCACTCCGACTCGCCCATGAATCCGGGGATGCGCGCGAGTCGGGCCCCGAAGCGGTCGGGGGGGTTGGACTGGAAGTCGAATTCGGTGTTCCAGACTGACATCCGCGGCCCGCCGATTCGCCGCTTACGGCGGGCGATGTCGAGCGCTCGTGTGATGCGGCCGATCGACCGGATGGTGGCGTCGTCGCGGGACGGTTCCACCGCTCGCGGCCCCTGTGCCCGCGTATACGGGTGGTAGGCGAAGCCGTTGAACCCCGTGAGCTTCCGGTAGCCCGTGCAGCCATGGCCGCGCGCCGTCCGGCCGCGGTACGGCCGCCACCTCGAGTCGAGGCAGAAGAGCTCGCGTAGCCACAAGACCGGCTTGACCGTGTTCTTCCGGAAGACCTTGCTCTTGCCGATCGGCAGCAGCTCGCCGAAGAGCACGCGATCCCCGGAGTGGCCGGAGCGCCTCAGCCCCGCGGTGGTCGCGCGCATCAGCCCGCGGTAGAGCCGCGGCGAGTAGAGCACGCGTCTGGACGTGGCCTGCGGGTACAGATAGCCGGGGTGGTTGGGCTCGTTCCAGAGCGTCCAGAGGTCCACTGTCGGGTAGCGCCGCCCGGCCGCCTCGACGAAGCGGGCGAACTCCTTGGCGCTGGGCCGGTCCTCTCCCTCGCGATCGCCCTTCCGGGCGGTGGCCCAGCCCGGCACCGGTGGGCTGAGCGCGATCATCACGCGGAATCCCTGCGCTTGGGCGTCGGCCACGAAGCCGTCAAATGGCGCGAAGCCCGGATAGGCCGCCGGGTCGCTGCCGTCGAAGCCCGCCGGCTTGCGCCTCCCTGTGGGAGCGACGGACGACCAGTTGAGCTGAACCTTGATCGCGTCGACGCCGAGCGCCTGCAGCTCATCCAGGGTCTGGGCGCGGATCGTTGCCCCCTGGTGCACGAGCAGGGGGTCGTCCTGGAACAGCGCCACCTGCCTCGCACTCGCGGCCGCCGCAGCGGGCATCAGCGCCAGGATGAGCAGGCTCAGGATGATCGTCTTGGGTCGCAAATCGCTCTCGGACGTGTCGGGTGCGGCGGCGAAAGGGCGGCCACGTCCTCCGCAACGTAGCCATCCTCCTCAACACATCGGACGCGCGCGGTTGCGGTCCGGGGCCTTCACGTGACGCCTGTCACGACTGCTAGCGTGGCGTCACGACGGGCGTAACGGATACCAGATCGAGGGACGCGAATGGGACTAGGCATGTCGATCTTCCTCATCGCGGTGGGCGCGATCCTTCGCTACGCGGTCACGGTGAGCGTATCGGGCGTCGAGTTGCAGACGGTGGGGCTGATCCTGATGGTCGTCGGGATCGTGGGCTTGGTCATCTCGCTGGCCGTGATGTTCATGGGCAACGACCCGCGCAGCACTCCGGGCGAGCCGCCCCCGCGCCGGTACGATTGAGCGCGTCTAGACGGGAGCTCGGGGTACCGGGCTGAGAGGGCGGCTGCGGCGCCGCCGACCGTGGAACCTGCACCGGATAATGCCGGCGAAGGGAAGGTGATCCAATGCCGCGGAGCACTCGCTACGACGCCGTCGTGATCGGCGCCGGCCTGATCGGCCTGGCCTGCGCGTGGCGAGCCGAGCAGCGGGGCCTGTCGGTTCTCGTGGTCGACCGCCACTACCCGGGCGCCGGAGCGTCCGACGTGGCCGCCGGAATGCTCGCGCCGGTCACCGAGGCGGACTTCGGCGAGGACGCCGGCCTGCGCCTGCTGATCGCGGGGCGAGAGCGTTGGCCCGCGTTCGCCGCGGAGCTGGAGGAGCGCTCGGGCATGCCCACGGGCTTCCGCGAGTGCGGCGCGCTGGTGGTGGCCACCGACCGCGATGACGTGGAGGAGCTACGCCGCCTGCACGAGCTCCAGCGGTCGCTGGGCCTGGCCGCCGAGTGGCTGGCGCCCTCGGACTGCCGCCGCGCCGAGGGCTGGCTGTCCCCACGGGTGGCCGGAGGCATACTGGCCACGGGCGACGCCCAGGCCGACCCCCGGGCCACCGTCCGGGCGCTGGCCGCGGGCTGCACCGAGGTGGCCACCGGGGTGGAGGTGCACGCGGTGGACCACGACGGCTCCCGTGTGACCGGGGTGCGCACCTCTCGCGGCTCGATCGAGTGCGAGCAGGTGGTGGTGGCCGCGGGGGCGTGGAGCGCAGGGCTGGCACCGGGCGTGCCGCTGCCGGTGCGCCCCGTGAAGGGCCAGATCCTGGAGCTGCGCACGCGTCCCGGCGGCGGGGAGCCGCTGGGACGCATCGTGCGGACGCCGCGCTGCTACATCGTCGGCCGTGGCGACGGGCGGGTGGTCCTCGGGGCCACCGTCGAGGAGCAGGGATTCGACACCGTGGTCACGGCCGGCGGGGTGCACCGGCTCCTGGAGGCGGCGTGGGAGGCCGTGCCCGAGGTGGGCGAGCTCGAGCTGGTGGACGCTCGGTGCGGGCTGCGCCCGGGAACACCGGACAACCGGCCGGTCATCGGCCCTGACGAGCTGGAGGGCCTGGTGTGGGCCACGGGCCACTGGCGCAACGGCGTGCTCCTGGCGCCCGTGACCGCCGACCTGGTGGCGGCGATGCTGACGGGCGAGCCGCCGCAGCCACTGGCCGAGGGACTGTCACCGGCTCGCTTCTCGCCCGCCCGGACGCCGGCATGACGTCGGTCAGCATCAACGGCGAGCGCCGCGAGCTGCCCGCCGGAGCGACCGTGGAGCATGCCGTGGCCGAATCCGGCGCGCAGACGGGTGGACGCGGTGTGGCCGTCGCCGTGGACGGCGAGGTGGTGCCGCACGGAGAGTGGGCCACCACCGCGGTCCGGGAGGGGCAGGCCGTGGAGGTCCTACGTGCGGTGCAGGGAGGCGACGGGACGGGCCTCGAGATCGCCGGTCGCCGCCTGTCGTCGCGCCTGATCCTTGGGACCGGCGGGTTCCGCAGCCTCGAGGCGATGGGCGAGGCGGCGCGCGCCTCCGGCGCCGAGCTGGCCACCGTGGCGATGCGCCGGGTGGACCCCTCGGCCCCCGGCTCGATCCTCGACATGCTGGAGGACGCGGGCTGCGAGGTGCTGCCGAACACCGCGGGCTGCTTCACCGCCCGCGAGGCCGTGACCACCGCGCGGCTGGCGCGCGAGGCGCTCGGCACCACGTGGGTCAAGTTGGAGGTGATCGGCGACGATCGCACCCTGCTACCCGACCCGGCCGAGCTACTCGACGCCGCCGAGACGCTGGTGGGCGAGGGCTTCACCGTCCTCCCCTACACGAGCGACGACCCGATCCTGGCGCGCCGCCTGGAGGACGCCGGCTGCGCCGCGGTGATGCCGCTGGGCTCCCCGATCGGCAGCGGAATGGGGATCAACAACCCCTACAACCTGCGCCTGATCACCGAGCAGGCCCGGGTGCCGGTGATCCTCGACGCCGGGGTCGGCACCGCCTCGGACGCGGCGCTGGCGATGGAGGCGGGCTGCGACGCCGTGCTGCTGGCCAGCGCGATCTCGCGCGCCGCCGATCCCGTGGCCATGGCCTCAGCCATGCGCAAGGCGGTGGAGGCCGGCTTCGAGGCACGCCGTGCCGGCCGCATCCCCCGCCGCAGCTACGCGCGCGCGTCCTCACCCGATGAGGGCGTGGCCGAGCTGGCTCCGTGAAGGAGCTGGAGCGCGGTCCGGTGGACGCGCTGGCCGAGCGCTGGCGCGCCGGGTGGGCGGGCGCGGGCTTCGGCGACTGCTGCACCCCCGACCTGAGCTACGAGGACCCCGTGGCGGCACCGCATCCGCTGCGCGGCGTCGATGCTCTGGACGCCCACGCCGCCGCCGTGCGGTCGGCCTTTCCCGACCTGCGGATCGAGCCCACCGCCCCGCCGCTCTTCCGCGGCGAGCACATGTGCCTGCCGTGGCGCGCGCTCGGCACCCATCGGGGAGACCTCGGGGCGATTCTGCCCGCCACCGATCGTTTCGTGACGCTGCACGGCCTGCACTACATCGAGCTGTCCGACGGGGCGGTGCGCCGGGCTCGCGGCTTCTTCGACCTCTACGACGCGGCCACGCAGCTCGGCCTCCTCCCGGCCCGGGGCGGGCTGGGGGAGACCGCGCTGCTGATGCTCCGTGGCTTCGGGCTGAGGCGGCGGCCAGAGCCCGGCTGAGCGTCCTACTGGACGGTCACCGTGCCCTTCATGGCGGGGTGCACGGTGCAGACGTAGTTGATCTCGCCGGCGGTCTCGAAGGTCGCCTTGAAGGTGTCTCCGCCGTCCATGGCCCCGGCCTCGCCGGACTTGAAGTTCGGGCCGGGACCGTCCTTCTTCGTCACGTCGTGGCCCACCGAGTCGTCGTTGGTCCACGTGACCGTGCCGCCCTTGGCCACGGTCACGTCGGCCGGGTCGAACTGGATCTCCTTCATCGAGACGCTGGCCGCCTTGGCGGCCGGCTCGCCGCCGCTCGGCTCCTCGGCCTGCGTCTCCGTGGGCTGCTCCTGGCTCGTGTCGGCGCCGCTCGATTCCTCGTCGTCATCGCCTCCACACCCGGCCACCACCAGCCCGAGCGCCAGGCAGGCGCACAGCATTGAGAGCCATGTCTTCATCGTCTTTTCCCTCCGCGGTCTACATCTTCAGGTGCAAGGTCACGGCGCATTGTGGCGGGCCGGCAGGGTAAATCCGGAACACGCGCGCAACGCCCCGCCCATGCCGGCTAGGCGACGAGCATCTCGAGCAGCGCCTTCTGTGCGTGAAGGCGGTTCTCCGCCTGGTCCCAGACCGCGGACCGCGGGCCATAGAGCAACTCCTCCGAGATCTCCTCGCCCGGGTGGGCCGGAAGGCAGTGGAGCGCCACGGCATCCTCTCGGGCGTGGGCCATGAGGGTGTCGTCCAGGCGGTAGGGGGCGAGCAGGCGGCGCTTGGCGCCCGCGTCGCCGTCGTCGCCCATGCTCACCCACACATCGGCGTAGATCGCGTGGGCGCCGCGCGCCGCTTCCACCGGGTCCTGAGGAGCCATGCCCGGAAGCGCCAGCCCGGGTGGCGCGGCCACCCGGACCTCCACGCCCACTGCCGGGGCGATCAGCAGCAGCGAACGGGCGACGTTGTTGCCGTCGCCGACGTACGCGAGCTCGAGCCCGTCGAGCGAGCCGAAGCGCTCGCGCAGCGTCAGCAGGTCGGCCAGCACTTGGCAGGGGTGGTGGTCGCGCGTGAGCATGTTCACCACCGGCACCGAGGCGTGCTCGGCCAGTTGTTCGACCGTCTCGTGAGGACCCGTGCGGATCCCGATGGCGTGCACCATCCGCGACAGCACGAGCGCCGTGTCCCGCGGCGATTCTCCGCGCGATACCTGAAGCTCCCCTTCGCGCAGCACGAGTGGGTGCCCCCCCAGCTCGGCCACCCCGGTCTCGAACGAGACCCGCGTTCGGGTGGAGGGACGTTCGAATATCAGCGCCACGCTCTTGCCGGCCAGCGCCCGCGACATCATCCGATCGGCCTTCAGTTCCAGGGCACGGTCGATCAGCCCACGCAGCTCGTCGGCCGTAAGCTCCTCGCCGGTCAGGAAATGCCTAGTCAATGAGAGTCCTCAGCTGGAACCTCTACCACGGCCGGGACTTCCCGCCCGATCCGGCCCTGTTCACCTGGCGCTCGCGCCTGCTGCGGATCACGGAGTACAACGACACCCATGTGCAGGTCAACCGTTCCCTGCTTCCCGAGTTCGCCCTGTGGCTCGACCGCCGCGAGTGGACGGTCGCGATCCTGCAGGAGGCCCCGCCCCGGTGGTTCCGGGCCCTGGCGCGGCGCACGCGCTCCCACGGGGTCCTGGCCCGCACGTCGCGGAACCTCCTGCCCCCGCTTCAGTGGCGGCTCGCCGACCACAACCCCGACCTGATCGCGTCCAGCGACGGCGGGTCGAACCAGATCCTGGTCCGGCATCCCGGCCGCGTGCTGGAGGTGCGGCGTCTGATGCTGGCCCGCCGGCCCGAGCGACGCCGGATGGTGTGGGCGCGGGTGGACCTAGGGGAGGGCCGCGTCTGCGTGGCCAACCTCCACGCCAGCGCCGGGTTGCCCGGCGCGGCTGCACGCGAGGTGGTGGGCGCGGCCGAGCGCGCGCTGGAGTGGGCGGGAGCCGATCCGATCGTCTTCGGCGGGGACTTCAACCTGCGCCCGCATCGAAACCCGGAGCCGTTCGAAGAGCTCCGCCGGCGCCTCGGCCTCGGTGAGCCCACGGGACGGGACGCGATCGACCATCTGCTCGCTCGGGGGCTCGAGGTGGTGGAGGCGCCGCGGCGTCTCGCGGCGGGCGAGCGCGAGCTGATGGAGCCCGGCGGACGGCGGATCCGGCTCTCCGATCACGCGCCGGTCACGGCTCGTTTCAGCCTGCGATAGTCCAGTTTCCGCAGGAAAGACTCCGGCTGGAAGGGACTTTCGATGGCCGAACGGAGCAAGACCCAAACGAAGGCGCGCGCGTCGGGCAGCCGATCCACCGCCGGCGCGAAGAAGAAGCAGACGAGCGCGAGCTCCTCGCGCAATACCGGCAACGGCGCTCGCAAGCCCAGCACCCGCAGCGCGGCGGCAAGGAAGGGCGGCCAGGCCCGCGGCCGCCAGCAGCGCGCTCAGAAGACGGCGGTCAAGGCCGCGAGCGCCGCCACTAGGCCGGCGGAGAGGGTCGACGTGTCGGCCAAGACGGTGGCCGAGCTGCGGGAGGCGCTGCGCCAGAACCTGATTCGCCCGCTCGACCTCGTGATGATCAGCCGAGAGCGCATCGAGCAGGTGCTCGGTGAGGCGGTGGAGCGCGGCCAGGTGACCGTCGACGGCGCGCAGGGCATCGCGTCCCGCCTGGTCGAGCGCGGCAGGAAGCAGACCAACGACGTTCTGGGCGACCTGGAGCAGCTGTTCGACCGGGGTCGCGGGGAGCTCGACGACCGCGCCAGCGAGGCGCGCCGGGCGGCCACCGACGCCGCTCGCGACGCGGCCCGTCAGGTGACCGGAGCCCGGAGTCGCGCCACGCGCGCGGCCTCGCCCGCCTTGGCACAGGCTGACCGGCTGCGCCGCGCCGCGGGGGTGGGTCCCAGCTTTCCGATCACCGGCTACGGGGAACTGACCGCCGCGCAGGTCCAGGGCCGGCTGACCGACCTGACGCCTCCGGAGCTGCGCAAGGTCCGCGACTTCGAACGTCGCAACGCAAACCGCAAGACGGTCCTGAGCACGATCGAGGCGAAGCTCGGGTGAGTCGCCCCCAGCGGGGCGACGAGCTCGAGCTGCACGTCGACCGGCTGGCGTACGGGGGCGCAGGCGTGGCCCGCGCCGAGGGCTACGTGGTGTTCGTGCGCGGCGCGGTGCCCGGCGATCGGGTCCGCGCGCGGGTCACCAAGGCCAAGAAGTCGTTCGCCGAGGCCGACTCGGTCGAGCTGCTCGACCCGAGCCCCGACCGCGTCGAGGCGCCGGTGTCCCACCCGGGCGCCCCCTGGCAGGTGCTCCCCTACGAGCGCCAGCTGGCCGAGAAGGAGGCACAGGTGCGCGACGCGCTCGAGCGCCTGGGCGGGTTCAGTGAGCCGCCGGTGGAGCCGATCATGGCCGCCGAGCAGCGGACGGGTTACCGCAACAAGCTCGAGTACTCGTTCGGTGAGGCCGCCGACGGCGAGCTGGTCCTGGGCTTTCACCGGCCTGGCCGGTGGGATCTGATTGACGACGTGACCACGGACGTGCTGGCCTCCGATCGCGTCGACGAGCTGCGGGAGGCGGTCAAGGGGTGGTGCCGGGAGGAGGGGCTGTCGGCCTGGGATCGACGTGACGGCGGTGGCCTGCTGCGGCATCTCATCGTGCGCGAGGGACGCCGCACCGGACGCCTGCAGGCGCGGCTGGTCACCAGCCCGGGGGACTTCCGCGCGCGCGAGCTGGCCGCCGCGACGGGCGCCGACTCGGTGCTCTGGACCCAGGCCGCCGGCGTGGCCGAGACCACTCGCGACGGCGAGACAACGGTGCTCAGGGGAGACGCCGCGGTGGAGGAGGAGCTGTCGGGCCTGCGCTTTCGCATCTCACCCGACGCCTTCTTCCAAACCAACACCGAGATGGCCGAGCGCCTCTACGCCGGAGCCGCGGAGCTCGCAGGCCTGAGCGGCCGCGAGCGGGTCATCGATCTGTTCTGCGGGATCGGCACGATCGCCCTGATCCTGGCGCTGGAGGCGAAGGAGGTCTGGGGGGTCGAGCTGGTGGAGGAGGCCGTGGCCGACGCGATCGGCAACGCCCGCCTGAACGGGGTGGACAACGCGCGTTTCTTTGCCGGCGACGTGCGCACGGCAATGCGCCCGCTGCTCGAGGAGTCCGGCCGCCCGGACGTGGTGGTGGTGGACCCGCCGCGGGCCGGGCTGTCGCAGAAGGTGGTGCGGCGTCTGCTCGAGGCCCAGGCCGAGCGGGTGGTCTACGTGTCCTGCAACCCCACCACGCTGGCGCCGAACGCCCGGCAGATGGCCGAGGCCGGATACGCGCTGCGCACCGTGCGGCCGGTGGACATGTTCCCGCAGACGCCGCACATCGAGTGCGTCGCGCTGCTGGAGCGCACCGCCGACTAGGTGTTCAGCGCGCTGCTCTCGCTTGCCACCACGTGATCCACCGGTAGGCCCGTAGCGGCACGCGCCTTGCGGGGCAGGTCCACGCGAAGCCACTTGGACACGTGGAGCGGAAGCGTGGAGACGATCAGCTCGTCGTAGTCGGAGAAGTTGCACTCGTCCTGGATCGCGGCGAGCGGGTCGCCGTCGCCGACCTTGGCGTCATGCACGTCGAGTCCCTCGTTGCGCAGCTGCTCCACGAACGCCTTGCGGTGCCCCTCCGCCTCCGAGGCTCCGGCGTGCATGTCGCCCGCCCACGCCAGCCCGTGCGGCGTGGCCGGAATGAGCAGGGTGAACTCACACGGTCCCCGGACAGTGCGCGTCCGTAGCGCCTCCAGCAGCTCGGGGGACTCGGCCGTACGGTTGGCCACGACGAGGATCCTGGCCTTGGCGGCCATGGGTCACCTTTCTCTCGGTCGCTCGGGCGAGCGTATCGCTCGCGAGCGCGTGCCGCTAGTACGGCGGGAAGTCCTCGTACCAGTCGCCGAGCGACCGGAAGGCGCGCCAGAAGTCGCGCTTGAGCGCCTCGTCGTCCAGCGAGCGGTCGATGTCGGGTACGTAGAGCACGTCGCATGCCGGAGTCAGGCGCTGGATCTCCCCCGCCCCGGCATCGACCGTGGCGCCCATCGGCACCCCGAGACCGTTGAGCTCCTCGCGGGCCTCCTCGCCCATGACCACGACGATCCGCGGCTGCACGATCGCCAGCTCGTCGAGCACCCGCGCCCGGCACTCGGGCGCCGACAGGTCGGTGTTGCCGACGGGGCACTTGACGAACACCGTGCCGTACACGGTCAGCGGGTCGATGCCCAGGCGCTTGAAGCTCTTCATAAGCGCGCCACCCGCCCTCCCGTAAAACGCCACGCCCTCCTCGACCTCCGAGGGCATGGGCGCGAACTTGAGCAGGAAGATGTCGGCCTGGGGATGCCCGGACCCCAGAACGGGCATGAGGTTGCCGCGGGGACAGTGCTCGCACCCCTGCACGGCGCGCGTGAGCTGGTTGAGCTCGCGGATCGCCCGCTCCAGGTACTTCTCCTTGATCTCGTCGTCGGTCGCGGGCACCTGGGCAGAGGGCTTTGACGATCCCGCGTTTGCTCCTCTTGCGTGCATCATCTCCTGCGTCCGCGCGGCCCCTTGGTCTGGATGAACTTGAGCGCCTGCACGTAGAGCAGCGACTGCTTCTTGCGGACGATGTCCGCGTCGCGCAGGGACTCGAGAAACTCCTCCGGGCCGTCGAAGTCGCGCATGCGGATCTTGACCGAGCCGAGGCCCTGGGCCACGTGGCTGTCCGAGCCCGCGCCGGCCACGATCCGGTACTTGGCCGCGAACTTGGCCGCCTCCTCGTTGAAGGCGGAGAATGCCACCCGCGGGTTGAACACCTCGATCGCGTCGATCTGGTCAACCACGGTCAGGAGGTGCTCGTAGTCGGGCACGGCGTGCATGCGGTCAAAGGGGTGGGGCACGTAGACGAGCCCGCCCTGGCGGCGGATCTCGGCGATCGTCTCCTCCAGGCTCATGCCGCGCGGGATCTTCTCCTCGATGAAGAGGCCGATCACCTCGCCCTGGTCGGCGGTCTTGACCTCCTCGGCCACGATGACCTTGATGCCGTCGGCCCGTTCGCGCGCCTCCAGGGCACCGGACACCTCGTTGTGGTCGGTGATGGCGATGGCCCCGAGCCCGACCCGCTTGGCCGTCTCCAGGAGCGTGTCCACCGGCGTCGCGCAGTCCGGCGAATGGTCGGTGTGCATGTGCAGGTCCACGTCCACGAAGTCGCGCTCGGCCAGACGCTTGCGCAGGTCCGGGCGTCCGTTCGTTGAGTGGCGACGCGCCGTGATCTCGGCGTACAGCTCCTCGAAGTGATCGGCGACGCGCGACCATTCGAGCTCGGGATGGGCGCGCTCGATCCGGCTGGCGAATTCGGTGCGCAGCGCCGGCTCCGAGATCAGGCGCTCCAGCTGCCCGGCGAGCGTGAGCGCGTCGCGCGGCTCGAAGAGCAGGCCCAGCTCGCCGTCGCGCAACGCCTCCTCGTACTGCGGCAGCCGCGCCGCCACGGGCACGGCCCCGCCGGCCAGCGCGCGCAGTACCAGCTGGGGCGCCGGCGCCGTGCCCGCCGAGGCCGCCACCACGATTTGGGCCCGCGCGAGGTGCTGCGCCTCAGAACCGTTCGCCGGGCCGGCCAGCTGCACGCGGTCGCGCAGTCGCCGCGGCAGCGAGACCGCGGGTGCGATGGCCGGGTCGCGCAGCCAGATGGTGGCGCGCCAGTCGAGCTCCACGGACAGCCGCCGCAGCGCGCGGAGGAAGAGCCTCAGGGCGCCGCGCTCCTCCTCGGCGGAGAACACGATCTCGGGCACCCCGTCGCCCTCCGCCTCGGAGCGGTGGAGCAGGTCGGCCCCAGGATGGATCAGGCGGTAGGCGCCCGGGAAGTAGCGCTCCACGAGCTCGCGCGTGACGGTGAAGCTCGCCGTGCGGCCGTCGAGGCGGCCGAAGAGCAGCTCCACCACGCGCCGGGCCACCTGTGTGGACAGGAACCGCTCGGTGGCGCCGTGGAAGGTCCCGACGTTGAGCGCGCGCGAATGGCGGAGTGCGGCCGAGGCGGCGCTCGGAGCGAACGGCTCGTGCACGTGCACGAAGTCGAGCTCGGTGCGGTCGAGGAAGTCCTCGAGCGTACGTGACACGTCGACCGGGAGGGCCACCGATCCGCCGCGCCGGAACGGCAGGCTCTGCCCCACCGCCACGAGCGAGGCACAGCCGGGCTCGGCGAACACCGCGTCCGCGTCGTGCTGTTGCTCGTCGATCCGCCCGCGGCCCTCGCGCACCAGCTCGCGTGAGTCGGAGGGCGCGACCACCACCACGCTGTGCCCGCGCCGGCAAAGCTCGTCGGAGAGCCGTTCCACGAAGTGGTTCACCTCGTGGTGCTGCTCCCAGGGGTATGGCGTGACCTGGGCGATCCTTAGCCGATCGGGCGGCACGCGCGCAGGATACGGCGCTCGGGCCGGTCGGCCGGGCCCGCCGTGCGACCAACGCCGACTGAAGCCGCCGAAGTGCTCCGCATCCCGCGATCGCTCAGCGGCGTCTCACCTCCACAAGGACGTCGCCGTCCAGGGGGTTTCGAGCAGCTACTCGAACGTCCGCTCCCTGGGCCCGCAACGCCGAAGTGACCCAGTCCCAGGCACCGTGCTCGCCGTACAGCAGGAACCGTGAATGCGAAGCGACGAACGAGCGGTACGGCTCGACACGCAATGGAGCGATGTCCTCCAAGCCGAGTACGCCGAGGTCGACAGCATCAGTCTGGAGGTACTTGACGGCCAATGCGGGATCGGCGAGGTATAGGAGACGCGGGCCACCCTCCTCCGCCGCGCGATGGCTCAGCTCGAAGAAGTCATGAGGGCTCGAGATGACGATTGGCAGGCCGGCTCGGCTGTGCTGCTCGAGAAATTGCAAGGCCTGAATCTGCTCCTTTTCGTCTCGAGTGGCCTGGTCGTAGCGCGTGCTGAATCGAAGACCGGCAAGCACGGTGAGCACAACCATCAGGGAGACGCCGACGATCGGTGCCTCACGGTCAGCCCACCATGCAGTCAGCGCGACGAGCACCGTCACTCCAATTACCGCCGAAAGGGCGTAGCGCCCAGTGAACCCGCCGGTGACCAGTTTGCCGAGGAGCACGCCGAAGAAAGGGAGGAGCACGAGCGTGCCGAGGGCCAGCAGCTCGTGATCAGGGGGTCGGACGAAAGGGCGCTGTCGATCCGACGAGCGGCTCGACGATCGCAGGACGGTGAAGGTGAAGATAACGACGAAGATGAGACCTGCTGCCGCCAAGAGCGTGCGATCCAACAGCAAGTTCAGATAGAAGCGCACGGCGGAGTTCCAGGTTGGCCGGGCCCAGAACGTCGTGGAGTACCCCTGAGCTGCTTGGATGAGCGGCGAAAACAACAGCAACGGGACCAGTGCCCCGGAGAACGACCCGACGACCACCCAGTCGATTCGCCGTCGGGAGAGGGAACGACCCGCCTCGCCGACCAGGAGGGGAACGAGCATCAGCACGGCGTAGTAATGGCTGCCGACGGCCGCAGCTAGGCTGAGGGCTATCCCAAGGGCTGCGAGACGCCGGTGCGGGCCACCTTCGGTCGCCCACTGCCAGCACAGAAGGGCTGCGGCGGAGAAACCGAGGACCAACGCATAGGCGCGGGCCTCGTATGCGTAACCGTAAGCCGTCGTGACGAGCGGGAAAAGGATGGCGACGAATCCGTAGACGGGCGATGAACGGCGCGCCACGAAGTGGAATACGCAGATGCTCATCAACGCGAAGCCGAGGATCTCTGGAACGCGCATGGCAAGCGGGGCCTTGCCGAGCACCTCAAGAGCGGCTTGCGTGACCAGATAGAAAGAGAACGGAGTTTGCTCGACCCCGGTGGCGAGCTCCGACCACACGTCGCCGGCGGTGGGCAGCCCGCCTATGTAATAGGTAAAGAGCTCGTCGTTCCAAAGCGGCGCGCGATCGGCAAGCACCGCGGTTGCCGCCACCAGCACGGCCAAGAAGGCGGCAAGTAGCAGACTCGCGCTACGGTCCACAGCTGCTGCGAGCGCTCTCGCCGCGGAGCGGAGCCACGAGAGCGCTCGACCTGCGGACGCCACTCCGTTCATCATCGCTCGGGGAGGCAATGTTGACCAGCCGAGCGGCTTCGCTGCTCGTTGGTCTCCCGGACGAGATCGATCAAGGTGCGGAGATAGCTCGGCGCGAACTTCAAGACACCGAAGCTGGAGGTACCCATGTCTTGCGTCCGGTTGATCCAGGAGATCGGGACCTCGCGGATGTCATGACCGGCGAGGATCGGCTTCAGACCCGTCTCTGCGTTGGCCCCGAAGTCAGGCCGGACGATGTCGAGTTCTTTGAGGATGTCCGCGCGATATAGCTTGAGATTGTTCGAGATATCCCGTACCGGTCGCTTGAGGAGCAACCGGACAAGCAGGTGGAACGCCCGGTTCGCGACGACCTTAGAGAAGGGATAGTTGATCAGGACCGACTCGTGGGAGAAGCGACTGCCAATCGCCCCGGCATGTCCTGCTGCAATCACGTCGAAGAGATCGCGGAGCTCGGGGACTATCAGCTGGAAATCGCAGTCCATCGAGAGGATGTACGTTCCGCCTGCGGCGGCGTAGCCATCCTTGAGCGCTCGTCCCACCCCTCCCGGAGGCTTCCGATCGATGAGTCGGATTCGTGAATCCCTTATGGCCAGGGCCCGAGTCGTCTCGGCAGTCGCGTCGACGCTGTTGTCGTTGACCACGATGATTTCGGTGATGTAGTCGTCGTAGGCCTGCATCAGGCGGGTAACGAGGCGCTGGATGTTCATTTCCTCGTTGCGGCATGGGACGACGACCGACGTCGACGCACGGAGCTCGTGATGTTCTGCGAGATTGACCAGCGGCCGACGGTCCTCCTCATCACCGGGCTTCTTGGCCCAGATGTAAAGCGTGCCGCAGACCTCCCTAAGTCCCGGGACGTGCTCGAGAACGAACGCGGTTTGCTGAATCGTGGGCACCAGACTTCGCGGTGTTCGAGGATGCACGATGTCGTAAGGGATGATCTCGATGTCCGTGAATCCCTGGTGTGAGGCCGCCTGCATCAGCCGGTACTTGCGCATGCCGACCTGGCAGCGCGCGTTGCCGGCCCAGCGACCTAGCCGTGGCACGAGACTCTTGGCGAGAACTTGTGGGTTCCAATAATTCGCTTCGAAGAACAGCAGGCGCCCACCCGGCTTGAGAAGTCGATAAATCTGGCTCAAATTCTCGGAGTATTTGTCGTGGCAGAGGATCGCCGTTCCGATGACGTAATCGAAGCTTTCAGCGGGCAGGTCCGCGTCAAGGTCGGTGACCAAGGCGGCGCTCGTGTTGGGAAGCTGCCTGGTCACCGCTTCCTCGGCTAGGTCGGCGTTGAAAATGGCAGCCGTGACCGGGTTCTCGCCGCGAAGAACGGACGTCAGATGCTGGGTCCAGAGGCCACTGCCGGCGCCGATCTCGAGCAGCGACTCACCAGGAAGAACGTGAAAGCAGTGCCGCACGGTCACAGCTCGCCAGTGGAGCTTGATCGGGGAGGTCGACGGGTGGCGAAGCCAGTACGCCTCTCGCGTCCGCTCCATCTCCCGAAGGTTCCCTATCAACGACATGTCCGGCCCCCTCCCGTAACGACCCTACACTCGCAATCCTTCATCGGTCGCGGTGCCCGTTCCGCGCGCTTGTCCTTCTCGCCGAGGCCCCACATATTCGTCTCACTCGCCCCGACCGAGCCGTCGTGCGCGACTACCCGCCGTTACCTGTTAGCGCAGGGAGTTGACCAATCCCCTGGCGAGTCGCGCCGGCACGAGCAGGGCTCGCGTGAGACGATTCAGCGCCCCGAGGCCGAGGTCGAAGCGCCGAAGCAGACGGTCGTCCGCCGACGTTCGCCGAGCACCCGACTGATGCCAGAAGGCGGCCCAGACGTAGAAGTGGAAGGCGACGAGAACGCCTGCCCGCATCATGCCCGGGGCGCCATCGCGGAGTGCGCGAGCCTGGACGAAGTGCCTGTAGAGCTTTTCGCCGAGCGTGATGAGCATCCTCTGCGCGCTGAACACCTCACCGGCGTCTAGCATCGCCTGCGCCTGGGCGGGGGCGTAGCGCCGCACACGTTCGAGCGCCTCGGGAATGTTTCTGTTGCGGTCGTGGACGAGGCCGAGCTCGTCCCGGGGTGGCAGCCGAAGCAGGCGGTCCTCGCGAACCTTCGGCAGGGCGTTGGGAAAGGCCGGCCACTGGACGGTGTTCCGGCGATACATCCGGAGCTGCGGTTCGTAGCGTTGCAGGGGCGAGGTCGCCGGGTATCCGAAGTCGAAGTTCATCCGGGGCACCACGACCGCGTCGAGGTCGAGCCGAGTGGAGATGCGCTGAAGCTCGGCGCCGAGCTCGGGGGAGACCCGTTCGTCCGGGTCGAGCGCGAGAACCCAGGCCCCCGACGCCTCATCCGCGACGACGTTGCGGACCGCCTCCACGATCGGCACGACCTCGTGTGTGACGACGCGCGCCCCGCCGGCACGGGCAACATCGGCCGATCCATCACTGCTCTCGAGATCGAGCACGACTATTTCGTCGGCCCAGCGCACGGACTCCAGGCAGGGGGGAAGCTTGTCGGCCTCGTTGTGGCAGACGATGCAGACGGAGATCGCTGCGGCCGGTCCAGCGGATCGCGGAGGGCGGCTAGCTCCTGACATCGGACTCACTGTCGTTGTCACCTTCTTGGCGCTTGTCCGGGACATCCCTCGAGCGTGGGCCGAGCCGGAGGCCGTGCACGACGCCGGTCGCTGTCCCGCCGAGGACGAGCGCCTCCTCGTGGAGCGCACTCCAGCGGCCCCCCAACAGACCCGAGGCGAGTATGCGTAGCCGCAGTCCCAGCCATTCGGTCAGCAACCGTGCCCCGTACAGGTCTCGCTCCCGGAGGCGAAGGCCGCACGCGGCTCCCATCCCGTGTCCGTACGGCCACCGGCGTTCGAGACGCCCCTCGCGCGAGGCGCGCTCATGTCTGACAACCGCATCAGGCTCGTAGAGCGCTCGGCCGCCGTGCCGAAGCACGCGGTAGAAGAGGTCCATGTCCACAGCGCCCAGGCCGGGCGTGCCCGGGCCCAGGCGCTCGTCGCACCCGCCGATCCGCTCGAACCACTCGCGACGCAGCGCGAAGTTGTTCCCGCTGCCCACGTTCCACGGCGCCGATTTGCCGGTGAGTTCACGGCGCACTGTGCTCCTGCGCGAGGAGACCGCGTAAGTCCTGTCGCCAGACGGTGCAAGCGGTTGAACCCGTCCGCCGACCAGCGCAACCCCGGGGTCGGCGGCAAACGTGCGCTCGAGCACCGCAATCCAGTCGGAATCGGCGACGCAGTCGTCGTCGATCACTGCGACGACAGGCATAGTCACGCGGTTGAAGGCGGCGTTCTGTGCTCGGGCGAGGCCACCACCGTTGCCGTCCACCCATCGGATGGGAAGATCCGCGGCGCCGGCGGCGGCCACGACCTCGCGCGTCGCGGAACCGAAGCTCTGGTCAGCCACCACCACCTCCGCCGGCAGGACGCGACCGGCTCGAAGCGTCTCGAGGCAGCGCGCAAGCGCCTGCGGCCGGTCGCGGGTCGAGATCGCGACGCCGATTTCGGCTCGCTGCGGCCCGGTCACGCGCCACGTCCCTCGAGTATCCCAAGCACTCCGGACTCGCTACGACGAACGACCATGCACGGAGTTTGAAGGCGCTTGCCGACGGCGATCCGCCCAAGCCGGGCCGAATGACGCCGCGGCTCACTCAGCGTGGATGGCACCGGCTTCACGCCTCGGCCCTATTCTGGCCGAGATGGCGCGCGACATGTCGGCACCCGTCGAAGCTGGCGCAGCGCGGACCGCGAGCGCGCCGCCCCCCCCGGAGGCCTACTCGCTCTGGGGTGCGAGCAGGCACTGGATGGATGTGCTTCTCTCCCTCACGATCACGGACCTCAAGGTCAGGTACGGGCGCGGAGGATGGCAGCTCGTCAAGTGGATCGCCGACCCGTTCGCGCTCGTCGGCGTCTATCTGGTGCTGGTCACGCTCGTGCTGGATCGCCCGGGCGAGGCGCCGGGGCTGAGCCTCGCCTGCGCAGTCATCCCGTTCCAACTGGTCACAATGACCGTGGTCAATGCGATGAGTGCCGTCGCTGAGCGCGGTTCGATCGTCCTGAACATGGGCTTCAACCGCACCCTGATCCCTCTGTCCGGGACGCTCACGGAGACTGTCGCCTTCGGCGCGAGCCTGCTCCTCCTGGCGGTGTTGATGGCGGTCTACGGCGTCCCGCCCACCCTTGCCGCGCTCTGGCTGCCCGTCGTCATTCTGGTGACCTTGGTCCTCGCAGTCGGCATTGCCTACCCCGCCGCCTTGCTCGGAGTGTGGATGCCGGACGTCGGGAACTTCGTGATGAGCTTCGTGCGCGTGTTGTTCTTCATCGCGCCGGGTCTGATCCCTCTGTCGCAGATCTCGGGTGACGCTCACGACCTGCTCTTGATCAACCCGATGACGGGCCTGTTCGAGTCGTTTCGCGACGCGCTGCTCTACGGCGATTCTCCGGGGGCCTTCGAGCTTCTCTACCCAGCCGGTCTGGGTTTGGCGTTGCTAGCGGTGTTCGTCCCAGTCTTCCGGACCGAACAGCATCAGTTCGCCAAGATCCTGGAGCCCTGATGACCGAGGCTTCGAGCAGGGCGCGGAGGACCACGGCTTCGATAGAGGCCGATGGTCTTGGGGTCCGATTCCTCTTCGATGGTCAGCAGCGTGCGGTGACGCCTGCGCTGGCACGTCTCCGGCGGCGGGGATCCGAGAGTTGGGGACTGCATGGGCTGGATTTCCGGATTGGGCCTGGCGACGGGGTTGCGCTGATCGGTGCGAGCGGATCGGGCAAGACCACCCTGCTCCGATTGGTGGCCGGCGTACTCTCTCCCGACACCGGGCGCTTGGACATGACCGGGAGCGTGGGTTCGCTGCTCTCGGTCGAAGCGGGGCTCCATGGGCTGCTCACCGGGCGGGAGAACGCGGTGCTGCTCGGGGTACTGGCCGGTATGTCGCGAGCGGAATCCCAGGCGGCCCTTGACGAGATCAAGACGGATACACGACTCGAGGAAGCCTTCGACCGTCCGGTGCTGAGCTACTCGGAGGGGATGCGAGCGCGGTTGGGGTTCGCCGTCGCCGACTACGCTAATCCGGACATCCTCGTACTCGACGAGGTGCACGAGGCCCTCGATCACGAGTTCCGCCAGATCGTCGCGGAGCGAGCGCACAAGACCCTCCAAGATGGAGGGATCGTGATGGCGGCCGGACACGACCATCCATTGCTCGCGACGTTCTGTGACCGGGCCCTGTGGCTCTCCGACGGCCAGATAGCCGCTGATGGACCCTTTGACGAGGTCAGGCGCGAGTATCTGGAGGAGGTCGTCTGAGCCGGCTCGACCTGCGGCCCCGGGCGCCTGGCGAAGCGAGCAACGTGTCGTGTAGCGCGAGTATGCGCTCTGCGACGGTCTCCTGGTCGAAGGACCTGACCCGGCGCCGGCCGTTCTCCCCCAGCCGTTGACGGCGGCTGGGATCGCCGGAGAGCGCGACGAGCGCCCGCGCGAACTCAGCCGAGTCGCGTTCCACGAGGATTCCTGCTTCGTCCTCACCGACGAGGTCCCGGATCCCATTCACGGGGGGTGCCACGACGGGTAGGGCGCACGCCGCCGCCTCGTGGGCGGCCCTGCAAAATGCCTCGTAGACGGTCGGAAGCATGAAGATGTCCGCCGCTCGATAGAAGCGCTCCACCTGCAACGTATAGCCGAGGAACCGCACCCGGCTCCCGACCTCGAGCTGCTGAGCGAGGGAGCTGGCGCGCTCGTTCCCCGCCCCGAGCACCCAGAGTAGATCTGGCCCGCCGCCGGAGCGCCGCGCGGCGGCAAACGCCTCGATGGCGATCTCGAGCCCCTTGATCGGCCGGTGCTGCTGGTCGACGAACAGCGCGACCACGTCCTCGGGGCCGACCGACTGCTCCTGGCGCAATCGCCTCCGGCTCTCCGGATCCGGCCTGAAGCGCTCCAGATCCATGCCCCTCGGCACCATGGCCACCTCGGCGCCGGGGTAGTGACGACGAAGGTCCTCGGCGCTCCCCTCGGAGATTCCCACCAGCAGGCCGACGGCTCGCTCGAACCACCACCGTTCGAGCGCGAGCGTGAATCTCTGTCCCAGCCTCCACCCGATGCGGCTGGCGCTTCCCTTTAGCGGGTGATCGGCCGTGGCCTCGTGAAATGCAGCGTGGCAGAAGGTGACCGTGTTGAGGTCGACGCGGTTCGGCACGATCGGCATCGGACCGACGGTGTGTACGAGATCCGCGTGGAGCCGGGCGAGACGAAGGCCGCCGAGCGCGAAGAACGCTCCCCAGCCGAGCCGGAACGAGTTCAACTTCGGGAGGGGCATCCGGTGCCACTCCACGAGCGGGCGGAGCGCCTCATCGAGGTCCATGGAAACGACCACATAGCTGAACCGCCCGGCCCCCTGTTCAATTACCCGCTCCAGCTCGCCGCCGAGCCTCCAACCCACGATCGCGATCCGTGGCCGCCTCGCCGCGGAGCCGGGACTCGTCGACGCGCGGGTCATGGCACATCACCTCCTTGCGTCGTGACCAGCGAGTCGTAGAGGGAGTCGTAGGCCGCGACCGTGTCGTCCCAGCGCAGGTTCTCGACGGCCCAGGCGCGAGCCGCGCCCGCGAGGCGCCGGCGGCGGTCCGGGGCATCAAGCAGCGCGAGGAGGGCATCGCGGATCTCGGCGTCGCTCGAGGCGACCAGGACGTGCTCACCGGCCACGACATCGACCCCGGCGAGCGCTCGCGGCGTGGCTACCAGGGCTTTTCCAGCAGCGAGCGACTCGAGCACCTTGACTCGCGTCCCGCGACCGAGCCGGAGCGGTGCCGCCACCACGGCGGCCCGGTCGAGATACGGCCGGACGTCGTCGACTCGTCCCGTGACCACGACGCCTGCCCCTGCCAGGTCGCGTACCGCCGCGGGCGGAGCGTCACCGACGATCTCGAGCCTTGCGCCAGGGTGTCGGGCACTGACCTGAGGGAAGATGTCGCTCGCCAGCCGGATCGCGCCGTCGACGTTCGGAGGGTGGACGAAGCTGCCGACGAACAGCACGCGGGGCGGCTCGGCGCCGATCGGATCGAAGGGCTGTGAAGGGAGCGCGACACCCGGCGAGATTCGAAACACCCGCGCCCCGGGCGCGCGGGCGACCAGGACGCGACGATCCTCCTCGGAGAAGGTGACGACGGCGTCGGTCGCGGCGAGCACGCGGCGCTCGTACCGACGCCAAGCGAGGCCGTCGAGGTGTCGCCCGACGCGCCGCGGGCCGCGCTCCCACGCTTCGAGGTCGGCGGAGGCGGCAGCGCCGGGCTCGTGGTCGACCAGGATCCGCAGGGAGCCGAGGCCGGTGAGGGCGGGAAGGTACTGGCCCATGACGTGGAGCTCGGCCTGGACGACGTCCGGTCGCCAGGAGAGCGCGACCTCTCGCGCCCGGCGGGCGAACTCGGGCACCGCCCAATCAGTCGCCCAGGCAGGCCTCCCGGCGATGAACCCCAATCCACGCCGCATCAGAAGCGAGGCTCGCCCCGACGCCGATACCGGGGGTCCTGGCCGCGTGATCTCCTCGGCGAGCGCGAGCCGGTCGCGAAGCGGGCCATCGATTGGCGGCTCGCTCTGAGCGCGGAGGTAGAGCGCTCCCACCTCGTGACTGTCGACGAGCTGTTCCAGCAGCTGACCGGTCATCTTGCTCGCCCCATGCGCTCCGTCAGGGCGAGGCGGGAATGGCAGCAGGTAGAGGAGGCGACGGCGTGGCCCCGTGGGGCTCATCAAGAGCTCACCTAGCCGGCCGACGCGGCATGGCGTGCCAGCCATCGCACGATGTCCAGGAACGAGCCATCCCCACGCACCCCGGCACGTTGCTCGTTCTGGGCGTGCCGAAGCCAGCAGGCATGGAAGCACAGCTCGACCACCGGGGGCGCCACCCCCAGCGCCGCGGCCACGCGGTCCTGCACGGGCATGACCACAGCCGCCCGAGCGCCACCGGGCAAGAAGCAGCTCCGAACCGCGTCGAGTCGGTCCTCGTAGCCCTCGCAGGCGGCGGCGGCATCGGCGATCGCGTAGAAGAAGTCGGTGAGCGGAAGCCCGCGCTCCTCGGCCTCTCCCCAGTCGAGAACTCCCATCGACCCGCGCTCGTCGAGGACCACGTTCCACATGGTGAGGTCATTGTGCACGGCGACCAGCGGGAGGTCTCGCCCCTCGAGAGCCCTGCAGTGGCCGGCGAGCCAGCTCCGGTAGGACGTCCCACCTGGGAGCAGCGACGCCAGGTCGCCGGCCCGGGCAACGACCTCGTCATCGAGTCGGCTGCGGGGCACACTCTCGGTTGCCGCGGTGGTTACGTTCCAACGCTCGAGCCAGGCCGCAATCGCTGTGACGACCTCCACGAAACTTGTGGGCGAGCGCATGAGCATGTCGGCTACCGGGTGCCCGGGCACCACCGACTCCACCACGACGGATCGCCGATCCAGCCGCCCATTCGCGAGCCGCCGCGGAACCCGCACCCCGGCCGTGCGGGCTGTGACACCCACGCGGTCCAAGCGCTCCGCCTCGCTCGAACTTCCCTCCGCCACCTTCGCGACGCCCCACGGATCGGCCTCTCCGGGTGCGAAGCAATGCAAGACGACAGAGGCTTCGGGTCCGCGCCAGCTCGTGGCCACCACAGCATCCGTCGTCTCCCGCGTCTCGCCTCCGAGGAGCGCGACCCATGCTGTGAGCGGATCTGCACCTGGCCGCCGAGCCACGATCCCCACCGCCGGCATGGCGTAGGCGAGGATGGTGTTCCCGAACGGGAGCGCCTGCGTAGTCAGCAAGACGCGCCGGCTCAACGGGCGTGCCGCGATGAGGCGGCCAAGCGCGTGGCGCCACGGTTCCGTACGCAGCGGCAAGAGATACCGGGGGGCGTCCGTATTAGGGAGGTGCACGAGCGGCGACTCGAGGACAAGGCCGGCGCCTTGCAGTTCCCTGCGGGCTGCCCTCCGCAGCCTGCGTGGCACACGCACATACGCGAGGCCGTGCTCGCCGAGCGAGCGGGCCGCCTCATCAGCCGCATGCTCGAGCCAACGCCGCTCTCGCAGGTCTGCCGGCGAAGGAGCGACGAGAGCCAGATCGACGTCCCTACTCGCCCTCGTCGTCCCGGCTGGCATCGGGTACCGTGGGCAGTGCTCGCCGAGCAGCATTGTCCGCTCGACGCGTCCCGAGGGGTGTAGGAGATCGAGCGGGTAGGTGGCGCTCATTCGGGAGGGTCGAGAAGCTTCCCGAGTGGTCCAGCGGCGAGCCAGGACGCCGCAGCGCGGTCGCGTGACTCGTTCGAGCGCAACGCCCGCAACCTGAGCGCGCGCAGGAGCCAACGCCGAGCGCGCTCGGCCTCGCGAAGCCCTTTGCGCTTGGTGATGAGCCGGAGCCACGAGCGCAGCAGCTCACGGTACATCCGTTCATGGTCAAGCTGCGTGGAGCCTGAGCCCACGTGAACGAATCGGGCTGCCGGGCAGAGCGCGACCCTCCAGCCGGCGTCCCGAAGCCGGGCGCACAGGTCGGCGTCCTCGCCGAACATGAAGAAGCTTTCGTCGAAACCGCCGACTTGGGCGAACGCGTCCGAACGCACGAGCAGGGCGGCACCCTGCAGGAACTCTGCGTCACCGACCTCCTTGCGGCGAAATGGTCCGGTGACCCGGCGCCAGACGGTGTACGCGCCGCTCACGGCACTTGGAAATGCGGCCCAGGCGGCAAGCGCCGCGGGACTGAGCGGTGGTTTCAGAGTGGAGCGCTGCGTCCGTCCGTCGAGGTTGAAGAGGAGCGGTCCGGCCGCGCCAAGCCCCGGGTCCCGCTCCGCGAACTCGACCAGTCGCTCGACGGCGTCCTCGATTGGCCAGGCATCCGGGTTGAGGAGCAGGATCCAGCGGGTCGTCGTGGCGGCCACGCCGACGTTTGCGGCAGCGCCGAAGCCGCTGTTCCGTCGCTGCTCGATGATGTTTACATGCGGGAACTCCCGCCGCGTGAGCTGGGCATCTCCGTCCGGGGAGGCGTTGTCGACTACGACGACCTCGGCTCCGTGGTCAGTGACGGTGGCGAGGCATCTCCCAAGGAACTCTCCCGAGTTGTAGGTGACGACGACGATCGAGACCCGGTTGTCGCGCGTCATCGACCTGCCTCGAAGGTGAACCAGTCGACGTACTTGCCGCAGGCCCGCCGCAGGGGCACCCGGTGGCCGCGGTCGCCGGTGCGGGTGGCGGCCACCGTCCCCAGCAAGACTGTCCGGACGATGGCGATCGGCTTGCGCTCCGGGATCTTCACTTCCACGGGGACGCCTCCGCCGCGGCTTGTGATCCGGCCGAGGGTCACGAAGCTCGACCGGTCGCCCATGTACGCGGGCAACTCCCTCTTGAGCGAGCCGGCTCTGAAGTGCACGGGGACGGTGCTGAAGTATCGAAACGAGATGTTCCAGGAGCCGGGGGGAAGCCCAAGGCGCTGCACGAGCCTCCCCCCGCTCTGTGTGGCGCCGGGTGTAGTGGGCCGTGCACCGCCAGGCGCTCGCCACGCGTCCACCCGACCTGTCACAGGCGTGGAGCGGGTGAAGGCCATACCGGGGAGTTGCGCCAGCCGCCTCATTTCCCGGCGCCGGCAGTCCAAAACAGCCCCCGGCGCCTCGCCCTCGTCCAGGCTCCAGCGGGGCTGCGTTGGGCCGCTGCGCTCCCAGAGCTCGTGCCACGGGGTCTTGCGGATCCGGCGGTAGTTGACCGGCGGCCGAGAGGCGTAAGCCGTGCGCGGCGTTATCAGGTAGCGAAAGCCGTCCATGAACCCGGGGTCGACGGAGTCCGCGTCCACGGCGGGTCGGTCCTGGTCGCCCGCCGACTTTGCGGGGCGCTCGCTCACGCTCGTCTGAAGGGGCGTGCTGTATTCCGCGAAGCCCCACAGGTCCGCACCCCGCAGCTCCCACCCCGCGTAGTTGTCTCGGCCGAGGTAGAGCGCGCGCTCGCCGTCCACGACAGAGCGGAAGGCGGCCAGGTCGGGTCCCCGCTCGGACGGCCTCACGTACGCTCCCCGCAGGGCCAGCGCGCTCGAGTAGCCGGACAGCGCGACGAACGCGACCACGAGCGCCGCGGCCAGTCGCCTGATCGCCGGGTTTCGCTCGGAACCAGCTGCCGTCAGCGCGGTCAGCCCGATCAACGTGAGCATGGGAGCCGCGATCATGAGCGCCTTCCCGCTGAAGTACGCGAGTGTCAGCGGGCGCGCCACGAGATAGACCGATACGGCCGCTGCTCCACCCGCCAGCAGGGCCCACTCACGCCGCCTCCAGCACCACAGCGCGCCGTAGAGCACGGCGGCGACCGCGATGGCCACGCCTGGGACGAACATCGCCCTTCCCGCTGCGCTGTAGCGGAAGTCCGGGTTGGGCCACACTCCCAGAGCCTCGAGCGGGTTCAGCTGCCCGACGTAGTTGCCGCCCGTTCCCGTCTTGGTCAGAAACTGCCCCGGCCCCGAGTCGAAGAAATCGCCGGACCACGCGGTGAGGGCCAGAGCCGCCGCCGCGACCACTGCCCCACCGAAGACCACCCCCGCCCGCCGCAGAGGCCAACCCCCCAGGATCGCCCTCCGCCGCGTGGCCAGCTCGAGGCCCGCGAGCCAGGCCAGAGCGGCGGCAGGCCAGACGAGCGCCGCCGTCCCGAAGGCCGCCACCCCGCCCGCCGCGATCAGGACGAGAGCGATCGCCGACCGGGCTTCCAGCGCTCGCGATCGGTGGACGTCGCGCAACACGACCACGAATCCCAGGAAGAAGAGGGCCATCATCAGTTCCTTGAACGCCCCCTGCGCGAAGTAGCCGCTGGCCAGGTAGGGCAGGCCGGTGAGGCTCGCGCCCAGCGCGCGCACGTACCAGCGGCCCTCCAAGAGGGCAAGCGCCGTGAGCGCGGTCACCACGGGCACGGCGATGAGCAAACCGGTGAACGTATTCGATATGCCGGCGCCCGTGCCGTCGGCCAGGGCGGCGACGATCGCGTGCGGGCCGGTCGGATACCCGGCAGCGATGACGTCGGCGCCGGACCCGAGCGTGCGCATCGCATCGGCCTGGCCCAAGTGGAAGATCAGGTCGTCGAGGACGCTGGCTCCCAGCTCGCCCATCACATCGTTTGCGAGGAACGGGATCGAGCACGCGGCGGTCACGGCTGCGGCGACCGGGACGCCGACCAGCGCGGGCCGGAGTGGGACGTGCCGGCGCCGGATGGAGATCATCGAAGCGACGAGCGCCAACCCGATGGCCACCGCCGCTGTCGTCCCATGGCCGGGGAGCCGGATCGCGACCAGCGCAATGATCGTGAGGGCCGCGAGCCCCACCGGCGGCGCGGCCCACGACCATGAACCACCACTCCCGCAGATGGCCGCTCCGCAGCCGACCGAGGCCAGACTGAGCCCCAGCGCGATCAGGTACGCACTCAGCTCAGCCACCCCCTTGCCGGGCCTCGGAGATGCGCGGGCACGGCCCGGAACTCGGATGGCATGTCACCGCGACGCCGACACTCCCCGACGGTAGCTCAGCTGTCGGCATGCCGGCGCGCCGCCGCCGGCGCGCTGCGCGCCATTCAGCCCGTAGGCGCTCCGGGGCGGGTCGGCTCGATCGCCGCCTTCCTCAACGTCGGGACCGCGACCGAAGCTCGCTCGAAGCGCCGCACGGGCAGCTGCTCGAGCATGGCCGCGGGGCGGCCCCGCGTGCCGTCGCGGAGGAAGGCGTAGCGCACCGCTCCGGCCGGCATGGACAGCAGCGCGATTGCGTTGTGAACCGCGTGCAGCAGGGGCCCGGCGAGCGCGGCGCGCGCCCCGCCACGCCGCAGCAGAAGTCGGTAGAGCGAGTGATTCAGACTGAGAAACAGAACGATGAGCCCTCCTGCCACGGCGGTCTTCCCGGTTACGACAGCCACCACGGCCCCTGAGAACGTGACGGCCGTCGCCGCCTGGCGGCGGCCGATGTTCAGGCGCAGCGCGCGCTCCTTGTGCTGGAGCAGCAGGCCAGTCCATGGCATTCCGCGGCGCAGCAGGTCGGTGGCCACCATCGTGCGAAAGGTCCAGCGCTTGAGGTGCTTGCCCTGGAGGTCTGGGTCGAGGTCGATCCGGCGCCCTCTCGCGCTGAGGCGCAGTCCCAGGTCGACGTCCTCCACCGACGGCTCGGGAAAGCGCCCGGCATCGAATCCCCGCACGGCCAGGAACTCATCCGCGCGCACGGCCCCCAGGCCCGCCCAGAATGTCGTGGCCGCTCCGGCCGCACCCTGATGGACGTGGTGGTGAAGGAGGTTGCGGAACGTGGACACCGCGCCGGGCGCTGCCGGAGCGTCGTCGTAGGAGCCGAAGACGGCAACGAGATCGGGCTCGGCGCGGAATGCAGCCCGGATGCGGGAGAACACATCTCGGTGCACGAGCACGTCCGAATCCACGAACACGAGCACCGACCCGGAAGCCGCACGGGCACCCGCGTTGCGGGCTGCGGCGGGCCCCGACCGCACGGGATGGTCGACCACTATGACCTCGTCCGGCGGGTCCGAGGCCGCGGCGATGGCAAGTAGGCACGCCTCGAGGGTCGCGGGACTGTCGGTGGCCGGTACGACCACCGAAAGCCGCAACCCTGATTCAACCGTGTAAGGCACCAGCGTTCTCCTGTGGACGCACCGGTGCCGCTTTCCCTGCCGGCGGTCCAGGTCTAACGCTACGGCGTTTTCGCCTTGGACGCCACCAGTAGGTCACATGCGCGATCGCGATCCCCGAGGCTGTGAGCCGCTCGTTCCCCACCTACTCTGCAACGGCGCGGAGGAGCGTTTCTTTCGCGACCCCACGAGGGGATCCGCTACGCGGCCGGCTCCACCTTGATACGCGCCTCGCCGCCGGGCAGCTTCGGCGCGCCGGAGTACTCGGCGATGAACCGCTCGGTGTCGTCGTGGGCCACCGTGTCCGGCACCTGCACGGGCGGGGACTTCATGAGGTACGAGCTCGGCGCCTCCAGCGGGCCGCCCAGGCCGTGGTTCAGCGCCAGCTTGCAGCAGCGCACGGCGTCGATGACGATGCCCGCGGAGTTCGGCGAGTCCCAGACCTCGAGCTTGGCCTCGAAGGTCAGCGGCACGTCCCCGAAAGCCTCGCCCTCCAGGCGGATGTGCGCCCACTTGCGGTCCGTCAGCCACGGCACGTAGTCGGAGGGTCCGATGTAGACGTCGTCCGCCGGCAGCTCCTCGTCCAGCAGCGACGTGACCGCCTGCGTCTTGGAGATCTTCTTGGACTCCAGGCGCTCGCGCTCGAGCATGTTGAAGAAGTCCATGTTGCCGCCCACGTTGAGCTGCGAGGTGCGCGCCAGGCGCACGCCGCGGTCCTGGAACAGGCGCGCGAGCGTGCGGTGGACGATCGTCGCGCCCACCTGTGACTTGATGTCGTCGCCCACTATCGGCAGACCCGCCTTGCGGAAGCGGTTGGCCCAGTAGTTCTCGGAGGCGATGAACACGGGGATGCAGTTCACGAAGCCGCAGCCGGCCTCGAGCACCTGCTCGACGTACCACTTGGTGGCCAGCTCAGAGCCGACTGGGAGGTAGGAGACGACCACGTCGGTCGTGGTCTGCTTGAGGATCTGCACGATGTCATCGGTCTCGCCGGACGCCTTGGTGATGCGTTGCTTGAGGTACTTGCCGAGCCCGTCGTGCGTCATGCCGCGGTAGACGGGGACGTCCATGTGCGGCACGTCGGCGAACTTGATGGTGTTGTTCTGGCCCGCCCAGATGGCCTCTGAGAGGTCCTTGCCCACCTTGTCCGCGTCGATGTCGAACGCGGCGGTGAACTCGATGTCGCTCACGTGGTACCCGCCGAGGTCCACGTGCATCAGGCCGGGCACGGCCCGGCTGGGGTCGGCGTCCCTGTAGTGGTGGACGCCCTGTACGAAGGCGGAGGCGCAGTTGCCCACGCCCACGACGGCCACGCGCACCTTCTCGGGCTGGTACCGGGCGCCGCCGTTGGTAGAGATTGCGATTTCGGTCACTGAAGCCCTCCTGCTTAAGCCAAGAAAACGGCCCCGTTGCGGGGCCCCCGGCGTTATAGACCCGGCGTCGCGGGTCTGGTTACACAGCCCCCGCCGCGGCGATCATCTGCCGCCGGACGTGGAGCACCCGCTGAAACGTCGTGAACACCGTGAGCGCGGCCAGCGTGTAGATGGCCGGTTCCAGCAGATCAAAGTCTCCCACGATCTCGCCGGCCGCAAACATAAGCCCGGCGGATAGGATCACCACGCGCACGGCGCGGGAGGCCAGCCCCACCTTGCACTCGACGCCCAGCGCCTCGGCGCGAGCGCGGGTGTAGCTGACCATGTACGAGCCGACCACGGCCAGCACCGTCACGCCGGCGGCCAGCTCCTCGCCGCGGTCGGCGAAGTACGCGGCCACGGCGGCCAGCACCACGCCCTCCTCGATGCGGTCGAGCGTCGAGTCGAGGAACGCCCCGAAGGGCGTGCCCTTGCCCGACATCCGCGAGTAGCGGCCGTCCATCATGTCCATCAGCGAGCCGATGATGAACGCGAACGCCGCGAGCACGAAGTGGCGCTGCGTGATCAGGACCGCGGCCACCACGTTGAGCGCGAACCCCGTGAGGGAGATCGCGTTCGGGGTCAGCCTCGATTCGATCAGGCGGCTTCGCGCCATGGCCCGCAGCTCCGTCCCGTCGCGGCCGCCGCGTGTCCGGTTGCGCCGCGGCGGCGCCCCGATTTGTTCGCTCACGTGGCGCCCTTGGCCGCCGCGGTGCGCCAGGCCCAGGCCTCGGGCCGGGCGCGGGCGAAGGCCTCGGAGGCGGCCAGCGCGGACACGGCGGCCACGAGCGCGCCGAGCGCCGCGTCCATCCAGAAGTGGTTGGCCGTGACCACGACGACGAAGGACACCACCACGGGGTACAGCGCCCAGAGCGACTTGAGCAGCCGGTTGCGCACCAGGAAGAAGGCGGGCACGGCGATCATGAGCGCAAAGGCCACGTGCATGCTCGGCACCGCGGCGAACGGGTTGTAGAGCACGTTGGCGCTGTTCTCCGCCGACTCGCCGACGAAGGCGGCCACGGAGTCCGTGAAGCCCCACTCGGGCATGAAGCGCGGCGGGGCGGTGGGGTAGGCCAGGTAGCCCACGAGGGCGAGGACCATGGCCACCATGAACATGTTGCGCACGAAGTAATAGGCGTGGTTTCGCATGAGGTAGAGCCAGATCAGGAAGGTGGTCGTCACCACGAAGTGGGAGTTGACGTACATCCAGTTGGCGCCCGTGAGGATCCAGTCCTCGCCGCGGGCCCAGGCCTGCAGGCCCGGTTCGAAGAACAGCCCGACCGTGCGCTCGAAGGACACGAGCGCGCGGGCGTTCTCGAACGCCAGGCCGGCCTGGCCGTCCACGAAGCCGCGGACGAGCCGGTACGCGTAGTACGCGCCGGCGAACAGCATGAGCTGGCGGAGGGCGTCGAGCCAGCCGTTGGGAAGCCACCGGCCGCTCAGTCTCCAGACCCTGGCCAGCTGCTCGAACAGCGGGTGGGACCTGAGCATGGGGGCCTAGCCTAGCGCGCGCCGTCGTCGCAGCGGCGCCCGCGGGAGACCAGCCGCTCCGGAGAGAATCGCGTGCTCAGGCGGACGAATCCCTCCCGTTCGGCGATCAGCTTGGTCCACTGCCCGTAGGGCTCCACACACGCCCCGGCGGCGAACCAGTACGGCGTCCAGCTGACCCGGATGATCGCCTCGCCCGGGCGCTTGACGTCCAGCAGGAGCTCATCGGAGCCCAGCTGCTCCAGGACGACGTTCGCGTCCTTCTGCGGGATCACGAACGGGCTCGGTAGCAGCACCTCGTAAACCCGCCAGTCGTCCGAGCGCCAACGCAGGCGCAGGTAGGGCTGCCCCCGCTCGATCAGTGCCCGCTCGCCGTAGGAGCTCTTGTCCGGCTTGGCGCTTGGCAGGGCCACATAGCGCACTGCGTTCTCTGCCAGCCAGGAGGCGTAGGTGAGCCGGTTGACCGGACCCTTGTAGAAGATCGGGTTGCGCCCCGTGTCCAGCTGCCGCAGCCAGCCGCGGGCGAGCGGCGTGTGCAGCGCGATCTCCGCGCCCTCCCAGTGGCTGCGGGTGAACGGGATCTCGATGCGCCGCTGGTCGGGCAGGGTGTCGAGGAACTGGCGCAGCGGCTCGAAGTAGTCGGACTTGGCCGCGGGGTCCTCGATGTACTTGATCACGTCGCGGACGGCGGGCGACCACTGCCAGAAGGCCAGCGCGCCGGCGGCCGCCGCCAGCAGCGGGAGGGCCCAGGCGCGACGCGTCCACGGCCGGCCCCAGAGGGCGCACAGCAGCACCGGCCCGCCGAACAGCGCGCCCAGGCGCACCGCGTTGCCGCCCATCGGGGTCTCGAGGAACAGCGCCACCGTCGCGCCGGTGCCGTAGAGGGCGGCCCCCCAGCGCAGGGCCCGCTCCTCCCGGGGCAGCACCACAAGACACGCGATCGCGAACGCGGGGATGGGCAGGTAGGCCGTGAACGGAAACGGCGCCCAGCCCCCCTCCGGAAACGCGAGCGACAGGAACACCGGCGGCACGAACGCGGCCGTCGCGATGGCCAGCCCCTCCCACCGTTTGGCGCGGTCGCCGCGGGCGGCGAGAGCGAGGGCCAAGCCCGCCATGGCCAGGAAGAGCCCCGCCACCGGGCTGCCCATCGGGCATAGGGCGGCCAGCACGATCGCCAGCCCGTAGCGCCGCCGCTGGAGCGCCAGCAGGGCGGCCAGCCCGAAGGCCACGCCGAGGGCGAACGGCAGCCTGCTGGTGAACAGGAGCGTGGCCGTGCCCACGCCGAACCAGATCGATCCCCAGCGCGAGCGCTCGGCTCCGAAGCAGCCGCGCGCGAGGGGCTCGAACAGCGCGGCGGCGGCCACGGCGGCCAGGGCCAGCGCCAGCGGCGGACCGAGCGCCCAGGCCAGCGGCGGGGAGAGGACGCTGTAGGCCGGCGTGTGGTGGCCGCCGTACCACTGGCCGTTCCAGACTGTGAATCCCTGCTCGCCGAACAGCTCGGCCCGGAAGGTGTGGGCGGCCAGGTCCACCGTGCGCGGCTCCCAGATCAGGTAGACGATCGCGAACGCGATCGCGGCCAGCACGGGAGCCATGCGCCACCAGTCCACGCGCCGGTGCCACGCGGCGCGCGGCTCGGCCTGGCCGGCGCGGCGAGGAAAGCGCGGGGCTGCCCCGGTCTCGGAAGGAGAACGACCTCGGGGCGGCGCCGTGACTGCGGAGAGCGCGGCGCGGAACACGACTCGGACAGGCTAGCCGAGGAAGGAAGCCACCCGGCCCACGATCTCGGGCCGGTCGTGCCACAGCCAGTGGCCGGCGTCGACCATCTCGAGCTCGGCGGACCCGCCCAGCGCATCGGCATAGGCCGCTCCGAACTCGGGTCCTATGTACGGGTCCCGGGTCGGCCACACCACGAGCGCCGGGCAGCCCACCTCCGCCAGCCGCTCCCCCGCGCGGGCCAGCACCTCGGGGGGAGACGCTCGGTAGAGCTTCAGGATCGCCCGCTGGGTGCCGTGGTCGAACTGCTCCCAAGCGCGGTCGGCCAGGTCCCGTGGAAGCTCACGGCGCAACGCCCAGCGCGTCGTGGCGCCCATCATCAACTCGCCCAGCAGCGGCGTTCGCCAGCCGCGGGCCACGCGGTGCCAGCGGTAGCCGGGCAGCAGCGGCACCGCGGAAAGCACCAGGAGCTTCTCGACCCGCTCGGGCCGGCGCTGAGCCAGGTCCAGGCCCACCGATCCCCAGTCGTGGACCACGAGCGAGAAGCGCTCGAGACCGAGTGCGTCGACGAACGACTCGAGGAACGACCCCAGGCCGGCGATGGAGTAGCCGAAGTCCGCCGGCTTGCCCGACGAGCCGAAACCCGGTAGGTCGGGGGCAACGCCGCCCGCACGCTCGAGCATCGGCAGCCACTGGAAGGACGCCGTCGGCACGCCGTGGACGTAGAGCACGGGAGCGTCGCCGGCCTGCAGCCAGTGCGTTTCGACGCCGGCCACGCGTTCGTGCCTGTCGGTCACCTCCACGGCGCCTTCTTACCAGGGTCGTAGCCTTCCGGCCGTGCCCCAGCGACCCGACCGGCGCCGCCTGCGCGCGATCCGCGACCGCCTTCGCGCCGAGTACGGCCGCCCCCGCCAGGAGCCCCACCACCGCCCCGTGGACGAGTTGGTGCTCACCGTCCTGTCGCAGAACACCAACGACCGCAACCGCGACGTGGCCTACGCCCGCCTCCGCGACCGCTTCGGTACCTGGGAGGAGGTCCGGCGCGCGCCGGTGTCCGAGGTGGAGGAGGCCATCCGGCCGGGCGGCCTGGCCCCGACCAAGGGGGTGCGCATCAAGAGCATCTTGGAGGCCATCGCCACGGACGAGGGACCGCTCGGTCACGACGCGCTCGGGTGGCTGGAGGACGGCCCGCTCGAGGAGGCGCGGGCCTACCTGTGCGACCTCCCCGGCGTGGGGCGAAAGACGGCGGCCTGCGTGCTGCTGTTCTCCTTCGGCCTCCCCGAGGTGCCGGTGGACACCCACGTCTACCGCGTCGCCACGCGCCTCGGCCTGTTCCGCGCTCGCGCGCCGCTCGACGAGGCACACGACGTGATGCTGCGGCTCACCCCGCCGGAGGACGCATACGAGGTACACATGCTCCTGATCCGTCACGGCCGCCGCACCTGCGTGGCGCGCACCCCGCGCTGCCGCGACTGCCCGCTGCAGCGCATGTGTCCCGAGGGCCGCCGCCGGCTCGCCCGGGCATGAGCGCGGCCGCACGCGGTCGGTGGCTCCCCGCCGCCGTCCTGGCGGTGCCGTTCGTCGTGGCCATCGCCGTGCTGCGCGGCCTGACCGTGGAGATCGACACCTTCCACGGCACGGACGCCGCGCTCTACCACCTGCCGACGATCCTCCAGTTCCGGGAGGGCGTGGACTTGGGGGACTACCCGGCGGCCCAGACCCCCCTCTTCCATCTCCTCTTCACGGGGTTCGGCGAGGTCTTCGGGTTCGAGCAGTGGCGGCTGCGGCTGTTCAACGCGCTGCTCTCCTACGGCGCGGCGCTGGCCGTGCTGCGCCTGCTGAGGCGGGCCACCTCGCTCGAGCCCGGGCAGGCCCTGCTGCTGACGCTCGTCTTCGTCCTCTCGCCGTACTTCTTCGGGGCGTCCTTCTCCCTGCTCACCGACAACCTGGCGATCCTTTTCGCGGCGCTCGCGCTGGAGCGGATCCACGCCTACCGTGGCGACCGCTCGGCGGCCACCTTCGCCCTCGCCTGCTTCGCCCTGTGCGCCGCGGTGCTCACGCGGCAATCGTTCCTGTGGCTGGCACCGGTGGCCGCGTGGTTCCTGGCCGTGACGCCGGCGTCGGCTCACCGCCGGCTCGCGGGCGCGACCGCCCTGGCGTTGGCGCTCGCGCCGATGGCCGCACTCGTGGCGGTGTGGGGCGGGCTGGTCCCCCCGGGCGCCGACCCGGCGTCATGCGGCCTCTGCACCGATCGCCCCGGCGTGGGCCGGGATGCGCTGACGCTGCGGACCGTGGGCTTCGCGGTCGCGCTGTTCGGGGCCTACGCGGCCGTGCTCCATGGGCCGCGCGTGCTTGGCGTCCTGCGGGACCGTCGCCCCGACCCCCGCGCCCTGGCTGCTCCGCTCGTGGCCGCCGTGGTGCTGCTGGCCGTGTCGCCGCTGCTCTACCGGCCGGTGGGCACGGGGGAGCCCGGTGACGCCGGCTACCTCTGGAAGATCTCCGACCGCCTGCCCGAGTTGCTCGGGTCCTCGCTGCTGTTCATCGCGCTCGTCCCCACGGGGTCGGTGGCGATTTTCCTCTTGGTCCGACGCGCGGGCTGGACGTCCCTGCCCGCCGTGTACCTGGGAGCCTTCTTGGCCGCCGCCCTGCCCGTGAGCCTCGTCTACCAGAAGTACTTCGATCCGTTCGTGCTGCTCGCGCTGGCCCTCCTGGCTCGCCCCCAGGACCTTCGCCGCCGCGGTGATCTCGCAGGAGTGGCGGTGCTGTGCGTGGCCTTCGTGGCCTACGCGCTCAGCTTCTCCGGCGACTGATCAGCCGACGGACACCAGGTCCACCACGAACACAAGCGTCTCGTTGGGTCCGATCGGGCCGAAGCCCGTCGATCCGTAGGCCAGCTCGGGCGGGATCACGAGCTGGCGCCGCCCGCCTTTTCTCATCCCCACCACGCCCCTGTCCCAGCCCGCGATCACGTCGCCTGCGCCCACACGGAACGGGTACGGCTGCCCCGTGTCCCAGGAGGAGTCGAACTCGACTCCGGTGGAGAAGGCGATCCCGACGTACTGAAGCGCGACCGAGTCGCCCTTATTCACCGGACGCCCCCGGCCGCGGACGATGTCGTCGGTGGTCAGCCGGCGGGGCGGCGAGCCGGCCGACACCACCACGACGGGCTTGACGCTCGTATCCTTGATATCGGGCGCCGGGGCCGTCTCGGTCGTCTGCGCCGTCTGCGAGGGCGTCTTACCGTCGTCCCCGCCGCAGCCCACCGCGCCGCAGGCCACGGCGAACAGAGCCAGCGTTGTCGCGAACGTCCGGGCCACGCTGGGCGGGCACACTATCCGCTGCCCCCTGCCTCGCGCGGAGCTTCGGCTCCGGAAGCGGACGCACGAGGGTCGATCTGCCATACTCGCGCTTAGATTTCTTTCTAAGCGGCAAAGGAGCAGTTACGGATGGGCAAGACGATCGGTATCGATCTGGGCACGACCAACTCGTGTATGGCCGTCCTCGAGGGCGGCGAGCCCACCGTGGTCGAGAACGCCGAGGGCGCACGCACGACGCCCTCGGTCGTGGCGTTCACGGAGGGTGGAGAGAGACTGGTGGGCGCGCCGGCCAAGCGGCAGGCTGTGACCAACCCGGAGAACACCGTGTTCTCGGTCAAGCGGTTCATGGGCCGCAAGGAGGCCGAGGTCAAGGAGGAGGAGAAGATCGTTCCCTTCGAGGTCGTCAACGGCCCGAACGGCGACGCGCGTATCAAGGCGGGCGGCAAGGAGCACGCCCCGCCGGAGATCAGCGCCATGATCCTCCAGAAGCTCAAGGCGGACGCCGAGGCCTACCTCGGCGACGGCGTGGACAGCGCCGTGATCACCGTTCCGGCGTACTTCAACGACGATCAGCGCCAGGCCACCAAGGACGCCGGCCGGATTGCCGGCCTGGAGGTCAAGCGCATCATCAACGAGCCGACGGCGGCCGCGCTCGCCTACGGGCTCGACAAGGAGGAAGCCGACCAGACGATCCTGGTGTTCGACCTCGGCGGCGGCACGTTCGACGTGTCGGTGCTGGAGATCGGCGACGGCGTGTTCGAGGTCAAGGCCACCGCCGGCGACAACCACCTGGGCGGCGACAACTTCGACAAGACGGTCGTGGACTGGCTCGTCGCCGAGTTCAAGAAGGAGGAGGGAGTCGACCTGTCGCAGGACAAGATGGCCCTCCAGCGCCTCTACCAAGAGGCCGAGAAGGCCAAGACCGAGCTGTCCTCGGCACAGGAGTCGCAGATCAACCTGCCGTTCATCACGGCGGTGGACTCGGTGCCCAAGCACCTGAACCAGCGACTGACCCGCTCCAAGCTCAACGAGCTAACCGCGGAGCTGGTCGACCGCGTGGTGGCGCCCGTCAAGCAGGCCCTGTCCGACGCGGGCGCGGAGGGCGGCAAGGGCATCGACCACGTGGTGCTGGTCGGCGGCATGACGCGCATGCCGGCGGTGCAGGAGAAGGTCAAGGAGCTCACCGGCAAGGATCCGCACCGTGGTGTGAACCCGGACGAGGTCGTGGCCGTGGGCGCCGCCATCCAGGCGGGCGTGCTGGCCGGCGACGTCAAGGACGTGCTGCTGCTGGACGTGACCCCGCTCACCCTCGGCATCGAGACCAAGGGCGGCGTCATGACCAAGCTGATCGAGCGCAACACCACGATCCCGACCCGCAAGTCGGAGGTGTTCTCCACCGCCGAGGACAACCAGCCGAGCGTGGAGGTCCACGTGCTCCAGGGTGAGCGCGAGATGGCCACGTACAACAAGTCGCTCGGCAAGTTCCAGCTCACTGGGATCCCGCCCGCCCCACGCGGGGTGCCGCAGGTCGAGGTCACGTTCGACATCGACGCCAACGGCATCCTCGCGGTCGGCGCCAAGGATCTCGGGACGGGCAAGGAGCAGAAGATCGAGATCAAGGCCGGCTCGGGGCTAGCGGACGACGAGGTCGAGCGGATGGTCAAGGACGCCGAGGCGCACGCTGAGGACGACCGCCGGATGCGCGAGCTGGTGGAGGCCCGCAACAACGCCGAGAACGCCGCCTACCAGGCCGAGCGCCAGCTCGGCGAGATGGGCGACAGCCTGGACGCCTCCTCCAAGGAGGAGATCGAGGCCGCGATCAAGGACGTCAAGGACAACCTCGAGTCCGAGGACACCGAGCTGCTGCGCCAGAAGACCGACGCGCTGCAGGGCGCCTTCCACAAGGTGTCCGAGCAGATGTACGCGGCGGCTGCGCAGCAGGCCCAGACAGCCAACGGCGACGACGCCGACGGCCCCTCGTACGCCGACGATGACGGTGAAGAGGAGGTCGTGGACGCCGAGGTGGTCGACGGAGAGGCCAAGGGCTAGTCGGCCATGGGAGAGGAGACCGATCGCACGGCGGGTGCCGACCCCGTCGAAGAGCCGGTGACCGCTCGCGACGACGCGGCGGAGCCGGCGGGCGAGGAAGACCCGGCCAACGAGGCCGACGGCACGGCGGCGGCCGAGGTCGCCGCCGGCTCGCCATCCGGCGAGGAGAACGGTCACGCCGACGAGGACCCGCTCGCCGGCGTCCGGCGCGAGCGCGACGAATACCTCGACCTGGCTCGTCGTGCTCAGGCCGACTTCGAGAACTACCGCAAGCGCGCCGCGCGCGAGGCGGCGGCGGCGGGCGAGCGCGCCAAGGGCGGGCTGGTCCGCGAGCTGCTGCCGGTGGTGGACAACCTCGAGCGTGCGCTGGGGTCGGCCGGGGAGTCCGAGCACCTGGCCGAGGGCGTGCGCCTGGTGCACGCCGACCTGATCGCCGTGCTCGAGCGCAACGGCATCGAGCAGTTCGACCCGAGCGGCGAGCCGTTCGATCCCTCAGTGCACGAGGCGCTGTCCACCCGCCCTGCGGAGGGGGCGAGGCCCGGCGTGGTGCTGGACGTGGTGGAGAAGGGCTACCGCTCGGGCGACGCCGTGCTGCGTCCGGCCCGCGTGGTCGTATCGGGGTGAGCGACCGGTGCCCGCGGTGAAGGACCCCTACAAGACGCTCGGCGTCGAACGCAAGGCGGGCGACGACGAGATCAAGAAGGCCTACCGCAAGCTGGCCCGCAGGTACCACCCGGACACCAACCCCGACAACGCCACGGCCGAGGAGCGCTTCAAGGAGGTCCAGGAGGCCTATTCGATCCTCTCCGACACCGACCGGCGCAAGGCCTACGACTCGGGTGGAGGGATCTTCGGCGGCGGCGGCCCCGGCGGGTTCGACCCCGGCGCCTTCCGAGGGAACTTCGGCGGCGTGGGGGACATCCTCTCCGACCTGTTCACCTCCGGCGGACGGCCCGGCGGGGGCCGCTCGCCGCGGCCCGAGGCGGGACGCGATCTGGAGACCGAGGTGCACGTGTCCTTCGAGCAGGCGATGGAGGGCGCTCAGATCCCCATCAGCGTTCCCCTGTCCGCACCGTGTGCGACCTGTCGCGGCACCGGCGCCCGGCCCGGCACCTCGCCGGAGGTCTGCAGCCGCTGTCACGGCCGCGGCGTCGAGGCCGAGTCGCAGGGCCTGTTCTCGATCTCCCAGCCCTGTCGCCAGTGCGGGGGCACGGGCACGGAGATCAAGGAGCCCTGCCCGACCTGCGCGGGCAGCGGCCGCACCCGCCAGGTCAAGCGGTACCGCGTGAACATCCCCGCCGGCGTCAAGGACGGAAGCCGCGTCCGGCTGGCCGGAAAGGGAGAGGCGGGCCCGCGCGGCGGACCCGCCGGCGATCTCTACGTGATCACGCGCGTGGGCGACTCGCGGATCTTCACCCGCCGGGGTGACCACCTGGAGGTGGAGGTGCCGATCACGATCCCCGAGGCGATCAGGGGCGCCACCATCGAGGTGCCCACCCTGGGCGAGAGCAAGCGCATCCGCGTGCCTCCGGGCACGCAGCACGGCACGGTGCAGCGACTCCGCGGCGAGGGCCCTCCGCGGCTGAACGGCCGCGGCCGCGGAGACATCCGCTACCGGCTAGTGGTCGACGTGCCCCGGTCGCTGTCGCGCGAGCAGCAGGAGGTGGTCGACGAGCTGGCCACCGTCATCGACCAGAACCCACGGGCCCGGCTCTTGGCCGATCGCGACTGACATGGCTCGTCCCGACGATCCCGGGCCGGCACGCGGCGTCTACATGATCTCCGTGGCCGCCGAGCTGGCCGGGATGCACCCCCAGACCCTCCGCATCTACGAGTCGCGTGGCCTGATCAGGCCCCAGCGGTCGCCGAAGAACACCCGCCTCTACTCGCGTGAGGACGTCGAGCGGCTCCAGCGGATCCAGGAGCTGACCGGCGAGCTGGGCATGAACCTGGCCGGCGTGGAGAAGGTCTTCGAGCTCGAGGGCGAGATCGAGCGGATGCGGCGACGGGTGCGCAACCTGGAGGCGCACGCCCAGCGCGTCGAGGCCGAGCTGCGTGAGGAGGTGGACCGCGTCCGGCGGTCGGTAAAGCGCGAGATGGTCGTCTACCAGCCGCCGGCCCGGGCGCTGATGCCGCAGGGTGAGCACACCGTGCGCGTGCCCATCCGCCGCCCCCAGCGCTGAGCCGGATGTCAGGGCCCGCGGCGGCGGCCGACCGCGGCGAGCGCAGACAGGGCAGCGTCCAGCACCGGCTGCGGACCGACCGCCGGTAGCGAGCCCTCGAGCACCTCGAACCGCTCATCCTGGGAGGGATGAAGTGCGGCGGCGGAGCCGAGCCATCCGGACCCCAGCGTCTTCGACCTCCAGCAGCTCGGGGCTGTGGGAACGCCAGGACGCGGCGGGCGCGGCGCAACACACGCCAATATCTGCGCTATACTCACTTAGGTTTTATGCAAGGCGATCGCTTCACAATCAAGTCCCAGGAGGCACTGGCCGCCGCTCAGCGGCTGGGCGCAGCCCGGCGCAACCCAGAGGTGACGCCCCATCACCTCCTGGTGGCGCTGCTCGAGCAGGAGGGCGGCATCGTCGCTCCTGTGCTGCGCCGTGCAGGAGCGGATCCCGAGCGGGTCCGCAGCCTCGCCTCCCAGGCCCTCGACGGCCAGCCCACGGTCAGCGGTGATTCCGCCGGCGCGCCGGCCCTCGGCTCGGAGCTGATCGACCTGCTCAAGAGCGCGGACGAGGAGGCGCGCGGACTGGGCGACGAGTACGTGTCCACCGAGCACCTCCTACTCGCACTGGCCGGCCACGCCCAGGTGGACGTGGGCGCCACGCGCGACCAGCTGACCGCCGCCGTGGGCGAGGTGCGGGGCCCGCACCGGGTGACCGACCAGAATCCCGAGGACCGCTACCAGGCCCTGGAGCGGTTCGGCCGCGACCTGACCGAGGCCGCCGAGCAGGGCAAGCTCGATCCCGTCATCGGCCGTGATGACGAGGTCCGCCGCGTGATCCAGGTCCTCTCCCGGCGCACCAAGAACAACCCCGTCCTGATCGGCGAGCCGGGCGTGGGCAAGACCGCGATCGTCGAGGGCTTGGCCCAGCGCATCGTGTCCGGGGATGTGCCGTCGTCGCTGCGCGACCGCCGCGTCATAGCGCTCGACATCGGAGCGTTGATCGCGGGGTCGAAGTACCGCGGCGAGTTCGAAGACCGGCTCAAGGCCGTGCTCAAGGAGATCGCCGAGGCCGACGGCCAGGTGATCCTGTTCATGGACGAGCTGCACACGATCGTCGGGGCCGGCGCCGCCGAGGGCGCCGTGGACGCGGCCAACCTGCTCAAGCCGATGCTCGCCCGCGGAGAGCTGCGCGCGGTGGGCGCCACCACGCTCGACGAGTACCGCAAGCACATCGAGAAGGACGCGGCCCTGGAGCGGCGCTTCCAGCCTGTCCTGGTGGGCGAGCCGTCGGTGGAGGACACCGTGGCCATCCTGCGCGGGCTCAAGGAGCGCTACGAGGTGCACCACGGCGTGCGCATCCAGGACGCCGCCATCGTGGCCGCGGCCACGCTGTCCCAGCGCTACATCGCCGACCGCTTCCTGCCCGACAAGGCGATCGACCTGATCGACGAGGCGGCGTCTCGGCTACGCATCGAGATCGACTCCCTGCCGACCGAGATCGATGCGGTGGAACGCCGCCTCCGGCAGCTGGAGATCGAGCTCCAGGCACTGAAGAAGGAGCGCGACGACGCCTCGGCGGCCCGCCGGGACGCGATCGAGCGGGAATTGGCCGACCTGCGTGAGCGCTCCTCGGAGATGAAGGCGCACTGGAGCGGCGAGAAGGAGGCCATCGAGGCGATCCGCAGCGCCAAGGAGCGCCTCGAGCAGGCCCATCGCGAGGCCGAGCGGGCCGAGCGGGGCTCGGACCTGCAGCGCGCCGCCGAGCTGCGTTACGGCGAAATCCCGGAGCTGGAGCAGCTCGTGAGAGACCAGGAGACTCGCCTGGGCGAGCTGCAGTCGGACACCACCTTCTTGAAGGAGGAGGTCGACGACGAGGACGTGGCCCAGGTCGTGGCGCGCTGGACCGGGATCCCCGTCTCGCGCCTGATGGAGGGGGAGGTCGAGAAGCTGATCCACATGGAGGATCGCCTGCACGAGCGGGTGGTCGGCCAGGATCAGGCGGTGGAGGCGGTCTCGTCCGCGCTGCGGCGGTCGCGCGCGGGCCTGCAGGACCCCAACCGCCCGATCGGGACGTTCCTGTTCATCGGGCCCACGGGCGTCGGGAAGACGGAGCTGGCGCGGGCGCTGGCCGAGTTCATGTTCGACTCCGAGGACGCGATGGTGCGCATCGACATGTCCGAGTACATGGAGAGGCACGCGGTCTCGCGCCTCGTGGGCGCTCCCCCCGGCTACGTCGGGTACGAGGAGGGGGGCCAGCTCACCGAGGCGGTCCGCCGGCGCCCCTACTCGGTCGTGCTGCTCGACGAGATCGAGAAGGCCCACGCCGACGTCTTCAACATCCTGCTCCAGCTGATGGACGACGGCCGCCTGACCGACGGTCAGGGCCGTACCGTCGACTTCAAGAACAGCGTCGTGATCATGACCTCCAACGTCGCCGGCGGGATCCTGGGCGTGGAGGCCCTCTTCAAGCCCGAGTTCGTCAACCGCCTGGACGAGATCGTGGAGTTCCACCAGCTGACGCGGGAGGAGATCGGCCGGATCGTGGAGCTCCAGGTGGCCGCTCTCGCCGAGCGGGTGAGAGAGCGGGGCGTGGAGATCGAGCTGACCGAGGACGCCCGCACCCTGCTCGGCAACCTGGGCTACGACCCCACTTACGGCGCCCGCCCGCTCAAGCGGGTGATCCAGAAGCGGCTCGTGGACAAGCTCGCTCTGAAGCTGCTCGAGGGCGACTTCACGTCCGGCGGCGGCGTCGTGGTGGACGCGGCCGATGGCGAGCTCGTCTTCTCGGCCGCAGCCGAGCCCGTCGCCGCCGGCACTTAGGCTGATTCCCGGCGATGGGCCGTCGCGAGCGAAAGCGCAGGCGGGGCGGCGCTGACCAGGCGCCGGTCGCCACCACCGACTACCGCGACGAGGAGGGCGGCGTCCTGACGCTGCGGGACTCGCTCTCCGATGGAACTCTGCGCACGCTCGGTGACCTGGACGCGCGCCCGGCGGCCTCAGCCGAGGATCGCTGGCAGCGCAGGCTGGAGTTCCTGTTCGAGCGCCTTGCCGTGCGCTGGGAGATCGCCGGCCTCCCGCTGGAGGGACAGCGCGACTTGCTGGGACGGCTGCGGATGGCCAGCCCCACCGAGCGGCGCGCCGTGACGCGCGCGCTCGGCGAGCACGTCCGGGCGCGCTACCCGGAGATCGACGTCTGACGGCTAGCGGACGAGCGTCCAGCCGCCGGCCACGGCCGACGCCCCGGCGCTGCTCGGCCGCACCACCCGCGTGATGTTGACCGTGAAGTCCACCTTGACCTTGGCGCTGCCCTTGTACCTGCGGTTGGTGTCGAAGCGGACGCTGTAGGAGCCGATCGGCGTGCCGCTCGAGAACAGCCGCTTCCGTGTGCTGAGCTTGCGGCAGTCCCCCTTCAGGCGTCCGATGCGAAGGTTGCGGATCAGCCTGCTCCCCTTGCGGATGTGCGCGTACAGCGTCTTGCCGGTCGTGAACCCGCGGGCCCCGATGCGCAGCAGCTTGCCGGGGCGGCCGTTGGTGGGCCGCACGTTGACGCTCAGGGCGCTGACCAGCAGGTTGGCCGAGGCGGTGATCGTCGTGTTCGCCGAGTCGGTGGCCACGTAGGTCCGCGCCTGCTGGCCGCTGCCCTGCGCCAGCTGCAGCGAGCCGTTGAACACGCCCGTGGGGTCGGTGGTCAGCGTGCCGATCGGACTGGAGTCCCGGGCCACGCTCACCACGCTGTTCGGCGTGAACCCCGACCCGAGAAGGTTGACCGTCTCCTGGTCGCGGTAGCAGTCCTTGACGGGCGACGGAGTCATCGTTGCTGCGCTCGCGGCGGGCGCGGCCACGGCCAGCAGAGCGATGGCGACGATGGCGGCGGGGATCAGCTTCATTTTCTCGGAGTCCTCCTGACTCGGTGGGATCGGCGAGGCTACAGGGCCTCAGACGATCTAACCACCGAGATCCGGGGGAGATGCGGTCTTGGGCCTCGCCAGGCTACATTCCGCGGCGACGGACCTCGACCGAAAGGACCCTCCGTGCCCACCTACGTGATGCTGAGCACCCTGACCCCAGAGGGCGTCCAGACGCTCAAGAGCAACCCCCAGCGCATCCGCGAGGTCAATAAGGAGATCGAGCAACTGGGCGTGACCGTCACGGCCCAGTGGGCGGTCCTGGGCCGCTACGACTTCGTGAACGTCGTCGAGGCGCCGGACGAGCAGACCGTGGCCCGGGTGTCGATGGAGCTCGGCTCGCGCGGGACAAGCCGGTACGAGACGCTGACCGCTATCCCGATCGACGACTTCATCGCCTCGCTATAGATGGCGCTGCCCGCCTCAATCACCGACGCTGCTTTCGGCGGGGAGCACTGACGGATGGCCGGCCGCGTCCTCGTTGTGGGAGGGGGTGGGCGCGAGCACGCTCTCATACGCGCCCTCCTGCGCGCGCCGTCGGCCGGCGCTGTGGCCTGCACGCCGGGCAATGCCGGCATCGCGCGGGACGGGGTCGAGTGCCTGCCCGTCCCGGCCGAGGACGTGGACGGACTGGTCGAAGCCGCCGGTAAATGGAACGCGGACCTCGTGGTGGTTGGCCCGGAGGCGCCACTGGTGGCCGGCGCGGTGGACCATCTGGCCGACGCGGGCGTACGGGCGTTTGGCCCCAGCGCCGCGGCGGCCCGCATCGAGGGCTCCAAGACCTACGCCAAGCAGCTGATGCGCGACTGCGGGGTGCCCACGGCATCCCACGCGGTGCTGCGCACGCGCGAGGAGGCCCTGGACCACGTGGCGTGCGCGTCCTACCCGGCGGTGCTGAAGGCGGACGTGCTGGCGGCGGGCAAGGGGGTCATCATCGCGGGTGACGAGCGTGAGGCGCGCGCTGCGGTCGACGTCTTCTTCGCCGAGCAGCGGTTCGGGGACACCCAGGTGGTCCTGGAGGAGTTCCTGGTCGGCGAAGAGCTGTCGCTGCTTGCGCTGTGCGACGGCGAGCGTGCAGTGGTGCTGGCCCCCGCTCAGGACTACAAGCGCATCTTCGACGCGGACGAGGGCCCCAACACGGGCGGTATGGGGAGCTACTCCCCGGTGCCGGGGATCGACGGCGAGCAGGCGGCGGAGATCACCCGCATGGCCCACCAGCCGGTCGTCGACGAGCTGGCACGCCGCGGCACGCCCTACCACGGAGTGCTCTACGCGGGGCTGATGATGACCTCGGCGGGGCCGAGGGTGCTGGAGTTCAACTGCCGCTTCGGCGACCCGGAGACCCAGGCCGTGCTCCCGCGCCTGGACGGAGACCTGCTCGAGCTGCTCGAGGCGTCCGCACGGCCGGGCGGCCTGGCCGGCGTCGAGCCGCGCTGGTCGGACGACTGGGCGGTGACGGTTGTGCTGGCCTCTCGCGGCTACCCCGAGTCGTCCTCGCGCGGCGACGTGATCACCGGCCTGGAGGGCCTTGACGCCGAGGTGTTCCACGCGGGCACGGCCGAGCGCGACGGCCACGTGGTCACCGACGGCGGAAGGGTGCTCGGCGTGACCGGCCTGGGGGAGAGCGCCGCCGTCGCACGCGACCGCGCGTACGCTGCGGCGGAGCGGATCGAGTTCGACGGCAAGCAGATGCGCACCGATATCGCGGCGCGTGCGGTCGAGGGGGTGAAGGTGTGACGACGCGCGAGGAGATGCCGGCGCCGGTGACGGAGACCGAGGTGGAGCACCAGTTCGACGAGCTGGACGTGGACGCTCCCCGGGTCGGCATCGTGATGGGCAGCAAGAGCGACATGCCCACGATGGAGAAGGCGGGCAAGGAGCTCGAGGAGCGGGGCGTGCGCCACGAGATCCGGGTGATGAGCGCCCACCGCGAGCCGGAAACGGTGGCCGAGTACGCGAAGAACGCGAAGTTCCGCGGTCTGCGGGTGATCATCGCCGGCGCCGGTCTGGCCGCGGCGCTGCCGGGCGTCGTGGCGGCGCATACCGAGCTGCCGGTGATCGGCGTCCCGCTGACCTCGAGCACGTCGGTGGCCGGAGGGCTCGACGCCCTGTTGGCCATCGCCCAGATGCCCCCCGGAGTGCCCGTGGCCTGCGTCGGCGTGGACAACGCCAGGAACGCGGCGGTGCTGGCGGCGCGCATCCTGGACGCCTGATCGCACTCCGGTGATCGAGCGCTACACCCGAGCCGAGATGGCCTCGGTCTGGTCCGAGGAGCGCAAGCTCGGAACATGGCTGGAGGTGGAGCTGGCGGTGGTGGACGCCCTGGCAGAGCTGGGTCGCATGCCCGCCGAGGACGCCGCCAGGGTCAGGGAGCGCGCCGGGTTCACCCTCGAGGCGGTCAGGGAGCGGGAGAGGGTGACCGACCACGACGTGGCCGCGTTCGTGGACGTCGTGGCGGAGTCGGTGGGTCCCGAGGGCCGCTGGGTCCACCATGGGCTGACTTCCTCCGACGTGCTGGACACCGCTCTGGCCCTCCAGCTTGCGCAGGCGGGACGGGTGCTCGTTCAGGGAGCGCGTGAATACCGAGACGCGCTGGTGCGCCGCGCGCGCGAGGAGACCGACACCCTCTGCGTGGGCCGCACGCACGGTGTGCACGCCGAGCCCACCACCTTCGGGGTCAAGCTGGCTGGCTTCGCGTTCGAGGCCGACCGCAACCTGCGCCGCCTGAAGGCGGCCGTTGCCGGCGTTTCGGTGGGCGCGCTGTCCGGGGCCGTGGGCACCTACGCGGCCAACGGTCCTGACGTGGAGGCGGCGGTGCTGTCGCGCCTGGGGCTCGCGCCCGAGGACGTGTCCACCCAGGTGGTTCCACGGGACCGCCATGCCCAGCTGCTGGCCGCTGTGGCCCTGGCCGGCGCGGGGCTGGAGCGCTTCGCGACCGAGATCCGCCACCTCCAGCGCACCGAGGTGCGCGAGGTGGAGGAGCCGTTTCGCTCCGGCGCCCAGAAGGGCTCGTCGGCCATGCCGCACAAGCGCAACCCGATCGTGACCGAGCGCATCACCGGGGCGGCCCGGCTGCTCCGCGGCTACGCCCAGGCCGGACTGGAGGACGTGGCGCTCTGGCACGAGCGCGACATCTCGCACTCCTCCGTGGAGCGCGTCGCGTTGCCCGATGCCACCACGCTGCTGGACTACGTGCAGCACCTGGGGGTGCGCGTGGTCGAGGGCATGGTGGTGCACCCCGACCGCATGCGCGCCAACCTCGAGCTGACCCACGGGGCGCTCTACTCGCAGCGCGCGCTGCTGGCGCTGGTCGAGGCGGGCCGCGCCCGTGACGACGCGTACCGGATCGTCCAGGAGGCCGCACAGCGGGCCTGGGGGGAGGGCGTGCCCTTCCGCGGGCTCCTCGAGCAGGCTGCTCCCGAGCTCGACCTGGACGCGGTTTTCGACCCGCAGGCGTTCGTGCGTCATGCGCGGGAGATCGTGGGGAGGCTCCGCCGACTGGACGTTTAGGCGCGACTTGGGTGGACGGATGTTCCACCGGTGCGCCCCCGGCTGAAGTTCGCCGTGGCGCGAGGCCGATGCGCGAGCGGTGAAGGTCGATACCGCCGCCGCCCGCCGCCGGAAACGCAGGAAGCCAAACACCAAGGTTCGTTGTAGCCCCGCTCCGCGGAAGAAGGCGCGCCAGTCCGCGTCCGGGTCGCGGCCCGCCCGCGAAGCCGCCCACCGGGGGCGCAGGCGCGCCCTGAAGATCTGCCGCAAGCCGGTCAAGAAGCCCACGAGGCGGCCCCGGGAGACGATGACGGACTTCAAGAAGGTCGTACCCCGGCCGCCGCTGCAACCCGTGCCACTCGTCCAGGTGCCGACCCGGCCCACCGGCTTCCAGCTCCCCTCCCCGGTGGCCACATACAAAGGCGCGTTCGGAGTGCGCCAGGCCGAGCGCCTCCTGTGGCGCGCCGGCTTCGGTCCGTCGCCCGGCCAGGCCGCGGCGTTCGCGGGGATGGGCCTGCACCGCGCGGTCGCCGCTCTGACCCGTCCCACGGGGGGCCCGACGTTCACCGGCGCCGCGCCGACCGACGGAGAGGGTCCGCTGGCGCCCAACGACGTGTGGGGCCACGAAATGCTCTGGTGGCTCGACCGCATGATGCGGACCAACCAGCCGCTCGTGGAGCGGATGACGCTGGTGTGGCACGACTGGTTCGCGACCTCCCTCGACGGCGTGAGCCAGGCGAACCTGATGCTCGCGCAGAACGACCTCTTCCGCCGCTATGCGTTCGGCTCGTTCGACGGGCTCATTCGCGATGTGACCAAAGACGGCGCGATGATCCTCTGGCTCAACCTGTCCGAGAACCGGAGCGGGCGCCCGAACGAGAACTACGCGCGCGAGCTGATGGAGCTATTCACGCTCGGCGCCGACCGCGGTGCGTACACCGAGGACGACGTGCGCGACCTGGCGCGGGCGCTCACGGGCTTCCGGTACACCTGGAGCTCCACGCTAGGGGCTCACGACTTCCGCTTCGACCCCACGCGCCACGACACGAACGCCAAGACGATCTTCGGCTTCACCGGCAACTTCGGCTGGGAGCAGGCCGTGGCGATGTGCGTCCGCCACCGCCTCCACGCATCGTTCTTCGTGGACAAGCTGTGGGGCAACTTCATCCCTACGCCGCCGTCGGCCGCCGACCGTGCCGCCCTGGAGCGCGCGTACGTCCAGGGCGGCTTCCAGGTCAGGCCCGTGCTCGAGGCGATCCTCCTGCACCCGCAGCTCCACACGGGCGCCCGAATGGTCAAGCCGCCGGTGGTCTTCCTCGCCGGGATGCTCCGTGCGCTACGGCGGTCCGTCGACACCATCGACTGGGTCTGGCTGTCGGAGCACGCGGGGCAGCGCCTGTTCATGCCCCCCGACGTGTCGGGCTGGGACGACGAGCATTGGCTCGACACGGGCACGGTGGGCGGTCGTTGGCGGCTCGTCCAGTACGGCGTGTGGGGCCGGCAGATCCCCGCGTCCGCGTTCGCGAGCTACAGCGCCACCGAGACCCCGGGCGAGGCGCTGGCCGCGGCCCGCGCGTTCTGGAACGACCCCGACCTCACTCCCGAGACGGTGTCCACACTCGCCGCCTTCGCCTCCCGTTCGGTGCCGGCCAACGCCCCCTTCTACGAGGTGCGGCGTCTGCGCGCCATGCGCCAGAACGCGCTCCGCCACCTCATCTACAGCTCCCCCGACCTTCAGGTCTCCTAGGAGGTCCACCGGCTATGCCCACGTGCAGCTGCAACGATTGGTCCCGCTCCCGACTGCTACGCAGCGCGGCCGCGCAGGCCGGGCAGGGCCTGCCGGCCATCGAGGCCGGCATGCCGATCCCCGCGGGCACGGGCCTCACGCGGCGCTCATTCGTCTCCCGCACGGCCGGCCTGGCGCTGGCCGTGTACGGCGCCGCCGGCCTCGGCCCGAAGGCACTCGAGGAGGGCATCGCGGCCGCGCAGGCCGCCGAGCCCTCGCAGCGGGTGCTCGTGTCGATCTATCTCAGCGGTGGCGCGGATTCACTCTCGATCCTCGCCCCTACCGAGGACACGCGCTACCAGCAGCTGCGGCCCAACCTGAGGGTGCAGCCCGGCCAGGGGACACCCTTCAGCGAGGATCCCAGCCTGCGCTGGCATCCCTCCGCGGGCGGTCTGGCCAGTCTCCACAACCAGGGCAAGCTGACCGTCATGCCCGCGGTGGGCTACTCCGACGCCAACCAGTCGCACTTCACGAGCCGGCACTTCTGGGAGGTCGGCGACACGAATCCGGGGGGCCGCTGGGGCTGGCTCGGGCGCTTCCTCGACCGAACGGGCAACGCCACCAATCCCCTCCAGGGGCTCACGATCGGCTGGGACCTCAATCCCACTCTCGCGGCTCAGAACGTGCCCGTGGCAACGGTCTCGCGGCCCGACGACTACGAGTTCGTGTCCCCGGACGTGTGGAACACCGTCAGTGAGCCAATGATGGACACGTTCGGCGAGCTCGGCAATCTGGCGACGTCCGACCCGGGCCTGGCCTACGCCCGCGGCGCCGTGGCGGCCACCGGCCGGCTCCGCGACCAGCTCGCGCCCTTCCAGAACGGCTTCACCCTGCCCGGCGACTATCCGGCCGGCGACTTCGGCCGTCGCCTTGGAGCGCTCGCGGCGATGCTCTCGGCCGGTCTCCCGCTGCGGATCGTTGCCGTCGAGGCCGACGGCAGCTACGACACCCACTCCAACCAGGCGGCGGATCTGGCCGAGCGCCTGGGCAACGCCTCGGCCGCCCTGCTGGCCTTCCAGAGCGACCTGGAGCGGCGCGGTCTCTCGGACCGGGTGCTGGTGCACGTGTGGAGCGAGTTCGGCCGCCGCCCGGCCGAGAACGGCTCCGGTACGGACCACGGCGCGGCGGGCATCGGCTTCGTGATGGGGGAGCACGCCACCGGACAGATGGTCGGGGAGTTTCCCGGCCTGGCGAGCTCCCAGCTGGACGAGGACGAGAACCTGAGGGCCAACGTGGACTTCCGCGCCGTGTACAGCTCGCTGCTCGAGCAGTGGCTGGCCGTCGGCGCGGACGGGATCATCCCGCGCGCGAGCACAGTCGGCCGCGTCCCGCTGGTCGCGTGAGGGCGGCGGCGGTAGCCGCGACGATCACCGTGGCCGCAGCGACGACCCTCGCTCCCGCTGCCGTAGCCGAGCGCCCGTCCCCGGGCGCGACGGTGGAGCGGAACGCGGATCGCAGTGCGCCGGCGGCGCACGCGGCGGCCCGGCGCGCGTGTCGTAGCCGACCGCAAAGGCGGCGCACGGCGCGGTGCGCGCGGGTGATCCGGCGGCGGATCGCGCCGCGGGGGGAGCTTCTGGTGGATCTGCGCTCGCCACCGTTTTCGGGCCCACCCGCGCCGCCGGTCCTTCCGGGCCCCCCGCCGATCGGAACCCCGCCCCCAGCGCGGGATCGCGTGGGCGTGGTGGCCAGGGAATGGTCGCTCACCCTCACCCGGGACGTCGTGGACGCCGGGTCGGTGGGCATTCAGCTCCAGAACGCCGGCGAGGATCCCCACAACCTGGTGGTGACCTTGGAGCCGCCGGTCGTCTTCCCGGACACGCCTCCCGGCGGCCGCTCGGACGAGCGCGTCAGCCTCTCCCCCGGGCGCTACCTGCTCTTCTGCTCACTCGAGGGTCACGAGGCCGCCGGCATGTCCACCACGCTGCGCGTCGAGTAGTCCAAGCGGTCGTTGTGGGACATGGCCGGTCCGGTGGGGCGGCCCTACCGTCCCGCGCATGGCGCTCCTGCTCGGCTTTCTCGGGGTGCTCGGGTTCAGCTTCTCCCTGCCCGCCACCCGGTTGGCGGTCGAGGACCTGGACCCGTTCTTCGTCGGCTGCGGGCGCGCGGTGGTGGCCGCCGGCCTGGCCGCCGCCTGGCTGGCGCTGACCCGTGCCCCGGCTCCTGGCCGGCGGCTGCGGCGCAAGCTCGTGCTGGTCTCCGCCGGGGTGGTGCTGGGCTTCCCGCTGCTCACGTCGCTGGCGCTGCGCGACCTGCCGGCCTCTCACGCGGCCGTGATCGTGGGGATCCTGCCCGCCGCCACCGCCGTGGCCGCCGTGATCAGGGCGGGCGAGCGGCCGTCCCGCGGCTTCTGGCTCGCCAGCGCGGCCGGCCTGGTGGCGGCGCTGGGCTTCGCGGCCGAGCAGGGAGCGGGCGCCCCACGCCCCGCTGACGCGCTGCTGCTGGGCGCGGTGGCGCTGTGCGCCCTCGGCTACGCCGAGGGGGCGGTGGTGTCCCGCGACCTGGGCGGGCCGGCCACCATCTCGTGGGCGCTGGTCTCCTCCCTACCCGTCACGGCGGCGGGCGCGGGGGTGGCCCTGGTGGCGGGCGGGGGGGCCGGGGCGGACGCCGTGTCGTGGCTTGGCTTCGCCTACGTGTCCCTGGTCAGCATGTTCCTCGGCTTCTTTGCCTGGTACGCCGGACTGGCCCGCGGCGGGGTGGCGCGGATCGGCCAGGTCCAGCTCGTCCAGGGTCCCCTGACGCTCGTCTGGTCGGCGCTCCTGCTCGACGAGCAGGTGGGCGCGCTCACGGTCCTGGCCGCCCTGGCGGTGCTGGTCAGCGTGGTCTTCACCCAGCGCGCGCGTGTGGACGCCGAACCGCCGGTCGCCGCGACCCCCGACGGTCGGGAGCGACTGTTAGCCTCGGAGCCGTGAGCGAAGCCGCCGCTCCTGCCGGGATGGATCTGCTCTCCCAGGGCAAGGTCAGGGACATCTACGCCGTGGGCGACGACCGCCTGCTGATGGTCGCCTCCGACCGCATCTCCACCTACGACGTGGTCCACCCGACGGCCATCCCGGACAAGGGCAAGGTGCTCACCGGCCTCACCGCTTTCTGGCTGGCGGAGACCGAGCGGATCTGTCCCAATCACCTCGTCTCGTACACCGACGTCCCGGATGAGACCCGCGGCCGGGCGATGCTCGTGCAGCGGCTGGAGATGGTGCCCGTCGAGTGTGTCGTCCGCGGCTACATCACGGGCTCGGGCTGGAAGGACTACCAGACCGACGGCGCCATCTGCGGGATCGAGCTGCCCGCCGGCCTGGAGGAGTCCCAGCAGCTTCCCGAGCCTCTGTTCACCCCCGCCACCAAGGCCGAGGTAGGGGACCACGACGAGAACGTGGACTTCGACCGGGCGGCCGAGATCGTGGGCGACCGGGCGCTGCTCGAGGACCTCCGACGCCTGTCGGTGGCGCTCTACGAGCACGGTGCGCGCCACGCGCGGGAGCGGGGGATCATCCTGGCGGACACCAAGTTCGAGTTCGGCCGGCGGTCCGACGGGACGATCGTGCTCGGCGACGAGGTCATGACGCCCGACTCCTCCCGCTTCTGGCCGGCGGACGGCTACCGGCCCGGCCAGGCCCAGCCGAGCTTCGACAAGCAGTTCGTACGCGACTGGGCCTCGGGCACCGGCTGGGACCGCCGGCCCCCCGCCCCCGAGTTGCCCGGTGACGTGGTGCAGCGCACTAAGAGCCTCTACGTCGAGGCCTACGAGCGAATCACCGGCGAGCCCTTCGATGCCTGGCTCCGGCGTTCGGCAGCGTGAGGGCGCGGGTGCTGATCCGGCCGAAGGAGGGCATCCTCGACCCCCAGGGCCAGGCGGTGGAGCGGGCACTCCCCGCTCTTGGCTTCGACGGCGTGAGCGGGGTGCACGTCGGCCGGCTGGTGGAGCTCGACGTGGAGGACCCGTCGCGGCTGCCCGAGATGTGCGAGCGCTTGCTGGCCAACCCGCTGATCGAGGATTACGAGGTGCTGGTCGTGGAGCCTGCGGGGGCGGCCGGGCCCGGGTCGTGAAGTTCGCCGTCCTGCGCTTCCCGGGCAGCTGCGACGAGGTCGACGCCCTGATGGCGTGTCGCCGCTTCGGCGCGGCAGACCTGATCTGGCATGGGGACCGCGACCTGGGCGGGCCGGATGCCGTGGTGGTGCCGGGTGGCTTCTCCTACGGCGACTACCTGCGGGCCGGTGCCATCGCCCGCTTCTCGCCCGCCATGGAAGCGGTCAGCGAGTTCGCCCTGGCCGGCGGCCCGGTGCTCGGCATCTGCAACGGCTTCCAGGTGCTGTGCGAGGCCGGTCTGCTCCCGGGCGCGCTCCTGCCCAACGTGTCCCTGCGCTTCATCTGCCGGCAGGTCGACGTGGAGGTGGCCAACTCCGACACCCCCTTCACGCGCGCCTGCGCGAAAGGCGACCGGCTCTCGATCCCGGTCAAGCACACCACCGGGCGCTACTACGCCCCGGGGGCGGCGCTCGACGAGCTGGAGGCCCGTGGACAGGTCGTGCTGCGCTACGGCACGGGCCAGAACCCCAACGGCTCGTCGCGGGACATCGCCGGGGTCTGCAACGCCCAGAAGAACGTGATGGGTCTGATGCCCCACCCCGAGCACGCCGTGGACCGGCTCACCGGCTCGGACGACGGCGGGCGGCTGTTCGCCTCGATCGCCGCACACGTGGAACAGCTCGTCCCGGCGTGAGCACGCTCGCGCCGCACCGCGAGCTCGGCCTGACTGACGCCGAGTACGAGGGCATCTGCGAGCGGCTTGACCGCGACCCCAATTCCCTGGAGCTCGCGGTGTTCTCGTTGATGTGGTCCGAGCACTGCGCCTACAAGCACTCCAAGAAGCTGCTGAGACGCCTCCCCACCGAGGGCCCGCACGTGGTCATGGGACCGGGGGAGAACGCTGGAGCGGTGGACGTCGGGGACGGGCTGACGGTGGCCTTCAAGGTCGAGTCCCACAACCATCCCAGCGCGGTCGAGCCGTTCCAGGGCGCGGCCACGGGGGTCGGTGGGATCCTGCGGGACGTGTTCGCGATCGGGGCGCGGCCGATCGCGGTCCTGGACTCCCTGCGCTTCGGCGAGCTGGACTCCGAGCGGTCGCGGTACCTGTTCGACTACGCGGTCAAGGGGATCGGCCACTACGGCAACTCGATCGGGGTCCCCACGGTGGGTGGCGAGGTGCAGTTCGAGCGCCCCTACGAGCAGAACTGCCTCGTCAACGCCATGTGCGTGGGCATCGCCCGCCACGACCGGCTGATCCGCAGCGCGGCCACCGGGTCCGGCAACGTGCTCGTGCTGTTCGGCGCCCGCACGGGCCGCGACGGGATCGGCGGTGCGTCCGTGCTGGCCAGCGCCGAGCTCACCGAGCAGGACGCGGCCAAGCGCCCCAGCGTCCAGATCGGCGACCCGTTCGAGGAGAAGAAGCTGCTCGAGTGCTGCCTCGAGCTCCTGGCCGGCGATGTACTCGTGGCCCTGCAGGACCTCGGCGCCGCCGGGCTGTCCTCCAGCTCCTCGGAGATGGCCTCCAAGGGCGGGGTCGGGCTGGACATCGACGTCTCTCGCGTGCCGCTGCGCGAGGCGGACATGGAGCCCTTCGAGATCATGATCTCCGAGTCACAGGAGCGGATGCTCTGCGTGGTTGAGCCCGAGCAGCTGGCCGAGATGCTCGCCGTCTGCGATCGCTGGGAGGTCCGCGCCGCGGCCATCGGCGAGGTCACCGACAGCGGCCGGCTGCGGGTGCTCGACGGCGACGAGCTGGTCGGGGACGTGCCGGTGTCGGCACTCGTGGACGACTGCCCGCTGTACGACCTCGATCCGCAGGCCCCGAGCGAGCCCATCTATCCCACCCCTCCCGCCCGCCTGGACGCCGGCGCTGATGCCGCGACCACGCTCAAGGCACTGCTGGCCTCGCCCAGCGTGGCCTCCAAGCGCTTCGTCTTCGAGCAGTACGACTCCGTGGTCGGGTCACGAACCGTCCGTCGCCCGGGCGCCGCGGACGCCGCCGTGCTCCAGCTGGCCCCCGACGGGGGGCGCGGGGCGCTGGCCGTCTCGATCGACGGAAACGGGCGCCGTGCGGCCTGCGACCCCTTCACCGGGGCGGTCGAGGCCGTGCTGGAGTGCGCGCGCAACCTGGCGTGCGTCGGCGCCGAGCCGCTCGGCCTGACCAACTGCCTGAACTTCGGCAACCCCGAGAAGCCCCACGTCGCCTGGCAGCTCACGCGCGCAGCCGACGGGCTGCGGGAGGCCTGCCTCGCCCTGGGCGTGCCGGTGGTGGGCGGCAATGTCTCGCTCTACAACGAGAGCGGCGAGGGCCCGATCTACCCCACGCCGATCGTGGGCATGGTAGGCAAACTGGCCTATCCCGAGCGAGCGGCCGGGTCGGCGTTCGCCAAGGAGGGGCACGTCGTAGCCCTCGTCGGACCCTACTCGCCCGATCTGGCCGGATCGGAGCTCGAGAAGCTGCGTGGTGGGATGGCCACCGGCCTTCCCGCCGTGGACCTGGCCGCACACGCCGCTGCCCTGGTGGCCCTGCGGCGGGCGGTTGCCGGTGGGGGGCTGGCCACGGCCCACGACCTGTCGGAGGGGGGTCTGGCCTGTGCTCTGGCCGAGTGCTGCATCGGCGGCGGCGTGGGGGCCAGCGTGGACGTGCGGGCCCTCGGCGCCGACGTCGACAAGGCGCTCTTCGGGGAGGCCCCGGGCGGAGTGCTGGTGGCCGGCCCCCGGGAGGCCATCGCCGGCGTGGAGGGCGCGCTCCGGCTCGGAGAGGTAGGCGGGGAGCGGCTCGTGATCCAGGGCGTCCTCGACCTGGAGGTGCGCGCCCTGAGCGACGTCTTCGAGGCCACCATCCCGGCCGCCCTCGCCTGACTGATGCCTGCGGTCGCCGGCCCCCCGCGCTGGTACGCTCCGTGTGAGCAGGGAACCTCGCCGGCTCCATCTCTCCGGGGCTCCTCGTTCCAGGCATGAACCAAGAGCTCGACCATCGCGACGGACCTCGCGACGAGTGTGGCGTCTTCGGGGTCTACGCGCCCGAGTCCGACGTCGCACGGCTCGCCTACTTCGCGCTGTACGCACTCCAGCACCGGGGTCAGGAGTCCGCCGGTATCGCGGCTTCCGACGCCGGCCACATCATGACCGTGCGTGACCTCGGGCTGGTGTCGCAGGTCTTCGACGAGGAGAAGCTCCGCGCGCTCCAGGGCCAGATCGCCGTGGGCCACGTGCGCTACTCCACCACCGGCTCGTCGGCCTGGGAGAACGCCCAGCCTGTGTGGCGCTCGGACCGCCGCCAAGTGGCCCTCGCGCACAACGGCAACCTCATCAACGCGGTGGAGCTCCACTCCGAGCTCACGGACGAGGGTGTCCAGTTCCGGGGCACGTCGGACTCCGAGATCATCGCCGCGCTGCTGTCCACCCATCCGGCGGAGCGGATCGAGGATGCCCTCACCGAGGTGATGCCCCGGCTGGAGGGGGCCTTCTCCACGGTGGTGATGACCAAGGACTCGGTCGTCGCTTTCCGCGACGGCGCGGGTCTGCGGCCCCTGTCGCTCGGTCGCGTGGGCGACCGTTACTGCGTCGCGTCCGAGAGCTGCGCCTTCGACATCATCGGCGGCGAGCTGCTGCGCGAGGTGCAGCCGGGCGAGATGGTGTCGCTCAGCGAGCGCGGGATCGAGACCCGGCAGGTGATCCAGTCGGACCGGCGCGCGTTCTGCATCTTCGAGCACATCTACTTCGCCCGGCCCGACTCGATCCTGGAGGGCAACCGCACCCAGGTGTCCCGGCGCAAGATGGGAGAGATCCTCTGGCGCGAGGCCCCCGTCGAGGCGGACGTGGTGATCGCGGTGCCCGACTCGGGCAACCCGGCCGCCACCGGCTACTCCAAGGCGTCGGGTATCCCCCGGGACGACGGCCTGATCAAGAACCGTTACGTCGGCCGCACGTTCATCCAGCCCGGCCAGGAGCTGCGCAAGCACGGTTTGCGCATGAAGTTCAACCCGCTTCGCGAGGTGGTGGAGGGCAAGCGCCTGGTGGTGGTCGACGACTCCATTGTCCGCGGCAATACCACGCGCCAGATCGTCCAGATGCTCCGCGGCGCCGGCGCGGTGGAGATCCACATGCGGGTGTCGGCTCCCCCGATTCGGCACGCATGTCACTACGGGATCGACATGTCCACCACAAGCGAGATGGTGGCCCACGGTCGCACCGAGGCGGAGATCGCCAAGGAGCTGGGCTGCGACTCGCTCAGCTACCTCTCCCTCGACGGGGTCTACGAGGCGATCCGCTCCACGCGAGAGACGCACTGCGACGCCTGCTTCTCCGGCGACTACCCACTCGAGCGCACGGACTCGGCCAATGGCAAGTTCGCGCTCGAGGAGCTCGCGGTCGTCCGAAGCTGAGCGCCGGGCCGCCCAGCAGGCGGTGGTGGCGCTTACCGCTGCCGGGGTGGGGAGGGTGGCTTGTGGCGGGTTTCGGTCGCACCCCGGCCGCGTGAGCCCGGACGTCTACGGTCGCGGGGTGGGGAAGGGGTAGTCAGCACGTCCGCCCTACAGGGCGGCGAAGGCCTCCGCAGCCGACCGGAAGGCCCTGATCTCCACCGCGCGCTCCCCGCGAAAGCGCCACAGGTGCCCGATTGCGCGGCTGTCGGGGATCCCGCTGAGGCGCCCGCGCACCTCCAGCCGGACGGCGACCGCCACCGAGTCGCCGCGCTGCTCGAACCGTTCCGGCTCGAACCAGAACTCTCCGAAGGCGTCTTCGAGCTTCTGAAAGAACTCCGCGACCTCCGCATGTCCGCGGCAAACCGCGCTGTGGTCCAGCCACAGGCCCGCGGGCCAGAGCTCGATGGCCGGGTCACAGAATTCGAGCATCAGCCGCACGCCGTCCGCGGGATCGCGGGCGGCGTAAACGGGTCGCAGCAGAGCCATCAAGTCCCCCATGGGGCCGCCGTATGCGACTTCTCCGCAGCGTCCGTGACGAACCTGCCACGCCCGTGTGCTCCCTCCGCGCGCGGCGCTAGTGTGCCCCACCTCTCATGGACCTGTCCGGGGCGCTCCACGAGCTGTTCGGCTTCCGGAGCTTCCGCCCCGGTCAGCGCGAGGCGTGCGAGGCTGCGCTGGCCGGCCGCGACGTGCTCGTGGTGATGCCCACGGGGTCGGGCAAGTCTCTCTGCTACCAGCTGCCCGGCCTGCTGCGCGACGACCTGACCGTGGTGGTCTCACCCCTCGTCGCGCTGATGCAGGATCAGGTCGAGGCGCTCGCCGCGCGCGGGCTCGGCGACCGCGTCGCGCTCGTGAACGCCCAGCAGGACCCGGACGCGAACGCCCGGGCGCTCGGGCGCGCCGCCGACGGCGCGCTGCGGCTGCTCTACGTCGCCCCCGAGCGCTTCGCCGCTCCCGGCTTCCTCGACCGGATGGCGTCCGCGCGGGTGGGCATGTTCGTGGTCGACGAGGCCCACTGCGTGTCCCAGTGGGGACACGACTTCCGTCCCGACTACTTTCGCCTGGCCGATGCGGCCCGGCACCTGGGCGCCGAGTCGATCGTCGCCTCCACGGCCACCGCGACGCCGCGGGTGGCGGCGGACGTGGTGGCGCGCCTGCGCCTGCGGGAGCCGCTGCGGGTGGCCACCGGATTCGACCGGCCCAACATCGCCTTCGCGGTATCGCGGCCCGCCCCGCATCTGAAGCGGCCTCTGCTGCTGGAGGCGTTGCGGGAGCCGGGCGCTCTCCCGGCGATCGTCTACGCCGGCACGCGCGCGGGGAGCGAGGAGATCGCGGCCGAGCTCACCGACGGCCTCGGCGAGGAGGCGGTGGCCTACCACGCCGGCCTGGCCCGCGACCGCCGGGCCGAGGTCCAGCGTCGCTTCCTGACAGACCACGTGCGCGTCATCTGCGCCACGAACGCGTTCGGCATGGGCGTGGACAAGCCCAATGTCCGGACGGTGGTGCACGCGACGGTGCCCTCCTCGCTCGAGGCCTATTACCAGGAGGCCGGCCGCGCCGGCCGCGACGGCGCCCCCGCGCGAGCCCTCCTGCTGGCCGAGAACCGCGACAAGGCGCTCCACGTGCACTTCATCAAGCGCGACGAGCTGGACCCCGATTTGCCCGGCTGGCTCGCCGACCGGATGGCCGGCGGCGCGGACGGCGACGGCCGCTACGCCCTCGATGCCCATGCCCTCGCGCGGGACCTGGGCGGGGACGGCGACCGCCTTCGCGCGCTGATCGGACACCTCACCCGCGCCGGGGTGGTATCTCCCACGCCGTCGGCGCCCGATCGCGTGGCGGGCCGCCTCACCAGCCGGTTCGACACCCGCGCCGCGGCCCTCTGTCGCGCATCGGTGGAAGAGGGCGCGCGCACGCGGTGGCGCCAATACCGCGAGATCTGGGCCTACGTCGAGCAGGACTCCTGCCGCCGCCGCGCGCTGCTCGGCCACTTCGGCGACCATTCCGAGCCCACCGGCACCCCGGCCGGGCGCTGCTGTGACATGTGCGATCCCGGCCTCGTGCCCGTGCCGCCGCCGCCCGATCCGGTCGCGCTCGAGAGCCTGGATGACGCGATCGTGTCGGTCGCGACCGGGGCGCGGCCCGCAGTGGGGCGCACGCTCTGCTCGGAGATCCTCCACGGGGCCCGCACGAAGAAGATCGAGCGGAACTCCTACGACGGCCTGCCCGCCTACGGCAGCTCCTCGCACCTGCGCCGCGCGGACATCCTGGCCCGGGTGGACGAGCTGATCGGCGACGGCCGGATCGAGACCTCGGGCGGGGCCTACCCGGTGCTGCGCGTGTCCTCGCGCACCGCCGCCTGAGTGGTCTAGCCCGTGGCTTTCCGCGTCGCGGTCCTGATCTCCGGCGAGGGGACCAACCTGCAGGCGCTGCTCGACTCGGTCCACGGCACCGAGGCCGGCGACGGGCCGATCGAGGTGGTGGGCGTGGCCTCCAGCCGTGCCGATGCCCGCGGCGTGGAGCGGGCCCGGACGGCCGGGGTGGAGACCGCGGCCTTCGAGATCGCCGCCTGGCCCGACCGTGGGGCGCGCGACCGGGCGCTGGGCGACTGGCTGGAGCGGCGCGGGGTCCAGCTCGTGGTGCTGGCGGGGTTCATGGAGCTGCTGAGCGCGGACTTCGTGCGGCGCTTCGCGGGCCGGATCCTGAACGTCCACCCGTCGCTGCTGCCCGCGTTTCCGGGGGTCGGAGCGATCCGCCAGGCCCTCGACCACGGCGTCAAGGTGCTCGGCGTGACCGTGCATCTGGTGGACGAGGGCGTCGACACGGGGCCGATCGTCTTGCAGGAGTCGTTCCCGCTTCCCTATCCTGCCGAAATCGCCGTTATCGAGGAGCGAGTGCACGAGGTGGAGCACCGGCTGTTGCCCCGGGCCGTGAGACTGATTGCGGAGGGCCGCGTGAGGCCCGACGAGCACAACCCCCGGCTGCTCCGTATAGCGGATGGCCAGCGAGGCTAGGGCGCCGGGCACGGGCCCGGCGGATCCCGGCGAGGTGCAGGTGCGCCGCGCGCTGCTGTCCGTGTCGGACAAGCGCGGGGTCGTGGACTTCGCACGTGGGCTGACCGAGCTCGGCGTGGAGATCGTGTCCACCGGGGGCACGGCGGCCGAGCTGGTCGCGGGGGGCGTGGACATTCGCCCGGTGGAGGACTACACGGGCTTCCCGGAGATGCTCGATGGGCGCGTCAAGACGCTGCACCCGCGCATCCACGCCGGCCTGCTGGCGGTGCGCTCCGACCAGGCTCACGTGGACACGCTCAACGAGCACCAGATCGAGCCGATCGATCTGGTGTGCGTGAACCTCTATCCGTTCGAGCGTGTCGCCGGGCGCCGCGGGGTGGAGGAGCACGAGGTGATCGAGAACATCGACGTGGGCGGCCCCACCCTGATCCGCGCCGCCGCGAAGAACCGCGACTTCTCCGCCGTGGTGGTCTCGCCCGAGAGCTACGACGCGGTGCTGGACGAGCTCCGTGGCAGCGACTGCCGGTTGTCGGGTCGCACCCGCGAGAGCCTGGCCCTTGAGGCGTTCGCCTATACGGCCCGCTACGACACGTCCATCGCTCGCTGGTTCGCCGAGCGCGAGGACGACTTCCCGGCGCAGCACACGACGATGTTCGAGAAGGTGCTCGACCTGCCCTACGGGGAGAACCCCCACCAACGTGCCGCCTACTACGCCGAGGTGGGGGCGCGCACGCATCTGCTGTCGATGATCTCCAAGCTCCACGGCAAGGAGCTCTCGTTCAACAACCTCCTCGACCTGGACTCCGGGCGCCGGCTGGTGGACGAGTTCGAGCTGCCCGCCGCGGCGATCATCAAGCACAACAACCCCTGCGGAGTGGCGGTGGGCGCCCATCTGGAGGACGCATTCGAGCTGGCCCTGGCCACGGACCGCCAGAGCGCGTACGGCGGCGTGTTCTGCTTCAACCGCCCGGTCGAGCACGGGCTGGCGGAGCGGCTGGCGGAGATGTTCGTGGAGGTGGTGTTCGCTCCGGGCTATGACGACGACGCCCTTGAGCTCCTCCGCGCCAAGCCCAACGTGCGCCTGCTGGAGAACCAGGAGCGCCGGCGCCCGGCGGTGAGCGAGCACGACATGCGCCGCGTGCGCGGGGGGATCCTCGTGCAGGACCACGATTCCGGCCTCGAGGCGCGAGGGGACATGCAGGTGGTCACGAGCCGTGCCCCGACAGAGGAGGAGTGGGGGGAGATGGTCTTCGCCATGCGCGTGTGCAAGCACGTTCGGTCCAACGCGATCGTGCTCTCCAAGGGTCTGTCGACCGCGGGGGTGGGAGCGGGCCAGATGAGCCGGGTGGACTCGGTCCGACTGGCCGTCGAGAAGGCCGGGTTGGCGGACATCGACCTGACCGGCGCGGCCATGGCCTCTGACGCCTTCTTCCCCTTCGCCGACGGGCCGAGGACGGCGATCGCCGCAGGCATCCGGGCGGTCATCCAGCCCGGCGGCTCGCAGCGCGACGCCAGCGTGATCGACGCCTGTGACGAGGCCGGTGTGGCCATGGTGTTCACAGCGCGCCGCCACTTCAGTCACTGACGCGCAGCTTCGCTCGCACGGGTTCGACAACCATCGAACGGTCGCTACAGTAGAACGCCAGCGGCTGCGCACCTCGGTCCCATGAGAGAGCCTCATCACCCAACGCGCGCGGAGCTCGAGCTTGCCTCGATCCTCCACGCGCTCAGCGACCCCGCCCGGCTCGAGATAGTCCGGCGCCTGGCCGTGGGGGCCGAGTGGTCCTGCGGCAAGTTCGAGCTCGGGCTGTCCAAGGCAACGCTCTCCCACCACTTCCGGGTGCTGCGCGAGGCGGGCATCGTTCGCACGCGCCTCGACGGACGAAAACGGCTGCTCTCCTTGCGCGAGGACGACCTCAACGCGCGCTACCCCGGGCTGCTGGACGCGGTGCTGGCCGAGTCGCGGCCGGAGCGCATCCCCGCGATGTTCACCGCGGCGGCCGAGGCCTCCCGGCCCCTGGCCGGGCCGGGCTAGCATCCCGGTCTTCGGGCCGCTAGCTCAACTGGCAGAGCGACGGGCTTTTAACCCGGCGGTTCTGGGTTCGAGTCCCAGGCGGCCCATGAACCGCGCGCCGTGCGCGCCAACACGCGCTGGCATGCTGCCGTCGTGAGCTCCAAGCCGGCAGCGCGGCTGGTGTGGGCCGTCGAGACGATGGACGTGCAGCCCGGCGACCGCGTTCTGGAGCTGGGCTGCGGGCACGGGGTGGCGGTCACCCTGGTGTGCGAGAAGCTCGACGGCGGCAGCATCGTCGCGATCGACCGCTCTCCAAAGATGATCGCGGCGGCCACGCGGCGCAACGCGGGGCACGTGGCCGCCGGCCGCGCGTCGTTCATCACTGCGTCGCTACATGAGGCCGACCTCGGCGGGGCCCGGTTCGACAAGGTCCTAGCCGTGCACGTCGGCGAGCTCATCCGCGGGCGCCCGGACCGGGAGCTCGGTGTGATCGCGGGCGCGCTGGCGGACGGGGGACGACTCCATCTCGTCTACCAGCCGTTCGAGGCCCGGCAGGCGAAGGGCACGGCGGCGTCCGTGTCGCGGGTGCTCCAGGAGCACGGCTTCCGCGTCCTTGACGTCCTGATCGAGGACCTCGGGCAGACGACCGGGGTGTGTGTCATCGCGGGCCCGGCCCCGCAAAGGCGCCCCGTAGAATCGGCGGCGACCCGGGGGCGTGGTCTAGCGGTTTAGGACACCGGCCTTTCACGCCGGGGATCGCGGGTTCGAATCCCGTCGCCCCTATAACCAGTCGTGATGCGGCTTTGCATGGCCGCAGCGCCGCTCGCTTAGTCGGCTTCTGCCGCCACTACGACGCCACTACGCGCAGACCTGGCATCTAGCCGAGCGCGGATCGACCCCTCCGAGTCGCGCGCCAGGTGCCCGTAGGTACGGTCGATCATCTGGACGCTCGTGCCCATCACGCGGGCCAGCTCGAAGATCGAGACGCCGGCCGCGAGCGCCTCGGTGGCGAACGTGTGGCGCAACTGGTACGGGCCGCGCTTGGCGATTCCGGCGGCGTCCAGCGCCGGGTACCACTCGCGGGTGCGCCACGCGTCGAGCCCGATGTGGCCGCCCTTGGAGGCGGGGAACACGAGTGTGGTGTCGAGCCTCGCCGGGAGTTGTTCGAGCGCCCGGAGGGCGCGCCTGTCAGCGGCACCCGGCGGCGCGACCCGACCGTTTTCGGGTAGGGCGCGTCAGTACCCCGTCGGCATAGCGGCGCTGCACGATCACGGCCGTCGCAGACCGATCGATGTCGCGGCGCTCCAACGCCATCCACTCGTTCGTCCGCAACTCGGTCTCGGCCGCGAAGACCACAAGCGGGCCGTACCTCGACCCCAGCTCGACGGCGAGGGCGTCGATCTCGTTCCTCGTGAACGGCAGCAACTCCTCGATCCGGGGTTCGGGATGGCGTCCCGCGTCGATGGCGGGGTTGCGGGTTGGGTACCGCCAGCGCGCCGCCGCGGCGAGCGCCTGTCGGAACGCGAGCGTTAGCCGGTAGCGAGACGTGTCGGTGAGCCCGGAGCGCCAGCGACCTCGTCCACCGCCACCTTGAGCTCCGGTATTGCCCCGATCCCGACGAGCCCAAGGTTTTAACCGCCATCTACGGGTGCTGGCCGCCGACGCACCCAGGTTGCACGGGCTCACGTTCTCGTTGGCGATCCTGGACGAGCTCCAGGCCCACGCCACCGACGAGGTGTACATCGGCCGCCGGTTGGAAACCTCGTCCGTCCCCCGTTAGGGCCTCGGTCGCGCTTGCCGGCGCGCTTTCACCGGAGAGGCCCGAGCGCGGCTCGTTTCATGAAAGCGTGTTTGCGCAGGGCGCTAGCGGGGCGTGTCCGGGGCGACCAGATAAGAAACGGTGCTCCGTGTCACTAACGCCCTTCGGGGGTGTCCCATCTGCTGTTTGGTGTCCCCAACCCGGGGTAGCAAGGAGACGTGACCGTTATCGCGAGCTCCGGCGGATGGATCGTGGCGGTCGTATTCATCCTCGTCTTCGTGGCGATCGCGTTCGGGTTATTCAGCCGAGAAGGTGGCGAGATCGACGAGCACCCCCTCGGTGGAGAGCGGAACGACGGAGCGCCGGGCGCCGAAGGGCCGAGCGAACTCTCGGGCCAGAACGCGGACGCCCCGTCCGCCTTCGATCAGCACGGCACCCGCTAGGGAATGCGGGGACGACGCCACTACGTCGCCACTACGCCAGCGATCCGCTCGTCAGGAGCTCCCGATACCTATGGGTCTCGATCGGTCGCAACCCTGCATTGATAGTGGGGTCAGTCGTCCGCGGTAGCCGTGCGTCGTTCGGCGTCGTTTGCGTCTTAGCGGCCTTTCACGCCGGGGATCGCGGGTTCGAATCCCGTCGCCCCTACTCACGACGACTCGGTTGAGGCTGTCTGTCGCCTACTCCGACTGCGCTGACGGCGAGCCCGCCTCGTCGACGGCGGCGTCATAGCCGGAGCAGGAGGCGCCGAACACCAGCAGAGCGGCCGCCATGCCGGCCCAGTGGCCGGCCACCGCAAACACGATCCCTCCGGCCACCCCGCCGGCCACCGCAGCGAAGACGACGAAGGGAGTGGGCAGGGAAAGCAGGCGCGAGGTCAGGAACGAGCAGGCGAGCCAGGCCGCGGGGCCGGTCACGAAGCCGTAGTCCTCGAAGAAATCCTCGTCAAGGGGCAGTGCCACCAGCACCGCGAACAGGGTGAGGACAAGGGCGGCCTGCACCCCGAGCGCCTTCCAGAACAGGCGGGTATTCACGGGGGCCGGATACTAGAGCGGCCCGCGTCGCCCGGCCGGGTCTCAGCCTGGCACGACCTTGAGGATCGTGTCGCTCGTGCCTCCGTTATCGGTGGTCACGTACAGGTTCCCGTCCGGTCCGAGCACCGCGCTCCTGAGGCGGCCCTGATCGGTGAGAGCAACGGCGACTCCGGTCATCCGCCCGTCGCCGTTGAAGGCCAGCACCAGCAGCTGCTGGCCCTTCAGCATGGTCACGGCCAGCGCGCCGTCCCAGCCATCCCACCTGGTCCCGTGGAGGAAGGTGGCGCCGGATGGCGCGAGGGTGGGGCTGCCGGACCTCCAGAGGCTGGGAACCGCAGACGGGAACTTGTTCAGGTCGGTCATCGGCACGGCCTCGTTGTAGGCGCCGCCGGGGCCGACGGGGTCCCAGCCGAAGTTGCCCTGCGACAGCCGGTTGATCTCATCGTCGATCCCCGGGCCGTGCTCGGTGTTCACCGCCAGCCCGTCGGAGGCTCGGAAGGCCAGGCCCTGGACGTTGCGGTGCCCGTAGGACCAGATGCGGGGGTCCAGACCGCCGCCGGGGTTGCCGGCGGCGGGAGAGCCATCGCGGGTCACGCGCAGGATCTTGCCTCCGAGTGAGGCCGGGTCCTGCGGCACCGTGCCGACAGCCGCGTCGCCGGTGCCGACCCAGAGGGCGCCGTCGAGACCGAAGCGTGGGCGGCAGCCGGAGTGGCGCCCGAGCTGGCCCGAGGCGTTCACCGGCGCCCCGGTGACGATGTCCGTACGGTCGGTGAGGGTCGTGAACCCGGTATTGACCCGCCAGCGGACCAGGCGCACGTCGTTTGCGGGACCGCCTCGGGTGGAGGCGAAGCATGTGTAGACGAAGCGGTTGGAGGAGAAGCTCGGGTCCACCGCCAGGCCCATCATCCCTGCCTCCGAGGCTTGCACGACGTCGGTGGGGGCGGCCAGCAGGCGTTTCTGTCCGTCCACCACGGCGGTCACCCGGCCGGGGCGCTCGGTGTAGATCATGGTGCCGTCCGCGAACGCAACGTCCCAGGGGTTGGTCAGACCCGAGGCCTGGGTGGTCACGGTCAGCCGCGGTCCGGGAAGGCAGCCCGCCATCACCACGGCGAGGAGCGCCCCGGCGACGACGAGCGCTGGTACTCGGCAGCCGGCGGCAGACTGCTTGGACAGGTACGCCCTCATGGCGCCTCCTGGCGTGGGGATGGACTCCTGACGGCAGGCAGTACATCAGGCCTGAGCAGGGCATTTACCCCCTTTCGGCCGAAGTCAGTCCTTCGTCCAGGGGCGCGGGGCCGGGCTTGCAGTCCGCACGCCTACAGGTCGGCCGCGCGGGCGAGCATCTCCACCTGGTCAGGGTCGGCCGAGGCGGGGAAGCAGATGACCTCGTCCGCGCCGGCCTGCTC
>Ga0136616_10000005_pt1 | contig 103401 bp, 94 predicted proteins | sample AntDrymUQ2992106_2_FD_106648 | JGI IMG/M metagenome (GOLD analysis project Ga0136616, IMG submission 106648) | Polar desert sand microbial communities from Dry Valleys, Antarctica - metaG UQ299 (21.06) | ecosystem: Environmental > Terrestrial > Soil > Desert | place: Antarctica: Dry Valley... | reverse complement strand
TGACGCCATGAGGCGAGTGTAGATCGGTCGGTGTGGGGAAGGCGCGGGCCAGCGCAGGCCCCCGCCTGATCGTGGTGGCCGGCGGCGTAGTCCTCGCGGCGATCTGCTTAGCCGCTACCTTCACGCCGAGGCGCGGGCGTTCGGGTGGTCATGCGACCCGACAAGCCCCCTCTACACCGCCCTGAGCCGGGCTGGGTTTCGCGGGGACCGGGTTTGTTGGTTCCCTCTATTCATGAGAGGGCTGTTTGCAAGGTACTGGGCTGGCTCAGCGCCTCGAATTCCGACGGTGGCAGATCGCCGAGCGCTGGGTGTAGGCGGGCGTCGTTAAACCAGCCGACGTACTCGACGATCGCCAGCTCGAGCGACTGGAACGAGACCCAGACGCGATCGGCGATCAGCTCAGTCTTGAAGCTGTCGACGAAGCTCTCGGCCATGGCGTTGTCGAGCGCGTCGCCGACCGAGCCGATCGACTGCAGGACGCGGTGATCGTCGAGTGTTTGGGTGGAGTCGATTGACGTGTATTGGGCGGATTCAAGCGGTCGTCGCAACTCTTGATTGAGAGGAGTTGCGGTGAGCAAACGGGAGCGGCGTTCGGATCGGGCCGGGCGGCCGGCGATGCGCTCGCCGGGTCGTCCGCCTTCGGGAAGGCTGGAGCATCGGCGGCGGTTCTGGGCGGCAGTCGCGCGCGGGCGTCCGAGCGAGGAGACAGCCTGCCGGTAGAGTGGCCCCTCGGCCAGTTTGCTACGGACGCGCGATACGTGCGAGGCTGCGGATCATCGTCGAGCATGAGGAGTCCTCTATGCCAACCAACAAGGAGATCATCGCAGCGGCCTACGCCAGTTTCGCGAAGGGTGATGTGCCGTCGGTCCTGGCCGTGATGGATCCCAAGATCGAGTGGACAGAGGCTGAGGGCTGGCCGCTTTACAGCGGTACGTTGGTGGGTCCCCAAGCGGTCGTCGACGGAGTTTTCATGCGGCTCGGGGAGATTGGCGAGAACTTCTCTGTCAATGTCACTCAGTTGGTCGCCGAGGGCGACACTGTGGTGGGCCTCGGCACCTGCTCCTGGAACCGCAATGGCTCCGGCGAGCCCGCCGAAGTGAAGATTGCGCACGTGTGGACCCTCGCCAACGGGAAGGTCACTCGGTTCCAACAACATGTCGACACCGCCAAGGAGCGCTATCTCATCGCCTGAATCGTCGGTCGGCAGTCGCCTGCGGGCCTTCCTGATGAGCGTGGCGGTGCTTCTGTTCTCAGTTACTTGAAGTGTTCGCCGGCCCCGGTTCGCCGGAGACTGTGGTGGACAGGCTGATCATGCCGTGGTGGCCGCCTGGGCGCGCAGGTGCTCGCGTGCCTCGGTCGGAGTCCGATAGCCGTGGCGTTCGATCAGCCAGTGCTGGTTGTATGCCCGCCCGAAGCGGCGGACGGCGGTCCGTAGTTCGTCGAGCGTCTCGAAGCGCTCGATCCAGAGCAACTGCTCCTTGAGGATCTGGATCGCTTTCTCGGCGCAGCCGTTCGTCTCGGGCTCGTAGTGGAACGCGGGCGAGCGGGCGATGCCGAGGTAGTCGATCTCGGCCTGGTAGTGGTCGCTTCGGAAGCAGGAGCCGCCGTCGTAGCGCAGCGCCAGCCCCGAGGCGACCGCCTGTTCGACTGAGCCGAAGCGCTCGCTGCAGACCTCGCGCAGCAGGTCGGCAGCCGCGAAGCGATCAATGCGGCGGGCGGCGTCGTACCAGACCTCTGGGCGACCGACGCGACCGAGGCGTGGACGCGCGGCGAGGGTCGCTGCGCGGTGTTCGTGCTCGTTGGATCTGTTGGCGCGGGAAGCGGGGCAGCCGGCCGGACGGATTGCCGGCTGGCGGGAGGAGTTCCTGGCTGCTGGTCGTGAAGGGTGTCCGGGACCTCGACGGTGACTACTTGCTACCAGGGGTCATCGGCCGCCAGCCCAGCCCGCTCGCCCAAATGGACCCCCGCCTGGACAGCTGTCCTACCGCGCACCTTTGTGCTGCTCCGGTCCGCCGCCACTCCGAACCAGCAGCCTCTAACCGAGAGCGTCAGTCCCGGTGCCGAGACAGCTAGTTGCGAGGGCTGCGCTTGTCTAGGCGGCCTCGCGCTGCTCGCTGGAGCTCCCGCAGGAACGAGGTGCGGTCACGGGCCGCGCGATGGAGCCCCAGCACACCGACGCGCCTGGCCGGACGTTTGTCGGCACCTGGGCGCGGGTCAGGCTGGTCTGCCACAACCGACAGGCTATGGCAGTGACCTAATCGCGTTCTACCTCGCCACGGTCCGACGAAACCCGTTCCCGCCGCCGCTGGCTACCGGGACCTCTCGCGATGAACCCGGGCCGCCGACGCTCAGAGGCGGTTCGCCGGGGCGGGTCTCGGCGTCTGGAGCTGCACGGGCGTAGCCGAAAAGTCTCGGCGCCGAGACTTGCCCCCGCGAGGACGGGGTGGTCAACCGATCCTGGCGGCCGGAAGCCCCGTGTACGAAACCCGGACGCTGGGTCCAACATTGGGTCCAGAGCACATCTGAAAACATAGAAACCCTGCGATTAGCAGGGCCTCAGTAGGTACCGCCACGGGGATTCGAACCCCGGTTTCCGCCGTGAGAGGGCGGCGTCCTAGTCCCCTAGACGATGGCGGCTCGGCGCGTGATTGTAGCGCTGGCCATGGGCCTCCAGGGGTGGCTCCGGCCGGGCGATAGCTACTTTCGGGGGATGGCCCGCTCGCCCCGCACCTTCGTTCTGCTCGCCTGTGGGTGCGCGGTCGCCTTCCTCGTGCTGCTCGTCCTGGCCTACGCCTCGCACGGCGCTCGCAACCTCGACGCCACCGCCCTGTCCGGCTTCCTCGATCTCCAGCGGCCCGCCGTGGAGACAGCGATCGAGTCGATTGCCGCGCTGGGCAACCCTGCCCAGGTGGGGCTCATGGCCGTCGCCCTCGCCGTCCTGGCCCTCGCCCGCGGCCGGCCGCGGATCGCCCTGGCGATCATCGTGCTCCTCGGGGCCACGAGCATCTCCAGTCAGGTCCTCAAGACCGTGCTCGCCTACCCGCGTTTCGACGGGCTCGTCAACGGCGCCCACGTCGACCCCGCCGCTTTCCCGAGCGGTCACGCCACCGCGGCCATGTCGATCGCGCTGGCCGGTGTCCTCGCCGCGCCTTCCCGGGCACGCCCGCTGGCCGCGTTGCTCGGCTCCGCGCTGGCGCTGGGCGTGGGGTTCTCGGTCATCGCGCTCGGCTGGCACTTCCCCAGCGACGTGGTCGGCGGATTTCTCCTCGCGAGCGCGTGGACGCTGGTCATCGCCTCGGCGCTGCAGGCCGCGAGCGAGCGCTTTCCCGAGCGCAGCGGGCGCGCTCGCGCCACCCGTGCCCTCCGCGCGGCGGTGGACGGCGCCGCCACGCTCGGCCTGGTAGCGCTGACGATCGCGCTGCTACTGCTGGTAGCGATGGCCGGCGTCCTGGTGCTCACGAGCCGTCCGGATGACCTCGTGGAGTTCGCCGGTGACCACACGTCGGTGGTCGCCGTGGGCCTGGCGATCGCGCTGGCGGCGACCGCCCTTCTCGCCGGTGTGACGGCTGCCCTACGCCACGGCTGACCCGGGCCGCCCGCCCGGCCTGCGCACGAGGTATCCTGCCGCCAACACATCGGCCGGTGGCCAAGGGAAGTCCGGTGAGAGACCGGCGCGGACCCGCCACTGTGAGCGAGCGCGGAAGCGTCGCACTGAGCCACTGGGGACCCATTCGGATCCCCGGGAAGGCGCGACGTGGAGCTCCGAGCCAGGAGACCTGCCTCCGGCCGTCGTCAACGACGACCCTCGAGGAAAGGGCGACTCATGCATTCACGTCTCACCAACCCGGGCCGGGTCCTGGCGACCGCGGCCGCGATCTCGGCTCTCGCCGTGCCCGCCGCCGCAGGAGCGGCCGAGCAGGCCGACCTACGTGTGGAGGGGTCCAGCAAGACCCTCGCCGCAGCCACTTACGTGACCGACACCGCCAAGATCCGCACCACCACCGCCCCGCCGACGTGCAACGGCACGGGCGCCACCAAGACGGTCTCGGGCCCGACGGCGATCGGGCTGCTGGCCTCGGCCGCGGGCGCCACGAGCGCGCTCACCCCGTTCGCCGTCAGCGACGAGTTCGACTTCGGCCTGCTGGTCTGCGGCATCGGCGACCTGGCCGGTACCGGCACCGACGCCTTCTGGCTCTACAAGGTCGACCACAAGAGCCCGGAGGTCGGCGCCGACCAGTACGCCCTAAAGGGCGGCGAGGAGGTGCTCTGGTACTACAGCGACTCCACCGCCGGCTCGAACGTCGGGGACGAGCTGGCCGTGACCGCTCCCGCCCGCGCCAAGGCCGGCGCCAGCGTGAACGTCACGGTCTACGCCTACGACGCCGCCGGTGCGCGCAAGCCCGCCGCCGGCGCCAGCGTGGGCGGTCAGACCACCGACGCCGCCGGCAAGGCCACCGTGACCGCGCCGGCTCGGGGCACCCTGCGCCTGCGCGCCACCCGCGCCGGTGACATCAGGTCCGCGACCGCCCCGGTCTGCGTGGCCAAGGTGCTCAAACGGTGTGCTTCCCGGCACGGCAAGCGCCTGTTCGGGACCGACGCGGCCGACCGCTTGGCCGGCACCGGCGGGTCCGACACGATCCTCGCCCGCGGCGGCGCCGACCGCATCTCGGTGCGCGGCGGAGCCGTGGACCTGGTGCGCTGCGGCAAGGGGCGCGATCGCGTGACGGCCGACCGCAAGGACCGCGTCGGGCGGGACTGCGAGATCGTCAAGCGCCGGTAGCGAATGCGTGCGCGACCGATCGGGCCGGTGGCCGCTGCGGGTGCGCTCGCGGCGACCGCCGTGCTCGCGGTCGCGGTCCCGCCCGCCGCCGGCCGTGCTCCGGCCGTCTCCCACATGGTGGTGTTCCGCGACGGTGAGGCGACGGCCAGGCGCCTGACCGCGCGGGCCACGAAGGTCCGCGTCCGGTCCAAGCGATGTGCCGTCGGGGAGGGCACCGCGCTGGCGGCCCTGGTGCGCTCGCGCCCAGGGAGGATCGCCCTGCGCGACTTCGGCGCCTGCTCCTCGCGGCCGCGCAACGCAGCAGGCCTGTTCGTGAGCGGGATTCGCGGTGACAACAACCGCGGGCAGAACGGCTGGGTCTACAAGGTCGGCCGGCGGGCGGCAACCGCCGGCGCCGCCGATCCGTCGGGGCCGTTCGGGCGCGGCCGCCTGAGAACCGGACAGAGGATCACCTGGTTCTACTGCCTCCACGGGTCCATGGGGTGCCAGCACACGCTGGAGGCCGTGCCCCGCGCTACCGAGGGGGGCGCGGTCGTCACCGTCCGCGGCTACGACGACGACGGCGTCGGGGTCCGCGTAGCCGGCGCCACGGTGATCGCCGGCGGGCGCACGGTCACCACCGGACCGGACGGCACCGCTCGTCTGGACCTCGTTGCGGGCCGCCATCGCGTGACGGCCGCCAAGGCCGGCCTTGTGCGCTCCTTCGCCGAGTTCGTGAGGGTGCCGTGACCCGCCCGCTGGCCGCGGCACTGGCCGCGGCGGCCCTGCTCGCGGGAGGCTGTGGCCTGGGCGCAGGCGACGAGCGCACCGGCGACGGCGCCCAGGTCCGCGTCACGCGCGACTTCGGCCGCCAGGCGCTCGGATCCAGCCTCGAGGCGAGGGTCCGCGAGGACCAGACGGTGATGCGCCTGCTGCGCTCGGGCTTCGATGTCGACACCCGCTACGGCGGCCGCTTCGTGCAGTCGATCGACGGGCTCTCGGGCGGGGGCCCCACCGGTCAAGATGACTGGTTCTACTTCGTCAACGGGGTCGAGGCCGACGAGGGCGCCGCCGAGTACGAGCTGTCTCCCGGCGACCGCGTCCAGTGGGACTACCGCCGCTGGGACGAGGCCGAAAGCGTGCCAGCGATCGTCGGGGCGTTCCCGGAGCCCTTCCTGCACGGCCTGGAGGGCAAGCGCCGCCCCGTGCGCGTCGAGTGCGAGGACCCGCGCTCGGACTATTGCGAGCGGGCGAAGGACAGCCTGGAGGCCGTGGGGGTGCCCACCGCGAGCGCGACGATCGGCGCGCCCAACACCGAGACCGTGACCCGCCTGGTGGTGTCGCGCTGGCCGCGCGCCCGGATCGTCCGCGGCGCGCCCGAGCTGGAGGAGGGCCCGGGCAGGACCGGGGTCTTCGCGCGCTTTTCCGGCGACGGTGAGTCGCTGGAGCTGCTCGACGAGGATGGAGACCCCGCGCGCACGGTCCGGGCGGGGGACGGCACGGCGCTGGTCGCCGCCCTGCGCCCCCGCGCCGACGAGCTGGTCTGGCTGGTCACGGCCCTCGACGAGGAGGGACTCGCGGCCGGGGCGCGCGCCCTGCGCGAGAGCGCCCTGCGCGACGCCTTCGCGGTCGCGGTGACGGGCCGGCAGGTGGAGAAGCTCCCGCTGGAGCGCCCGTGACGCTGGTACCGGTCTACCGCCGGCGCCCGAGCGCGCTGCACTCCGCTCGCGCCGGCGTGTCCGCCTCGTTCTGCTGCGCGCTGGCCCTGGTGGGGGCCCTCTATCAGCATCCACTCGTGCTCGGCGCGGCGCTGGCCGGCACGCTGCTGGCGGCGGCCGGGGCGGGGGTGGGCCGGGAGACCCTCAGGTCGCTGCGCTTGGCGCTTCCGCTGGCGCTGCTCGTGGCCCTGGTGAACCCGGTCGTCTACCAAGCGGGGGACACGTTGCTGGTGCGCGGCGGCGAGGCGCTGGGGCGCCGCTGGGACATCACGCTCGAGGCCACCGTGGCCGGCGGGCTTGCCGGCCTGCGGGTGATGGTCCTGATCGTGGCCTTCTGGCTGATGTCCGTGGCCGTGGACCCTGACGCGCTGCTGAGGGTCTTTCGCCGCGTGTCCTACCGCTCGGCCCTGACCGCTTCCCTGGCAACGCGCCTCGTGCCCGTGCTGGCGCGCGACGCCTCGCGGATGAGCGACGCGGCCCGCTGCCGCCCGGTCGCCCCGGGGCGGCTGGCAGTGACCCGCTCGGCGCTGGCCGGCTCGCTCGACCGCGCCGTGGACGTGGCCGCCGCGCTGGAGCTGCGCGGCTACGCGCTGGCGGGCCGGCCGGCCCGGCGGCGTCTGCCGCACTCGCGACAGGATCTGCGCGTGGGGGCCTGCGCGCTGTCCATCGCCCTGATCGCAATGGCCGGCCGGGTGGCCGGCGCCGGCGAGGTGGACCTGTACCCGCGGCTGGAACTGGCCGCGGGCGTTGCGGAGGCGCTGCTGGCGGGGGCGATCGTGGCGCTGGCCTGCGCCCCGTTCGCGGGCCGCGGGGCGCGGATGGGGGTCGCACGTGACTGACCGGATCGTGCGCGCCGATCGCTTCTGCTTCACCTATCCCGAGGCCCCGGCGCCGTCGCTGACCGACATCTCCTTCACCCTCGAGCCGGGCAGCTTCACCGTCCTGGCCGGGCTGTCGGGGTCCGGCAAGTCCACGCTCCTGCGCGCCCTCTGCGGCCTCGTGCCCCACTTCCACGGCGGCGACGCGTCCGGGGACCTCCAGGTGGCCGGGATGAGCGTTCGCGAGCACGGCCCGGGCGAGCTGGCGGCGGCCTGCGGCACCGTGCTGCAGGACCCCGAGACCCAGGTGGTGATGGGTGGCGTGCGCGCCGAGCTGGAGCTGCCGCTCGAGCACGGGGGCGAGCCGCCCGGCGCCGTGGCGTGCGCGGTGGAGGAGACTGCTCTGGCGCTCGGCATCGCCCACCTGCTCGATCGCCGCACCGACACCCTCTCGGGCGGTGAGCTCCAGCGCGTGGCCCTGGCCGCGGCCATGGTGCGGCGGCCGGCGCTCCTGCTGCTGGACGAGCCCACGTCGCAGCTCGACCCGGTCGCCGGCGACGAGCTGGTCTGGATGCTGCGCCGCCTGAACGAGGAGTGGGGCACGGCGGTCGTGGTGGCCGAGCACCGGACCGAGCGCTGCCTGCCCGCCGCCGACCGCGTGCTCGCCCTGGCCGGTGGCGAGCTGGTCTGCGACGCGCCGCCGTCCGACTTCCTCGCCTGGGCCTCGGCCTCGGTGCCCCCGCTGGCCACCCCGGCGGCACGGCTGTTCTCGCTCGCCGGCCTCAGCCCGCCTCCGGCGACCGTCCGCGAAGCGCGGGCCGCTCTTCGCGGGGCGAGCCTGGCGCCCTCGCCGGCCCGGGCCGAAGCGGCCCCGAGGCGCCGCACCCGGTCCGACCTGGCGGTGCGCCTGCGGGGGGTCTGGGTGGAGATAGCGGACGGGCCGGTGATCCTGCGCGCGGTTGATCTGGACCTGGCATCCGGGGAGCGTGTCGTGCTGATGGGGCGCAACGGGGCGGGCAAGTCCACGCTGCTGCGCGTGGCCAAGGGCCTGTCGGAGGCGACGCGCGGCCGGGTCGAGCGCGCGGGCCACGTGGCGCTCCTGCTGCAGAACCCGGGTGACTACCTGCTGCACGAGCACGCCGAGGAGGAGGTGGGCCCCGGGGCGCTGCTCCGCGCCGGGCTCGCCGGCCGCGGGCGGTCCAACCCCCGCGACCTGTCCGGCGGAGAGCGCCAGCGGCTGGCGTTGGAGGTGGTGCTGTCCGGGAGCGGGAGCCGCGCCGTGCTGCTGGACGAGCCCACTCGCGGCATGGACCGCGCCTACAAGGAGGACCTCGCGAGCCGGTGCCGCGACCTGGCCTCCGGAGGAGCGGCGGTGGTGGTGGCGACCCACGACACCGAGTTCGCCGCCGGCTTCGCGGACCGTGTGGTGCTGCTGGCCGGCGGAGCGCCCGTGGCCGACGCCTCGCCCACCGAGGTGCTCGGCGGCGGCTGGCACTTCTCGACCGACGTGGCGCGCATCACCGACGGCGCGGCGCTGACACCCGAGGCCGGCGCCGGCCTGCTGCGCGCCCGCCTCGAGGAGGGGGTCCTGTGACCTGGCAGCTGTCCACGTTCGCCCTGCTGGTCCTCGCGCTGGCCGCGGGCTTCGCCTGGTACGAGCGGGAGCGTCCCCCCGCCCGGGTGCTGGCCCTGGTGGCGGCGATGGCCGCCCTGGCGGTGGTCGGCCGCCTGGCCTTCGCGGCGATCCCGAACGTCAAGCCCACCACGGACATCGTCCTGTTCGCCGGCTACGCGCTCGGAGCCGTGCCGGGGTTCGCCGTCGGCGCCGTGACCGCGGTCGTGTCCAACCTCTTCTTCTCGCAGGGCCCGTGGACCGTTTGGCAGATGGCCGGCTGGGGCGCGGTGGGCGTGGGGGGAGCCGGCCTGGCGCGCGCCCTGCGCGGCCGCGAGCCCGGGCGGCTCACGCTGGCCGCGGTGTGCGGTGTGGCCGGGCTCGTCTTCGGCGCGTGGATGGACGTGTACCAGTGGACCCTGGCCGCCCGCCAGGACGTGGACACCTACCTGGCCATTTCGGCCACCTCGCTGCCCTACAACCTCGCCCACGCGATCGGCAACGTGGGCTTCGCGCTCCTGATCGGGCCGGCGTTCGTCCGCGCCCTGCGGCGCTACCGGCGCCGGTTCGAGGTCCGCTGGCCCCCTCCCGCCGGGGCTGCGACGGGCGCGGCCGCGCTGCTCTGCCTGTGCTGTGCCCTCGGTGTGGGCGCGGCGAGCGCCCGGGCCGTGACGCCCGGCGCCCAGGCCGCCCGCTACCTGGAGCGCGCCCAGAACCGCGACGGAGGCTTCGGGGCGGCGCCGGGGCAGGCCTCGAGCCGCCTCTACAGCGGATGGGCCGCACTGGGGCTGGCCGCCCGCGGCCACAACCCCCGCGACGTGAGCCGTCGCGGCGGGCGGTCGCTGGCCGCCTACGTGGCCCGCGCGGGCCGGGCCTCACGCGAGATCGGGGAGACCGAGCGCACCGTGATGGTGCTGCGCGCCGCCGGCCTGTCGGCGCGCCGATTCGGCGGCCGCGACCTGGTGGCGGAGATTCAGGGCCGGCGACGGGCCGACGGGTCGATCGCGGGCTTCGTGAGCTACACCGCGTTCGGCGTGCTGGCCCTGCGCTCGGCCGGGGTCGCGGCTGGTCCGGCCACGGTCGCGTGGCTCACGGCCTCCCAGAACGAGGACGGCGCCTTCGGCGTGGCCCGCTCCTCCGCCGGCGACACCGACATGACCGGCGCGACGCTCCAGGCCCTGGCGGTGACCGGCCGGCGGCGTGGCGCCGTCGCCCGCCGCGCCGTGGCCTTCCTGCGCTCCACCCAGAACCGTGACGGCGGCTTCGGCCAGGGCCGGGGCCGCGACTCCAACGCCCAGTCCACCTCCTACGCGGTCCAGGGACTCGTGGCCGTGGGGGGAGCACCGGGCGCCCTGTCCCGGGCGCTCGGCTACCTGCGGAGGATGCAGCGCCCCGACGGCAGCGTGGCCTACTCCCGCACCAGCACCCAGACGCCGGTCTGGGTGACCGCCCAGGCGCTGGCCGCCTTTTCGCAGCGCCCCCTGCCGGTGCCGGTGGTCGCACGCGACTCGTCGAGCGGAAGTGGGCGCAAGGCTCCGGTGCAGACCAGGGCGGATCGCGCGGCCACGGCCCCGCGGGCCGCGAGCGGCCGCCCCCCTCAGGAGGAGGCGGCCGGCCGCGGGGAGGTCAAGCCGCCCCGCCGTACCCCCGCGCGCGGCGAGGCCGCTCGCGATCCGGCCCCCCCGGCCACCCTCTCGATCGATAAGGACGAGGCCGCGGGGCGGGAGGACGACTCGGCCGGCGACGGACCGGGAGCGCTCCTGATCGGCGCTGCGGTGCTCGGGGCCCTCGCCATGCTCGTCCCGTTCCGCCGGCGCCTGCTGCGCCCGCGCGGTCAGAGTTGAATGAAGCACCGGCTGCCGCCGCGCCGTGCGGCCGAGGTCCGCTAGCGTCGCTCCCGTGATAGCGCGCGCGGATGCCCTGGGCGCAATGGAGGGGGACTCCTTCGACGTGGTGGTCGTGGGCGGAGGCATAACCGGCGCCGGGGTCGCGCTGGACGCTGCGGCGCGCGGGTACAGCGTGGCGCTGGTGGAGCGCGCCGACTTCGCCGCCGGTACCTCCAGCCGGTCATCCAAGCTCGTGCACGGCGGGTTGCGCTACCTGCAGACCTTCGACCTCGGGCTGGTGCGCGAGGCGCTGCTGGAACGCTCGCTGATGGTCAAGCTCGCCCCACACCTGGTCAAGCCGCTGCCGATGCTCGTTCCGAGCTTCGAGGGCAAGCGGCCCGACCGGCTGATGGGCGTGGGGCTGAACATGTACGACGCCATGAGCTGGAAGCGCGGGCGCGACGACGGGGAGGACTGGAGCCCGGCGCGCCACCGCACGATCGACGGCGCTGAGACGGTCGAGATGGCGCCTGCCCTGGCGAAGCGCGCGCCGACCGCGGCCTACCTCTTCTACGACTGCCAGACCGACGATGCGCGGCTGGTGCTCACGGTGCTGGGCGAGGCCGAGCGCTTCGGGGCCGTGGTGGCCAACGGCTGCGAGGTCACCGGCCTGGTGGAGCGCGACCACCGCGCCGCGGGCGTGCTGGTGCGCGACGTGGTGGACGGCGGCGAGTTCGAGCTCATCGCGAGCAACGTGGTCAACGCCACTGGGGTGTGGGCCGACCAGCTCCGGCCCGACGAGCTCTACGGGGACGAGGAGCTGCCTCGCATCCACCCGAGCCGCGGCACCCACGTGACCCTGTCGCGCGACTCGCTGCCCGTGGACGCGGGGGTGATCGTGCCCGCCGGCGGAAGCCGGGCGATCTTCGTGCTGCCCTGGCTGGGCCGAACCCTCGTGGGCACCACGGACAACGACTACGAGGGTGAGCTGCGCCACATCCCGCCGGGCGACGAGGACCTGGCCTACCTGCTGGAGGCGCTCAACGGCTTCTTCGGCACCGAGCTGGGCCTTACCGATCTGACCGGCGCCTACGCGGGCGTGCGGCCGCTGATCTCAACCGGCGACCCCAAGAAGTCCGTGGACATCTCCCGCAAGGCCGAGCTGTACGAGACCAGCTCCGGCCTCGTGACGATCACCGGCGGCAAACTCACCACCTGGCGGCGCATGGCCAAGCTCGCGGTGGACCGGCTGGTGGAGCGCGAGGGACGCGAGGCGCCGTGCCGCACTCACGAGATCCCCCTGGGCCTGCCCACCGACCCGGCCGACCTGCCGGCCGTGGAGGGCGTGGACGAGGGCAGCCGGCGCCACCTGGCCGCCCGGTACGGGCACGCGGCCCGCGAGGTGCTCGAGATCGCTGCGGGCGACCCCGAGCTGGCCCGCCGGATCACCCCCGACCTGCCTGACCTGGTGGCCGAGGCGCCCCTCGCCGCCCGCCGCGAGCAGGCGCACAGCCTGGCGGACGTGCTGCTGCGGCGCACCCGCCTCGGGCTGCTCGACGCCCGCGTGCTCGCCGCAGAGGGCTCGGAGGGGGCCGCGCGCGTGGCCCGCGCGATGGCCACCGAGCTGGGCTGGGACGACGCGCGCATGGACGCCGAGCTGGTCGAGTGGCGCGAGGTCGCGGCGGCCGAGGGCCTGGTGCCCGCCCCGGGGGTGGCCGCCAGGGCCAGGACGCCGGTGTGACCCCCGGCCCGCTCCGGATGCGCGATCGGCCGCTCGCGCTCGACGAGCCGGTGCTGATGGGGATTGTCAACGCCACCCCGGACTCGTTCTCGGACGCTCAGGGACCCAAGTCGCTCGGGCAGCTCGTGGAGCGCGCTGAGCGGCTGGTGGAGGAGGGCGCCGGGCTGATCGACGTGGGCGGCGAGTCGGGACGCACCGACCGTTCCGCCGTTGCCGCGGACGAGGAGGCAGGGCGGGTGGTGCCGCTGATCCGGCGCCTGGCCGCGTCGGGGATCACCGTGTCGGTGGACACCTGGCGCGCCCCGGTGGCCCGCGCGGGCCTCGACGCCGGGGCCGCGATGGTCAACGACATGAGCGGGCTCTCCGACCCGGGCGTGGCCGACGCATGCGCGGCCAGCGGGGCAGCGCTGGTGGTAACCCACACGCGCAACCCTCCCAAGCAGCGGGGTTACCCCGGCTACTCCGACGTCATGGCCGATGTGACGGCCCTGCTCTCCGAGCTCTGTGAGCGGGCAGTGGAGCGCGGCGTGGGGGAGGACCAGCTGGTGCTGGACCCGGGGGTCGACCTGGCCAAGACCCCGGCGGAGTCGGTGACCGTGCTGCGGTCGCTCGGGCAGGTGCGGGCCCTGGGCCGACCGCTGCTGCTGTCGCTGTCGCGCAAGGACTTCCTCGGCGCCATCACCGGGCGGGCGCCCGCGGCCCGGCTGGCCGGGACGCTGGCCGCGATCGGGGCCACCGCCGCGGCGGGCTCGATCGTGCGAGTCCACGATGTGGCCTCCGCGCGCGACTTCCTCACGGTCAGCGCGGTCATGGAGGGCCGGGCCGAGGTAGCCGCCGAGCTCCTGATCGAGGAGGGCCTACGCCGCGAGCCCGCCGCTTCGGTGGGCCCGTGAGCCCGTTCACGATCGCGCAGCTGTCCGACCTGCACTGCGGCTCGCCGCACTTCGTTCCCAGCCTGCTGGAGCGGGCGATCCAGGAGGTCAACGACCTGCGGCCCGACGTCGTGATCGTCTCGGGCGACCTGACCGGCGACGGATTTCGGGGCGAGTACGAGCTCGCGGCCCGGTACCTGAACGAGATCTCGTGTGAGCGGATGATGGTGATCCCCGGCAACCACGATTCCCGCAACGTCGGCTACGTGCACTTCGAGGAGCTGTTCGGGGAGCGCCGCTCGGAGCTCCACGCCGACGGCGTCTCGATCGTGGCCGTGGACTCCACCGAGCCGGACCTGGACCACGGCGTGATCGGTCGCGGCCGCTACGGCTGGATCGAGGAGCGCTTCGGGGCCAACGAGGCCTTCCTGCGCGTCTTCGTGCTCCATCACCACCTGCTGCCGGTGCCCGGGACGGGACGCGAGCGTAACGTGGTGCACGACGCGGGCGACACCCTCGAGTGCCTCCAGCGGGCCGACGTGCACCTGGTGCTGTCCGGCCACAAGCACGTGCCCTACGCATGGCGCCTGGAAGACCTGTTCGTGGTCAACGCGGGAACCGTGTCCACCACGCGCCTGCGGGGCAAGACCAAGCCCTGCTACAACGTGATCGAGGCGAGCCCCGAGCGGGTGCGGGTTCTGCGGAAGTACCCGTTCCACGACGCGGCGGCGATCCTCTCGTTCGATCCCCGCACCTACGAGTACGAGAAGGACGGCTCGCTGCTCGGCGAGACCGCACACGGCTGAACGCACCGAAGCGGCCACAATTGACGGCGATGGTGGGCGGTCCGGTAATCGCGCTGATCGACGGCGAGCACCACCCGTCAGCGGTGCGCGACGCTCTCGACCGGCTGGAACGTGACCTCGGCCTGGCCGGGGTCGTGTTCTGCGGCGGGGAGGAGAAGCTCGGCCCCGGGCCCTTGGAGCAGCACTACGGCCGTGCGGTGGAGCAGGATCCACAGGCCGGGCTGCGGCGCCTGGCCCCGCACGCCACGGGGGTGGTGGACCTGGCCGACGAGCCCGCGCTGCCCGCCTCGGCCAAGCTGCGGCTGGCCGCCTTGGCGGCCCACCTCGGGCTCTCCTACGAATGCCCGGGCATGCGCTTCGAGGCCCCGCGCTACGAGAAGGTCGACCACGCCGGGCCGAGCCTGGCGGTGATCGGCACCGGCAAGCGCACGGGCAAGACGGCCGTGGCCTGCCGCTGGGCCACGCTCATCCGCGAACAGGGCGCGGACCCGGTCGTGGTCTGCATGGGACGCGGCGGCCCGGTGGAGCCGCGCCTGGCCGAGCCCGGCATGACCATCGAAGATCTGCTGGCGATCACCGAGCGCGGGGAGCACGCCGCGTCGGACTTCCTCGAGGACGCCCTGCTGGCCGGGGTGCGCACGGTGGGCTGCCGCCGGGTCGGGGGAGGCCTCACGGGACAGCCTGCGGAGTCCAACGTGGCCGAGGGGGCGGCCCTGGCCGCCTCCCTGCACCCGGACGCGATTCTCTTCGAGGGCTCCGGGGCCTGCATCCCGCCGGTCGAGGTGGACCGCACCGTGTGCGTCGTGGGGTCGGGGCCACCCGAGCCCATGTCGGAGTACCGCCTGCTGCGCGCCGACCTCGTGCTCGCGCCCGCCGGCGTGGACGCGCCCGACGGGGCGGTGCGCTTCTCGCTGCGGCCCGAGCCGGCCGAGCCCGTGCCCGAGGGCGCGCGGGTGGCGCTCTTCACCACCGGGGCGGGCTCCTGCGACGGAGTGCGCCCCGTCGTGTCCTCGGCCAACCTCGCCCGGCGGGGGCCGCTGGGGAAAGACCTCGATCACGCCGTCGCGGCCAAGTGTGACGTGTACCTGACCGAGCTGAAGGCCGCCGCGGTGGACACCGTTGCGGTGCGTGCCCGCCGCGAGGGAGCGCGGGTCGTGTTTGTCCGCAACCGCCCGCACGGCGCGGACGACGCGCTGCTGGAGGTGTGGCGGGGTGCCTGAGACGATCGTCGTCTCCAAGGGCCACGGTCTCCCGTACTCCAAGGGTCTGATGGCGCAGAGCCTGTCCGCCACCGGGCTCTCGCTGGAGCGCTCATTCGAGCTCGCCCGGATGGTGGAGCGGCGCTTGGCCGACGAGGGTTTTGCCGAGGTGGGGGTGGACTCCCTCGGCTCGATCTGCGAGGACGTGCTGCGCGCGGAGGAGGACGAGGCGGCGGTGAGGCGCTTTCGCGGGTGGTGGCGCCTCGAGCGCCTGGACCGCCCACTGGTGGTGATGGTCGGCGGCACCACCGGGGTGGGCAAGTCCACCATCGCCACGATGCTCGCGGCCCGGCTCGGCATCACCCGCGTCATCGCGACCGACGTCGTGCGCCAGGTGCTGCGGGCCTTCTTCACGCACGAGGCCATGCCCTCGGTGCATCACTCGGCCTTCGAGGTCGGCGGCATAGAGGGCTACACCGAACAGGCCGGCTACGTGGCCACGGCCACCGAGGCGATCGTCGAGCGCGCCGTGAGCGAGGCCAAGGCGGTGGTGCTGGAGGGCGTCCACGTGCTCCCGGGGGCCCTCGGCCCCGAGCTGCGCTCGCGCTGCGTGATGGTGGAGGCCGTGCTCGTCGTCAGAGACGATGAACTACACCGCGGCCATTTCTCCCACCGGGCGGGCACGCGCCCGGGTGAGCGCTACCTGGCCGCCTTCGAGGAGATCCGCGTGCTCCAGGACCACCTGGCCGAGCGGGCGCGGGTGGAGGGCGTGGCCGTGATCGACAACGCGAACGTCGACGAGGCCCTCACCCGCCTGATGCAGCTTGTGCTGGATGCGGTCGAGCGCTCCACCTGAGCCACCCGGCCCGGTGGGCGTCGCCGGCGGGCGCTAGGGTTGCCGCCGTCATGCCAGTGCTTCAGCGCAAGGAACTAGAGGGCAGCCCGCTCGCCGACCTGCACACCATCGCGGCGGAGCTCGGTGTGGAGGGCTTCCGTGCCAAGCGCAAGGCGGACCTGATCGACGCGATCCTGGGGGAGTCCCCGGTGTCCGCGGAGGAGCCGGAGCCGGACGAGGTGCCCGCGGAGGAGGCGCTCGAGGCGCCGGCGGGCACTCCTGACGAGCCAGCGGGCGACGAGGACGCTGCCGGGGACGAGCCCGAGGCCGTCGTGGAGTCCGCGGTCGAGGAGGAGCCGGAGGTGGTCGAGGAGCCGGTCGCCGAGGAGGAGATCGTGACCGGCGTGCTCGACGTGCTGCCCAACGGCAGCGGCTTCGTGCGGGTCGACCCCGCCGGGCATGCCCGCGACGACGTCTACGTCTCGCCCGCCCAGATCAGACGCTGCGAGCTTCGCTCCGGCGACGAGGTCAGCGGCCCGGTGCGGCCGGCGCGACGCAACGAGCGCCACCCGTCGCTCGTGCACGTGGAGAAGGTCAACGGCGCCGACGCCGAGCCCCCGGCCGAGCGGCCGCGCTTCTCCGACCTGACGCCCGTCTTTGCGTCCGAGCGCCTCAAGGCGCCCAAGTCGCTCGACAAGGTCCCGTTCGGGAAGGGCTCGCGGGTGGTCATCACGGGCCCGGCGGGCGCGGGCTCCACCACGCTGCTCCGAGAGGTGGTGGCCAAGCTGGCCAAGGACCACTCGGAGCTCGGCGTGCAGGTCGCGCTGATCGGCGTGCGCCCGGAGGAGGTCTCCGAATGGGGCGACATCGGGGCGACCGGCGTGGTGGGCGGCAGCTTTGACCGCTCGCCCGAGACCCAGGCCCAGGCCGCCGAGCTGGCGGTCGAGCGTGCCAAGCGCCGCGTGGAGCAGGGCGGCCACGCAGCCGTCGTGGTCGATTCACTCGACGCGCTGCCCGCGGCTGCCCGCCGGCGCGTCTTCGGCGCCGGCCGGGCCCTCGAGGAGGGCGGCTCGCTCACCGTCATCGCGGTCACAGGTGAGGGCTCCGATGCCCTGCGCTGGGCCACCACGCGCATCGTGCTGGAGGCCGGCGCGACCAAGCCCACCGTGTCGCCGGAGCGCAGCGGGTCGCTGCGCTCCGACCGCCTCTAGCTCCTCGCTACTTGACCACCAGCGTCTCGGCCATCGTGGTCGGGTGCACCAGGCATGTGAGCCGGTAGGTGCCCCGCGCCGTGGGTGTCACGCTGTACTGGCCCCGCCTGCGTCCCCAGTAGACCGACGAGAACCCGCGCGGGCCGTTGGCCACGGTCACCGAGTGCGCCTTCTCCCCGCCGAAGTTCCAGGTGACGGTCTCGCCGAGCTTGACGGTGACCTTCCCAGGTCGGAAGAAGTCGTCGCCGACCTCGAGCATGTTGCCGTCGAACGCCGTCATGGCGCCCTGGGGCTTGGCCAGCTGCGGCACCTTGAGATCGTAGTTGGGCGTCTTGTCGTAGCGCGGCGGCTTGTTGATCTCGGTGATGTCGTCGGGCAGCTTGCCGCAGGCCTTGACCGACTCGTCACGGACGAACCACGTGGCCCAGAAGCCCATCGAGGCGACGTGGAGGTTGTGGTTGTCGTGCACTGCCGCCCGGCGCAGCACCTCGCCCTGGCGGATCGGGATGCCCTTACCCGTGGCGTACGCGCCGTTGCCGATCGGGCCCGGCTCGTGCAGGATCGGGCGGATCGTGTTGTAGACGTGCTTGGCGGTGCCGTGATACACGGGCGCCTTGAACAGGCGGCGCTTACAGGTCAGGCTCTGGAGCGTCTGGTACTTGCCGCCGCCGTGCTGGTGCGAGGAGGCCATCAGCATGCGCCCGTTGAAGGGCGCGACCCAGTCGCTCTTTACTACGAAGTTCGACCCCTTCTTGCCGCCGCCGGGCACGTCGTAGGACATGCCGTTGCCCAGCTGGGCGCACTTGCCGATCACGAGCGGGTGCACCGACGTGCGCTTCTCGGTCGTGTAGTAGACCCGGGTGCGCACGTAGAAGCTCTTGGGCTTCTTGTAGTGGTTCATCACCATCGCGTTGAGACGCCAGTTCGGCGCCGTGCCGTCGGCCTTGCGGTTGTTGATCCCGTAGGCCTTGCGGAACGCTGGCGACTGCTTGGCCTGCGGACGGCCCAGGGGGTGCTCCTCGCCGCGCCCGCTGATGAATCCGGCGCCGCTCCAGCACCCGCCGGGGGCCTCGTCGACCCGCCCTGGGGCGAAGTAGAGGAAGTGGTGCACCATCATCTTGGCGATGGGCAGCGGCTTGGCCTTGGGGTTCTTGCTGTCCACCAGGGCCATCTCCTTGAAGCCCGTGATGTAGCCGGCCTCCGCGGGTGCCTGCTTGCCATCGGCCTGCAGGTCGACGCTCTTGTTCTCGTGCACGTACGGCAGGCTGTCGATCTTGGGCGAGTACAGCGTCAGGAGCTTCTCCTTGGCGCTCGCCGCGGGGGCAACGACGAACAGGATGGCCACGGCCAGGCTCGCGACGGCGGTGCGCTTCACTCTCTCTCCTCCAAGTTCTTGCAGGACGACTGCAAGAAAGATACGACCTCGGGCGGTCGCCAGTCAACCCGAGCTTTGGCGGGTACGCGCCGGCGGTGTTAGCCGCGGTAGGCCACCCGGCGCCACGAGGGCTCCGGGGAGAGCTCGATCAGCTCGAAGTTGCGCTCGGGTTGGGCGTAGCCGAACGAGTGGGTGGTGTCGTCGAACACCACCTCGAGCTCGCCCTCCAGCACGCGCTGGTCGAGCCACGCGCCGCGGAACACGAGGCGCCGGATCCAATGGACCAGCGAGCGCTCGGACGGACCGTGCAGGTCGCTCCAGCAGAAGTTGATGTGCTCCCCGAGCTCGGAGTGGGGCTCGATCACCTCGCCGTTCACGGCCAGGTTCACCAGATCCTCGCGTTCGTCGTCGCCCAGGGGACCGTTGACGAAGCCGAGCTTGGCCGCGGCCTGCTCCACCCGCTCGGTGAAGTCGCGCTCGTTGAACGTGAAGCGCAGCTCGCCGTACTCGAGCACGTAGTCCGAGCCGGACTCGTAGTTTCCGCGTCTGGTGGTGTCCATAGAGAGAGAAAGGCCACGGAACGGCCGGACGTCGCCATCATAGGTCCGATTCCTTCCCCGCCGCTGCACTGCAACCGGGTTTGCACGAGGGGTGAGTTTTCTTGTGGCCGGCCTTCCCACGGGCGTGGATGAACGACGCTCCCTGCTGGTGGTGGAGGACGACCCGGCCACCCGCGCCTTCCTGGCCGACAATCTGGCGGCCGACGGCTTCGGCGTGGCCACCGCGGCCGGGGCTCGCGAGGCACTCAGCGCGCTCGAGAGCCGGGACCCGAGCCTGCTGGTCCTCGACCTGACGCTCGAGGACGGCACCGGGCTCGAGCTGCTCGATCGGGTGCGTGGCGCCGACGGCCTGGCCACGCGGGTCGACCCCCACCTGCCCGTGATCGTCCTTACCGGGAGGGCGGGGGAGTCCGATCGGCTGCGGAGCTTCGCCCGCGGCGCCGACGATCACCTGATCAAGCCGTTCTCCTATGCCGAGCTGCTGGCCCGCATCCGCTCCCTGCTTCGGCGCGCCGAGGGCCGGCCCCGTAAGGGCGTCCTGCGGGTCGCCGAGCTGACCCTCGACCCGGTGAGCCGGGCCGTCCTTCTCGGCGACCGGCCGATCCGGCTCTCGGCCAAGGAGTTCGCGTTGCTGAGGGCCCTGGCCGAGGACCCGTCGCGCGTCTACGGCAAGCACGAGCTGCTGAGAGATGTCTGGGGTTACCGGTCCATGGGCGCGACGCGCACCCTGGACGCCCACGCGTGCCGTCTGCGCAAGAAGCTGCGCCCGAGTGGGCGCGACTGGGTCATCAACGTTCGGGGCGTGGGCTACCGGCTCACGGACGCCGCATGAGCACCTTTGCCGTGGCGGCCATGGCCGCGGTCGGGCTGGGCCTGTGGCGGGTGGCGCTGCTGCGGCGCCGGCTGGAGCTGGTGGCCCGCGCGGAGCACGAGCTCCGCGGTGCGGTCACCGCGCTGCATCTCGCGCACGACCGGGGCGCGGGAGCGGTTGAGGCCCAGTTCGACCGCATGCGCGCCGCGCTCGCGGACCTTCACCGTGCGCGCTGTGGCGGTCGTGCTCCGGTTACCGCCGAGCCGGTGGCCTTCGAGCCCTTCGTGGCCGCGGCGCTCGAGCCGTGGGGTGCCGCGGGACCTCGCGAGGGCGGCCTGACCGTGGTCTGTGCCGACCGGGGCCGGCTCGCGCAGGCGCTGGGCAACCTCGCGGCCAACGCCCATGAGCATGGCTCCGGAGACCTGGACGTGAGCGCCAAGCCGACCCCCGGCGGCGTTCGGCTCGATCTGAGCAACCGCGCGCCGGGCGGCGGACGCCAGCCGCAGGCGGGTCGCGGCCGCGGCCTCGGGATCGCCCGCAGCGCCGCCGCCGCGCTCGGCGGATCGCTGGAGGCGCGGGCCGAGGCCGGGCGCTTTGTGGCCTCGTTGGAGCTTCCGGTCGACCGCGGCGCACCTCCCCCCGCGGCGTGAGCACGCGGCGGCGCGCGTTCGTGCTGCTGGCGCTGGCGCTTGCCGGCGGCGGTCTCGCGGCCTCACGCGTCCGCGAGCACGAGCGCCGGGTCGAGGAGCGGCTGGGCCCGGGCGTGGCGGTGGTGGTGTCCACCCGGGACGTGCGGGCGGGAAGCCGCGTACCGCGCTCGGCGCTTGGGTTGCGCTCCGTGCCGGCGCGATGGGTGCCGGCCGACGCGATCGGCTCGCTGGACGATGCGGTCGGCGCGCGTTCGGAGGTGGGCCTGGTCCGCGGCGCTTACGTGACCGCCGGGGCCCTGGCCGCTCGCTCCGGCTCTCGCCGTCAAGGCATGCGACCGGGCGAGCGGGCGGTCGAGGTGGCGGTGACGGGGGGAGCGCCGCTGGCCGCGGCCGGACCGGGTGCGCTGGTGGACGTGCTGGTCTCGAGCGATGGCCGGACGGTTGTCGCACTGGAGGGAGTGGAGCTGCTGGCCTTGGGCGGGGCCGGCCCGCGGGGCGAGCCCGTCGACGACCGGCCGGCGGCGCAGGCCACCGCCACGCTCAGGGTCACGCCGCGGCAGGCGGTCTACCTCGCCGCGGCGGAGAACTTCGCCCGGGAGGTGCGCCTGCTGGTGCGCCCGCCGGGCGACCGGCGCCGGACCGGGGCGGCGGCGGTCTCGGCGGGGGAGCTGTGATCGGTCGGGAAGGACCCGCTTGTTGACCACCCTCGGTCACGCGGCCGGGCGTGCCCCCGGAAGGCGAATCAGCGATCTGGTGGTGGCGCCTCCAGCACGTCCACGCCGCCGTCCGCGCGGCCCAGGAGGACCCGTTCGGCCATCCCCAGGAACAGGCCGTGCTCGACCACCCCCGTGACGCGGTTCACGTGCCGGGCGAGCGCTTCCGGGTCAGCGTCCGCGGGAATCTCGCAGTCCAGGATGTAGTGGCCCTCGTCGGTCTGATAGGCCTCGTCGCCGACCTCCCGCCGCTCGGCATCCGGGAGGGATGGGGCGAGCCGGCGGCGCGTGTCGCGCCAGCCGAAGCGGACGACCTCGACCGGCAGGCGAAAGCGCTCGCCGAGCCGTTCGACGCGCTTCTCCTCCTCCGCGACGACCACGAACCGGCTGGCGGCCGAGGCGACGATCTTCTCGCGCAAGAGCGCGCCGCCGCCGCCCTTCAGCAGTCGCAGCTCCGAATCGACCTCGTCGGCGCCGTCCACGGCCAGATCGAGCTCGGCCTCGCCCACGAGCTGTATTACCTTGATCCCGGCGGCGTGACAGATCGCATAGGTCGCCTCCGACGCGACCACCACCCGGACCGGGGAGCTTCCACCCCAGCGCGCCCCGATCGCCTCGATCACCGCCCACACGGCGCGGCCCGAGCCGAGGCCCACGATCATGTCCGGCTCCATCAGCTCCACCGCTGCGCTCGCTGCCGCTGCACGGGCGGCGGAGAACTCGTAGGCGCCCGATACGGCCACCGGCGCAGGATATCGGCGGCGACCATGCGCGGTCGCCGGCCAGGGACACCTCGCGGCGCGGTGGCTACACTCTCTGCTTACTCAACGTAAGTAGCCCAATGGAGAAGAAGCTCATGGAGACACAGACCCTCCTGCTGGTTCCCGTCGACGACTCGGTCGCCTTCCCGAACATGTCGCTCACGCTGGCCGTGGATGTCGGCGACGAGGAGCGCGTCGTGCTCGTGCCACGCAAGGGCGAGGAATTCGCCAGCGTTGGCACCATCGCCGACGTGGGCGAGCAGATCCGCCTCCCCGGCGGTGCCCGCGCCGTGAGCCTCGACGGGCTGCACCGGGCACAGGTCGGCGCCGCCCGCAACGACGCCACGGGCAAGCTGCGGGTGGAGGTGACGCCCCACCCCGACGACGAGCCCGTCGACGGCAAGACCCGCGAGCTCGAGCGTGAGTACCGGGCCGTGGTCGAGGAGCTGCTCGAGCTGCGTGGCGACGACGGCCGCATCGCGGCGTTCGTCCGCTCGATCACCGAGCCCGGCGCCCTGGCCGACACGTCGGGATACGCGCCCGACCTGTCCTACGAGCAGAAGGTCGACCTGCTCGAGACCCTGGACGTGACCGAGCGCCTGGAGAAGGCGCTCGAGATGCAGCGCGGTCGGCTGTCCGAGATGCAGGTGCGCAAGCGGATCCGCGACGACGTCCAGTCCGGCGCCGAGAAGCAGCAGCGGGAGTACTTCCTGCGCAAGCAGATGGAGTCGATCCGCAAGGAGCTGGGGGAGGACGAGGCCTCGGTGGTGGACGAGTACCACTCCAAGATCGACGAGGGCGGCATGCCCAACGACGTGCGCGAGCAGGCCGAGCGCGAGCTCGGTCGCCTGGAGCGGATGGGGGACTCCTCCGGCGAGGCCTCGATGATCCGCACCTACCTCGACTGGCTCGTGTCCGTGCCGTGGGCCGAGCGCTCGGACGAGCGCCTGGATCCCGTCCACGCGCGTGAGGTGCTGGACGCCGACCACGCCGGCCTCGATGACGTCAAGGACCGCATCGTCGAGTACATCGCCGTTCGTAAGCTGCGCCAGGAGCGCGGGATCGCCCAGGCGGAGAGCAAGCGTGCGCAGTCGGCCGGGCCGACTGCTTCGCCCCGGCGCTCCGGCGCGATCCTCACTCTGATCGGGCCGCCCGGGACGGGCAAGACGTCGATCGGCGAGTCGATTGCACGGGCGACCGGACGCGAGTTCGTCCGGATGTCACTCGGTGGCGTGCGTGACGAGGCCGAGATCCGCGGTCATCGCCGTACCTACATCGGTGCGCTGCCCGGCCGCCTGGTCCGAGCGCTCCGCGACGCCGGGACGATGAATCCGGTGATCATGCTCGACGAGGTCGACAAGGTCGGCGCCGACTGGCGCGGCGACCCGAGCGCCGCGTTGCTCGAGGTCCTCGACCCGGCTCAGAACCACTCGTTCCGCGACCACTATCTCGACGTGGAGCTCGACCTGTCCGAGGTGGTCTTCATCGCGACGGCGAACGTGGCCGACACCATCCCGGCGCCGCTGCTCGATCGGATGGAGGTCGTGCGCTTCGACGGCTATACCACCGACGAGAAGGTGGCCATCGCCCGCGGGTACCTGTGGCCGCGACAGCGCGAGCGCAACGGGCTGCGCGAGGACGAGGTGGACGTGACCGACGACGTGCTGCGCTCGGTGGTGACCGAGTACACCCGCGAGGCGGGCGTGCGCGGGCTGGAGCGCGAGCTCAGCACGCTGCTGAGAAAGACGGCCACGAAGCTGGCCTCGGCGCAGATCGAGCCGCCGGTCTCCGTGGACTCCGACCTGGTGCGCGACTCCCTGGGGCGCCAGCGCTTCTTTCAGGAGTCGGCCGAGCGCACAGCGGTCCCCGGCGTGGCCACGGGCCTGTCGGTGACCGGCGCCGGAGGCGACGTGCTGTTCATCGAGGCCACCTCGATGAAGGGCAAGGACCCCCTGGTCCTCACGGGGCAGCTGGGTGACGTCATGAAGGAGTCGGCGCGGATCGCCCTCTCGTACGTGCGCGGCCACGCCGAGCAGATCGGGGTGGACGAGGACGGGTTCGACGAGCGCGAGTTCCACGTGCACGTCCCGGCGGGCGCGATCCCCAAGGACGGACCGAGCGCCGGCATCACCATGACCACGGCCCTGGCCTCGCTGCTCAGCGGCCGGCCGGTCAAGCACACCGTCGGGATGACCGGCGAGGTGACCCTCCAGGGTCGTGTGCTGCCGATCGGAGGCCTCAAGCAGAAGGTCCTGGCGGCCCACGCGGCGGGCCTGACCGACGTGATCCTGCCCGAGCGCAACCGCGGAGACCTGGACGAGGTGCCCGAGGACGTTCGCCAGGCGCTCACGTTCCATCCGGTCATGACCGTGGGCGAGGTGCTGGACCTGGCCCTCGAGCCCGAGCGGAGCCTGAGCGTCAGACGCTCTGGGTGAGCCCGCCGTCCACCAGCAGCGACACGCCGGTCACGTAGCCGGCCGGCTCGGAGCACAGGAAAGCCGCCGCCGCGCCCATCTCCTCCACGCGCCCCAGGCGCCCGGCGGGGATGGCGTCGGCGGCCACGCGCTCGGCGTCGTCGAGCGAGCCGTAGATCTCCGCGATGCGGTCGGTGGCGATGCGGCCGGGCAGCAGCGTGTTGACCGTGACGCCGTCGCCCGCAAGCTCTCGGGCGAGGGCCTTGAACGCGGCGAGCATCCCGGCGCGGTGCGCGGACGAGAGCATCAGGCCCGGGATGGGCTCGCGGACGCTGCTGGAGGACACGTTGACCACGCGCCCGTAGCCGCGCTGGCGCATCCCGCCCGCGGCAGGCTCGATCAGGGAGAGCGGGGCGAGCACAAGCTCCGTATAGGCCGCGGTCCACCGCGCGCGGGGAATCGAGAGGGAGTCTGGCGCCGGGGCCGGGCCGCCGGTGTTCGTCACCAGCACGTCCAGCGGCCCGACGTCGGCCTGCACACGGTCCACCAGCGCCGCGGCGCCGTCGAGATCGGAGGAGTCGTGAACGTAGCCGCGGCCGCCGACCTCAGCCGCGGCGGCCTGGATCGCCTCCTCGGAACGCGAGCTGACGGCCACGTTGGCGCCCTCGGCCGCCAGCGAGCGGGCTATCCCCAGCCCGATGCCGCGCGAAGCGCCGGTGACGAGGGCGTTTTTTCCCCGCAGGCCGAGGTCCATTTGGTGAGGCTATCCGGCGCGCCGTCTATGTTCGCGGCGATGGCGTTCCGAACCCTCATGCGGCTCGCGCTGCTGTTCGGCATCGCCGCGGTGGCCCGGGCGTGGCTGCGACGCGCACGTCCCCCCGCGGGCCCACCGCTGGCGGCGTCGCTGGCCCCGCCCGCGCTGGTGCCCGCGGCGCATGACGACGCCCTCAGCGCGAGTCCGGGCCGGGGGTTTCCCCTGCCGACCACCGAGGAGTTCGACGCGCCCACCATGTCGGCGCCGGCCGACATGGAGCTGTCGCCGCCGCCGCCCGTACGCGACGAGTACGCGACCATCGAGCGGGCCGCGCCGGAGGCCTCCCGGCTCGCGCCCGACGAGGCGGTGGATGAGGTCGCCGAGCCCACCGAGCCGGCCCGCGAAGAGCCCGCGGATCGCGATCAGGTGGACATCGTCAGCGTGGTGGACGACCTGCTGGACCGCCCGGGCTGAGCCTGGCTGAGCGCCTCCCAAAGGCCCTTCGCCGGGCCTTCGGGGTCGTTTCGCCGTCGGATCTGCTTTCCTACTCGCCTTCGTCTGTCGAAACTGCCGAGTCCCGGCCGTCCTGTACGGCGGGGAGCGGGGGACCCAACCGCGGCCTTAACCGGCCGCCGGGGCGAATCGCCGCACGTGCGGCGTAGCGCTTTTCCGGCGCGAGCCCGTCAGCTCACCCCGTAGGCCCGGAAAGGGGAAGTGAAAGAGTTGCCACCGTCCGTCCGCGCGCGTCGCGCTTCGCTGGTCGCGGCCTGTCTCGCCGCCGTCAGCCTCCTGTGCGCCGGCTCCGGAGCCGGCGCCGACGTGCCGGCCACTTCCAGCGCCGGCAAGCCGGTGGTGCTCGAACGCGGCGATCGGGGCCGGGCCGTCAAGCGGCTGCAGGCGAAGCTCCGCGTCAGCCCGGTGGACGGGGTGTTCGGGCGCATCACCGAGCGCGCCGTGCGCCGCTTCCAGCGCCGGAGGGGCCTGGTGGCCGACGGCATCGTGGGGCCGCTGACCCGCAGTGCGCTCGGTCTGAAGGCCTCCAGCGCGGACTCGGTCGAGACCGCCGAGGACCCGGAGGCCGGCAGCGAGGTCCGGTTGCCGCAAGTGCTGCGCCGGATCGCGAAATGCGAGTCCGGGGGCGACCCGCGGGCCGTGTCCCCGGGCGGGCAGTACCGGGGCAAGTTCCAGTTCTCGCGCGCCACCTGGCGGGGCCTGGGCGGCCGCGGCGATCCCATCGACGCCAGCGAGTCGACCCAGGACCGCCTGGCCCTGAAGCTGTACCGCGAAAGCGGTACCGCGCCCTGGCCCAGCTGCGCCTAGCTCTAGCGGGCCACCCTGTCCCGCCGCTGTAGCCCGGCCAGCGCGAGAGCGCAGGCGACGCCGATCACGGCATAGGGCACGGCGTCCGCGGTGGCGTCGGCCAGTGCCGCGCCTCCGCCGCTGCCGACCATGTGTCCGAGCGACCACGCCAGGTTGCTCATGCCGAAGGCCAACGCTTGATCCAGCCCCGCGCGCCCGGCGGTGTCCGACAGCAGCGCCATCCCCGGCGCCCAGATCACGCCGAGCGCGGCCACGGCCACCAGCAGCGCGCCTGCGGTCACCGGCACCGTGCCGGGAAGCGGCATCACGAGGCCCATTATCGCCGCGCCGGCCAGGCCCGCTCGGATCGGCGCCAGCCGGCCACGCCGGTCGGAAAGCCGGCCGCTGAGAGGGCTCAGCACCGCCTCCACGGCGGCCACGCCAAGGAAGATGGCGCCGATGACAGCACCAGACGCGCCGAGGTCGCTCAGCCGCAGCGGTGCCAGCACCGAGATCACCCCGGCGAACACGGCGGGTAGGGCATAGAGGCCCACACTGCTGAGGATGGCGGGGCGTCGCAGGACCGCCGCGAGGAAGCGCACTCCCGCGGCCTCGCCCCGCGCCGCGCCGGGCAGGGTTCCCGCCCACAGGGCCAGCACGCGGGCCACGAGGGCCACGCCGCTGAACACCGGCTCGGGGCCCGCCACGGTGGCCAGCCCGCCGAGGGCCGGTCCCAGGAGCACTCCGATGATGGCCGCTCCCAACGCCGATCCGATCATGGTGCCGCGGCGATCCGGGGGAGCGGCCGACACCAGCCAGGCGAAGCCCGCGGCCCAGGTGCACGCCCCCCCCACGCCCTGCGCGAAGCGCGCCCCGTCCAGCACGATGATGCTGTCCGCCAGCCCGAAGATCAGGCTCGTGATCCCCAGCGCCACGAGGCCGGTGAGCATGGTGGGCTTGACGCCCACGCGAGTGGCCAGCAGGCCGGCGGGTATGGACCCCGCCAGACTGCCGGCCGGGTATGCGGCGGCCAGCACGCCGGCCGCAGACTTGGATAGGCCCAGCTCCTCCTTGTACTGGGGCAGCAGCGGGGCGACGGCGGCGAAGAACATCGTGTCCACGAGCACCGCCGCTGAAACGAGGAGAAACAGCCGGCGCATACACGGCTTCTATCGTGCGGCCCCATGTCCGCGCTGCTCGATGAGCTGATCGACCTCCTGCGCATTCCCTCGGTGTCGACCGGTGGCGGCGACGCCGCCGCACTGACCCGGTCGGCGGAATGGATCTGTGAGCGGATCCGTGCCGCCGGCGGCCAGGCCGAGCCGGTGAGCCTCGACGGCGGTCACCCGATGGCGGTGGGAGAGCTGCGGTGCTCGGACCCGGAGGCCCCCACCGTGATCGCCTACGGCCACCACGACGTCCAACATCCCGGGCCCCTGGAGGCCTGGGAGTCCCCGCCCTTCGAGCCCACCGAGCGCGGCGGGCGCCTGTACGCGCGCGGCGCGGCTGACGACAAGGGCAACTTTCTTCCGCTGCTGCACGTGGCCTGCGAGCTGGCCCGAGGCGGCGAGCTGCCGGTGCACGTGCGCTTCCTCGTCGAGGGGGAGGAGGAGGTGGGCTCCCGCTCGGCCATGCGCTGGATCCGCAAGGACGCCCGGGGGGGCGATTGCGCCCTGGCCTTCGATTCGATGATGCTCGACGAGGACACCCCGGCCATCGCGATCGGCGCCCGCGGGATGGTGACCGCGGGCGTCGAGGTGCACACCGGGGAGCGGGATCTGCACTCGGGCGTCTACGGCGGCGCCGTGCTCAACGCGGCGCACGTGCTCCACACCCTGCTCGCGGAGGTGGTCCCGGACGCCACCGGCCGCGTCCGCGACGAGCTCCGCGCCGGCGTGGCAACCCCGACCGACGCCGAGAGGGCCACGTGGGCCCGGCTGCGGCACGGGAACGAGGTGATCGCCTCCGTCGGCGGGCGGGCGGTCTCGCCCGGCGCCGCCGACGCCTTCTACGAGCGCACCGGCGCCGATACGTCGGTTGACCTGAACCAGGTCTGGGTGGGAGAGCCGCGGACGATCGTCCTGCACGTGGCCCACGCCCACGTCAGCGTCAGGCTCGCCGCCGGCCAGAGCGCGTCGGTCATCGGCGCCGAGGTGGAGCGGCTGCTTCGGTCCGCCACGCCGCCGGGGGCCGAGGTGGCGCTGGAGATGCAGCTCGCCGAGCCCGCCCTGTTCGACGCCTCCGACCCGGCGATCGAGCTGTCGGCCGCCGCGATCGGCCGCGCCTGCGGCACCGCGCCGGTGATGACCCGCCTGGGCGGCACGCTGCCCGTGCTCGCCGAGTTCGCCGCCAAGGGAATACCCACCGTCCTGAGCGGCTTCGCGCTCGACGACGACGCCTACCACGCGCCCAACGAGAGCTACCGCCTCGAGAGCCTGCGCCTGGGCGAGCGCTCGGCGCGGGAGCTCTACCTCGGGCTCGCGGACCTCAGGCGCAGCCGGTGAATCACCACGTGCGCGCAGCGGGGGCTCATGATGGTGTCGACGTCGAACCTGTCCCGCGCTGACGCGATGAACTCCTCCGCGGCCGCGCGCCCGGGATCCGCGATCAGGATCCGGCCCCCCTGGGGAGGAGCGCAGCGCGATCGCCGATCGCCCGAGCACCGGACCGTGGGGTTGACCAGCAGCGGCAACAGCCTCAGCAGCATCAGGCCGTTGCGCGCCTCGTAGAGCACGTCGGAGGCCAGCACGAGGTCGAAGGGTGCGCGGGCCAAGAGCGGCGCCGGACGGGCCCAGTCGCACACCGCGGTCTCGATCTGCGCGTGGTTCTTCTCGGCGTTGGCCCGGGCCGCCTCGACGGCGTCGGTCGACCAGTCCGTGGCCAGCACCCGGCCTCCGGACCGGGCCGCGGCGATGCTGGGCAGGGCGAGTCCGCACCCGAGCTCCACGGTGCGTGCCCCTCGCAGCGACCGCCGGGACACGTCGTGGGCCAATGCGATGCCGCTGGTCCACAGCTCGGCCCAGTAGGGCAGGAACTCCTCGTCGGCGAAGGCCTCCTCGGTAAGCAGGGCCTCGGCGTCGCGAGGGCGGATCAGGTCCACCTCGCCGCCGGGCAGGGCCACCCGCTCCTCGATGGTGTCCACTAGCCGATCCGTCCGGCCTCCGAGGCGGCGGCCTCGGCGGCGTCCAGCTGCCGCTCGATCAGGTCGAGGCCGGCGTCCCAGAACCCCGGGTCGGCCAGGTCCACGCCCGCGATGCGCCCCAGCTTTTCGGGCGGCATCGAGCCGCCGGCCTTCAGCAGCTCGAGATAGGAGGGGACGAACTCGGGGCCCACCTCCTCGAACCTGCGGTACACCGACAGCGCAAGCAGGTTCCCGTAGGCGTAGGCGTACACGTAGCCGGGCGTGTCCATGAAGTGCCAGACGTACGACCACCAGAGCCCGTAGTCCTCGGTCAGGTCCACCGAGTCGCCCAGGAGGTCATCCTGGGTGGCCAGCCACAGCTCCGCGAAGCGCTCGGGGGCCAGCTCGCCCTGCTCGCGGCGCTCGGTGTGGACCGCGTGTTCGAAGCGGTTCATCGCCACCTGGCGGAATACGGCGGCCACCGCTCCGTCCAGCGAGCCGGCCAGGAGGTCGAGCCGCCCGGCAGCGTCCGGGGCCCGCTCCAGCAGGCGCTCCAGGACGATCGTCTCGCCGAAGATGGAGGCCGTCTCGGCCATCGTCAACGGGGTGGCGAACTGGAAGATGCCCTGGGGCCGGGCCAGCGCCGCGTGCACGCCGTGGCCCAGCTCGTGGGCCATCGTGAGCACGTCGTGCGGGCGCGAGGTGTAGTTGAGCATCACGTACGGGTGCGCGCTGGGGACGGTGTACGAGCAGAATGCCCCGCCGCGCTTTCCGGGCCGCGGGGGCCCGTCGATGTACCCGTCGCTGAAGAACCCGGCGGCCACCTCGCCGAGCTCGGCCGAGAACTCGCGGTAGCAGCCAATGACGATCGTGCGGGCCTCGTCGTAGGGGATGCGCTCTTCGGACTCGCCCACCGGCGCCATGCGGTCCCAGTGCGCCAGGCGCTCGATGCCGAGCAGCCGCGCCTTGAGCCGGTACCACCGCCGCGCGAGCTCGTAGCGGCCCTTAACCGCCTCCACCAGCGCCTCGACGGACTCGTCGCTGGCCTCGTTCGCCAGGTTGCGCGACGCCAGCCAGTGCGGGTACGAGCGCAGCCGGTCCTTGACGGCCTTGTCCTGAAGCAGGGTGTTGAACACGAACACCCGCGTGCGCAGGCCCGGGCGCAGCGCCGCGGTGATCGAGGCGGCGGCCTCCTCGCGGCGCTCGCGATCGGGATCCTGAAGCCGGCTGAGGCCTTCCTCCAGCGACGCCGTGCTCTCCACGCCGGGCAGGCTCACCTCGATCGCCGAGGCCTGCTCGGTGAACAGGCGCTGGAAGGCGGAGACGCCGGTCACGGACGTCTCGGTGAGGACTCGCTCCTCCGGCTCGGACAGCTGGTGCGGGCGGTAACGGCGCAGGGTGCGTAGGTAATGCGCGCAGAAGTCGAGCTCCCCGGAGGCCAGAAGCTCCTCCGCGCGCTCGTCGTCGAGCTCGTTGACCTCCAGCTCGAAGAAGAGCAGCAGCGTCTCGATCTCGGCGCCCAGCTCGCGGGCGCGCTGCATCAGCGCGCCGCGGGACGGGTCCGCGGTGTCGAGGGAGAAGGACAGCACGGCGTACGAGCCGGCGCGGCCGGCCAGGTCCGAGATGTCGGCCAGCTCGCGCAGCGCTGCGGCCAGGGCCGGGGCATCGCGGTCGGCCACCCTGCCCCTGTGCTCGGCGGCGAACGCCTCGGCGCGCTCGCGGGCGGCGCCCAGCAGCTCCTCGACGCCCGGCGCGCCGCGACCGTCCACCAGCGGCTGGAGGTCCCAGCTCGCATCGGCCAGGGCCCGGTCCTCAGTCACGCTCATCGCCAGGACCTTAGAGGCGACTGCGGGCACCGGCCGGACCCTGCCGGCGCCCGCATGGGTGATTGCCTTCCCTGCGCAGCCGGCCAGCCGGCTGCTTCGGCGGATTGCCTTCCCTGCGCAGCCGGCCAGCCGGCTGCTTCGGCGGATTGCCTTCCCTGCGCAGCCGGCCAGCCGGCTGCTTCGGGCCTCAGCAGGACACGATCAGGTGGAACGAGCGATCGGCCAACGCCCCGTCGCTGTTCCGCGTGGAGACGCGGACGCCGTTGACGTTGCTTGCGAGTGACGTCACCGAGATCTGTCCGGTGCCGGGCGACGACGCGGATTCGTCGCCGAGTGTCGCGGAGTAGACGCACGTCCGCACGTCCCGGTCGGTGATCACCTGGTAGCTGCCCTCCCCGCTCCGGGCCGTCGAGGCGACCCCGCGGGCCCGGATGGTGGTCCCGTTGACGCCGACCACGGCCTGGCGGTTGACGCCCTCGGCGACCACCGCGTTGTTCACGATGCCGAGCTTGGATGAGTCGAGGACCTGCTCCTTGATCGCCTTGGGTCCGAGGCTGTCGGGCTTGAACTCCTGGCCTCGGAGGGTCCCATCCTTGAAGTCGCGGTTGAGGATGGAGCCGTTTGCGATCTCGCGGCTGCCGATCGAGCCGGTGGCCAGCGCGTATGACACCCCGCTTAGCGCCACGAACAGAGCCAAGCAGGCGATGACCATGGCGGGCGAGGGAAGACGCACGAGGCGCTTCATGTGAGTTCGACCTCCTGTCGGGTTCACGGTCGTAACCCCTGCAACACGCGGGGACCCCCATGCGTTGCGGCCTCGGCATGCCTGGGGCCGCAGCTTGGGGTGGAGCCCTCGGGCGTCAGCGCCTGGCCCGCCGTGCCTTCCCTCGCACGGAGCTGGACACCTGACTCGCGTTGGCACACACGGCGTCGACGATGACGTCCACCGCACCTGACGCCACGTTGCTGACGCCGGCGAAGTAGCCCACGCCGATCCCGGCATCGGAATAGGCGATGCCATCTGAGGTGATCACCTCGGGGTGATCGGTCGCCCCCGTGGCGGTGTCTGCGGCCCACGCGGCGCCACCCGTGGCGAAGGTTCCAGCGGGACACACGGTGACCACGATGTCGGACTCGCCGTCGGAGAACGGATTCGCGGTCTGGAGATACCGGATCAGGCCAAACCCGTTCGTCCCATTCCCTCCGGGCGGACCCGGAGCACCGTTCGCCCCGGCAGGACCCTGGGCTCCCCTGGGCCCGGCGGGCAGCTGGCTGGACCGGAAGTCGCCGCGCTGCAGCGACCCGTTCTTGATGTCGGTGGAGGTGATCGAGCTGTTCTTGATCTGCTTGCCGGTTATCAGACGAGCGGCGGTCGCACTGCCGGCGCTGGTGAGCAGGACGGCGACTACGGCCACGACGAGGGCCGGCGAGGGACGTCGCGGAAGGCGTTTCGACACAGGGGTCCTCCAGACGGAATGGGGAAGGTCGCGAGACGCTAAGGCAGTCGTCGCTGGTCGGGCCAGTGTCCGCATCAGATCTTGCAAGGGGTGTCTGGGACGCCGTACATCCCCCGGCGGGGCCAAGTTCCTCGCGCGGAGCCTTCCCGGGGCATGGACGCCCTGGACGAGCTCGCCGCCGCGCTGCGTGCGCAGCTGATCGAACGCGCGCGCTCCGGGCGGACGGGGGCGGGGCTGGACGGCGAGGTCGCCACCCTGGTCGACGAGGAGGCCGCCTCGCTGCCCGACCCCGACCGTGCTGCCCTCCGCGAGCGAGTGCTCCTGCTGGCTCGCGGCCTCGGGCCGCTGGAGCCACTGCTGGCCGACCCCCATGTGGACGAGGTCATGGTCAACGGGCACAGGGAGGTGTACGTGGAGCGCGCCGGGCGGGTGGTTCGCACCGGCACGTCATTCGAGTCGGAGGCCGAGCTCAGGCACGCCATCGAGCGCATCCTGGCCCCCGTGGGCCGGAGGGTCGACGAGGCCTCGCCGCTCTGCGACGCCCGCCTGGGAGACGGATCGCGCGTGAATGTGGTCATCCCGCCGCTCTCCCTCGGCGGCCCGTGCCTGACGATCCGCCGCTTTCGCCGCGAGGGCTTCTCGCTGCGCCAGCTCGTGGACCGGGGGACGCTCGACGCGAGCGCCGCCGAGCTGCTGGCGCTGTGCGTGGCCTCCCGCGCCTCCGTTCTCGTGTCGGGAGGGACGGGCTCGGGCAAGACCACCACGCTCAACGCGCTCTCTGGGGCGATTCCCGGGGACGAGCGCATCGTCACGATCGAGGACGCCGCCGAGCTGCGCCTGCGCCAGCGGCACGTGGTGCGGCTCGAGGCGCGGCCGGCGAACGTCGAAGGCCGCGGTGAGGTGAGCATTCGCCAGCTGGTTCGCAACGCGCTGCGGATGCGGCCCGACCGGATCGTCGTCGGGGAGGTGAGGGGCGGCGAGGCCCTGGACATGCTGCAGGCCCTTAATACCGGCCACGACGGGTCGCTGAGCACCGTGCACGCCAACTCGCCTTCCGACGCGCTGCGGCGCCTGGAGACGCTCGCCCTGATGGCCGGGCTGGGGCTCCCGCACGAGGCGGTGCGAGATCAGGTGGCCGGGGCGCTGGACCTGGTGGTCCACCAGGCCCGCCTGCCGGGTGGGGAGCGCGTCGTGGAGTCGGTGACCGAGGTGGTCCGTGTAGCGGGCGGCGCCGGCGCGCGAGAGCTCCACCGCCGCGGAGGGGGGACCATGTCGCCCCGGGACGGGCGGCTGGCCTCGCGGCTGGCCGCCTTCCGTGAGCGAGGCGAGGGGTGAACGCATGGATGCCGGCGGCGCTTGCCGGCGCCTGCGGGGCACTTGGATTGGGCCTGCTGGCCGGACGGGCCGGGGCGGGCGCTCCCCGCGCCGCCGCGGTCCTGATCGAGTCATTCGCCCGGGCCGGTCGCGAGGGCCGAGATCCCGGAGCGGGCGAGCGCAGGCGGCTGCTCGCGGCCGGCGGCCTGGCCGGCGTCCTCACGGGAGCGGTGGTCGCGGGGCCGGTGGCGGCGGTCGGCCTGGGCGCGGGCGCTCCGCTGGTCGTCTCGCGGGCGCTGCGGGCGGGTCGCGATCGCTATCGCGGCGAGCTGGACACGGGCTGCGCGGGCATGGCCCTGGCGGTGGCCGACGCGCTGGCCGGGGGCCATTCCCTGCGCGCCGCGCTGGCGGAGGCGTCGCGTTCGACGCCGGGCGCGACGGGGCACGAGCTGAGGCGCACGGTCTCGCAGCTGGGTGCGGGCGCCTCGACCGAGCATGCGCTCGAGGCGCTCGGCCGCCGGGCGAGGTCGGAGCGGGTCTCGGCGTTCGTGGCCGCATGCATCCTCCAGGGACGGATCGGAGGTGACCTTGCCGGCCTCCTGCGGGACTCCGCGGCCGCCATGGAGGAGCAGGCCCGCCTGGAGGGCGAGCTGCGCGCGGCCACCGAGCAGGCGCGGTTCACCGGGCTGCTGGTGATCCTGCTCCCTGCCGCCGGCGCCGTGCTGGCCGAGCTGGCCAGTCCCGGATGGCTCGCGGGACTGCTCGGGTCCTTCTTGACCGCGTGGCTCGCGGGCATCGCGCTGGCGCTCCAGGCGGTCGCGGCGGTGCTGATCCGCCGGCTGGCCCGGCCGGAGCGGAGGTGACGTTCCTGCTGGCCTTCGTCTCCGGGGCGCTTGGCGCCGCCGGGCTCGCGATGCTGGCGGGCCTTCCCCGGCGCGGATCCGGCGTGGACGCCCTGGTTCGGCGCCTGGCCGTGGTCGGAGCGCGCGTGCGGCCCGTGCCCGCGCCGCGGGAGCTCGAGGCGCGGTTGGACGCGGCCGGGCGGCCCGGCACGCTCTCGGCGCGAGAGCTCATGGCCGCCAAGGCAGCCTGCGCCGTGGGCGGCGGCCTGGCGGGGGCGCTCGCGCTGGCCGCGCCCGGGCGCCTCGGGCCCCTGCTGGCCGTTGCCTCGCCGGCCGTCGGGTTCCTGGCGCCGGACGTCTGGCTCTCCCGCCTGGCCCGCCGGCGAGCGGCGCAGGCCCGGAGCGAGCTACCCGCCGCCCTGGCCCTGCTGCGGGTGGTCGTGGCCTCCGGAAGCTCGCTCGGGCCGGCGCTGGGCTCGGTGGGGCAGCGTGGTGAAGGCCCACTGGCGCTCGAGTGGCGGGGCGTTTCGGGACGCGTGGCCCTGGGAGTGCCGCTGCCCGCCGCACTCGAGCGGATGAGCGCCCGCCTCCCGCTGCCCGAGCTGCGCGCCCTGGCCGCGGCCCTGGAGCGCTCGGCGCGCCACGGCACGCCTCTGGCAGAGACCCTCGGCGCCCAGGCCCGCGACGCCAGCGCCGCCCGGGCGCGCCGCGCGCGGGAGCGTGCGGCTCGTGCCGCCCCCAAGATCCAGCTGGTGGTGGCGCTCCTGCTGGTCCCGTCGGTGCTGCTGCTCGTGGCCGCCGCGCTGCTTGCCTCGCTGGCCGGGTCGGGAGACCGCCTGCTCCCCGTCTAGGAGAACCGCGGCGGTTTCCAACCGGGCGGGGACGTGCAGATCCCCCTGCTGCATGAGGGATTGCGCCCATACGTGGGTTTCGCATGACTGCGCCCCGCATCAGCGGGCGGGCGTCCCACCGCTAGCGAACGACGGATATGGCTCTGGACTGGGAAATCGAGCTGCGGGAGGACCTACCCCCTCGCCTCGCTTGATGACCTTGTGGGGAGTTGTGTTGCACAGTGGGGCACAGTGGGATACAGTGGCGCCACCAATCGACCGGTGTGGCGGGGTTCCTCCCACTCCGCCACTCCGGTCCGAAACTTCTCCCTGATGGACTTTGGCTTTCCGAGGGCACTTCGAGCACTCGCTGGACGCGAAGAACCGGCTCAGCATTCCGGCTCGGTTTCGCGCGGCCTTCTCCGACGGTGTTGTTCTCGCCAAGGACATCGAGCCCTGCGTGGCCGTGTGGACTCCGGACACGCACGAGGTCATCATCGAGCGGGCCACATCGGGCCTGAACCCGATTGGGTCGGAGTACCGCAAGATCTCGCGCTACTACCAGGGCAACTCCTTCGAGATCGAGCTCGACGCATCCGGGCGGGTGACCCTTCCCCCGCCGCTGCTAGGGCATGCGGCGATCGAGAAGGAGGTCGTGGTGGTCGGGGTGGGCGACCACCTCGAGGTCTGGGGCAAGGCCCGCTGGGCCGAGGAGCAGACCAGCCTGGACGCCGAGATAGAGGAGGTGACCGAGCGTCTTGGACATGCTTCTTGAGATGACGCGCACGCACGTACCTGTGCTGGCCGGCGAGCTGATCGACCTGACCGCCCCCGCGCGGGGCGAGACGGCCGTGGACTGCACCTTCGGTGCCGGCGGCCACGCGCGACTGGTGGCCGACCGCCTCGGCAGCGCCGGCACGCTGGTGTGCATCGACCGCGACCCGGACGCAGAGGAGCGCTTCGAGGAGTTCGCGCGCGAGGTGGCCTGCGAGACCCGCTTCATCGGCATGAACTACGCCGACGGGCTGGATCTGTTGGCCGAGGAGGGGGAGACCGCCGACTTGGTGCTCCTGGACCTCGGCGTGTCCTCCATGCAGGTCGACGCGCGCGAGCGGGGCTTCTCCTACTCGTACGACGCCCCGCTGGACATGCGCATGGACACGGCGCAGCAGCTGGACGCCACGGAGATCGTCAACGGCTGGGAGGAGCGTCGCCTGTCCCAGCTCTTCAGCCGCTACGGCGACGAGCCCAACTCGCGGCGCATCGCTCGCGAGATCGTTCGCCGGCGCGAGCGCGCCCCGATCGACACCACGAGCGAGCTCGTGGCCGCCGTCGAGGCCGCCCTGCCGGCCGCCGTTCGCCGCAATTTCGGAGGAGGACATCCGGCCAAGCGGGTATTCCAGGCGGTTCGGATCGCCGTGAACGACGAGCTCGACTCACTCGACCGCGCCCTTCCCGCCGCCTGGGCGCTGCTGCGAGACGGGGGCCGCATGGCCGCCATCTCCTTCCACTCGCTGGAGGACCGGCGCGTCAAGCGCTTCTTCGCCGAGCGGGCACGGGGGTGCGTTTGCCCGCCCGACTTCCCGATCTGCGTCTGCGGCCACGATCCCGAGGCCGAGCTGCTGACCCGCCGCGCTGTGGCGCCCACGCCCGGCGAGGTGGCCCACAACCCGCGCTCGCGCTCCGGCCGGCTGCGCGCTGCACGCAAGCTCGCACCCGGGGGAGAGGCCTGATGGCCCCGCGTGCTGGCGGCACGGTCGCCGCACGCGCCGCATCAGTGCCCGCGACCCGTCCCGCCCCGCGCCGGGCGCCGGTTCGGCGACCGCCGCGCCGGCGCTCCGGCCAAGCCCCTGCGGCCGTTCCCCGTGTGCGTCCTGCCGCGGGCACGGTCGCCCTGCCCGGGCGCGTGCTCGGCGCCCCGTTCACCCGCGTTCTCCGCGCCCGCACCGGGAACGTCCTCGACGCCCTCCTGTCCGGGCGGGGGTGGATCGCCCTGGTCGGGATCCTGCTCGCCGGCATCGTCTTCTTCAACGTGGACCTCCTTCGCATGAACCGCGAGATCGCCCAGACCGCGGAGAGGGGCGCCGCCCTCAAGCGCGAGAACGCCCGCCTGCGCCGCGAGGCCGCCCTGCTCGGCTCCACCCAGCGGATCCAGGATGCGGCTGGACGGCTCGGTCTGGTGTTCCCCGCTCCCGCGCAGGTCCGGTACCTGCACGCGCGCCCGGGGATGGACGCGCGCCGCGCAGCCCGGCGCATCACGGCTCCGGATCCCTCCCTGCTGGCGCCCCTGCCGGTCGTGGCCGAGCCGCTCGCACCGGCCGTGGCCGACGCCACGCTCGGCACCGTGGTCTCTCCGGACGCCACCACCGCCCCGGTTACGACCGCCACCCCGGCGCCCACCGACCCCACCGCGGCCTCCCCCCCGGTCGACCCGGCCGCCGCTGCGACCCCCGTCGATCCGGTTACCGCCACGCCCACCACGCCCGCCCCGACGACCCCGCCGGCCGGTTAGGTGCGGCTAGTAGAGCGCAGGATCGGGCTCCTCTTCGCCCTCTTCCTGACTCTGCTCGGCTTCGCGACCGTCCGCGCCCTGTGGATCGGCACGGTCAAGGCCGGCTCGCTCAAGGACCGCGCGGTGACGCAGCAGGAGGAGGATCTGACGGTGACCGCCCGGCGGGGCACCATCTTCGACCGGAACGGACTGGAGCTGGCGGTGTCGGAGGACGCGGTCACCGTGTTCGCGAACCCGTTCCTGATCGACGATCTCCCAAGGGTGGCCAAGCGGCTGGCGCCCCTCATCAGCCGCCCCGAGAGCGAGCTCCTGAAGAAGCTGTCCGATCGCAAGGCGGGATTCGTCTACCTCCGCCGCAAGATGGACTCGTGGGTGGGCCACAAGGTGGAGGGCCTGGAGATCGAGGGCATCGGCACCGTCGCCGAGCCCAAGCGCACCTACCCGCAGGGCCAGCTGGCCGCCCAGGTGCTCGGAACCGTGGGCACCGACAACGACGGCCTGTCCGGATTGGAGTACTCCCGGGACGACGACCTGCGCGGTGAGGACGGCCGCCGGCGCATCGTCAAGGACGCGCTCGGGGAGCCGGTGAGCATGGTGGAGGTGGACCGCGCCGAGGCCGGCGCCGACCTGCGGCTGACGGTCGACTCGGCCATCCAGGAGCGGGCGGAGGAGGTCCTCGGGGAGGTGGGGGCCACCTACCGCCCCAAGGGCGCCACCGCCCTCGTGCTCGACCCCCGCAGCGGGGCGGTCCTCGCACTCGCCAACTGGCCCGGCGTGGATGCCAACGACGTGGGCGGAGCACCGGCCTGGGCGCGCCAGGACCGCTCGGTGGCCGTCAGCTACGAGCCCGGCTCGACCTTCAAGGCCTTCACCGTCGCGGGGGCGCTCCAGGAACGCGTGATCACACCGGACACGCCCTTCGAGCTCCCGCCGGAGATCCGGGTGGCCGACCGGGTGATCGGCGAGGCGCACGACCGTGGCCGCGTGACCCTGGAGACCACGCGCATCCTCGCCGAGTCGTCCAACGTCGGCTCGGTGATGATCGGGCTGCGGCTGGGCGCCGAGCGGTTCGACCACTGGGTCCACCGCTTCGGCTTCGGGCGTAGCACGGGCATCGAGCTGCCCGGCGAGCAGCAGGGGATCGTGCCGCGGGCCAAGGACTACTCCGGATCCTCGATCGGCAACCTGCCCATCGGTCAGGGCCTGGCCGTGACGCCGATGCAGATGGCGGCCGCCTACACCGCGATCGCTGACCGCGGGATCCGGCACGAGCCCTACATCGTCGCCGGGAGCCGCCGGCCGGGCCGACGCGTGCTCGGCACCCGCACGGCCGAGCAGGTGTCGAGCATGCTCGAGGGCGTGCTCGGCCCTGGCGGCACCGCCCAGGAGGCCTCCGTGGACGGCTACCAGCTGGCCGGCAAGACGGGCACTGCGGAGAAGCCCGACGGCAAGGGCGGCTACTCCAAGACCAAGTTCGTCGCGTCGTTCATCGGCTACGCGCCGGCCAAGGATCCGCGGCTCCTGGTGGTCGTGATGGTGGATGAGCCGCAGGGCGACATCTACGGCGGCTCGGTCGCCGCGCCGGCGTTCGAGCGCATCGTCGAGTTCGCGCTGCCGTATCTCAAGATCCCGCCGGGGTAATGTGGTCCGGTGCTCGCGCGATCAACGATCGCGCTGCGCTCCTCCCCGCCTGGTCCGTGGTCCGGTGCTCGCGCGATCAACGATCGCGCTGCGCTCCTCCCCGCCTGGCGGGCTAGGAGAGGTCGTCGGCCGAGTCGGGCTCGGTGAGCGCCCTCAGTGAGCCTCGCATCCGGCTCTGGGCCTGACGGAGCTCCTCGAACGCGCGCTCGGCCGCGAACACCCCGCTCTCGACCTCGGACAGACGCTCTTCCAGCAGTCGCCGCCGGCGCTCCTCAGACGTGGCCTTGGCCCGCAGGTCGCGCTCCACCAGCGCCTGGTGCTCATGCTCACGCTCGGTCTCCACGCGCAGGTCGGCGAGCGCCAGGCGCGCCTGCTCGGCGCGACGGTCGGCCGCCTGGAGCTCGTCCGCCCGGACGCGGGCCTCCTGCGCGGCGCGTTCGGCATCGGTCGCCCGCCGTCGGGCCTCCTCGGCGCCGGCCTCGGCCTCGGTGGCCCTTCGGCGTGCTTCCTCGGCGCTCTGTTCCGCCGTGTGGGTGCGCACCCGGGCCGACTCGAGCTCCGCCGCGCGCGTGTCGGCGTCGGCGCGGACGCGCACGGCCTCGGTCTCGGTGGCGGAGAGCTTCGCGCGCAGGCGCGTCAGCTCGTCGCTTCGGGCCTGCACCTCCAGGCGGACAAGCTGCAGCTCGGCCTCGGCGGTGGCCTCGACCGCGGCGGGGGGTTCCGGCTGCGGCAAGGGGACCTGGTGCTCAGCCTGGACGGCGGCCAGGCGCAGGCGTGCCGCTGACAGCTCGTCCTCCAGCGTCCGGGATGCCGCTTCGGCCGCGGCCAGGCGGGCACGCAGTTGATCCAGCTCGCCCGGCTCCGAGGCGGGCCCGAGCTCCACGGCATCCGTCTCGGCTGCGGGCTCGGCCCCTATCGGCGGGGGAGGAGCGGATGAGCCTGCTACTTCGGGCAGAGGGAGGGAGTCGATCAGCGCGTCCAGGACCGGGCCGGCGGCCACGGCGGCCACGATCGCGCGCCCCGTGAGATCGCCCAGGTCCCTCAGCCCGAGGGCGTCGGCGGGATCCGCCATCGCCACCAAGAGTGACGATCCGGCGAAGCCGATGCCGACCGAGCGGTAGCGGCGTGCCACGCCGGGCTTGAGCAGGTTGGCGGCTCCGGCGTCGACGTCGTAGGCGTTCAGGTCCACGTAGGCCAGCCCGTGGCGCTCGGCGATGGCATGGGCCAGCTGCTCCTTGCTGATGGAGTCCTCCTCCAGGAGTACCTGGGTCACCGTCGAGCCCGGGCTGCGGGCGGCCCGAACGGCCCGCTCCACGGTGGCTTGATCGGCGAAGCCGAGCTCCACGATCACGTCGCTCAGGAAGCCGGTTCGCCCCTCCGGGGTGCTCGGCGGCGTCAGCCCCGCGGGCGCTGCGCGGGCGAAGACCGCATCGACATCGTGGTCCGGTGCTCGCGCGATCGGCGATCGCGCTGCGCTCCTCCCGGAGTGGTCCGGTGCTCGCGCGATCGGCGATCGCGCTGCGCTCCTCCCATCATGGGTCAAGACGCTCTCCCACCCTTTCGCTATCGGCCCTGGGACGCCAAACGATGAGGTACAGGGCCCAGGACCCGACGGACCTCGCAACTACACTGCAACCGCACCATGACCCTTCGCGATCTGATGGGGAATGGGGCCCCCGACGTGGAGGTGACGGGGCTCGCCTACTCGAGCCGCAGCGTCACCCCCGGCACGCTGTTCTTCTGCGTACCCGGATTCCGTGCCGACGGCCACGACTTCGCACCCGATGCGGTCGAGCGTGGCGCGGTGGCCCTGGTCTGCGAGCGCCCGCTCGCTCTCGGCGTTCCCGAGATCGTGGTGCCCGACGTCCGCGCCGCCATGAGCCCCGCGGCGGCGCGCTTCCACGGGCATCCCACCGAGGAGGTGGCCGTGGTGGGCATCACGGGAACGAACGGCAAGACCACCACCGCCTACCTCGTGCGCCACGTGCTCGAGGCCGCCGGCCGACCGTGCGGGCTGCTGGGCACGGTCAAGCGCGTGGTGGGCGGGGTCGACCAGGAGGTGGAGCGGACCACGCCCGAGGCGATCGACCTCCAGGCCACGTTCCGCGCCATGGCCGACGCCGGGGACCGCGCCTGCGCGATGGAGGTCTCGTCGCACGCGATCGAGCTCGGCCGGATCGCGGGCATCCGGTTCGCCTCACGGGTGTTCACGAACCTCACCCAGGACCACCTGGACTTCCACGACACGATGGAGGCCTACTTCGCCGCCAAGCGGAGGCTGTTCGACACGCCGGGCTCGGCCGTGTTCAACGCCGACGATCGCCACGGCCGCCGCCTGGCCGCCGAGTTCGGCGGCGTGACCTTTGCGATCGATCACGAGGCCGATGTGCGGGCGCGCGACGTGCGCTTCGACCTCGCGGGCTCCACTTTCGTCTGCGAGGCGGCCAGCGAGTCCGTGGAGGTCTCGGTCGGTCTGCCCGGCGTCTTTAACGTCCAGAACGCCCTGGCCGCGCTGGCCGCGGCCGGCACCCTCGGGCTCCCGCTCGCGGACGCCGCCGCCTCCTTGGCGACTTTCGATCGCGTGCCGGGACGCTTCGAGTCCGTGGACGAGGGCCAGGACTTCGGCCTGCTGGTGGACTATGCGCACACCCCTGACTCGCTCGAGAACGTGCTCCGGGCCGCTCGCGGCCTGACCAAGGGTCACCTGCACGTGGTCTTCGGCGCCGGAGGCGACCGCGACCGCGCCAAGCGCCCCCTGATGGGCGACGTTGCGCGCCGCCTGGCCGACCGCCTGATCGTCACCTCGGACAACCCGCGCAGCGAGGACCCCGAGGCGATCATCGAGGCGGTGATGGAGGGGGCGGGCCCGGGAGCGGAGCGCGAGACAGACCGCCGCCGCGCGATCGAGACGGCCGTGCGGTCCGCGGGGCCGGGCGACGTCGTAGTCGTCGCGGGCAAGGGCCACGAACAGGGGCAGGAGTTCGAGGACGGCCGCAAGGAGCCGTTCGACGACGTGCAGGCGGCCCGTGAGGCGCTGCGCGCCCGGCTGGGGGCGCGCGGATGATCGACCGAACCGCGGAGTGGCTGGCCGGGGCCGCGGGGGGCACGCTCGCCTCGGGCGAAACGGTCACCCCCGGTCCCGCGCGGGCCGTGGTGGACACGCGCGAGCTGCGGCCGGGCGACCTCTTCGTGGGCCTGCCTGGCTCGCGCCTGGACGGCGGGAACCTGGCCCGGGAGGCCCTGGAGGCGGGGGCCTGGGGGGTGCTGGTGGCGCCGGAGCATGCGCCCGGGGAGGGCGTCGTGGTCACGGCGCCGGATCCCCTGGCCGCTCTCCAGCGCCTGGCGCGTTCGTGGCGCCGGGAGATGGGCGCCCACGTGGTGGGGATCACCGGCTCCACCGGCAAGACGTCGACCAAGGACATCCTCGCCGGCCTGCTGGCGGGGCGCGTCCGCGCCCACGCGAGCCGCCAGAACCTCAACACCGAGATCGGCCTGCCCCTCTCCCTCCTCGAGGCGCCGCGCGGAACGGACGTCGTGGTGCTGGAGATGGCCATGCGCGGGGAAGGGCAGATCGCCGAACTGGTGGCGATCGCCGAGCCCGACGTGGGCGTGATCGTGAACGTGGGCCCCGTCCACCTGGAGATCCTCGGCACCGTCGAGCGCGTGGCGGCGGCCAAGGCGGAGTTGATCCGCGACCTGAGGCCCGGTGCCGCCTGCGTGCTCCCCGCGGGCGAGTCGCTGCTGGACGCCCACCGGCGCGACGACCTGGACACATGGACATTCGGGCCGGCCGGCGAGGTACACCTGCTGTCCTACGACGCGGGCCGGGCCGAGGTTGAGGCCCGCCAGCAGCGGATCGAGCTCGACCTGCCCTACGCGGAGCCCCACAACCTCCTCAACACGCTGGCCGCGGTGGCCGCCGCGCGCGCGCTCGGTGTGCCCGTCGGGGGGCGGGTGGACGTCCACTTTTCATCGCTGCGCGGGCAGGTCGTGGAGTTGCAGGGGGGCGTGACCGTGGTCAACGACTGCTACAACGCCAACCCGATGTCGATGCGGGCCGCCCTGGACCACCTCGCCGACAGCCCGGCGGACCGCCGTATCGCCGTGCTCGGCACGATGGCCGAGCTGGGCGCGGACTCCGCCGGCTTTCACCAGCAGGTGGGACGCCTCGCGGCCGAGCGTGGCATCGACGTGCTCGTCACCGTGGGCGAGGAAGCGGTGGCCTACGTGGAGGCCTTTGAGGGCGAGGCCCACCAGGTGGCCACTCCCGAAGAGGCCGGCGCGCTGCTGGAGGAGATCGCCCGGCCGGGCGACCGCGTGCTGGTCAAGGGCTCGCGCTCGGCGGGCCTGGAACGGGTGCTGGCCGCGGCCTGATGCTCGGCGAGATCCTGATCGGGGGCATGGCCTCCCTGCTCATCTGCATGTTCGTGGGGCCCCGCTTCATCGAGTTCCTGCGCATCCAGGAGTTCGGGCAGCACATCCGGGAGGAGGGTCCCGCCGGCCACCAGGGCAAGGCCGGTACCCCGACGATGGGCGGGCTGGCCATCTTCCTGGCGATCTGCGTGCCCTTCCTGATCCTGTCCGAGTACCGGGCACAGAGCATGGCCGTGCTCGGGACCGCGCTCATCATGGCCGCGCTGGGGTTCGCGGACGACGTGATCAAGCTGCGGCGCAGGCGATCGCTCGGCGTGTCGGGCAAGACCAAGTTGCTGGTGCAGGCCCTGACCGCGATCGCGCTCTGGCTCGCGGTGACCGAGTGGGTGGGGCTTACCGACACGTTGCGGCTGCGCGTGGTGGACGCGTCGATCGACCTCGGGCTGGCCTACCCGGTCCTGATCTTCCTGGTCCTGGCCGGCGCCACCAACGGCGTGAACCTCACCGATGGACTCGACGGCCTGGCGGCGGGCTGCTGCGCGATCGTGTTCCTGGCCTTCACCGCCATGACCCTGCGAACGGCCGGGGAGGAGGACCTGGCGCTGCTCTCCGCCTGCCTGGTGGGCGCGTGCGTGGGCTTTCTCTGGTTCAACTCGTTCCCGGCGTCGGTGTTCATGGGGGACACCGGCTCGCTCGGGCTGGGCGGGGCGATGGCCGGGCTCGCCGTGGTGACCAAGAACGAGGTTCTGCTGATAGTGATCGGCGGGATCTTCGTCATCGAGGCGCTGTCGGTGGCCATCCAGGTGGTGGCGTTCCAGCGCTTTCGCCGGCGGGTGTTCCTGATGGCGCCGATCCATCATCACTTCGAGCTGATGGCGTGGTCGGAGACCAAGATCATCCTCCGCTTCTGGATCGTGGCCGCGATCTGCGCGGCGATCGGCTTCACGCTCTACCAGCAGTCGATCCCGTGAGCCGCGCCCGGCCTGCGCTGCCGGAGGGGCCGTACCTGGTGGTGGGGCTGGCCCGGTCGGGGCAGGCCGCGGCCCGCATGCTGCGCGAGTACGGGACGGTGCTGGCCTGCGACGCCGGCCGGGTCGAGGTCCCCGCCGGGGTGGGCGCCGTGCTGGAGAGCGACGGCCTGGAGCTCCTGGAGCGGGCGGCCTGCGTGGTGAAGAGCCCCGGCGTGCCGCGGCAGGCGCCGGTGGTGGCCGCCGCTCTGGAGCGCGGTGTGCCCGTGCACGGGGAGCTGGAGCTGGCGTGGCGGCTGCTCCCCAACCGCTTCCTCGCCGTGACCGGCACCAACGGGAAGACCACCACCGCCGAGCTGCTCGGAGCGATCCACATGGAGGCCGGGCAGCCGGTGGCCGTGGCCGGCAACGTGGGCACGCCCCTCTCGTCGCTCGTCGGGAGCCTGACTCCCGAGGCCGCGGTGGTATGCGAGGTGTCGAGCTTCCAGCTCGAGGACGCGACCGCCTTCGCCCCTGAGGTCGGCGTGATCCTCAACCTCGAGGAGGACCATCTCGACCGCCACGGCACCGTGGCGGCCTACCGCACGGCCAAGCTGAGCCTGTTCGCGCGCCAGTCCGAGGGCGACGCGGCCGTGTCGCCACCCGGGATGGAGCTCCCCGGCCGCGCCCGCCGCGTGACCTTTGGCGGGGCGGGCTCGGACCTGGAGCTGGACGGTGAGGGGCTCGTTTGGAGGGGCGGCGCTCTGCTGGAGCTGTCCGAGCTTCGCCTGCGGGGCGCGCACAACGCCGAGAACGCAATGGCGGCGGCGGCGGCCGCGCTCGTGGCCGGCATCGAGCCCGACCCGGTCCGCGGCGCCCTGCGCACGTTCGCGGGGGTGTCCCACCGCCTGGAGGAGGTGGCCGACGTGCGCGGCGTGCTCTACGTCAACGACAGCAAGGCCACCAACGTGGCCGCCGCCCGGCGTGGGATCGAGGCCTTCCAGGGCGGCGTGCACGCCATCCTCGGCGGCAGCCTCAAGGGCGGCGGCTTCGCGGGCCTGCGCGAACCGGTGTCTCAGCGCTGCCGCGCCTGCTACCTCGTCGGACAGGCCGCTGAGCGACTCGAGGCGGACCTGGCCGGCACGGTCGAGCTGCACCGCGCCGGGAGCCTGGAGCCGGCGGTCGCCGCCGCGGCGCACGCCGCCCGGCCCGGCGATGTCGTGCTCCTGTCACCCGCGTGCGCGAGCTACGACCAGTACTCCGACTATGAGGAGCGCGGAGAGCACTTCCGTCGGCTCGTGCCGAGAGGATGAATCGGTCCGCTCGTGTCGAAGGGGGTGCGGATGCCTGCGCGTGCCGCCCGCAAGCGACCTGTCGAGTATTCGATCCTCTACACCGCCACGCTGTGCCTGCTCGCCTTCGGGGCGGTGATGGTGTACTCCGCCAGCTCGGCCGAGTCCCTGCTCAACGACACGGGCGACCCGTCCTTCTACCTCAAGCGGTACGTCGCGTTCGGGATCCTGGGCCTGGTCGCCCTGCACGCCGCATCGCGCCACGGGCTGCGCCTGATCAAGGCGGCTACGCCGATGCTGCTGGCCGGGTCGTTCGTCCTCACCCTGGCCGTGATGCTGCCCGGGGTGGGCGTGGAGGTCAACGGGGCCACGCGCTGGCTCGGGGCCGGGCCGCTCCAGTTCCAGCCCTCGGAGCTGCTCAAGCTCTCCATCGTGCTGTACGCCGCCCAGGTGCTGGCCGCGCGCCCCAGGAGCGTGCGGACCCTCAAGGGGCTGTTCAACCCGCTGCTGCTGGTGGTCCTGCTGGCGTGCGCCGTGCTGCTCAAGCAGCCGGACATGGGCACGGCGATGGTCATCTGCTTCGCGGTCGGCGCTCTGCTCATCGCCGCCGGCACGCCGATGCGCAACCTTGGCCTGATCCTGAGCGCGCTGTTCTCGCTGGCCCTGGTGATGGCCGTTGCGGAGCCCTATCGCCGGGCGCGGCTCACCTCGTTCCTCGACCCGTTCTCGGACGCGGGGGGCAGCGGCTTCCAGGCCGTCCAGGCGCTCACGGCGATCGGCTCCGGCGGGCTCTTCGGCGTTGGGCTCGGCGAGTCGGTCCAGAAGATCTTCTACCTGCCCGAGGCGCACACGGACATGATCCTGGCGATCATCGGCGAGGAGCTCGGGCTGGTGGGGATCTTCGGCGTGGTCCTGCTGTACGGGATGATTGCCTACGCCGGGCTGCGCACCGCCAAGCTGGCGCGGGACCTGTACTCCCGTCTCTTGGCCGCCGGCATCACGTCGCTGATCCTCTGCCAGGCCACGCTCAACTTCTTCGCGGTGCTGGGGATGGCGCCGCTCACCGGCGTGCCGCTGCCGTTCCTCTCCTACGGCAGCACCAATCTGATCGTGCTGCTGGGAGGCATGGGCCTGCTGCTGAACGTGGCCGCGACGGGCGGTCGCGCGGCGAGGAAGGGCAAGCCGCAGCTCCAGGCGATCGATGGAGGACGCGATGCCCAGGGTCGTGATCGCCGCGGGCGGGACGGCCGGGCACGTCGTGCCGGCGCTCGCGGTCGCTGACGCCCTCGCGCGGCGCGGAGCCGAGGTCGAGTTCCTGGGAGGCGAGCGGGCCGAGGCCGAGCTGGTCCCCGCCGCGGGCTATCCGCTGCACGCGCTCCGGGTGACGGGGATCGACCGGCGCAACCCGATCGCTGCGGCCAGCGCCGTCCTGCTGGCCGCCGCGGCCACGGCCCGGGCGCGGAGCATCCTCCGCCGCCGCGGCGCCGACGTCGTGTTCGGGGGCGGCGGCTACGTTGCCGGCCCGGCTGGGCTGGCCGCCCGCTCGCTGGGCCTGCCCCTGGCCCTGTCCGAGGCCGACAGCCATCTGGGCATCACCAATCGCGTGCTCGCGCCCGTGGCCCGGCGCGTTTTCCTGGCCTTCCCGCTGGCGGGCCGCGACGGGCCGCGCTACGTGGTCACGGGAAGGCCCATGCCCGCGGCCACCGGCAGGGCGGACCGCGCGGCTGCGCGCCGCCGCTTCGGCCTGCCCGACGGGGTGCCGTGCGTCCTGGTGTTCGGGGGGTCGCTGGGAGCCCGCCGGCTCAACGACGCGTCCCTGGACGCCTTCGGAGGGGGCGCGCCGGGAGCGGTGCTGCACGCGAGCGGGCGCCGCGACCACGACCACCTCCGCCAGCGCCTCGACGCGCTGGGGGCCCCGGCACACTACCGCCTGCACGCCTACATCGAGCCCTTCGCCGACGCCTACGCGGCCGCGGACCTGGCCGTGGCCCGCGCCGGCGGCTCGGTGTTTGAGCTCGCCGCGGCCGGGCTGCCCTCGGTGCTCGTGCCCTACCCCCATGCGACGGCGGACCACCAGACGGGCAACGCGCGCTACATGGAGCGCGCCGGGGCGGCCGTGGTCGTGCCCGACTCCGAGCTCGACGGCCCGCGGCTGGCGCGGGAGGTCGGCGCCCTGCTGGCCTCGCCGGAGAGGCTCGCGGCGATGGCCGCGGGCGCGCGCGCGGTGGCGCGGCCCGACGCCGCCGACCGCGTGGCGGAGGGGGTTCTGGCCCTGCTGGAGTAGTAGGCGGCGGCGCTAGGGCGCTTCGCCCAGCCGGGCGAGGGTGGAGTCCACCGTCCGCTCCGCGGAGCGGATGCTCGACACCGCCCGGCGGTAGGCCGAGCGATTCTCGTTGCCTGCAGCCGAGGCCAGGCGTCCGTAGGCGCGCTCGGCACGCCGGAGCGCGGACACCGCTGCCGGGGCGGCGGTCACGGAGGCCGGAGCCTGACCCAGCCGCTGGGCGGCGGCCGCGTACGCCGCGGCCAGCGCGCGGGCGCGCTCCACTTGCCCCGCGGGCCGCTCGGCGCCGGCCAGCCGGCCGCGGTTGGCGGCCCGGCTCTGGTTGAGCGCCCCCACCGCGGTGTTGGCCGAGCCGAGCCACGCGACGCGCTCGGCTTCCGCGGCCACGGCCTGGTTCGCGCGCTGGTCTGCCGCGCGCTGCGCCCGTGCGGCGACGGCAGGGTCGGGGCCGGTCTCCTCCTTCTCGCCTCCCAGCGTCCAGCCTGCGAACCCGCCCGCGCCCAGCGCGAGCCCGAGCAGACCCAGCAGCACGACCCCGGGCATCGCCCGGCGTGCCCGGCGGCGCGGGGGAAGGGGCTGGGCCACCGGAACGCGACGGGTGGGAGCGGGGACTGCGGAGCCCCGCCGTTCCGAGCGCTTGCCGGGCGCGGTGCGGCGGCGGGCAGGGGCCTCTGTGCCAGTGGTCACGGACACCGGCTTCTGCTTGTTGACCGGCACCGGCCGGGGCGGCGCCATCGAGCTGCGCCGGAAGCGCGCTGTCCGACGCCCGTTGCCGTTGGCGAGGGCGTCGGGGTCCAGGACCCCGAGCGCGGCACCGACCTGCTGGATGAGCAGGCCTGCGGTCTTCGGCCGCCGGCCGGGATCCCTGTCCAGGGCTGCCATCAGCACGTCGTCGATCGCCTGCGGCAGGTCGGGGCGGGCCTGGCTCAGCCGCGGCGGGCTCTGCTCCAGCTGCGCCTCCATCGCGGCACGCCCGGACGGCCGGGCGAAGGGCGGCGTGCCCGCGAGGCACGTGTGCACCACGCAGGCCAGCGAGTAGACGTTGCTCTCCGGAACCGGCGCCCCGCCCCGCAGCTCCTCGGGCGAGCGATAGCCGGCGCGGGCGAACGCCAGCGGGGAGCGGTTGTGCGCGATTCCGAAGTCGGTGAGCCAGGCCCAGTCGCGCGGGCCGGACTCCACGAAGATCGTCCTGGGCGTGAGGTCGGTGTGGATCAGCCAGCGGGCGTGGGCGGCGTCCAGGCCGTCGGCCACGCCCGTGAGCAGGCGGTGCGTGGCTGCCGGGTCCATGGAGCCGTCGCCCACGATCGCCGACAGGGGCCGCGAGCGTGGCAGGGCGCACACGATGTAGGGCCCGCGGGGACTCTCACCGCCGTCGACCACCGCAGCGAGGTGGGGATGGAGGAGCGACGTGCGGGAGTTGAGCAGGCGCTCGAAGGCGGTTCGCTGCTCACCCTCCTCGCCGCGACGCGCCGGGCCGAGCACCAGCAGCTGCATCCTGTCCGGATCGTCGCTCGGCACCTCCCAGGTCGCGTGGCTGCCCTCCAGCGGCCGAAGCAAGGGATGGTCGCCGATCTTCGTCGGGGGCCGGCGCCGCCGAGGCGGCGACTTGGTTGTGGTGCTCTGGCTCACCCTCAGCCTTCGTCGTCGAACGACTGACCGGGGTCGCTCGGAGGAGGAGCCGGGGCCGGCGCGGGCGCCGGTGCGGGGGCGGGAGGCGGCTCGTACACCGGCTCCGGTGCCACCGGGGCCGGCTCGGGCTCGTCCACCACCACAGGGGCGGGGGCGGGCGACGCGGGCGCGCGCTTGGGCTTGGGCGCGCGCTCCATGGCCGGCAGCGAGTCGGCTCCGGCGAGCCCGTCCACCGCCACGTCCTCCGGGGTGGGCATGTCGGGCTGCGACACCGCCACGGGCTCGGGTGGGGGCTCCTGCCCGGCGCGCGCCACGGCGAACAGGGCGCCGAAGGCGATCAGGGCCACGGCCAGCACGAGCAGGATCTGGCGCACCGCGGTCACGAGCACTTCCTGGGGTTGCTCACGCCGGGCCAGAGGCAGAGGGTGCGGCGCTTGGGCGCCTTGCCCCGGCGCACGGTCAGCGTGGTGTGCCGCCCGATCTTGTTCGGCATCGTGACGGTGATTGTGATCTTTGTCCCGGCGCGAAGACGGCGCTCCAGGAACTTCAGTCGCACGAGCCTCCCGCGCGACCGGGTGCTGACGGCGCGGCTGCGCGGGCAGCTCCTGCCCTTGCACTTGACCCGCACCACCGCGCCACGCAGCGAGGTCACGGTGAGCAGGTCGATCCGCGTGCGGGCCCGCTTGGCGGTGCCGACCACGCGGATCGTCGGCCAGGGACGGATCTTCCTGGGGGGGTCCGGCACCGCGGCGCCGAGCGGAAGCACATTGACCGTAGCGGCCACCGAGTTGGTGCGCCCGCGCGAGTCCCGCACCCGCAGCCGGACCACGTGCGCTCCGGCGGTGGCGAACGAGCGGGAGGCCGTCTTGCCGGTGGCGTCGTCGTACTGGCCGTCGCCGTCCAAATCCCATTCCTCGGCCACGATCGGGTCGTCGGGGTCGTCCGAGATCGAGGTGAAGTCGATCGCCTCGTTCACGTAGGGAGCGCGGGGCAGGAAGATGAAGGAGGCCGAGGGCGGGGCATTGACGTGAAGGTCCGCCGCGGCCACGTTGGTCTGACCGTCCGAGTCGGTCACCTGCAACCGGATCCGCTTGTTGCCCGCGGTGGCGAACTGCGCTCGAACGATGCGGCCGGCGGCTTCGAACCCGCCGGTCCCGTTGAGGTCCCAGCGGTAGCCGTCGGCCGGGATCTCCTTGTCATCCTCGCTCGCGGCGGCATTGAAGGTGATGGTTTCCCCGACGTTGGGCACGGGCGGAGACCATACGAAGCGGGCGAGCGGGCCGTCGTTGATCCGCACCTCCTTGACCACGTCGCGCACCTCGTCGGTGAGGTCGACGATGCGCATGGTCACCGTCTTCTCGCCCGGGGTGGCGTAGGTGTGCTTGACCTGCACGCCGTTGTACGGCGGGGGCACGGCCTGGAACTCGCCGTCATCGGTCCACTGAAAGGCGACGGACTTGATGCCCGCCACGGGCAGATCCGGGTCCGACACGCCGCTCGGCGTGAACGTCAGCTCCTGCCCCGCCTGGCCCACGGCCGGCGAGACCGTGAAGTCTCCGTTGGGGATGTCCGCCCAGGCGGGGGCGGCCAGAAGCAGCGACGCCGCCACCGCGAGGACCATGGCGAGACGCCTCATGCCGGGCACCTCTCGGGCTTGGCCGAGCCGGGCATGAGGCAGCGCACGCGGCGGGGCGCTCCGGAGCGGCGGATCACCAGCGTCGTGTGGGACCCGATCTTGCCCTTCTGCGTGACCGCGACCACGATCTTCGTCCCCGCGCGCAGCCGTCGCTCCAGCCACCGGACGCGAACCAGCTTCCCGCGCGACCGCGTGCTGGAGGCCTTGCGGCGGGGGCAGCCACGGCCCTTGCAGCTGATCTTGATCTTGGCGCCCTTTGGCGCGCGGACGTGCAGGCGCCGGATGCGTGTGGTGCCGGGAACGAGCGACAAGCGGATGCCAGGCTCGATCACGTCGAGCTCCGGCTTCGGCGGGGGCGGCCGGCGAACGACGTTCACGGTCACACTCTGGACGGCGGCGGCGCCGAGACCGTCCACCACGCGCAGGCGCACGATGTGGGCACCGGCCGTCCGGAAGCTCCGCGCGGCCACCTTGCCGGTGGCGTCGTCGAACGCGCCGTCGCCGTCGGTGTCCCACGCCTCGGAGGCCAGGTAGCCGTCGGGGTCGCGTGAAAGGGAGGCGAAGTCGACCGCGTCCCCGACGTAGGGACTCGGCGGAGCGAAGCGGATGGCGGCGATCGGCGGTGCATTGACCGTGACCACCGCGCTGTGTGCGTCGTAGCCTCCGGAGTCCTCTGTCACCTTGAGGCTGACGGTACGCGGCCCGGCGGTTTGAAACTCGTGCGTGACCACGGCTCCGGTCGCGTCGATCACGCTATTACCGTCGAAATCCCACTCGAGTGACGTGATCTTCGCCCCCGGGGAGGGAACGGAGGTCGAGCGGAACGTCACGACCTGCCCCGGGAGCGGATTCGCCGGGGAGAACGTAAAGGAGCCGATGGGCGCGACCTCCTGGACCTCGAAGGCGCGTTCCTTGTCGCTCGTCGCGCCCGTGTTGTCGGTCACCCGCAGGCGCACCCGCTTGATCCCCGGCGTGGCGTACCCCGTCGGCAGGGTGGGTGCCGCCGCCGTGGAGTCGTCGTAGGCCCCGTCCTGGTCCAGGTCCCACGCATAGGTCAGGTTCCCGTCGGGATCAGCCGCGGTCGCGGTGTCGGGGTCCCGCGATGTGGACGTGAACTTCATCGGCTCCCTCAGGCGTGGCGTGCCGGGGGTCACCGTGAAGTCGGCCAGCGGGCGGGCGTTCACGGTCACGACCTTGGTGACGATCGCCGTCGTATCGTCGCTGTCGGTGACGCGCAGGCGGACCATCCTCGTCCCGGGCGTCGGATAGGAGCGCGTTACCTCGGCGGTGTCCCCGTCGTTGAAGTCGACGATCGCATCGCCGTCGGTGTCCCAGGCGTACGCGTCCGCCCGAAGAGCCGCGTCGTCGGTCGCGGTAGCCCGGAACGTGACCGTCCCGCCGGGTTGCGGCGCCACCGGGGTGAAGCTGAAGTCCGCCGTGGGCGTGGCGTTGACACGTATGACCTTCGTCACCTCGGTCACGTCAGTGCCGGCGGTGAGCGTCATCCTCACCGTGCGTGTGCCCGCGGTGTCATAGGTGTGCGTCGGGGAGTCACCGGCGCTGTCCGGCAGGCCGTCGTCCTCGAAGTCCCAGGTGATCACCACGGGCGCGTCGTCGTCCTCGGCCGTGGCGCTGAAGGACACCGGGTCGCCCGGTTGCGGGACGGCGGGAACGAACGAGAAGTCGCCGGTGGGCGGGGCCGCCAGCACGATCTGCGCGCTCGCCAGCACGGCCCCGGCGATCAAGACGGGAACGAGTGCGCGAAGGGTGAAAGGGCGGGCGAAGCTCTTCAAAGGAGGGTTGTGGTGGTCCGTCTCCGGTGGGCGAACGGTGGGGCCGTCACCACCGCACACCGGGGCGGGTGCTTCGATTCGGGCGGTACGGCCAGCCTAACCCGGAAAGTGCGGCTTCGCCACTTGCGGATTGGGCTCCGGGACGGGCATTAACGTCCGCGGCCGTGACCTCCGCCGCGTTCGATGGCCGCAGGCTGCACTTTCTCGGCATCGGGGGCGCCGGGATGAGCGGCTTGGCGCTCGTGGCCCGGCGCCTCGGGGCCGAGGTGACCGGCTCCGACCGGGCCGCCGATTCCCCCTGGCTCGCCCGCCTGCACGATGCGGGCGTCAAGACCCGGATGGGGCACGACGAGCCCCCACCCGCCGGCGTCGAGCTGGTGGTGTCCTCCGCGATCGCCGAGGACAACCCCGAGCTGGCCGTGGCGCGCGCCGCGGGCGCGACCGTGCTGCACCGCGGCGACCTCCTGGGAGAGGTCACGGCCCTCAAGCGCACGATCGCCGTGGCCGGGACCCACGGGAAGACCACCACGGCGGCTATGGCGGCGCTGGTGCTGATCGAGGCGGGGGCCGATCCAGCGTTCCTCATCGGCGGTGACCTGCGGGCCGTGAAAGCCAACGCGGCCTGGGGCGCCGGGGAGTGGGCGGTGGTGGAGGCCGACGAGTCCGACCGGTCGTTCCTGAAGCTCGACCGCGAGGTGGCGGTGGTCACCAACGCGGAGCTCGACCACCACGCCACCTACCGCTCGCTGGCCGACCTGGAGGGGGCTTTCGCCGAGTTCGTGGCCCCGGCGCCGGTCGCCGTTCTCGGCCCCGGGGTCGAGCTGGCCCACCCGCAGACCCGCCGCTTCGGGATCGGCCAGGGCGACCTGGCCGCGGAGGACGTGCGCCTTTCGCCTGCAGGCTCCCGGTTCACGGTCGACGGGGCGGAGATCGCGCTGTCCGTTCCCGGCGAGCACAACGTGCTCAACGCGCTGGCCGCGCTGGCCGCCTGCCAGGAGGCGGGAGTGCCCCCGGAGCGCGCCGCGGCCGGCCTGGCCCGCTTCACGGGCGCGGGGCGCCGTTTCGAGGAGCACGGGTCGACCGCGTCGGGCGCGCGCGTGGTGGACGACTACGCCCATCACCCGACGGAGGTCCGCGCGACCTTGGCCGCCGCCCGGACGCTCGAGCCGCGCCGGGTGGTGGCGGTGTTCCAGCCGCACCTCTTCTCGCGCACGAAGCTGCTGGCACGGGACTTCGGGCGGGCGCTGGCCGCGGCCGACGTGGTGGTGGTGCTCGACGTCTACCCCGCCCGCGAGAGGGCCGAGGACTTCCCGGAGGTCAGCGGCCTGCTGGTGGCGGAGGCCGCCGCGGACGCCGCGTCGGGACGGCCGGTGTGGTGGCTGCCGCGCGCGGCCGACGCCGAGCGGATGCTCGGCCAGGAGCTGGCGGAGGGCGACCTGCTGCTGACCCTGGGAGCGGGCGACGTGGACGCGGTGGCGCGGAGCCTGGTCGCGTGAGCGCCCCCGCGGGAGTCCGGGCCGCGTATCCGCTGGCGCGGCTGACCACCATCAGGACCGGGGGGGCGGCCGACTGGTTCGCCCGTCCCGACTCCGAGGAGGCCTTGGCCGAGCTGCTGGCCTGGGCCAGGGCCGGCGCCATCGCGGTAGGAGTGGTGGGCTCGGGATCGAATCTTCTGGTTGCGGATGAGGGTTTCCGAGGACTCGTCATGAAGCTGGACGGTGCGCTCGCGGCGGTCGAGCGCGACGGCCACCGCCTCCTCTGCGGAGGCGGCGCGCGGCTCCCGTCGGCTGCCGCGCGCGCCGCGCGCGAGGGCCTGAGCGGTCTGGAGTTCGGGGTCAACATCCCCGGCACCGTGGGCGGCGCGGTGCGGATGAACGCGAACGCCTACGGCGGCGACCTGTCCCGCGTCCTCGAGTGGGTGGACGTGACCGGCCCGGGCGGCGCGCAGCGCCGAGAGCCGTCGGAGCTCGGCTTCTCGTACCGCCACTCCAACCTCGGCCCCGGCGAGGTGGTGTCCGGCGCCTCCTTCCTGCTCTCGCCGGCGCCCCCCGCTGAGGTCAAGGCCACGCTGGCGCGGATGCGGGCCGCCCGCAGGGAGGCGCAGCCCTCGGGGATCAAGACCTTCGGCTCGACCTTCAAGAACCCCGAGGACCCGCGCGCGGAGGGCAGGAGCGCCGGGGTGCTGCTTGACGCGGCGGGCTGCCGGGGCCTGGCCGTCGGGAACGCCCGATTCTCGGACAAGCACGCCAACTTCGTCGAGAACACCGGGCGGGCCACGACCGAGGACGTGATCGCCCTCATGGCCGAGGGACGCCGCCGCGTGCGGGAGCGCTTCGGCGTGGAGCTCGAGCCCGAGGTGCAGATCCTGGGCGACCTGGACGCCTCGAAGCTGTTCGGGACCCCGGCGTGAGGACCGGATCGGCCACCGCCGGCGACCGTGCCGCGGCCCGCGCCGGGGCGGCCGCCGGCCGCGCGCTCGGCACCGCGGTGCTGGCCTGGCGGCGGGTGGTGCCCCGATCGGGGCACCGCACCCCGGTGGCGCCGGAGCGGATGCGCCGCCACCTCCTGATCGGCTTGGCGGTCCTGCTGGTGCTCGGCGCGGCCTACCGCTTCTGGCTGCGCGACTCGCCGCTGGTCAGCGTGGACCGGGTCACGGTGGTCGGCCTGACCACCGACGACGCCGAGCGCCTGCGGGCATCGCTCACCTCGACCGCGCGGACGATGACCACGCTGCACGTCGAGGAGGACCGCCTCCGCCGGGTCGTGGCGGCCTACCCCGCTGTGCGCGACATAGAGGTGGCCTCGGACTTCCCCCACGCGCTGGAGATCCGGGTGATCGAGCACCGCCCGGCGGCGATGGCCATCACCGAGGCGGGTCGGGTGCCCGTGGCAGTCGACGGCACCGTCCTGAGGGGGCTGCCGGTGGAGGACCGCCTGCCCACGATCCAGGCCGAGGGAGGGCTGAGCGGCGACCGGCTGGAGGACCCTCGGGCGCTGGCGGCGGCACTGGTGGCCGGTGGCGCGCCCGACGCGCTGAAGGGACGGCTGCGCGAGGTGGAGCGCCGTCCCGACCAGGGGCTCGTGGCCGTTCTGCGCAATGGTCCCGACGTGGTGTTCGGCGACACGCGGCGCCTGCGCGCGAAGTGGGTGGCGGCGACCCGGGTGCTGGCCGATTCCCAGTCGCGCGGCGCGGCCTACGTGGACGTGAGGGTGCCCGGGCGGCCGGCGGTGGGCGGCCTGGCCTACGAGGCCCCCGAGCCCGTGGCGCCCGTCGTGGCCTCCACACCGGGGCTCACCGCCCCATCGGTCGCCGCCCCGGACGCAGACGCCACGGCGGGGCCCCAGCAACCCGCGGCGGAAAGCCCCGTGGCTCCCGACCCGACAAGCGTGGCACCGCCCGCTCCCCAGGTCCCCGCCGCCCCCGCTCCCGAGGTCCCCGGCGCTCCCGCTCCAGGAGTCACCGGCGACGAGGGAGGCGCCACGGCCCCCGCGCCCTAAGACTCAACCTACGGTTGAGGTAAGGACCAACCCTCGATCATCAGTCGAGACTGAGCGTGCACGATTTATTGCGGGTTCCGTTGACACATCTGCCGAAGTCCACCTACAGTGCGGACCTTGCGGCGGTCGCGAACCCTCGATGACCGCTTGAGCTTTACGAGTTAGGGAGAGGACCCAGGACCAATGGACACCGGGAGCTATCTGGCCGTCATCAAGGTGGTCGGCATCGGGGGCGGCGGCACGAACGCCGTCAACCGGATGGTCGACGCCGGCCTGAAGGGCGTGGAGTTCATCGCCGTGAACACCGACGCCCAGGCGCTGCAGATGTGCGACGCCGACATCAAGCTTCAGATCGGCGACCAGCTCACGCGGGGGCTGGGCGCGGGCGCGAGCCCGGAGGTGGGCTACGGCGCCGCGAACGAGAGCCGTGACGAGATCAAGGAGGCGCTCAAGGGCGCGGACATGGTCTTCGTGACCGCCGGCGAGGGCGGCGGCACCGGAACCGGGGCGGCCCCCGTCATCGCGGAGGTGTCCAAGCAGGAGGTGGGCGCGCTCACCGTGGGCACGGTCACCAAGCCATTCGACTTCGAGGGCACCCAGCGCCTGCGCCAGGCCGAGGACGGCATCGAGCGCCTGCGCGAGCAGGTGGACACTCTGATCGTCATCCCCAATGAGAAGCTCCTGGCGGTGGTGGAGCGACGGACCAGCATCCTCGATGCGTTCCGGGAGGCCGACAACGTGCTGCGCCAGGGCGTGCAGGGCATCACCGACCTGATCACCACCCCGGGCCTGATCAACCTCGACTTCGCCGATGTCCGGACGATCATGGAGGACGCCGGCTCTGCGCTGATGGGCATCGGGGAGGCCAACGGCGAGCAGCGCGCGGCCGAGGCGGCCAAGAACGCCATCTCGAGCCCGCTGCTCGAGCAGTCCGTCGAGGGGGCCACGGGCATCCTGCTGAACATCACCGGCGGGAGCGACCTCGGCCTGTTCGAGGTCAACGAGGCCGCCGAGATCGTCCAGAGCGCCGCCGACTCGAATTCGAACATCATCTTCGGCGCGGTGGTGGACGACACGATGGGCGACGGGGTGCGCGTGACCGTGGTGGCCACCGGCTTCGAGCGGCCCGGTCGCCTGCCCCTGTTCACCGAGGACTCCACCGGGCGCAGGCGCGAGCCCCGAAGGCGCGACGTGCAGCTGGACGACCGCCAGCGCGAGTCGCTCGAGATCTCGGACGACGACATCGACGTGCCGTCCTTCCTGAAGGACTGAGCTCCTCGGTGCTTCCGCGGCTGTAGCCTCTCGGGGCGCTTGCCGCCCGCCGCAGACACCCTCCGCCGCACCCCCCTCCACGACCGCCATCGTGACGCCGGGGCCCGTCTGGTGCCCTACGCGGGCTGGGAGATGCCGGTGCAGTACGAGGGCATCCGGCCCGAGCACGTGGCGGTGCGCACGCGCGCCGGGGTGTTCGACGTCTCGCACATGGGCGAGATCGAGACGCGTGGGCCCGGCGCGGAGCGCTTCCTGCAGCGCGTCCTGTCGAACGACGTTACGAAGATCGCGGAGCGCGGAGCCCAGTACTCGGTGCTGTGCCGCGAGGACGGTGGCGTGCTGGACGACCTGTTCACCTACCGGCTCGGGCCCGACCGGTTCCTGACCGTGACCAACGCGTCGAATCACGACAAGGACCTGGCCTGGTTTCGCCGTCAGGCTGAGGGGCTCGACGTGGAGGTCGTTGACGCCCACGCCGACTGGGCGATGCTCGCCGTGCAGGGGCCCGGTGCCCGGGCGGCGCTGGAGCACGAGGCTTCCGGGGAGCTGCCGCCGCGCATGCGCACCGCGGACCTCTCGGTCGCCGGCGTGGACTGCCTGGTCTGCGGCACGGGCTACACCGGCGAGGACGGCGCCGAGCTGATGATCCCCCCGGACGGGGCGGAGACCGTCTGGGACGCGCTCTTGGGCCGAGGGGTCGAGCCGGTGGGCCTGGGCGCGCGAGACACCCTGCGCCTGGAGGTCTGCTTCCACCTCTACGGCAACGACCTGTCCGAGGAGCGCAACCCGGTCGAGGCCGGGCTGTCCTGGTGCTGCAAGCTGGACACCGGCTTCGTCGGGTCCGAGGCCCTGCGCGGCGTCGAGCCTGAGCAGGCTCTGGTGCCGTTCGCCTTCACCGGCCCCGGGATCCCCCGGCCCGGGAACCCGGTCGCGACCGAGCACGGCTCGGGGGTGGTCACGAGCGGTTCGCTTTCGCCGTGCCTGGAAACGGGCATAGGGATGGCGTACGTCCCGGTGGCCGCCAACGAGCCCGGCAGTCCCATCGAGGTGGACGTGCGCGGCAAGGTGCGGGCCGCCGAGGTCCGGGACAAGCCGCTGTACCGAGCAAAGGGCTAGCCCCGAAAAGGAGCGACATTGGCTGAGTCGTACCCCGAGGACCTGAAGTACCACCCCGAGCACGACTGGGCGCGCGTCGAAGGCGACGAGGCGGTGTTCGGAATCACCTGGTACGCCCAGGATGCCCTCGGCGAGGTGGTGTTCTTCGACCCTCCCACGGTGGGAAGCCAGCTGACCAAGGACGAGGTCTACGCCGAGGTGGAGTCCGTCAAGGCGGTGTCCGACGTGTTTGCGCCGCTGTCGGGGGAGATCCTCGAGGTCAACGAGGCCCTGGCCGAAGGCCCGGAGAAGATCAACCACGATCCCTACGGCGACGGGTGGCTCGTGAAGGTCAGGCTGAGCGACCCGGCCGAGGTCGACGTACTCCTCGACGTGACTGCCTACCGCGATCTGCTTCAGTCGGGGTAGTCGCCCGATGTCCCGCTACACCTCAGTAACCGACACCGACCTGCGCGAGATGCTCGACGTCATCGGCGCCGCGACGATGGACGACCTGTTCGCGGACATCCCGAAGGCCCTGCGCCTGCAGCGCCCGATCGAGCTGCCCGGCGGGCGCTCGGAGCAGGAGGTCCACGAGGAGCTGGCCGGACTGGCGGCTCGCAACCGCCACTGCGACGCCGAGGTCTCCTTCCTCGGCGCCGGCATGTACGACCACTACGTGCCCTCGCTGGTGGACGCGCTGACCGGCCGGTCGGAGTTCCTCACTCCCTACACGCCCTACCAGCCGGAGATCTCCCAGGGCGGACTGCAGGTCATGTTCGAGTTTCAGACCGCCATCTCGGAGCTGACCGGCCTGCCCGTCGCCAACGCCTCGGTCTACGAGGGGCCGAGCGCCGTGGCCGCCGCGGGCTACCTGGCCAAGCTGGAGACGAAGAGGACGCGCCTGGTGGCCAGCCGCGGGATGCACCCGCACTCTCGCGCCGCGCTGCGCACGCATGCCGCCGGCTACGGCATGGAGGTGGTCGAGGTCCCCCTCGACGACCGGGGGGCCACCGATCCGGCCGCCCTGACCGAGGCGGTGGACGACGACACCGCCGCGGTGTTCGTGCAGCAGCCCAACTTCCTCGGCACCGTCGAGGAGCTGGATGAGCTGGCCGAGGCCGGCAAGGCCACCGGCGCGCTGCTGGTCTGCGCGGCCGACCCGCTCCCGCTCGGGATCCTCAAGCCGCCGGGGGAGCAGGGCGCGGACATCTGTGTCGGCGAGGGCCAGACCCTCGGCAACCGGCTGGACTACGGCGGGCCGAGCTTCGGCTTCTTCGCCGCCGGCGAGCGCTTCATCCGCCGGATGCCCGGGCGGATAGCGGGCGAGACGCGCGACGTGGACGGCCGCCGCGGCTTCGTGCTCACGCTGCAGACGCGCGAGCAGCACATCCGCCGCGAGAAGGCCACGCACAACATTTGCACCGCCCAGGCGCTGAACGCGCTCGCCGGGGTGGTCTACCTCTCCTGGCTCGGGCGGCGGGGCATCGTCGAGCTCGCGGAGCTGATGCTCAAGCGCACCCACTACGCGCGTGGCCGGCTCGGGCTCGAGGCCATCAACGCCGGCCCGGTGGTGCGGGAGTTCGCCGTGCGCGTGCCGGACCTGGACGGGCTGTTCGAGCGCGCCCGCGCGGCCAGGGTCAACCCGGGCTACCGCCTGGGGCGCGATTACCCCGAGTACGAGGACGGCCTGCTGGTGGCGATCACCGAGCGCCGGACCAAGGCCGACATCGACGTGCTCGGCACGCTCCTCGGCGACCGGGCGCGCGCGGGGGCTCACGCATGAGCCACGACCCGCGCAGGGACGAGGACACGGTCACGATCTACGAGCGCTCGCGCGCGGGCCGGCGCGCCTTCACGGCGCCGGAGCTGGACGTGCCCGACGTGGCCGTGGAGGAGATCCTGCCCGCGGCCGCGATCCGCCGGCGCCCGCCGCAGCTGCCTGAGGTGTCCGAGCCGGAGATCGTGCGGCATTTCACGACGCTCTCGTCCAAGAACTTCCACCTGGACGAGGGCTTCTACCCGCTGGGCTCCTGCACGATGAAGCACAACCCCAAGCTCCACGAGCGATTGGCTGCGCTGCCCGGACACGCGCGCCTACACCCGCTCCAGGATCCCGAGCACGCCCAGGGCGCGCTCGAGCTGATGTGGCGCCTGGAGGGCGCCCTGGGCGAGATCGCCGGGCTGCCACAGGTGTCGCTCCAGCCCTCCGCGGGATCGCACGGGGAGCTGGCCGGCCTGCTGCTCACCCGTGCCTACCACCAGGACCGGGGCGAGACGCGCACCAAGGTGCTCACCCCGGACACCGCGCACGGAACCAACCCGGCCACGGTCACGATGGCCGGGTACGAGGTCGTGAAGGTGGGCACGTCACCTGACGGCGAGGTCGACCTGGACGACCTGCGCGACAAGGCCACGGAGGACGTGGCGTGCCTGATGCTCACGAACCCCAACACGCTTGGGCTGTTCGATACGAACATCGCCGAGATCGCGGAGATCGTGCACGGGGTCGGGGCGACCCTCTACTACGACGGGGCCAACCTCAACGCCGTGATGGGCATCGCGCGGCCTGGCGACATGGGCTTCGACATCGTCCACTTCAACCTGCACAAGACGTTCACCCAGCCGCACGGCGGGGGCGGGCCCGGCGCGGGCCCGATCGCCGTGTCCGAGCGGATCGAGCCGTTCCTCCCCACGCCCCAGGTGGTGCGCCACGGCGGGGACAACGGATCCGAGCCGCGCTTCTCGCTCGACCACGACCGGCCCAGGTCGATCGGCAAGCTGCGCGGATTCCAGGGCAACTTCGGCGTCTTCGTGCGCTCCTACGCCTACATCTGCTCACTGGGCGGCGACGGGCTGCGGGAGGCGTCGGAGGTGGCGGTCCTGAACGCCAACTACCTGAAGGCGCGGCTGGCGGAGCAGGGCGTGGCCGAGTACCTGCCCGTGGCCTTCGACCGCACCTGCATGCACGAGTTCGTGCTCTCGGGACGCGGTGCCCGCGACAAGCTCGGCGTCAAGACCCTCGACCTGGCCAAGCGCCTGCTGGACCACGGCGTGCACCCGCCCACGGTCTACTTTCCGCTGCTGGTGGAGGAGGCGTTGATGATCGAGCCCACCGAGACGGAGACCAAGGAGCGGTTGGACCACTTCGCCAACGCCGTGCGCGCGATCCTGGAGGAGGCCGCGGAGGACCCGGAGATCGCCCGCGGCGCGCCCTATACGACGCCCGTGCGGCGCCTGGACGAGGCCGGCGCGGCCAAGCGGCCCGTGGTGCGACAGGGGATGGGGGAGAACCCCGGCTCGCCGGAGCGCGCGAAGAACCGCCCCGCCGGCGCCGCGGGCGCGATCTAGCGAACGCGCAGGTTCCCCAAGCCCATGCGGAAGTCCGCACGGAGAACGCGGGTCTGGCGGGAGTAGCGCCAGGCCGACCGCGCCAGCGGCCGCCCGCCGACGGTCACGCGCCGGGGCGCGAAGGGGCGTCTCAGGATCCCGAGCGATGCCTGCAGGCGGTAGCGGCGCGTGCCCGCTCCGCGCAGCGAGAGATCCCAGCCGCGCCTGCCTTCCGCTGAGTTCCAGCGCCCCCGCTCTCCCAGTCGCCCCGAGCTGCGCCCGCGCGGGAACGCCAGCAACTCAGCGCGGTCGCGACGGTCTGCGAGTCGCACGGCCTCGCCGCCCGCGCCGTAGTCGGCCAGCGTGTCCACGTCCGGGGACAGCAGCGGAAGCACGGTGCCGGCTCGTACCAGCAGGGGCAGCTCGTCCAGTGGCGCCGGCAGCCTGACGGTGCGCCGGCCGCGGAGCACCCGCGGGCGGCCCAGCAGGAGCCCGCCGGTGGCGCCGTGGTAGGTGGCCGAGCGCCAGAGGTCGAGCCAGCGCCCGCGAGGCAGATAGACGCGGCGGGTGCGCGCCCCGGGGAGGAGCACGGGCGCGGCCAGCAGGTCGGGGCCGAACAGGAACTGGTCGTCGGTGGCCGTGGCCCGGCGGTCGCCCGGGTAGGCGAGCGAGAGGTGGCGCATCACCGGCATGCCGGTGCGCCGGTACTCGGCCACTGCGCCGGTCAGGTACGGGTAGAGCTGGGTGTGGAGCTTCGCGTAGCGGCGCCAGAGCGGCAGGGTCTCCGGCTCCCAGATCTGGGGCCGCTGGGCCTTGGGCGTGACGATCCCCTGCGCCTTGGTGCGCATCACCGGGGACACGGCGCCGAACTGGATCCAGCGGTGGAGCAGCTCGCGGGTCAGCCTGTCGCCCGTGACGGTGAAGAACCCGCCCACGTCCGAGCCCCAGATGGCGATGCCCGAGAGCCCCATGGTCAGCGCCTCGGTGACCGAGGAGCGCAGCCCGTCGAAGCCCCATACCGTGGACGGGTCGCCGCCCCAGACGATCTGGGCGTACGGGTGGACCCCGGTCCACCCCGAGCGGATGAACCGGGCGATCGGACGCTCCTGGCGGTTCGCGAAGCGCAGGCCCGAGCGGTGGTACTGGACGGGGTAGAGGTTGTGGAGCCGACGGCCGGGGATCGCCGTGGCCGACACCGAGTCCGGGGGCACGTACTCGCCGTAGTCCTCCATCCAGCCGTCGAAGCCGTTGGCCACGGGTCTGGCGAGCAGCCCGTCGTGCAGCTTCCGGCCCGCGGCGGAGGTGAAGTCGATCATGGCCAGGTCGGTCACGCCGGAGCCCACGAATCCGGGGAACGTGTAGGGCCGGCCGTCGGTTCGGCGCACGAACGCGCCGCTGGCCACGCCCTGCGAGAAGACGGGCTCGTAGCTCGAGCAGACCGCCTCGCGCAGGTAGGTGAGCGCGGCCAGGCCGCTGCGGTGAAAGGCCTGGGCGCGTGCCGCCTCGGAGGCCTCTCTGCCTACGTCGACGCCGCAGGGCATGTAGCGCATGTGGGTCTCCACCGCCGAGACCGGCGCGTCGCCCTCGCGCAGCAGGCGCACGTGGTCCTGCTCGTCGGGCTCCTCGTTGCTGTGACCGGTCTGGAACCAGGGACCCAGGATCCACGGGGCCGCGGGACGCGGCTGCCGCCCGACGCGGGCGGTCAGGCGCCGGACCACGTCCGCGGGCCGGGGCCCGGCCAGGAACCGAAGGTCGAGCCGCGGGGCCGCCACCTCCAGGCTCCAGGCCCGGCGCCGGTCGCTGCCCAGGCGGAAGCGGCTGTTCTCCGCGTTGCCTATGAGCACGCCGTAGCCGCGGGTCGAGAGCAGCCAGGGCATCGGGAAGTAGGTCGAGTCGGCGAAGCGGCGGATGCCCCAGGCCGGGATGCTGGGGAGGATGGCCGGGTAGTCGGCGGCCAGGAACGGCCCTTCCTCGACCCGGTTCTCGATCGTTCGCCCGCGCTGGTTCACGGCGTTGGAGCGTTCTCCGAAGCCGAGGTAGCGCTCGCCGGGCCGGGCCCCGAACGCGATCCCGAAGAGCTGGATGTCGGCCGGTTGGCGGCGTAGCACGCTCGCACGGAGGCGAATCGCGCCGGCCCAGTCGCGGTACACCTTTACGGCGAGCCGCCCGCCCGCCGGGTCGGTCGTGGCCAGCACGCCGCTCCAGCCGCTCGCGTTGCGGCGGCCGCGCACCACCCGCGTCGCACGGCTCCAGCGCCCGCCCGCGACGTAACCCAGCCGCCCGGTGCGCCCCGCGCGGGTGGTGGCGTCCTCGGCGAGCAGGGTGCGCCCCTCCTGGGACAGCGACAGGCCCCACACCGGTGTGGACACTCGTGCGGTCAGCGGCCCCGAGCGAACGATGGCCGCCGGGGCGGCCGCCGGCGCGACCCCCGCCAAGGCGACCGCCGGGACGAGGGACGCGATCAGCGCGCGCATCGGCGGGGAACGTACACCTAGACTGGCGCCGCGTGCGCATCTTCAGCGGGATCCAGCCCACCGGCCGCAAGCACCTGGGCAACTACATCGGCGCCATCCGGCAGTACGTGGAGGGCCAGGAGCGGGGCGACCCGGCCATCTACTGCATCGTCGACCTTCACGCCACGAGCGTCACCTATGAGCCGGCCCGGCTGCCCGCGTACGTGCTGGACACCACGGCCACGCTGCTCGCCGCCGGCCTGGACCCGGCCCGCTGCATCCTCTTTCGCCAGTCCGACGTGCGCGAGCACTCGGAGCTCTGCTGGCTGCTCTGCTCGGTCACGGCCTACGGCGACCTGCTGCGGATGCACCAGTTCAAGGACAAGTCGGGCCGCGAGCAGGAGCTGGTGCGCACGAGCCTGTTCCTGTATCCGGTGCTCCAGGCGGCGGACATCCTCCTCTACCGCACCGACGAGGTGCCGGTGGGCGATGACCAGCGCCAGCATCTGGAGCTTGCACGCGAGATCGCCCGGCGCTTCAACGCCACCTACGGCGACGTGCTGACCGAGCCGGCCCACCGCATCCCCGAGCTCGGCGCGCGGGTCATGGACCTGCAGGATCCGGGGGCGAAGATGTCCACCAGCTCGGGCACCGACGCGGGGCTGGTGTACATAGACGACGAGCCGGGGGCGATCCTCAAGAAGCTCAAGCGCGCGCAGACCGACTCGGGCAGCGAGATCCGGCGCGCGCCCGACAAGCCCGGGGTGTCCAACCTGATCGAGATCCTGGCCGTGGCGCGCGGAGTCCCGCCGGACGATGTGGAGGAAGAGTTCCGGGAGCAGGGCTACGGCTCGCTCAAGGCCGCAGTCGGGGAGGCGGTGGTGGAGCTGCTGGCGCCCGTGCGCGAGCGCTATGTGGAGCTCCGGGCCGACGAGGACACGCTCGAGGCGACCCTGGCCGCCGGGGCCGAGCGCGCCCGCGCGATCGCCTCCGGGGTGCTCGCGGAGGTGCACGCCGCCATGGGCGTCGGACCGCGCCTCTAGGCTGCGCGCGTGTTCGTAGCCGATCTCGACCTCGACCTGGAGGTGTTCCAGGGGCCGTTCGACCTGCTCCTGACGCTGGTGCTCAACGAGGAGATCGACCTCCTCGAGGTCGATCTGGCAGACGTGGTCCTGGCGTACGTGGAGCATCTGGAGCGCGCCGGGGAGCTTGACCTGGAGGCGGTGACGGAGTTCCTGGTGCTGATTGCGGCGCTGCTGGAGCTGAAGTCGCGGCTGATGCTGCCCGGCGAGGAGGGCGGCGAGGAGGTCGACCTGGTGCCGGGCGAGGCCGCCGAGGAGCTGCTGGCGCGGATGCTCGAGTACCAGCGCTATCGCGCCGCCGCCGGGCACCTGCGTGAGCTGCTGCAGGGCGAGCACGGATACCGCTACCGCATGGCGCCGCTGCCGCCGGAGCTGCGCCGCGTGGCCGTCGAGCACGCCGAGCGCGCCGAGCGCGCCTATGACCCCGAGCGGCTGGCCCAGGCGCTGGGGGGCCTGCTCGCGGTGCCCCCACCGCTTGACCTGGGTCACCTCCGTCGCCCCGCGGTGTCGATGGAGCAGCGCCTGCGCCACCTGCGCGACCTGCTGGCCAGCCGCAGCCGCTTCTCCTTCGACGAGGCCGTGTACGGCACCGACCGCCTGACCGAGGCGGTGACGCTCTTCGCACTGCTCGAGCTCTACAAGGCCGGGGAGGCCCGCTGGGAGCAGGAGGTGCCCTTCGGCCCGATCACCGTGACGGTGGGTGACCCGTGAGCGAGCTGGCCCGCATCGTGGAGGCGCTTCTGTTCCTGTCGCCCGAGCCGTTGCCCGTGGACCGGCTGGCCGACGCCTGCGAGGTGTCGGAGGGCGAGGTGGTGGAGGCGCTGGCGCGGCTGCGCGAGCACTACGCCGACGGGTGGCGCGGCGTGGTCCTGCGCGAGGTGGCCGGTGGCCTCACGCTGGCCACCGACCCGGTCGCTGAGCGGGCCGCCCGCCGGCTTCTGGCCCGGCCGCGCACGCCCCCGCTGACCCAGGCCCAGGCCGAGTGCCTGGCCATCGTGGCCTACCTCCAACCGGTGTCGCGCCCAGAGGTGGCCCGCATTCGCGGCGTGGCCTCGGAGTCGGCCGTCGGCACGCTGCTGGAGCGCGGGCTCGTGGAGGAGTCGGGACGCTCGCGCTTCGGAGCGGTGATGTACCGCACCACGGAGCTCTTCCAGCGCCTGTTCGGGCTCTCCGGGCTGGACGCGCTGCCCGACCCCGGTCGCTTCGACCCCACCCCCGAGGAGCAGGGGGAGCTGCGCGAGCGCCTGCTCAGGGCAGGGGAGCAGCGCGCGCAGGCCTAGGAAGCGGCCAGCTCCAACCGGGTCTCCACGAACTCCTCGGCCACGTCGCCCAGGATCTGCAGCATCGCCTCGGCGGCGGGGGAGCGGTAGCTGTTCTCCAGGCGCGCCGCCCACACCCGGCGCACCAGCGGCCCGGTGAGCGCGCGCGCGACGACCTGCGGATGGATAGCCGTCAACGCCAGGCGCGGCATGAGCGTGACGCCGACCCCCGCGGCCACGAGCGCCTGAGTGGCGAGGGTGTCGTCGGCCTCGAAGGCCACGCGCGGCTCGAAGCCGGCCTCGCGGCACACGTGCTCGGTGATCCGGCGGCAGCCGTTGGCGCGCCCTGAGGAGATCCAGGGCACGTCGGCCAGGTCCGAGAGGGAGAGCTTGCGCCGGCTGGCGAGCGGGTGGTCGGCGGGCAGGATGGCGTCGTAGCGGTCGTCGGCCAGGAAGGTCAGGTCGAGCTCGGGGTCGATCGTGCCCGGCACGCCCTCGTGGTCGTAGACCAGGGCCAGGTCGATGTCACCCGAGCGCAGCAGCGCCGCCGACTCCGAGGGCTCGGCCTCCACCATCCCGAGCTCCACGTCGGGGTGGCGGGTATGAAAGGCGGCCACCGCACGCGGCACGAGGGTGGCGCCCGCGCTCTGGAAGGAGGCCAGGCGGAGGCGGCCGCCGCGCAGGCCCGCGATGGCGGCCAGCTCGTCCTCCGCGGCGGCGATGCGGGCCAGGATCACGTCGGCGTGGCAGACCAGCGCACGGCCCGCGTCGGTCAGCCGTACACCGCGCGGGTTGCGCTCCACCAGGCGCGTCCCCGCCTCGCGCTCCAGGGCGGCCACGTGCTGGCTGATCGCCGACTGGGTGAAGTTCATGGCCTCGGCCGCGGCGGAGAAGGAACCCCGCGCGGCGACCTCCCGGAGTACCTTCATGCGCCTCACGTCGAGCATAAGTACACCTTATCTCACCGGGCAGGCATCGTCATTGGCGCTGATGGCAGCGTCTGCGATCCTCAGAGCGCGATGAACCGCCGGGCTTGGATCCAGTTCGGGTTCCTGGCCGCCTTCTGGGGGGCGTCCTATCTCTTCATCAAGGTGGCGCTGGACGATGGCGTCGGGCCCGCCCCGATCGTCTTCGCACGCACGGCCCTTGCCGCCCTGGTCCTGCTGCCGCTCGCCCTGCGCCTGGGGGCGCTGGGCGGCCTGCGCGGCCAGGTCGGGCCGATCCTCGTGCTGGCGCTGATACAGGTCGCGGCGCCGTTCATGCTCATCAGCGTCGGTGAGCAGGACCTGCCCTCTTCGCTCACCGGCATCCTGGTGGCCACCGCGCCGATCTTCACCTTCCTGCTCGCGTTCGCGCTCAGCGGGGAGGAGCGTGCCGGGACCGTGAGCCTGGCCGGCGTGGGCATCGGCGTGGCCGGCGTGGGCCTGCTGCTCGGCGTGGACGCCGGCGGTGGCACGGCGGCGCTCGTCGGCGGGCTGCTGGTGGTCCTCGCGAGCTTGGGCTACGGGCTGGGCGCGTGGTATCTCAAGCGCAACATCCACGGCGTGGAGCCGGTGGGCGTGGTGGCGGCCACGATGGCGGCGAGCGCTCTGATGGTCGCCCCCCTGGCCGTGATCGACCTCCCGTCCCAGGCCCCTGCGCTCGACGCCGTGGTCTCCCTCGTCGCGCTCGGGGTGCTCGGCACAGGCGTCTCGTTCGTCCTCTACTACTCGCTGATCGCGAGCGTCGGGCCGGCACGCGCCTCGCTCGTGGCCTATGTCGCGCCCGGATTCTCGGTGATCTACGGCGTGACCCTCCTCGACGAGGCCTTCACCTGGGCCACGGCCGCCGGCCTCGTGTTGATCGTCGGTGGGTCGTGGCTGGCCGCTGAGGGCCGTCCCCCGTGGCGGCGGAGTGAGCCTGCGGTGGAAGCGGCTCCCGCGCCCGAGGCCGCTCGCGCCTGAGCCTCAGCGCTGGCCGGCCAGCTGCCCGCAGGCCGCGGCTATGTCCCGCCCGCGGGTGAGCCGCACCGTGGCCCGCACCCCGCGCGACGCGAGCGTGTCGCGAAACGCGGCGATGGCCTGGCGGGAGGATCCGGCAAAGCCGGTGCCCGTGGGGTTGTACGGGATCAGGTTGACCTTGAAGGCCCGGCGTGGCTGGAGGAGCTCGGCCAGCCCCACGGCCTGCTCGTAGCGGTCGTTCACGCCGTCGAGCATCAGGTACTCAACGAACACGTCGCGGCGCCGGCGCTCGTGCCACCTAAGGCAGGCGTCGAGCACCTCCCTCAGCGGATAGCGGTCGTTGACCGGCATCAGCTCGGAGCGCAGCGCGTCGTCGGGCGCGTGCAGGGACAGCGCCAGGCGCACCGGTGGCCCCTCGCCGGCCAGACGCTCGATGCCCGGCAGCCAGCCGACGGTGGAGATCGAGGTGCTCGACCACGGCACGCCCACGTCGGGCAGCCGTTCGCACGCGGCCAGGACGGCGTCCAGGTTCATCAGCGGCTCGCCCATGCCCATGAAGACCGCGTTGGTCACCGGTCCGTAGCGGCGGTAGTGCAGCGCCTGGTCGAGGATCTCCGACGTGGTCAGGTTGCGCCCGAAACGCATGCGCCCGGTGGCGCAGAACGTGCAGGTCAGCGGGCAACCGGACTGGCTCGACAGGCACAGCGAGCGGCGGCGGTCGCGGTAGCTCATCAGCACCGTCTCCAGTGGCCGCGCGTCGGCGGTCTCGAACAGGGCCTTGCGGGTGCCGTCCGAGGCCACGGCCTCGCTGATCGGGCTCAGCGAGGAGAACGGCACCTCCTCGGCGAGCGCGTCGCGCAGGGCCTGCGGGAGGTTGGTCATGTCCGCGTAAGAGCTCGCTCCACCGGCGGCCCACTCCCACACCTGGGCGGCGCGGAAGGCAGGCTCGCCCCGCTCGGAGAGGCGCTTCTGGAGGAGGGCAAGGTCCACGGAGCCGAGTCTGGCAGCCTCTGGGCCATGAGACTGGCCAAGTACCTGGCCCACGCGGGCGTGGCCTCACGCCGCGAGGCCGAGCGGATGATCGCCGCCGGCCGGGTCACGGTGGGCGGCGAGCTGATCACCGATCCCGCCCACGGCGTGGACGACACGAGCCGTGTGGCCGTGGACGGCGGACGCGTGGCCCCCGAGCCGCGTGAGGTGCACGCGCTCAACAAGCCGGCCGGCGTCGTGTCGACGGCGAGGGATACCCACGGGCGCCCGACCGTGGTGGACCTGGTGCGCTCGGAGCGGCGGCTGTACCCCGTCGGGCGCCTGGACGTGGAAACCACCGGCCTGATCCTGCTGACCAACGACGGCGAGCTGGCCGCCCGGCTGATGCACCCGCGGTACGAGGTGGAGAAGGTCTACCGCGCCCGCATCTCGCCGCGGCGCCTGTCCCCGCGCGCCCTTTTGGCCCTTCGCGAGGGCGTCAAGCTCGAGGACGGCGTCACGGCCCCGGCGCGGGTGCGCCAGGTGGCGCCCGGCCTCCTCGAGCTTGCCCTGAGACAGGGGCAGAAACGTCAGGTGCGGCGCATGTTCGAGGCGCTCGGCCACCGGGTGGTGGAGCTGGAGCGTGTGGCCTTCGGGCCGCTCGGCCTGCGCGGCCTGGAGCCCGGGCGTAGCCGGCGCCTGACCGACGCCGAGGTGGAGCGCCTGAGGCGAGCTGCGGGTGACGACCGCCGGCGGCCGCGCGCCGCGACCGGATCCGGACGCGCGGGGCGATGACAGAATCCGCCCGCGTGAGGGTCCGAGCGCTTCGGGGCGCGATCACGGTCGACGCCAACGAGGCGACGGCCATCGTCAGCGCCACGGAGGAGCTGGTGGGGGAGGTGATCGCCCGCAACGAGCTACGCCACGAGGACCTCGTCAGCTGCGTCTTCACCTGTACCGCCGACCTGGACGCCGAGTTTCCCGCCCTGGCGGCGCGCAACCTGGGCCTGGACGACGTGCCGCTGCTGTGCGCCAGGGAGATCGAGGTGCCCGGCTCGCTCCCGCGGGTGATCCGCCTGATGCTGCACTGCTACGCCGAGCCGGGCAGCCCGCCGCGCCACGTCTATTTGCGCGAGGCGGTGTCGCTGCGCCGGGACCTGGAGGGCGCGCAGTGAGCCTGGAGTTCAACTCACGGGTGAGGGACATCCCCCTGTACCCGGCGGCCTCCACGTACGCGTTCGACGGCGAGCTGGTCAAGCTGGCCTCGAACGAGACGCCCTGGGGGCCCCATCCGCAGGTGCTGGAGGCGGTGGAGGCCCAGCTGCGGTCGCTCAACCGCTACCCCGACCCCGACAAGTCGCTCCTGCGACGGCGCATTTCGGAGCGGACGGGGGTGCCTGTGGGCCGCGTCACGGTGGGCAACGGCTCGTGCGAGATCCTGCTGGCCGCGGCCGACGCGATGCTGGAGCCGGGGGCGGAGATCGTCTACGCCTGGCCGTCGTTCTCGATGTATCCCCACCTGGCGGCGACGAGCGGAGCCACGCCGGTCACGGTGCCCCTGGACGCCGCCGGGACCCACGATCTGGAGGCGATGGCACGGGAGGTCACGGCGGCCACGCGGGTGGTGCTCGTGTGCAACCCGAACAACCCCAGCGCCACGGCGCTCTCCCCGCAGCTGATCGGGGACTTCGTCTCCGAGCTGCCCCGCCACGTGGCCGTGATCCTGGATGAGGCCTACGTCGAGTTCTCGATGCTCCAGGACCCCGGCGACTCGATCGACCTGCTCTCACGCCATCCCAACCTGGTGGTGCTGCGCACGTTCTCCAAGGTCTACGGGCTGTGCGGCCTCCGTGCCGGCTACGCGCTCGGGTCGGAGGCCTTCCGCCTGGCCGTGGACCGGGTCCGCCAGCCGTTCTCGGTCAACGCCCTGGCCCAGGCCGCGGCGGCCGAGGCGCTGCTGCACCAGGACGAGGTCGAGCGGCGGGTGGAGCGCATCGCCATCGAGCGCGTCTACTTGGAGGACGAGCTGGCAAAACGCGGGCTGGCGACCACCGAGAGTCAGGCGAACTTCTCGTGGGTGTCGCTCGGCCACCGTGAGGAGCCCTCCGTGGTGGACGGTTTGGCCGAGCGCGGCGTGATCGTGCGCTCGGGCGCCGCGCTGGGACAGGAGGGGTGGATGCGCGTCACGTATGGCACCCGGGAGGAGAACGACCGCTTCCTGGCGGCCCTGGCTGAGGTGCTCTAGCGGCGGTTGCCTGAGCGCCCATCCCGTTACGACTGCCGGGCCTCCGCGGCGGCGCTCAACGCTCGCCCAGCCCTTGCCCCCGGCCGCCGCCGCTGCTACAACCCCCGGGAGATGTCCTCTCACGCGACGCTGGCCATGATCGACTCCGCCGCCCACGGCGGCCGTCGGCGCGCGTATCTGTACTGGCGATTTAGCTAGGCGTCCGGCCCGCGGCCGTAGGACTCCCAGGCCGCCAGCGCGAATGCTCCACCCCGCCGGACGCCGACTGCCGCACCCGCTCGTACTGGACTCTCGAGGACGTCTGAAAGGCTTGATGATCGATGACGACGGTGATTGCAGAGCTCGCTGCCAACCCGCACCGGGACACGGCGAGGACGGTGGTGGAGGTGGACGGCGCAGCCATCGGGGGAGGGGCCTTCGCGGCCATCGCCGGTCCGTGCGCCGTCGAGTCGCGCGAGGTGCTGCTGGAGACCGCACACGCTGTCAAGGCGGCCGGGGCGGGGCTGCTGCGCGGCGGCGCCTACAAGCCGCGCACCTCTCCGTACGCCTTCCGCGGTCTGGCCGAGGCCGGCCTGGCCCTGCTGGCCGAGGCCAAGGAGCAGACCGGCCTGCCGGTGGTGACCGAGTTGATGGACGTCCGCGACCTGGAGGCGGTCCTCGAGGTGGCCGACGTGGTCCAGGTGGGCGCCCGCAGCATGCAGAACTACGCGCTGCTGAGCGAGCTCGGGCGCGCAGGCCGCCCGGTGCTGCTCAAGCGCGGCCTGTCCGCGACGCTGGACGAGCTGCTGATGGCCGCCGAGTACGTGCTGGCCGAGGGCAACCCCGACGTGATCCTGTGCGAGCGAGGCATCCGCACCTTCGAGACGAGCTACCGCTTCACGCTCGACCTGATGGCCGTCCCCGTGCTCCGCGAGCGCACTCATCTGCCCGTGATCGTGGACCCGAGCCACGCCGCCGGCCGCCGCGAGCTGGTCCCCGCGCTCTCGCTGGCCGCGGCAGCGGCGGGCGCTGACGGCATCATCGTCGAGGTGCATCCCGACCCCGACAGCGCCGTCTGCGACGGTCCTCAGCAGCTTCGCACCGCCGACTTCGCGGACTACCTCGATCGCGTGCACGCCGCTGCGGCACTGGCGGCGAGCGCGGCGTGACCGTCCCGCGCCACTTGGACCAGGTCCGCGACCGGCGGATCGAGCAGACGCTTCCGCTGGCGGCGCCGGAGACGCTGTTCGAGGAGCTTCCGCTGACCGCGCGGGCCACGGAGGTGGTGCTCGCGGGGCGCTCGCAGACCGGCGACATCCTCGACCGCGCCGACGACCGCCTGTTGGTGGTGGTGGGTCCGTGCAGCGTCCACGACGTGGAGGCGGCCCGGGAGTACGCCGAGCGGCTCGCTGGTCGGGCGGAGGCGCTGAACGACGACCTTTGCGTGGTCATGCGGGTCTACTTCGAGAAGCCGCGTACCACCACGGGGTGGAAGGGGATGATCAACGATCCCCACCTGGACGGGTCAGGCGACGTGAACACCGGGCTGCGCATGGCCCGCGCGCTCTTGCTGGAGGTGCTGGGACTCGGCCTGCCCGTGGGCTGCGAGTGGCTCGACCCGATCACCCCGCAGTACATCTCGGATGCCGTCTCCTGGGGGGCCATCGGTGCGCGGACCACCGAGAGCCAGACCCACCGCCAGCTGGGGTCGGGCCTTTCCATGCCGGTCGGGTTCAAGAACCGGACCGACGGCAACGTGCAGGTGGCCGTGGACGCGGTGCGCGCCGCCGCCGTGCCCCACGCATTCGCCGGCGTGGACGTGTCGGGCAGGCCCGCGATCCTTTACACTCGAGGCAACTCCGACTGCCACGTGATCCTCCGCGGCGGCCGCGACGCCCCCAACCATCCGACTCCGGCGGTGGCCGGGGCACTGGGCCAGCTGCGCGCCGCCGGTCTGCCCGAGCGGCTGGTGATCGACGCGTCGCACGACAACAGCGGCAAGGACCACGAACGCCAGCCGCTCGTGGCCGCGGACGTGGCCGGCCAGGTGGCCGGGGGCGAGCGTGCGGTCGTGGGCCTGATGCTGGAGTCGTTCCTGGTGGCCGGCAGGCAGGAGCTGGACGGCCCCGGCCCCCTGACCTACGGGCAGTCGATCACCGACGCCTGCATGGACTGGGAGACGACGTCCGAGGTGCTCGGAGGCCTGGCGGAAGCGGTGCGAGCCCGGCGCGCCGGATGAGGATCGCCGTCCTCGGGGTCGGGCTGATCGGCGGGTCGGTGGGCCTGGCCGCCCGCCGCCATGTGGACGGCGCCGAGGTGGTGGGTCACGGGCGCGACCCCCATCGTCTGGAGCGCGCGCGAGAGCTGGGGGCGGTGGACTCGGTGGCCGGCTCGGTCGAGGAGGCGCTGGACGGGGCGGCGGCCTGCTTTGCCTGCGGACCCGTGGGCGTGCTGGCCGAGCAGGTCGAGGGCGCGCTGGCCGCGGCGCCGCGGGACTGCGTGGTCACCGACGTGGGGTCGACCAAGCGGCGGCTGGTCGAGGCCGTGGCCGACCCCCGCTTCATCGGCGGCCACCCGATCGCCGGCGCGGAGACCAGCGGGGTGGAGCACGCCCGGGCCGACTTGTTCAGCGGCGCGGTCTGGTACCTGACCCCGGCCGAAAGCTCGTCGGGGCTGCTCTACGAGCGCCTTCACCGGCTGGTCGCCGCGTTTGGCGCGCGCCCCGTCGCCGTGGACCCGGAGACCCATGACCGCCGTGTGGCGGTGTTCAGCCACCTGCCTCACGTGCTGGCCAACGTGCTCGTAACCCAAGCCGCGGAACGGCTGACCGAGCACGGCGACGCCTTGAGCAACGTGGGGCCGAGCCTGCGCGATGCCAGCCGGGTGGCCGGAGCGAACACGGTCATGTGGTCGGACGTATACCGCTCCAACTCCGAGGCCATCGTGGACGAGGTGCGACGGTTCGCCGCCTCGCTGGAGGAGGTCGCCGCGATGCTCGAGGCCGACTCCGGGATCGCGAAGTGGAACGACGCAGCGCGGGCCGACCGCCGGCGCCTGCTGGAGCCCGATCCCGGCGGCGCACCGGTGCACGAGCTGCGGCTGACCGTGCCGAACCGCCCGGGCATCGTCGCACGCGTGGCGCTCGCGCTGAGCCGGGCGGGCGTGAACATCGTGGACATGGCGCTGGCGCCGGCCGCGGACATGCGAAGCGGCGCGATGACGCTCTGGATCGCCGGGGACGAGCAGGCGGCGCGCGCGCAAAGCCTGATCGCCGAACTCGGGTTCCCCGTAGCCGAGTTGTGAGCCGCAGAGCTCGTTTTGTGCCCACCGGTCCGCTGCGCGGTGAGTACACGCCGCCGGCGGACAAGTCGATCTCGCACCGGGCCGCGCTGTTCGGAGCGATGTGCGACGAGCCGGTCACGGTCCGCAACTTCCTCGAATCGGCGGACACGACCTCGACCCTGGTCGCCCTACAGAGCCTGGGGGCAGGGGTGGAGGAGGAGAGGGACGGCACCGTGCTGATGCGTGGGGTGGGCCTGCACGCGCCTCTGGCCGCCACCAACGGGCTGCTCGACGTGGGCAACTCGGGCACCCTCATGCGCCTGCTGCCGGGCTGGCTGGCGGGGCAGCCGGGCGGGGTCTGGACGCTGGACGGCGACGAATCGATCCGGCGCCGCCCCGTGGATCGGATCTCCGAGCCGCTGACGGCCATGGGGGCGACGGTCGAGGCGCGCGAGGGGCGCTTCCCGCCGTTCACGGTCCACGGCGCCGGCCTGACCGGCGTGGACTACGTGCTGCCGGTGCCGAGCGCCCAGGTCAAGTCCTGCGTGCTGATCGCGGGGATGCTGGCCGACGGGTCCACCAGCGTCACCGAGCGGGTTCCGAGCCGCGACCACACCGAGCGGATGCTCCGCCGCGCCCGCGTGCCGTTCGAGCGTGAGTCCCGGCGCGCGGTCGTGTCGCAGGTGGACGAGCTGGAGCTGGACGAGATCGTGGTGCCCGGCGACCCGTCGTCGGCCGCGTTCATGGTGGCCGCCGCGGCGCTGGTGCCCGACTCCCGCATCGTCGTCTCCGGGATGGGCCTCAACTGGACGCGTACCGCGTTCTTTCGGATCGCCCAGCGCATGGGCGCGGTGGTGGTGGGGGAGCTGGAGGAGCCCGAGACCGAGACCGACTCCGAGCCGGTTGGCGAGCTCGACGTGGCGTCCGGCCCCCTGGAGGGGACCGTGGTGGGTCCCGAGGAGGTGCCGCTGGCCATCGACGAGCTGACCCTGGTCGCCCTGCTGGGCGCGTTCGCGGAGGGCGAGACCGTGGTCACCGGGGCGGCTGAGCTGCGCCACAAGGAGTCGGACCGGATCAAGGGCGTGGTCGCGGGACTGCGCGGCCTCGGCGCGGACATAGAGGAGACCGACGACGGATTCGCGGTCCGCGGCGACGGCTCCCCGCTGCCCGGCGGCACGATCGATTCGCTGGGCGACCATCGCTTCGCGATGCTCGGCGCCGTGGCCGGCCTGGCCTGCACCGGCGGCGTGGAGGTGCTCGGCATGGGCGCGTCGGCCGTCTCCTACCCCGGCTTCGAGCGCGACCTGAAGAGCCTGCTGGCCTGACGCGATCACCAGCGCCTAGGGTCTCGGCCATGGTCGTGGCGATCGACGGGCCCGCGGGCGCCGGCAAGAGCACCGTGGCGCGCGCCGTTGCGGCCGCTCTGGGCTACACCTACCTCGACTCCGGCGCGATGTACCGGGCCGTGGGCCTGCTGACCCTGCGCCACGGCGGGGCCGCCTCCGATCAGGCCGAGGGGCTGGAGCTGGAGCTGGGCGAGCGCGTGATCCTCAACGGAGAGGACGTGACGGAGGCGATCCGCGCGCCCGAGGTGAGCGAGGCCGCCTCGCGCGTGGCCACCAACGAGCGCGTTCGCACCGCTCTGGCCGCCATGCAGCGCCGCCTGCTCGCCGAGGGCGACTGGGTGGCCGAGGGCCGGGACATCGGGACCGTGGTGGCCCCCGGGGCGGCCGTGAAGGTCTTCCTGACCGCCGACCGGACCGAGCGCGCCCGGCGCCGCGCCGCCGAGCTGGGCACCGATCTCGACACCGTTCTCCGCGACCAGGCCCTGCGCGACGCCCAGGACGAGAGCCGCCTGCACTCCCCGCTCGCCCGCGCGCCTGGCGCCGTGGAGCTGGACACCACCGGGCTGGACGTGGAGCAGGTGGTGGAGCGGATCTCGGAGATGGTGCGGGCCGCCAGGCGGTGAGACGCCCGAAGGTAGCCGTGGTGGGCTACCCCAACGTGGGCAAGTCCACCCTGGTCAACCGGCTGTCGGGCACGCGCGAGACCGTGGTCCACGAGCAGGCCGGGGTGACGCGGGATCGTAAGGAGGTGGACGCGGACTGGAATGGCCGCTCGTTCACCCTCGTGGACACCGGAGGGGTGGACCTCGCCGAGCAGGACGACTTGGCCGAGGCAGTGCGCCATCAGGCGCGGGCCGCTCTGGCGGAGGCCGAGCTGGCCGTGTTCGTAGTCGACGCCAGGGCCGGCCTCAGGCCGGGGGACGCCGAGCTGGCCGCCGAGCTGCGCGGCGGCCGGGTCCCGGTGCTGGTGGCCGCCAACAAGGTGGACGAGCCCGCCCAGGCCGGGCTGGCCGCCGAGTTCTACTCGCTGGGGCTCGGTGACCCGCTGGCGGTGTCGGCCACCCAGGGCCTCGGCACGGGCGACCTGCTGGACCTGGTCGCGGCCCGGCTCCCCGAGCTGGCAAAGGAGGAGGACCGGGCCACGCGGCTGGCGCTGATCGGGCGGCCGAACGTGGGCAAGTCCTCGCTCGTCAACCGGCTGCTCGGCCAGGAGCGGGTGATCGTGAACGCGATGGCCGGAACCACGCGCGACTCGATCGACACCCGCGTGGAGATAGACGGCCGGGAGGTGGTGCTCGTGGACACCGCGGGCCTGCGCCGGCGCACCAAGGTGGCGGGGACCGTGGACTACTACGCGCAGCTGCGCTCGGAGCGCGCCGCCGAGCGTGCCGCGGTGGCCATCGTGGTGTGCGACGCCACGGAGGGGGTCACGAGCGAGGACCTGCGCGTGGCCGAGATGGCCATGCGCCAGAAGTGCGCCACGGTGATCGCGCTGAACAAGTGGGACGTGACGCGCACCGACCTGGACGACGCCACCGCCCGGGCTACCCGCAAGCTGCGCCAGCGCCCGCCCGTGATGGCCGTGTCGGCCAAGACCGGGCGGAGCCTCAAGCGTCTCGTTGCCGCGGCCCTCGACCTGGCCGACCGCTCGCAGGAGAAGATCCAGACTGCGGAGCTCAACCGCTTTCTCGCCGATCTGCAGACCTTGCGCCAGCCGCCCGCCAAGCGCGGCAGGCGCCTGCGGATGTACTACATGGCCCAGTTCGAGACCGACCCGCCGCGGTTCGCCGTACAGGTCAACGACCGCGGCCTCGTGACGCGCGACTACGCCTACTTCCTCGAGAACCGGCTGCGCGAGCGGTGGCGGCTCGGGGGCGTGCCGCTGATTATCGACTTCAAGGGCAAGGACCGGGGATGACGGCGCCGGTGATCTTCGAGGGCCTGGACGAGCTCACGCCGGACCTCGCCCGGACCGCGGCCTCATCTGTACGCTTGCGCGATCCATGAGCCCACCTGAGCTGTCAGACAACGAGTTTCTGTTCACCTCCGAGTCGGTCACCGAGGGTCACCCGGACAAGGTGGCCGACCAGATCTCCGACGGCGTGCTCGACGCCGTGCTCCGGGACGATCCGACCGGCCGCGTGGCCTGCGAGACGCTCGTGAACACGGGGCTCGTGGTGGTGTCGGGTGAGATCTCGACCGAGACCTACGTCGACATCCAGGAGATCGCGCGCGAGACGATCCGCGGCATCGGCTACACCGACGCGGACCTCGGCTTCTCCGCCGACGCGGTGGCGGTGATCAATACGATCGACAAGCAGTCGCCCGACATCGCCCAGGGCGTCGACCAGGCGCTGGAGAAGCGCAGCGACGAGCTGGACGACGACGAGCTCGACGTGGCCGGTGCCGGGGACCAGGGGATGATGTTCGGCTACGCGACGATTGAGACGCCGGAGTTGATGCCCCTGCCGATCTCGCTGGCCCACCGGCTCGCTCACCGGCTGGCCGAGGTGCGCAAGCAGGGCGGGCTGGCCTACCTTCGGCCCGACGGCAAGACCCAGGTGACCGTGCGCTACGAGGACAGCCGGCCGGTGGAGATAGAAAAGGTGCTGATCTCGACCCAGCACTCCGAGGACGCCGACCTCGACAGCCAGATCCGGCCCGACCTCTGGGAGCATGTGGTCACGCCGATCCTGCCGGGCGGCATGTACGACCCCGGGAAGCTGAACACCGCGCTCAACTACCTGGTTAACCCGACCGGACGGTTCGTGATCGGCGGCCCGGTGGGCGACTGCGGGCTCACCGGCCGCAAGATCATCGTCGACACCTACGGCGGCATGGCCCGCCACGGGGGCGGGGCCTTCTCGGGCAAGGACCCGTCGAAGGTGGACCGCTCGGCCGCCTACGCCGCCCGCTACGTGGCCAAGAACGTCGTGGCGGCCGAGCTGGCCGACCGCTGCGAGGTACAGGTGGCCTACGCGATCGGAGTGGCTCATCCGGTTTCGGTGATGGTGGAGACCTTCGGCACGGAGAAGATCTCGCGAGCCCGGATCACCGCCCTCGTTAACGAGCACTTCGACCTGCGTCCGGGCGCCTTTCGCGAGTACCTCAGGCTCCACCGCCCGATCTTCCAGAAGACGGCGGCCTACGGGCACTTCGGCCGCGAGGATCCCGACTTCACCTGGGAGCACACCGACAGGGCGGACGCCCTGCGCGCCGCGGCCGCGGACCTGCAGGGCGCGACGGCTTAGCCGCGCCCGGCACGTCAGTCCGGCGGCGGCACCTGGGGTCGCCGCACGCGAAATACGGCGACCTCCCCGGTCACGCCCTTGAAGCGGCGGCTGCCGGCGAACGACCAGGTGTAGCGGTCGGCGGCGGAGTCGTGGACCTCCTCGGAGGTCACCACCGAGCCGCGGCGGGCGAAGGCCGTCAGGCGGGCGGCCAGGTTCACCGGGCGGCCGTACCAGTCGCCCGCACGCGGCAGGGCCTGCCCCGCCGCCACGCCGCCGCGCAGCATCGGCGATCCGTCGTCGTGGTCGCCCTCCACCAGCTGGAGCACGGCGTCCAGCAGCGGCGGGGCTTCGGGGGAGACGAGCATCGCGGCGTCCCCGATCGTCTTCACCAGCCTCACCGGCGGCCGGGCCACGTCCTCCGCGGCGTGCTCGAAGCGCCGGACCACCGCGGTCAGATCGTCGGGGCCGACTTCCTCGCCCAGCCTGGTGAAGCCCACGATGTCCACGAACGCGACGTTCACTCCAACGCCGCCGGGGAGTTGGCCGCTCTGACGCTCGGCGCGGCCGACCACGGCCTGGCCCAGCTGCTCGCGCATGCGCAGGTTCAGCATCATCGTGAGGCTGGGGCCGGCCAGCGGACCGAGATGCCTGAGCGCCTCGGCGTAGCGCAGACCCAGATCGCGCTCGGTGTCACCGGGCCGCAGCATCGCCTCGCCGACCGTGGTGACAAGCACGGAGGCGACGTTGGCCATCGAATGGCTCATCACCCGCGTAAGGTCGAGGAAGTTCTCCGTGGAGATGCCTGCAGCCAAGAGCATCGCTGCGTTGTTCGCCAGCTCCACCTCCGCCTCAGTGATCACAGGATCGTCGGGGTCGACGGCGGGCAATCCCACAGCGCGCCGGGCCTCGGCCATGAACTCCAGCGACAGGCCGAGCTTCTCCGCCACCTCGCGCTGTCGCCTGCGCGGGCCGGGATCGTCCAGCACCATCTCCACCGGCAGCAGCGCCAGGCGGTTCTCCGACACCGCGCGACGCAGCTCGTCCATCGGTACGCCGGCCTCGCGGAGCTCGGTGAGCAGGGCCAGCCGGGCCTCGCGGTCGCGCCCATCCTCGACTGAGTCGAGCAGCCCCTCGGCCGCGAAGTCGTCGTTCACTGGCCACATGTTCACACGTCCCCGGGCCCGGTCGCGGGCGTCCGGCTCTCCGCGTAGGTTCGGTGCGTGATCGCCAAGGTCGAGCCACTCACCACGGCACGCTCGCTGAGGGGGCCGTTCGACTACCGGCTCGGCGCCGGGCATCCCTCGGTGAGCGTGGGGAGCATGCTGGTGGTGCCCTTCGGCCGGCGGCGCATGCTCGGCGTGGTGGTCGACCTCGCCGAGGAGAGCGAACTGCCGTCCGAACGGCTCGTGGAGCCGCTGTCCGCGCTCGAGGCCCACGTGCCGGCGCCGCTGGTCCGTCTCGGGCTGTGGCTGGCGCGGGAATACGTGTCCACTCCCGCCCGCGGGCTCGCGCTGGTCTTGCCGCCGGGCACCGGCACGGGCGCGGGGCGCCCGCTCGGTCGTCGCCGCTCGCTGCAGGCGGCGCTCACCACCGCCGGCCGAGCCGCCCTGGAGGAGGGTCTGCCCGGTCTGGGAGTCCGCCAGGAGGGTGCGCTCCGCGCCCTTGCGGGTGGGCCGCTGGCGGCGTCGGTGGTCGCCGCCACGGGTGCGGACCACGGCGTGCTGCGCCGCCTGGAGCGTCGCGGGCTGGTGAGCGTGGAGGCCGCGGTGCACGCCTCGCGGCGACCGCGGCTGACGGCGGTGGGCGCGCCGGCGGGCGCGGCGCCGGATCCCACCGCGGCTCAGCGATCCGCCCTCGAGACGATCGAGCGGCGCCTGGACGGGGGAGCCGGCGGACGCTCACTGCTGCTGCACGGGGTAACGGGCAGCGGCAAGACCGAGGTCTACCTCCGCTCCGTGGCCATGGCGCTGGAGCGGGGGAGATCGGCGATCGTGCTGGTCCCCGAGATCGCGCTGACCCCCCAGACCGCGGGGCGGTTCGTGCAGCGCTTCGGTGACGAGGTGGCCGTGGTGCACTCCCGGCTCACCGCGCGCGAGCGTCACGACGAGTGGTGGCGCATGCGCCGTGGCCAGGCGCGCGTCTGCGTGGGTCCCCGTTCCGCGGTGTTCGCGCCCCTGGCGGGCCTCGGGCTGATCGTGGTCGACGAGGAGCACGACGGCTCCTACAAGCAGGAGGGAGACCCCCGCTACGACGCCCGCGTGGTGGCCGAGCGTCGCGCCTCCCAGGAGGGCGCCCTCGTCCTGGCCGGCTCCGCCACCCCTCGCCCCGAGACCCTGCTGGGCTACGAGCGCATCGCGCTCTCCGACCGGGTGGACCGTCGCCGGCTGCCGCCGGTGGAGGTCGTGGCCACACCCGGCGGCGGCGTTCTGCACGAGCGCACCCGCGCAACGCTGGCCCAGGTGGCCCGGCACAGGGAGAAGGCCATCGTGCTGCTCAACCGGCGCGGCTGGTCCAACTTCATCTCCTGCCGGGAGTGCGGGCGCGTGTGGGAATGCCCCAACTGCGACGTGACGCTGGTGCTCCACCGCGGCGCCGGCGAGGTGGCCTGCCACCACTGCGGTCACCGTGAGCCCGCGCCCCACCGCTGCCAAGACTGCGGCTCGGTCTCCGTGGCCCGGCACGGCGCGGGGACCGAGCAGCTCGAGCAGGAGCTGGAACATGTGGTGAGTCCGCTGGAGGTGTTTCGCCTGGACGCCGACGTGACGGCCCAGGGACGCAGCGGGCAGGTGCTCGCGAGCTTTGACGCCGCCGCGGCCGGCGTTCTCGTAGGCACCCAGATGGTGGCCAAGGGGCACGACTTCCCGGCCGTGACGCTGGGCGTGGTGCTGGACGCGGACGCAACCCTGCGGTTCCCCGACTTTCGCGCCGAGGAGCGCACGTTCGCGCTGGTGGCGCAGCTCGCCGGCCGCAGCGGCCGCGGGGAGCGCGGTGGGCGGGTGATCGTCCAGGCGCTCGACCCCTCGGCGCGAGCGCTGCGCCACGCGGCGGCGCACGACTCCACCGGGTTCTCGGCGGGCGAGCTCCAGCGCCGGGAGGCCTTCGGTTACCCGCCATACGGCCATCTCGTGCGGGTGGTCTGCTCGGCCGAGTCGGCGGGCCTGGAGCTGGCCGCCGCGGAGGCGGTCCGCGACGGGGTCGTCACCGCCGGCGTTCCGGCGCTCGGTCCCGCCCCGCTGTTCCGCCGCCAGGGGCGCCATCGCGCACAGGTGCTGGTGCGCTCGCGGGAGCGCACGCCGGCGATCGACGCGGTGCGCCAGGCGGTCGAGACGGTCGCGGCGGCGCGCGACCACGGGGGCGTCGCCTTTGCTGTCGACGTGGACCCGCAGTAGCCCGACGCGCCCCGCCCGCGCCGGGCGACGACGGGAGCTAGACTCGGGCACGATGGCCGAGGAGCCGGTTCAGATCGCCGAGGGGACGGACGAGGAGGACCGACTCGATCCGGAGCTCGCCGCCCGGCGCGCGGCCGCCCTGTCCTTCGTCCGGCGCCTGGGCGACCCCGTCCTCAAGTCGCGGGCCACCCTTGTGGACCGCTTCGACGACTCGCTCCGGGCTCAGGCCGGCCGCATGGCGGGCATCATGCGCGACGCCTACGGCATGGGACTGGCGGCGCCGCAGCTCGGCATCTCACAGCGACTGCTGGTCTACACCGTCGGGCACGACGCGCCCGTGACCGCGCTGGTCAATCCCGAGCTCGAGTGGACCAGCGACGAACAGGAAACCCTCGAGGAGGGCTGCCTCTCCATTCCCGGCATCGTCCTCGACGTCGAGCGGCCCGTCCACGTGCGCGTCCGCGCTCGCGACGAGGCGGGGGAGGAGCGGCTGGTGGAGGCCTCGGGGCTGGAGGCACGGGTCATCCAGCACGAGATCGACCATCTGGACGGCGTCCTGATCCTGGACCGGAGCCCGCGCGACCAGCGCAAGGCGGCGCTGAAGGCGCTCCGCGAGGCCGAGCGCGGCGAGGCCGCGGCCTGAGCCTGCCGGCCGACGGGCAAGGCAGCTCCGCCTCTCTCCGACGGTGACCGCGAACTGGCCGTCGCCGACCTGAAGGAGCACGCTCCGGCGTTAGTCCCAGCGAACGCGAACCTCTCGGGGCGACCCGGCGATAGCCGAACAGGTGCGCACTTCTCCGTGGCCACCTGGCCCCGGCGCCCCACACGAAAGAGGCAGCCGCCCGAGCCCCCTGCGGGCCGTCCGGCGGTCCATCTAGCATACGAACGTATGTTCGTTATCGAGAGAGCGCGGGGGTAGCACTGATGCATGCTGGAGGCCCAGCCGAGCCGGCTGAAACGTCCCTCGAGCGGCTCGGAGACGAGATCACCGAGGTGGCGGCGCACATCTACGCGGCCACCTGCCGGTGGTTGCTGCTCGTGGCCGACTTCGACCACCGAGAGGGCTGGATGAAGTGGCGCTGCCGGTCTTGCGCGCACTGGCTGTCTTGGCAGTGCGGACTGAGCGAGATGACCGCGCGCGATCAGGTCCGCGTTGCCCGAAGGCTCGCGGAGCTACCGACCATCCAGGAAAGCTTCGGTCGGGGGGAGCTCAGCTACTCGCAGGTCAGGGCTCTCGCCCGCGTTGCGACGCCGGGCACCGAGGCCGAGCTGACGCAGCTGGCCAGGCACGCCACGGTGGCCCAGCTGGAGGTGATCGTGCGGGCGTACCGCGGCGTTCTCGAGACCGAGGTCGGCGACGAGCCCCAGCACAGGCGCCGCTACGTGCGGTGCGACCACGACGATGACGGTTCGCTGCTGCTCACCGCTCGTCTTCCGGCCGAGGAGGGCGCGTTGGTGCTTGCTGCGCTCGAGCGGCGAGCTTCGCGTCCGGCTCTCAGTCCTCCAGCCGCTCGTACGCCGGCAGCGTCAGGAACTCGACGAACTCGTCGCCCAAAGCCACCTGCTCGAACAGCTCGCGCGAGAGGTCGGGCCGGCCCTGGGTCTCGAACCAGTCGTCGTCGCCGATCTCCTGGCGGATCTTGTCGAGCTCCTCCGCCTCCAGGCGCCGGACCAGGTCCGGGGTCACCTCGCGCCCGTCGTCCAGGGCGCGGTCGTGGTGGATCCACTGCCACACCTGCGCCCGTGAGATCTCCGCCGTCGCGGCGTCCTCCATCAGGCCGTAGATGCCCGCGGCGCCGTTGCCGCGGAGCCAGGACGAGATGTACTGGATGCCGATGTTCACGTTCGCGCGCAGGCCCTCCTCGGTGATCGCTCCGGGCGTGGAGGGCACGTCCAGTAGCTGGGCGGCGGCCACGTCCACGTCGTCGCGCTGGCGCGACACCTGGTTCGGGGCGTCGCCCAGCACGCGGTCGAACTCCTCGGTGGCGACCGGCACGGAGTCGGGGTGGGCGACCCAGGTGCCGTCGAAGCCGGCCTCGGCCTCCCGTTTCTTGTCCTCGCGGACCGCCTCCAGGGCGCGCCGGTTGGCCTCCTCGTCGCTGCGGCTGGGGATCACTGCCGACATGCCGCCCATGGCGTGGGCGCCCCGCCGGTGGCAGGTCTTGACCAACAGCTCCGAGTACGCATGCATGAACGGCACGGTCATCGTCACGGCGGAGCGGTCGGGCAGCACGAATTCCGGCCGGTTGCGAAAGCGCTTGATGGCGGAGAAGATGTAGTCCCAGCGGCCCGCGTTCAGGCCGGCGGCGTGGTCGCGGAGCTCGTGGAGGATCGCGTCCATCTCGAACGCCGCGGGAAGGGTCTCGATCAGGACCGTGCACTTGATCGTCCCGCGGTCCAGCCCCAGCTCCTCCTCGGCGATCAGGAACGCGTCGCGCCACAGGCGCGCCTCCCGACTCGACTCGAGCTTGGGGATGTAGAAGTAAGGCCCGGCCCCCCTCTCGAGCAGCTCGTGCGCGTTGCCGTGCACGTAGAGCGCGAAGTCGGCGAACGCCCCGGCCACCGCCTGCCCTCCGAGGCTGAGGTGCCGCTCGGGCAGGTGCAGCCCGCGGGGGCGGACGAGCAGCACCGCGGGATCCTCGGCCAGCTCGTAGCGCTTGCCCTTCTCCTCGTGCGCGATTCGCCGCCGGATGGCGTCGGCCAGGTTTACCTGGCCGCCCAGCATGTTCGGCCAGGTGGGGGAGTTCGCGTCCTCGAAGTCGGCCATGAAGCCGCGCGCACCCGAGTTCAGGGCGTTGATCACCATCTTGCGGCTGGTGGGGCCGGTTATCTCCACCCGGCGGTCCTGCAGCGCGGCGGGGACGGGGGCCACGGTGAAGTCCTCGGGCGCGGACACGAACTCGAGGGTCGCGCCTGCGTCCAGCTCGGCCTGGCGCCGGCCGCGTCGCTCCAGCAGCTCGCGGCGGGTGTCGTCCAACTCGTTCTGCAGCCGCGCCAGCAGCCCCAGGGCGCCGTCGGTGAGCACCTCGTCCTGGCGTTCCTGGGCCGGCCCGGCGATCTCCATGCCGGCGATCTGGGTCATGTCCTTCGTATGCCGGGGATGGCCGGGTACGAGTCGGGCGCGATCGACCGGGCCAGCAGCTCCAGCGGGTGAAACACCGGCAGCGCGCGGCCCAGGCGTCCGGTGTGCGAGGTGATCTGGAGCGCGCACCCGGGGTTGGCCGCCGCCACCGCCTCGGCGCCGGTGGCCAGCAGGTTCCTCGCCTTGCGCCGTCCGAGCTCGGCCGCCGGGTCCGGGTTCAGGAGGTTGTAGACGCCGGCCGACCCGCAGCAGATCTCCCAGTCCTCCGGTTCCACCAGGTCCAGGTCGGGAATCGTCCTGAGCAGCTCGCGCGGCTCCTTGCGCACCCCTTGCGCGTGCGCCAGGTGGCAGGCGTCGTGGTAGGCCACCCTGACCGGTAGGGCGTTGCGCGCGGCGCGCGGCTCCACCGCCGCCAGCAGCTCGGTCACGTCACGAACCCGCTCCGAGAAGCGCGCCGCCCGCTCGGCCCACGCCGGGTCGTCGCGCAGCACATGGCCGTAGTCCTTCATCGCCGACCCGCACCCGGCCGAGTTGACCACCACGGTCTCGTAGCCCTCCAGCGCCTGGATCGTCTCCTTGGCGCGCTCGGGGGCGTCGGCCTCGCCCGCGTGGAGCTGGAGCGCCCCGCAGCACCGTGGCCGCGCCGGGAGGTGCACCTCGAACCCCTCGGCGGCGAGGACCTCCGCGGTTGCCTGGTTGACGTGGCCGAAGAACACCCGCTGGACGCATCCCTGCAGCAGCACGACGCTGCCCCGCTGCTCTCCGCGCGCTTCGTAGCGCTCGGGGAGGCGCCGGCGTGCGCGGCCCGCGGAGGCGTCGGGCGACAGCGCGAGCAGGGTGGACAGGCGCGGCGCGAGCCGGCGCACCCGGGGACGGCCGGCCAGCGAGGTGAGGCCCAGGCGCCGCCCCAGCGCGATGAGCGGCGCCGCCGCGCGCAGCCGCGCGGGGTGCGTGAACAGCTCGAACACCAGGCGCCGGTAGGCACGCTCGCCCACGGACCGGTCCACGTTGCGCTCGATCTGCGCGCGGGTGTCCTCGATCAGCTTGTCGTACTGGACGCCCGACGGGCACGCGGTCACGCAGGCCATGCACCCCAAGCAGTTGTCGATGTGCTGCACCAGCGGCGCCGACAGCTCGGCATGGCCCTGCTTCATCAGCACGATGCGCCCGCGCGGGCTGTCCATCTCCTCGTCCCACAGCCGGTAGGTGGGACAGGTGGGCAGGCAGAACCCGCAGTGCACGCAGTCGTCGATCAGGTCAAGCTCGGGCGCCCGGATCCCGTCGAACCCGCTCACACCACCACCCCCGGGGAGCAGACACCGGCGCGGTCGAAGCCCTCCTTGACCCGCCGCGCCAGCACCAGGGCGGCGGCGTCGCGACGGCCCCACGGGTCCAGGCGGCCGCGCAGCGAGGGGGGCACGTCCAGCACGGCCGTCCGCGCCACTCCGCGCAGGCCGGCCAGGGCGCCTTCAGCGGCGCCGGGATCGGCCACCCGGACCCAGGACAGGCCCAGGCCCGCCCGGCCCACGAGCGTGGCCGAGTGGTCGGTGGCCACCGCCATCAGCCGCGGCAGCTCGGTGGGCAGCGCGGACACCCGGAGCACCAGGTCCTCGCTGCCCGGGCGGGCGCGCTGCGCGTCGCGCTGCTCGGCCCAGAGCGCGTCATCGCGGTCGGCCAGCTCCACAGCAAGCGCGTGCTCGCGGAGTACCGCGGCCGCGGCCTCCGCCTGCGGTCCGGACGTGGTGCCGCCGAAGCGGGCGAGCACCCGTCCCTCACCGGCCCGCCAGGCCACGTCCAGGCCCATGTGCTCAAGGCTCGCGTGGGCGAGGGCCGCGGCCGCCTCGGCCACCTCGGCCGCGTCGGCGGAGCGGCCCACGGCGGTGACCATGGACGGGGGAATCGGATGCAGGCGCACCGCCACCTCGAGGATCGCGCCAAGCGAGCCGAGGGAGCCGCAGAACAGCTTGGCGAGGTCGTATCCGGCCACGTTCTTGATCACCTTGCCGCCGGCCTTGGCCACTGTCCCGTCCGACAGCGCCACGGTCGCGCCCACCACGAGGTCCCGAACGCCCCCGTAGCGGGAGCGCAGGGGACCGGAGTCGCCCGCGGCCAGGATGCCGCCCAGAGTGGCCCCGCCGTCGGGTGGGTCCAGGGCCAGCATCTGATCCTCCCCCGCGAAGGTGGCCTGGGCCCGCTCGAGCGGTGCGCCCGCCTCGATGACCGCCGTCAAGTCGCCCGCGTTGTGCTCGACCACCCGGTCCAGGCCCGCGGTGCTGATCACCACTTCGGGCTCGGACCCGGTGGCGATGCCCCAGGAAAGCTTGGTGGCGCCGCCGCTCAGCCGCACCGCGGCGCTGCTCTCGCCGGCGGCGCGAAGCTCGGCCACCAGCTCGTCCCGGGAGGCGGGTGTCGCGCGGCGCGCGGTCTGCGTGGACATCACATGCGCTCCGCCAACCCGGCCTGCTCGATCGGGTGGCGGCGGTAGGGACCCGGCACCTCACCGCAGAGCCGCGGCGTGGGCATGACCTTGCCCGGGTTTGCCAGCTGTCCGGGATCGAACGCGCAGCGCAGCCGCTGGAACGCGCCGAGGTCCGCGTCGTTGAACATCTGGGGCATGTAGCGCTTCTTGTCCACGCCCACCCCGTGCTCGCCCGTGATCGAGCCGCCGGCGTCCACGCAGACCGTCACGATCATCCCGGCCAGCTCCTCGGCCCGCTCCGCCTCGCCCTCGCGGCGGCCGTCGTAGCAGACCAGCGGGTGGAGGTTGCCGTCGCCGGCGTGGAAGACATTGGCCACCTGGAGGTCGTACTCCGTGGCCAACTCCTCGATGCGGCCCAGCACCTCGGCGAGCCGCGTCCGCGGGATCACGCTGTCCTGGACGTAGTAGTTGGGAGCGATGCGGCCCATCGCCGCGAACGCCGCCTTGCGCGCCGTCCAGATCACGTCGCGCTCGGCCTCGTCGCGAGCCACCCGGATCGAGTCGGCGCCCGCCCCCTCGCACATCGCCACCACTTGCTCGAAGCGCGCCTCGCACTCGGCCTCGGAGCCGTCGAGCTCCACCACCAGCGCCGCCCCGGCGTCGGTGGGGAAACCGGCCCCCGTGTAGCCCTCGGCCGCGCGGATCGCCAGGTTGTCCATCATCTCCACCGCGCCGGGGACGATCCCGCCGGAGACGATCGCCGAGACCACCTCGCCGGCCTGGGTGGTGGAGGCAAAGAACGCGACCAGGGTACGCACCGCCTCCGGCTTGGGCACCACCCTGAGCCAGACCTTGGTGGCGATCCCGAGCGTGCCCTCCGAGCCCACGAAGGCGCCGAGCAGGTCCAGGCCGGGCGGGTCGATCTCCTTGCCGCCCAGCTGCACCAGCGTCCCGTCGGGGAGCACGAGCTCCAGCCCGGTCACGTAGTTCGTCGTGAAGCCGTACTTGAAGCAGTGGGCTCCACCCGAGTTCTCGGCCACGTTCCCGCCGATGGTGCAGACGATCTGGCTGGACGGGTCCGGCGGATAGAAGTGCGTCGGGCCCACGGCCTTCGACACGGCCACGTTGGTCACGCCGGGCTCCACCACCACACGCTGGTTGGGCAGGTCCACCTCCAGCACGCGGCGCATCCGGGTCAGGGAGATCAGCACGCCGTCGGCCACGGGCAGGGCGCCTCCGGAGAGCCCGGAGCCGGCACCGCGCGCCACCCACGGCACGCCCTCGCGGTGGCAGGCCGCCACCACGGCCTGCACCTCCGCAGTCGTGCGGGGCAGCAGCACGGCACCGGGGGTGACCGCGTACTGCAGGAGGCCGTCGGACTCGTAGGTGCGCAGCTGATGCTCGTGGGTGATCACGTGCTCGGCGCCGAGCGCGTGGCGCCACTCGGCCACCAGCGGCCCGAGGTCCACCCGTGGGCGGTCGGGCTCGTGGTCGGGCGGCGGGCCCTCGCCGTATGCGGGCCCGGCGCCCGGGCTCACTCGATGACCATCCAGTCGAGTACCGCGGTCGACTGAAGGTAGACGAGCACGCACATGACCAGGACGAGCACGAGGCTCCAGCCGAGGACCTTGCGGAACAGGTCGCCCTCCTGGCCCGCCATCCCGACGGCGGCGGCGCCGATCGCCAGGTTCTGAGGAGAGACCATCTTCCCGAGCACGCCGCCGGAGCTGTTAGCCGCGGCCAGCAGCTTGCTGGAGATCCCGGCGTCCTCGGCCGCAGTTACCTGCAGAGCGCCGAAGAGCGCGTTGGACGACGTGTCCGAGCCGGTCACGGCCACGCCGAGCCAGCCGATCAGCGACGACAGGAAGGCGAAGAACCCGCCCGCTCCCGCGGCCCACAGGCCGAGGGTGACCGTCTGGCCGGACTGGTTCATCACGTAGGCCAGGGCCAGCACGGCGGCCACCGTCACGATCGCCCACTTGAGCTGGTTGAGGGTCTCCCCGAAGGTGCGCACGGCGCGGCCGGGGGAGAGGCCGATCACGGCCATCGAGATCAGGCCCGAGATCAGCATCAGCGTGCCCGCCGCGGGCAGCCAGTTGAGGTTGAACGTCAGGCTCGAGAGGGCCTCCCCGTCGGGGTTCGCCACATCCAGCCCGGGCCACTGGAAGGTGGTGGTCCACGGCGACTCGGCCAGGGCGTCCTTTACCGCCGGGATCTGCGCGATCGAGAAGATCGCGATGATGATCGCGTAGGGCGCGTAGGCCTTGATCACATCCGCGACCGGGTCCTTGGTGCCATCGTCGCGCCGGGCTATCTCCCGCTCCATCGCGGGATCGTGCGCCTCGCCTCCGGCCACCGCGGGCTGCGAGAAGCGCCCCTCGGAGTCACCGAGCAGCGGTTCGGCCGGAGACCACACCCGCAGGAACACGACGATCATGGCTGTCGCGAACAGCGCCGCGACGATGTCCGTGAGCTCGACCGAGAAGTAGTTGGAGCAGAGGAACTGCCCGACGGCGAAGGAGGCCCCGCCGAGGACGGCCACCGGCCACACCTGGCGCACGCCGCGGCGGCCGTCGACCATGTAGACGAGGATCAGCGGCACGATCAGGGCGAGCACGGGGGTCTGGCGCCCGACCATGGCGCCCAGGTCGTCCTTGGGCAGCTCAGTCACCTCGCTGAGCGTGATGATCGGCGTGGCGATCGCTCCGAAGGCCACCGGCGCGGTGTTGGCCACGAGCGCTACTGAGGCGGCCTTGATCGGCTGGAATCCCAGCGCGATGAGCATCACGGCGGTGATGGCCACGGGCGTGCCGAAGCCGGCCAGCGCCTCGAGGAGGGCGCCGAAGCAGAAGGCCACGATCACGGCCTGGATCCGCTGGTCGTCGGAGATCGCCCCGAACGAGCGACGCAGGACCGCGAAGTGCCCGGTGGCGACGGTCATGTTGTAGACCCAGATCGCGGAGATCACGATCCACATGATCGGGAAGATCCCGAACGTCCCACCCTCGGTCGCCGAGAGCAGCGTCTGGCCCAACGGCATGCCGTAGACGATCAACGCTACGAGCATCGCCACGCCGAGAGAGATCAGCGCCGCCCACTGGGCCTTCATCCGCAGACCGCCCAAGAGGAAGAACAGCGTCAACACCGGCAGCGCGGCGAAGATCGCGGTCAGCCCGAGCGAGTCCGATACCGGATCGAAGTTCTGCGTGTACACGAGTTCCTCCCTCGTCGCTCGATTACTTCCTGCCCCGAAGGCCGCGCTGGGAAACCGAACGGTTTACCCTCGCGCCGATGCGCATCGTGTATCTCGGCACGTCGCCCTTCGCGGTGGACGTGCTCGACCGGCTGGCCATGAGCCCCCACCGACCGCAGCTGGTGGTGACGCGGCCCGACCGGCCGCAGGGGCGCGGACGCAAGCTCACGCCGCCGCCGGTGGCCAAGTGCTCCGCACTGCTGGGCATCGAGACGATCCAGCCGGACAGCGTCAACTCGGAGGAGGCCCGCGCGGCGATCGCGGCGGCCAAGCCCGACGCGGTGATCGTCTGCGCCTACGGGGCCCTGATCAAGGAGCCCCTGCTGTCGGCCCACCCGATGCTGAACGTGCACCCGTCCCTGCTTCCGCGCTGGCGTGGGGCGGCGCCGATCGAGCGTGCCATCGACGCGGGCGACGAGGAGACGGGGGTCACGATCATGCGCCTGGTGGCCGAGCTGGACGCCGGGCCGATGTTCCTGCAGCGCAACGAGCCCATCCACCCAGCCGACGACTTCGGCTCGCTGTCGGGCCGCCTGGCGGTGCTCAGCGGTGAGCTACTGCTCGAGGCGCTCGACGGCGACCTTCCGCCGCGCGATCAGCCCGAGCACGGCGTCACCTACGCGGAGAAGATCGACCGCGACGATCGCCGTCTCGACCCGGCTCGCCCCGCGGTGGAGCTGGAACGGCGCGTTCGGGCGCTTACGCCGCACGTGGGAGCGTTCGTCCTGATGGGCGACGACGACCGTCTTGGTGTGCGCCGGTCCGCTCTGGCCCCCGACGGGGCCGAGATCGACCCGGGCGAGCTGCGCCCGGTGGATGACCGGCTGCTGCTCGGAACCGCCTCGGGAGCGCTCGAGCTGCTCGAGGTCCAGCCGGCGGGCAAGCGCCCGATGGACGCCGCGTCCTACCTGCGCGGCCACGGCGCCTAGAGCGGCTACGGTACCTGCACCCGCCATGCCCGCCGCCTCCGACCAGAAGGCGGGCTCGGGACCAAGCTGCCCCTCCTGCGGCGACCTCGCGCTGCGGGGCACCAACCTCCCGGGCCGCTACCGCTGCGTGACCTGCCTGCGCCGCTTCGAGCTGAGGTCGAGCTGCCCGGAATGCGGCGCCCACTCGACGATCGCCCGGATGTCGGACACGGCGAACGTGGCGTGCCGGGCGTGCGGGGCTTCGATGCTGGCGCCGATCTAGGCGCCGCCCCTCAGGCCGGCTCGACCTCCACCGGGATCCCGTTCAGGATCGCGTTGCCCGACAGCGGCTCGACCATGGTCTCGTCGGCCAGCACGTTGCTGTCACCCCCGCTTGCTTGCCGGCGACGCTCATCCGGGCGCCCGGGGCGTCGTGGCCCCATCCGTGGGGGATCGACACCACGCCGGTCATGATCGTGTCGGTGACCTCGACGGGCGCCTCCAGGCGGCCGGCCGCGGAGCTCACGACGGCCCGACCTCCCTCGGACAGGCCGAGCTCTCGGTCACGCGCGGCCGATCATACGGAGCGGGCCTCGATCCACAGCGCCCGGGCGGCGCAGAGCAGACGACCGTCGCCGTCGTGGAGCGCACACGCCGAGTGCCGCTTGCGGCCGTCGATCTCGAGCGGCCACGCCAGGAGCGTGTGGGGCTCGCCGACCCTGACGTCGCACCCGATGCGCGCGGTCAGACGGGCCAGCACCACGGGTGCGCCCTCCGGGAACGTGGCGACCGGCGCGCTGGTGGGGCAGTCGAGCGCCCCCCAGACGCACTCGGGCCGCACGTGGCCATGCCCGTCGCCGAGCGACTCGTCGGGTGTCCAGCTCGCGGCGTAGACGCCGTCACCGCCCGGCACCGCCCCGGGGAAGATGCGGAACCCGTCGCCTGGCGGCCGTTCGGGGCCGCAGACCACGCAGGTCGGGAAGGGGTGGCGAGCGCTCCACCGCTCCAAGCCCGCGGCTGATGCGCGCTCGGCCTGGTCGATCCCGACCCGGTCGGGCACGTCCAGCAGCAGCTCGGCCGGCTCTCCCTCGGCCACGATCGTCCCCGCGTCGTTCAAGGACACCCCGCCGCCCTCGTGGCGGCCCACCGCCAGCGGGTGCTCGAGCGGCGGCGGCCGCCGCAGCGATACCTGGGCCACCTCGCTGCCCACGAGCCGGGCCACGAGCCCACAGGTGTAGCCGCCGTTGGCGCTGGCGGGCGGCCCGTTGAACCGGGCGGGGATCACCACGAACTCGGCCACGCTCAGGCCCGACGGTACAGCGCGTAGAGCAGCGCGCACAGAGCGGCGGCCACTCCCAGGAGGGTGGCCTCGACCGACAGCACCGGGTCGTCGATCGGCGAGATCAGCAGAAAGAGCACGAAGCCGGTGGCGCAGGCCACCCAGCACGCCGCCGCCGAAGCGGCGCGGCCCTGCGCGAGCAGCGCCTGGTTGAGCGTCGCGGCGGAGAGGTAGAGGCCCATCGCCAGGGCCACGAGCACCAATCCGGCACGTTCGTAGTCGAAGTCGCCGCCGAACACGATCCCCATCAGGAACGGGCCGGCCGCGAGCATCGCCAGGGCCACGCAGCCGGCGAACGCGGCGATGGCGGCGAGCGTGACGTTGACGCTGCGCCGGAAGGAGTCGGCCTCTGTGCCCGCGTTCTCGCTCACCCAGAGGCGCGTGAGGTGGGGGAGGATCGAGGTCTGCACCGCCTGGAAGAGCACCAGTGGGGCGCGGGCCAGCAGCAGCACGTTGAACACGAAGCCGGCCTGCGCTGCGCCTGACTCGCCCTCCGTGGCGCGCACGAGCAGCGGACCCGCGTTGAGGAAGGTCTGCTCGGCGAGCATGATCAGCAGGACGGCCAGCGCGAAGCCCGTGCCGTGGGACAGCGTGAACTCGCCCTCCGGCGGGGCGTCGCCGGCGTCCGGGAGTGGCGGGGCCGCGCGGAAGCGCCGCGCCAGCGCCGGAGGCACCACGGCCAGCGAAACGATCGGCGCGGCCGCCATGCCGAGGGCCACCGCGCCCTGCCCCTCCAGCAGCCCCAACGTGACCGCGAGGGCGAACAGGAAGCGCGAGGAGGACTCCATCAGCACCAGCCCGCCGTAGAGGGCGAAGTGCCGGTGCCCGGCCAGGAAGCCGCGCGCGAAGTAGCTCGCCGCGTAGGCCAGCACCGTCGCGATCAGCGTCCAGTAGAGGGTCGCCGAGCCGCCGAGCAGATCGTCCTGGATCGGATCTCTCAGCAGGAGGCCGGCGATGGCGAATGCCGCTCCCAGGACCAACTGGATGGTGGCTGCCACCCGCAGGTGCTCGCCGCCCGTGACCCCGCGCGCGTCGCGGTCGGCGATAGTGCGCGACAGCAGCTGCTCCACCGGCCGGTAGAGCACCGAGACGGTGATGAAGATGGCCGACCACAGCAGCGCCACCTGCCCGTAGTCCTCCTCGGAGAGCGCGTGGCTGGCCAGCGAGAAGTAGGCGAAGGTGATCAGCCCGGTCAGGCCGATCCCCGCCGACAGGATGGCCGCGCCGCGGCCGTAGGTCCTGCCGGCCTGAGCCATGGCTACCCGACGCGCACGAGCAGCATGGTCCACGGGAACGGCGAGCGTGTCTCCTCGACGCTGCCGTGGCGCGAGAGCAGGGACACGAACGACCGCCTGGACCAGTGGTTGACGTGGCCGGGGGTGTTGCCGAGGTCGCGCAGATAGGCCCCGCGCGCCATGTTCAGCCCGCGCCAGAGCGGCTCCCGCGGGACCGACACCAGCAATCGGCGACCGGCCACGCGGGCCATCTCGGCCACGGTGGCCTCCGGGTCGGGCACGTGCTCCAGCACCTCGATGGCCGTGACCAGGTCGAACTCGTCGTCGGCGAACGAGAGCGCCGTGGCCTCTTCGACGCGGTACTCCAGGTTGTGGCGGCGGCGGGTCTCCCACTCGGCCCGGAGCTTCACGTCGTCCAGGTCGATCCCCACGATACGGCGGTCCCCGAGCCGCTCGGCCCACTCGCGGGTCAGCACCCCCTCGCCACAGCCCACGTCGAGTACCGACTCGGGCGCCGCGCGGTCCCATAGCTCGTCCAGCGAGGAGTGGAAGGTCTCCATGAGCCGCCGCACCACGGGGTTCGTGGACCCGTACTTGTCGAACGTGTTGCCGGTGGGCACGTCGGCGCCGCTGACCGCGGCGCGCCCGCCGGTCACAGGTTCACGGTCTCGCGCCGGGGCTTCTCGGCCTTGCCCGTGGCTCCCCCCGAGACCGCGCCCGAGGTGGACTCCTGGTCCGTCGGCGCGTTGCCCGGCTCGTAGTGCGAGGGCTCGACGCCCAGCTGCAGCTCCATCCGGCGGACCCGTTCGAGCACCCGCTGCTGGAGCACGCGGCTGCCCGCGAGGATGTCCCCCACCACGCCCAGAGCGGCGAACTGCACGGCGACGATGAACAGGGTGGCTCCCAGGATGAGCGACTGGATGTGGCCCGCGCCCTCGCCGGAGAGGAAGAAGAACAGGAAGCGGGCCCAGATGAACATGCCCACCAGCGCCACCAGCGCCGCGGCCATCATGAACACGCGCAACGGCTCGTATAGGGCGTAGATGCGGAAGATCGAGAGCGAGTTGCGGCGCACGTAGGACCACGTCGACGGGAACAGGCGCGACGGGCGGGTCTGCTCGTTGGTCCTGACCGGCACGTGGTCGACGGCCACGAGCATCTTGCCCGCCTGGATCAGAGACTCGAGCGTGTAGGTGAACTTGGACACCACCTGGAGCTGGAGCGCGGCCTCGCGGTTATAGGCCCGGAAGCCCGACGTGGTGTCCGGCACGTTGGTGCCCGAGGCCCTGCGCACCACGGCGCTCCCGAAGCGCTGGAGGCGCTTCTTCAGCGGTGAGAAGTGCTCGATCGTGTCGGTCTCGCGATCGCCGATGACCATGTCGGCTCGTCCCTCGATGATCGGCTCGACCAGCCGCGCGACGTCGGCGCCGCGGTACTGGTTGTCGGCATCGGTGTTCACGATCACGTCGGCGCCCAGCTTGAGCGAGGCGTCGAGCCCGGCCTGGAACGCGGCGGCGAGCCCGCGGTTGTTGGTCAGTCGCACGATGTGGTCCACGCCACCCTCGCGCGCGACCTCGACGGTGCGGTCGGTGGAGCCGTCGTCGATCACCAGCCACTCGACCCGGTCCACCCCGGGAAGCTCGCGCGGCAGCTCGGCCAGCGTCTGGGGGAGGGTGTGCTCCTCGTCGAAGCAGGGGATCTGGACGATGGCCTTCACCGTGGGGCACAGCGTAAAGACCGGGCCGGATCGGGGTGTCGAAAGGCGCGCCGTGGCGAGGAGCGCAGCGTGGGCGTCGGCCGCGCGAGCACCGCGCCGTGGCGAGGAGCGCAGGGCGGGCGTTGGCCGCGCGAGCACCACAGCTTTTTTACGCCGGTTTGCAGCGCTTTCACATTCGCCGCCGGGTGGGCAGGAATGGGGCCATAAACGGGTAACTCCGTGTTCACGCCATGGCAACACATGCTAGCCTGCGGCGATTCCTAGGAACCCGGCATGGAGCTTCTCTCGACGATGACCACCGTTCTCGCATACCTGGACCCCGGCAGCGGGAGCATGATCCTCCAGATCATCGCCGGCGGCGCCGCGGCGGTCGCCGTGACCGCGAAGCTCTACTGGAATCGGATCCTGCGCTTCCTGCGCATCCGCAAGGACGAGCCCGAGACGGCTGAGGCCACCTCGGCGCGCGGCCCGGACTCCGCCTAGGTCCCCGCGGGCGCCCTAGCCCGCACCCCCTCTACTATTCGGCGCCGCCATGCGGGCGCCCGATCAGACCAGCACCCCGGCCGGCCTCGAGCCCGGCAGCTTCCGCGACCCCGAGAGCAGGGTGTTCTACTCGGGTGACGAGGTCTATCGCGCGCTCTCGACCGACGGCCTGAGCGACTACGACGCGCTGGAGGCCACGGGTCTGCTCCAGGACCCGCGCGTGGTGGGCACCCGCAGGGCCGAGGACACGGCGGCGCTGCGTGGCCTGCTCGTCCACGAGCCCGCAGGGGTGCTGCGTCACGAGCGCATCCCGTTCGTGTCCTATCCGTACGAGTGGACCTTCTCGATGTTGAAGGACGCCGCCCTCGTCCAGCTCGACCTGCTGCTGGCCGCGCTCGAGAAGGGCCTGGTGTTGAAGGACTCGACCCCCTACAACGTCCAGTACGTGGGGGCGAGCCCGAGGTTCGTGGACATCGGGTCGTTCGAGCGGTTGCGCGACGGCGAGCCCTGGGTGGGCTACCGGCAGTTCTGCATGCTCTACCTGTACCCGCTGCTCCTGCAGGCCGCCAAGGGGGTGCCGTTCCACCCGTGGCTGCGCGGCTCCATCGACGGCATCACGCCGCCGCAGATGCGGTCGCTGATGAGCTTCCGCGACCGCTTCCGCCGCGGGCTGTTCACCAACGTCTTCCTGCACGCCAAGCTGGAGCGGCGCTACGCGGACAAGCCCGCCGAGGTCAAGCGCGAGGTCAAGAAGGCGGGCTTCAACAAGGAGATCCTCGTGGCGAACGTCCGCAAGATGAGAAAGCTCGTCTCGCGGCTCGAGTGGGACCCGCCGGAGGGCGTGTGGACGGCCTACGGCGAGCGCAACAGCTACACCGACGACGACGCCCGCCGCAAGGACGAGTTCGTCCGCGAGGTGGCCACGTCGCAGCATTGGAAGCTGGTCTGGGACGTGGGCGCGAACAACGGCCGCTACTCCCGCATCGCGGCCGAGGGGGCGGACACGGTGGTGGCGGTGGACGCCGACCAGGGGCCGGTGGAGCTACTGTACCGCGACCTCCGCGAGGAGGGCGACGAGAAGATCCTGACGCTGGCCATGAACCTGGCCGACCCGTCTCCCGGGCTCGGCTGGCGTGGGCTGGAGCGCAGGTCGATGCCCGACCGCGGCACGCCCGACCTGGTGCTGGCCCTGGCCGTGATCCACCACGTGGCCATGAGCGCCAACGTGCCCGTCAAGGAGTTCGTGGACTGGCTGGCCTCGCTCGGCGCGTCGCTCGTGATCGAGTTCCCCACGCGCGAGGACCCGATGGTCAAGACGCTGCTGGCGCCCAAGCGCGACGGGCTGCACCCGGACTACGAGCTGGACTTCTTCGAGCGCTGCCTCCACGAGGCCTTTGACGTGCAGCGCTCCGAGCGCCTCCAGTCGGGCACCCGCGTCCTCTACTTCGCGCGGCCGAAGAGCTGATGGCGTCCGAGGCCGCGGCGACGCCGCGTCCCGGACCCTCACTGGCGAAGGCGGCGCTCATCCACTTCGCCAACCTCGCCGTCCTCTGGACGTTCGCCGTGGCCCAGCCGCTGTTCGACCTGCTGGGCGACAACCCGGAGTTCTTCGCCGCCCGGGGGTCGTCGAGCTTCGACATCGTCTCGTTCTCGCTGCTGCTGGTCCTGCTCCCGCCGCTGGTCCTGCTGCTGGTCGAGCTGCTCCTCGGGCTGCTGGGGCGCCGGATGTTCCGAGTCGTGCATCTGGTCTTCCTCGCCGCGCTCGTGGCGCTGATCGCAGCGCAGGCGCTGAAGAAGGCGATCGACACCTCGGACCCGGTGCTGATCGGCCTGTCGGTGGCCATCGGGGTGGCCCTGGCGGTTCTCTACGCGCGCGCCGAACCGGTGCGGTCGTTCCTCGGGGTGCTGTCGCCCGCCCCGATCGTGTTCCTGCTGCTGTTCCTGCTCGGGTCGCCGGTGTCCAAGCTGGCCTTTCCCGACGAGGCGGGCGCGCGGACGATCGGTGGCGTGGCGCGAGCCCCGATCGTGATGGTGCTGCTGGACGAGCTTCCCACCAACACGCTGCTCGACGACCGCCGGCGCCTGGACACCGTGCGCTACCCGGGGTTCGCCGAGCTGGCGAAGAACGCCACCTGGTTTCCCAACGCCTACACCGTCTACGACTCCACCGAGCGCGCCCAGCCGGCGATCATGGACGGCGACCTGCCGACGGAGGAGCGCATCCCCACCTCGGCGGATCACCCCAACAGCATCTTCGCGCTGTTCGCCAAGACCCACCGGATGAACGTGTCCGAGGAGGCCACCTCGGTCTGCTCGCGCGACCTGTGCAAGGACTCACGCTTGGAGGAGCCCTACGGGGACCGCATCAGTTCGATGACCGAGGACCTCGGCCTGGTGTGGCTGCACGTGGTGTCGCCTCCGGACATCGAGTCGGACCTCGACACCGTGTCCGAGAACTGGGGCAACTTCGGCGGCGAGGGCAGCGCGAGCGGCGGAGTGGGCAGCGCCGACGACAGGGTGGCCACCGACACCCGCTCCAACCTCAACGCCGGCCGCCGGGTGCGCTTCGAGGAGTGGATTCAGAAGATCCAGAACGGCCGCCGCCCGGGGCTCAACTTCAAGCACACCCTGCTCCCGCACGTGCCCTGGCAGTTCCTGCCCTCCGGGGCCCGCTACCGGCTGGCGCCCAACGACGTCATCGCCGGCCTGTCCAACCAGTCCTACGACAGTCAGGGCCAGCTGGACGTCCTCCTTCAGCGGCACTACCTGCAGACCGGCTTCGCCGACCTGATGCTCCAGGAGCTGTGGCGCGACCTCAAGCGCAAGGGCCTGTGGGAAGACGCGGTGATCGTGGTCGCGGCCGATCACGGCGTCGCCTTCCAGCGCGGCCGCCGGGACCGGCGGCGCCTGCGGCGGGAGAACGCGGGCGAGTTGGCCCCCATCCCGCTGTTCATCAAGGCGCCGGGTCAGAAGAAGGGCCGTACCGACGACGCCTACGTCGAGACGATCGACATCCTCCCGACGATCTTCGACGTCCTGAACCTGGACCCGAAGGTGGACATGGACGGTCGCTCGGCGTTCAGCCCCGAGGTGCAGAACCGCGACACGCTGCGGATCCTCGAGCGCAACACCTTCCGGCCGATCCGCATCCCCGTGCCGGTCTTCGAGCGCGAGAAGCAGGTCGTGTGGGACCGCAACCTGCGGCTCTTCGGGACTGGTCGCGACGGGCCGGGGCGGGTCTACCGGATCGGCCCCAACCAGGAGCTGCTCGGGCGTCCCGTGGGTCGGGCCGCCGCAGTGCCGGGCTCGAGCGTGGGGTTCGCCTACGAGGACGACTACGCCGACGTGGACCCCCGCGGCGGCTACGTGCCCGCCCACGTGGTCGGCCGGGTTCAGGGGGGAGGCGAGCCGGGGCGTGAGGTGGCCGTGGCGGTCAACGGCCGCGTCGCGGCGGTGGGCACCACGTTCACACTGGCCAACGGCGAGGAGGGCGAGCTGTTCTCGATGATGGTGCCCGAGTCGGCGTTCCGGGCAGGACGGAACGAAGTCGCGCTGTACCAGGTGGAGGCGGGGGCGCTGCGGAAGCTGGGGTAGGTCGCCGCCGCCGGGCCTACTGGTCGGCCAGGCACTCCTCCACGGCCTCCAGGTCCTCGTCCGATCCCTCGCGAACGTGCAGGAGCGCGCTGCCGATCTGCTCAGCTCCCTCCGCGTCGCCCTCGAACTGCACGGCCTCGGCCTCGCCGGCCGTCAGGTAGAAGACGATCCGGGCTCCGCTCTCGGGGTCGCCCACGAGGATCTCCTGCTCGCCCGAGGCGCGCGCGGCCAGGTCCTTCTCATCGGTCAGGCAGGTGAGGGTGGCCGTGAGCGTGTCCTCGTCGTCGCTCGAGGCATCGTTCGAGCCGACCGAGCATCCGGGCAGCGCAAGGGCGATCAGCACGAGTGGGAGGGCGGGGCGCTTCACGGCGGGCGCAGGTTAGTGGTCGCGCGGGACCGGCTCAGCGAAGCGGCCTGACGCGCCGGAACTCACGCCGCACCGAGTAGTAGACGGGCTTGCGCTGCCCCGTCTGGTCGATGAGGCTCTTGTTGTGCCAGGGAGGGGTCGCGTAGGCGGCGGGCGCTCCTCCCTGCCAGGTGGGGTCCACGCGGAAGTCGCGCAGCGCCCACACGATGGACCCGGCGATGTAGCGCTTCGAGGCGTGCACCATCAGGTGGTCGAGTGTGAAGCGCGTCTGGAACTCCAGGGTGCCGGGCTGCTCGACAGGGCCGCTGATGGACCCCTCGGCCCCGAACTCGGTGATCACGAGGGCCATGTTCGGGTTGGCCCGGTGCAGCTCGTCGAGGTAGCCGGCCAGCTCGTCCGTCGT
>Ga0136616_10000004_pt1 | contig 121746 bp, 119 predicted proteins | sample AntDrymUQ2992106_2_FD_106648 | JGI IMG/M metagenome (GOLD analysis project Ga0136616, IMG submission 106648) | Polar desert sand microbial communities from Dry Valleys, Antarctica - metaG UQ299 (21.06) | ecosystem: Environmental > Terrestrial > Soil > Desert | place: Antarctica: Dry Valley... | reverse complement strand
CGAACCTCCACGATCACGTTCTTGTCGTCGTTGGGATCGGGCTCGACCATGGCCAGGCGGATCTCCTCCTCGAGCTCGGTCAGCCTGCTCTCGGCCGCCTCCAGCAGGTCGCGGACCTCGGCGTCGTCTGTGCCCTCGCCCATCAGCTCCCGCGCGCCGGCCGCGTCGTCGGTGGCGCGGCGCCATTCCTGCGCCAGCTCGTGCGCCGGCTCCAGCGAGCGGTAGGCGCGGCCGGCCTCAGCGTAACGCTGCTGGTCGGCGATCACCGACTGGTCCGCCATCTGCCCGGAGAGCTCGGCGAAGCGACCCTCGATCTGTTCGACGAGCTTCTCGATCATGGTCGCTGAAGGGTAGGTGCTGCTAAGCGACGACCTCCATGCCCAGCTTTTCCTCGTCGGTTGCCGCGCGCGGGTTCTCCACCGCGAGCACGGCTTCCAGCGCGGCGATGGCCACGGCCAGCTGGGACAGATCGGGCTCGCGCGTGGTCAGGCGCTGGAGCTGCATGCCGGGCCACATCAACACGCGCGCCCAGCGCTTCCTGCGGTTGCGCCCGAACCACTTGATCAGCTCGAAGGCCAGTCCGGCGACGATCGGGATGCCGAGCACGCGCGACGCGAACAGCCAGTGCCAGTCGAGCTTGCCAAGCGGCGCGAAGACCACGATGGCCACGATCATCACCAGCAGCAGGAAGCTCGTCCCGCAGCGGGGGTGGAAGCGCGAATAGCGCGCCGCGTTCTCAGGAGTGAGGGGCTGCCCGGCCTCGTAGCAGGAGATCGTCTTGTGCTCCGCGCCGTGGTACTGGAACACGCGCTGGAGGTCGGGCATCCGGGAGATCAGGACGAGGTAAGCGAGGAAGATCGAGATGCGGACGAGCTTCTCGATCACCACGAAGACCAGGGAGTTCGGGATCTGGTCGGCGAACAGGTTGGTCAGGCCCGCGGGCAGCAGGAAGAACAGGCCCACGGCGAACAGCAGCGCGAACACGATCGTGCCCACCCAGGCGCCGCCGCCGATCTCCTGTTTCTCGCCCTCGTCGTCGGGGGGGATTTGGGCGTTGGCCGAGATGCCGAGTGCCCGGAAGCCGATCTTGAGCGACTCGCCGAGGGCCACCACGCCGCGAATCACGGGAAGGCGCAGCGCCCGGTGGCGCTTGTTCCACGACACCAGCGGCTCTGAGAGCACCTCGATCTCGCCCTTCGCGCCCTCCTTGGAGTCCGGGCCGCCGGCCGCGAGCTGCTCCTCGGTGGGCTTGCGAACGGCCACCGCCCAGGTGGAGACGCCGCGCATCATCACGCCCTCGAGCACGGCCTGCCCGCCGACGGGGGCGTCCACCGACGCCTCGAGGTCTGGCCTGTCTCCGTTCGTGGTCGCCGTCGCGCTCACTTCAGGGATCGTATCGGCGGGACGGCGTCGTCCCGAGAGGGTCGGATGCTGTCGCTCCGGCCCCTCGCGGATGCTGTCGCTCCGGCCCGGGCCAGCCCGGTCCCTCGCGCACGGCGGTCGGTCAGCGCGAGCGCAGGGAGGCGCAGACCCGCTGGTGGCTGTTGTCCTGCTCGTTGGACTCGGCGATCGCCGCGTCCGGGTCCACCTGCGCCTGCACGAACGAGCCGCACTCCGGCCCACGCACGGTCACCAGCCGGGACTGTCCCGGCGCCAGGGTCCCCACCTGCGCGGTGCTGGCGGCCAGCCCATCCACGGCCAGCCGGGCCAGGACATCTTTGGCCGGGGCCTGTCCGAGGTTGAACACGCGGATCGTGTAGCGATCGAACGTCTCGTTGGGCGTCCGCCGGACTCCGGTCAGGCGCACGCCCAGGTTCGGCAGCTCGGTGGTCGAGGGGCAGGTGGCCGACTTGCGGCGCGCGCCCTGTATGAGGTCCGCCTCGGCCGAGTACCAGCGGTACTCCACGCGGGTCCGGTAGACCGAGGCGTCGGAGAGGTTGCGGACCCCCTGCCGGTAGCCGAACCGGAAGACGCCGCGCCGCGACTTGCGCCACACGCCGAGTCCCGGCGCCTCCACGGGCACGTAGCCCTCGAGGCCGGTGCGCTGAAGCAGCGTGAACCGCATCCACATGCGCTCGCTGGCGGGAACTTGATGCATGCGCCCACGGAAGACCGCCGTGTGCAGCTCGCGCGAGCACTTCACTACCTGCACGCTCGCGAGCGTGCGCGCGCTCTTGCCCCGGGCGCCCTCGGCGCTCGGGATCGCCACGCCGGCGGCGATCAGCGCCGCTGCGAGGCCAAGAACGGTGAGGAGACGTCCGCGCATGTCCCGGAGAGAACAGTTCACACGGCCGCTAGTTGCGGGTAATTACCCGCGGCTGCGGGCGGCGCGACGGCGGAAGCGCTCGACGCGCCCACCGGTGTCGACGAGCTTTTGGCGACCCGTGTAGAAGGGATGGCAGTTCGAGCAGATCTCGACGTGCAGCTCACCCTTGGTGGAGCGGGTCCAGAACTCGTTGCCGCACGTGCAGCGCACGTGGGCGGGTACGTACTCGGGATGGATCTCGGTCTTCATGGCTCGTTCGATTCTACTCGCCGCCGGGCGAAGCGATCGCGCAGCCATTCGCGCAGGCGCGACCACCAGCCGGGGGGGCGCAGGCGGCGCCCGAAGCGGGCGGGCTCGGGCTGCTTGGCCCGCACCATGGACACCCATTCGTCCAGCGGGAGGTCCCCCTCGATCAGGTGGGCCAACGCGGACACCACCGGCGCCTCCACCCCCGCGCGCTCCGCCGACTGGGCCAGCAGGCGCACGGTCTCGAGCGCCTCCACCGCCTGCCCAACCCGCACCGGGATCTCCGCCGCGGGCACACCCTGAGCCAGCAGCTCCCCGGCGGTGCGGTTGCGGGAGGTGGGCGCCAGGGCGGTGGCCACCAGGTCGCCGGTGCCCGCCCGGCCGACGAAGGTGCGCGCCTGGCCGCCGCTCGTCTCGGCCAGCGACAGCACCTCCAGGAAGATGTCGGCCGCGGCCATCCGGCGTTGAGGCCCTGGGCCTGGGTCGCTCCGACGGCCACGGCGGCCGCGTTCTTGGCCACTCCGGCCAGCTCGACGCCCACCGGGTCGTCCGACACCTCGCACACCACGCCGCCGCGTTGGAAGGCGTCCGCGACCTCGTGCGCCAGGACCTCCGACCGCGACGCGCACACCAGCCCCGCGCCCGCCTCCACCATTTCGCGCGCGTGCGCGGGTCCTCCCACGCACGCCACGCGGTCGGCGCCGAACGCAACCTCGAGCGCGACCGCGGGCGGGGTGCCCTCCGGCGGCACCAGGCCCTTGGCCAGCGAGACCACTCCGGCGCGGGGGGCCAGGCCCAGCTCGACGAGTTCGGTAAGGGCCTCGGCGATGCCCTTGGAAGGCACCCCGATGAACACGAGGTCCGCGCGTTCGAGGTCGTCACCCGCCGCTCGCAGCGAGCGGACGCGCAGGTCGCGCGGCAACTCCACCCCGGGCAGGTAGCGGTCGTTCTGGCGCGTCTCGGCCACCCGTTCGGCCTGCTCGGGAGCGCGGCACAGCAGCGTGGTGCGCAGGCCGCCCCGCTCCAGCAGCAGTGCAACGGCGGTGCCGAACGAGCCGGCGCCGACGACGGCGGCGCGGCGAGGGTGGTGGCCGGGGTAGCGGATGGCGGCAAGCTACCGCCGGCCCCCGACGCGGGTCGTGGCCGCGGAGCCCCTCACCGCCCGCGTAGGCTGCGGCGGATGAGCGAGCCCCGTGTCCCGCCCCTGCCCGAGGACGAGTGGAGCGACCTCCTGCGTCGCGTCCTCGACGGCACGCCGGGGGGCACCGACAATCCGATGAACATCTTCACGACGCTCGCCCGGCACCCGGAGCTGTTCGAGTCCTGGCTGCGCTTCGGCGGGACGCTGCTGATGCGCGGACGGCTCTCGGCCCGTCACCGCGAGCTCGTGATCCTGCGCACCGCCCACAACTGCGACAGCCCCTACGAGTGGGCGCAGCACGTGGTCATCGGCCGCGGCGCGGGGCTCACCGAGGCCGAGATCGAGGACCTGCGCCAGCGCCTGGACGACCACGCGTGGACCGAGGAGGAGCGCGCCCTGCTGAGGGCGGCCGACGAGCTCCACCACACCAGCACCCTCTCCGATGCCGCGTGGCAGGACCTCGCCTCCCGCTATGACCAGGCCGAGCTGATCGAGCTCGTGATGCTCGTCGGCCAGTACCACATGGTCGCCTACGCCCTCAACGCGCTGCGGGTCCAGATCGAGGACGACCCGCAGGGGCCCGGTGCGTAGCTCCTGACGAGGTGAGCGAGCTCGAGGCGTACGAGCGGCGCTTCAGGCGGGCAGGTCTGCCGCTGTTCATCGAGGGCTACTCCGCGCGCGAGGACATCTGGACGCGCGCCGCCCCGCTGCTGGCGCTGGTGTTCCTCGGCGAGACCCTCGGCGCCACGCAGCTCGACTGGCCGCTGGCGGCCAACGTAGCCGCCGTGGCAGGTGGCCTGGCGATCGTGCTCGGGGCGTTCGGCACCCTGAACATTGCTCGCGGGCGGCCGTTCTGGTCGCTTCCGCATCAGATCCGCCCGGCCGAGCTGGCGGCCTTCGTGCTGATCCCGGCGGCGCTGCCGCTGATATTCGGCGGCCAGGTGGGCAGCGCGGCGCTCACGGTGGCGTTCAACCTGGTGCTGCTCGGGCTGGCCTACGTGGTCGTGGGCTACGGCCTGATCGGGATCATCAGATGGACGGCCCCGCGCCTGTTGGAGCAGCTCGCGGCATCGGTGGCCGTCCTTTCGCGCGCGGTGCCGCTGCTGATGGTGTTCGCGCTCGTCCTGTTCGTCAACACCGAGATGTGGCAGGTCTTCTCGCGCATGCCCGACGTTCTGCTGGTGCTCGTGTACGGGCTCTTCGTGGGGGTCGGCTCGCTCTTCTGCGCTGTGCGCCTGCCCCGCGTGGTGGCCGAGCTCGAGCGCGAGGCGGGGGCCGACGGGCCCCCGCTGGACCGCCGCGAGCGCGTCAACGTGGGCCTCGTGCTGTTCGTCGGCCAGGGGATGCAGGTGCTGGTGGTGAGCGTGGCCGTGACGCTGTTCTTCGTGCTCTTCGGGGCGCTGGCGATCGGACCCGACGTCCGTGAGTCCTGGGACGTCGTGGACGGGGCCGTGCTGTTGAGCCTCGACCTGTTCGGCGAGCCGATCGCCGCTACCGAGGCGCTGCTGCGCGTGTCGGGCGGGATCGGCGCATTCTCGGGGGTGTACTACGCCATCGCCGTGCTCACCGACTCCACCTACCGGGGCGAGTTCCTGGAAGAGCTCACCGGCGAGATGCGCGACACCTTCAACGAGCGGGCGGAGTACCTGCGCGCCCGGGAGGCCGCCGCGACCGCGTAGTTCGAGCCGCCGCCCCGGTGGCGAGAACGGAAACCCGTTCTACGCTCGGACTAGGCAGGAGGCTTGCCCTGAATCGCCCCTTGACGAGCCGCCGCCTTCCTACCCAGCCGTCGTTGCGTGAACCGGTCCGCTACGTGTTGCGGTACAACGGGCCGTCGCCGCCCTCGGGCGTGGTCAGCCGTCCGCCCTTGGCGGTGATCGCCCCGCACTGAATGCAGTTCGTGTAGTTGACGATCACGTCGACGTCGCCGGTGTCCGGCGCGTCGTCCGGGATCTCGTACACGCCCGCGGGGCACATCCACTGCCACGTCTCGGCCAGCTCGCGCGGCACGTTGGTCTGCACGCGGATGTGGTTCGGCGCGTCGTCGCGGGTGGCGTTGCCGGAGATGAAGACGCTCGACAGCTTGTCGAAGATGTACTTGCCGTCGGGCTTGGGATAGCCCTTCTTGGTCTTGCCGATGAACATCGGCTGGGCGTCGTTTCGGTGCAGCTTCCAGCGACCGCCGGGGAAGCGCCCCTTGGTGGCGATCATCAGGTTCACGAGCGGGCCGCCGCGGATCAGCCCCATCTGGAACGGCTGCCGGGTGTTGCGCTGCTCGTACAGCTCCTTGCCGATCAGGGACTCCTCGACCGCCTCCTCGTACGCGGAGAAGTCGGTGCTGTCGGCCTTGAGCGAGCGGTAGATCTGCTCCGCCGCCAGGCTGCCCGACTTGATCGCGTAGTGCACGCCTTTGAGCGCGGCCAGGTTCACCAGGCCGCCGGCGTCGCCGACGATCAGCGCGCCCGGCATGGACAGCTTGGGCACCGCCCAGTAGCCGCCGGCCGGGATGGCCTTGGCGCCCCAGGACACGCGCTCCCCACCCTCGAGGATGTCGCGCACCATCGGGTGGGTCTTGAACTGCTGCAGCAGGTCGTGGGCCGACGTGGTGGCGTCGGCGTAGTCCAGGTCGATGACGAAGCCGATCGACACGAGGTCGTCGCCGGTCTTCTCGTCCTTCATCGGGTAGATCCAGGAGCCGCCGATCTGGTGGTACTTGGCCGAGATCTTGAGCGGCCAGCCGGCCAGGGTGTGGATCACGCGGTCCAGCGGCTTGGGGACCTTCCAGACCTCCTTGACCCCGAGCTCCCAGACCATGGGCTCGCGGTCCTCGCCGAGCTCGAACTGGCGGATGGCGGCCCCGGTCAGGTGCCCCCAGCAGCCCTCGGCCAGCACGGTGGCCTTGGCCGCGATGTCCGTGCCCGGCTCGAAGTTCCCGAGCGGCTCGCCGTCCTTGCCGCGGCCCTTGTCCCCGGAGCGTATGCCCTTGACCTGACCGTCCTGGACGATCAGCTGAGTGGCTGCCGTCTCGGTGAGGAGGTAGGCGCCGGCGTCCTCGGCCTGCTGCTGCATGTAGCGGCACAGCGCGGCCACCGAGACCACCTCGTTGCCCTTGTTGTGCTGCGGCGGCGGCGGGGGGATCCGGAGCTTGGTCTTGCCGTTTGGCAGGAGGTAGATGGCCTCCTTCTTGACCTCCCCGAAGGCAAAGCCCTCCTGGCGCCACTGCTCTCGCGTGACATCGGGGAAGAGCTCCTCGAGCGGCCCGGGGCGCATGACGGCGCCGGACAGGTTGTGCCCGCCGCACGTCTTGGCCTTCTCGACGATCGCGACCGGCACCTCCCCCAGCGCCTCCATGGTCTGGGGGTCGTCGGCCAGCAGCTGCAGCAACCGGTTGGCGCACGCCAGCCCGGCGGTGCCGCCGCCCACGATCGCGACGCCGATGTCGATCCGCTCGTCCTCGCCGTCGAGGCTGTCCTTGACGAACTCCTCGGGGGACTCGACGGGCGGCGGGAAGTCGCTCGGGGTGACGCCCACCGCTAGCCCTTCTTGGCCTTGATCGCCTCGGTGAGCTTGGGCACGATCTTGTTCAGGTCACCGACCACGCCGAGGTCCGAGAACTCGAAGATCGGTGCGTTCTGGTCCTTGTTGATTGCGACGATGTTCTCCGAGCTCTGCATCCCGACCTTGTGCTGGATCGCCCCCGAGATTCCCGCGGCCAGGTAAAGCTTCGGCGCGACCGTCTTCCCGGTCTGACCGATCTGGGCGGCGTAGGGGTACCAGCCGGCGTCCACCACGGCCCGGGTGGCGGCCACGACCCCGCCGAGCGCGTCGGCCAGCTGCTCGCACATCTCGAAGCCCTCGGGCTTGCCGAGCCCGCGGCCGCCGGCCACGAGGATGTCGGCATCCTCGATGTTCACGTCCGCGCCGCGCTGCTCGCCGCGCTGGACCATCGTGGCCTTGGTGGAGTGATCCTCGAGCTGAACGTCCACGTCGACCACCTCGGCGGTGCCGTCGCCGGCCTCGGCCATGTCGAATGCGTTCAGGCGGCCGATGATGATGCCGGGCTCGCCCACGTAGCCGACGTCGACGATCGCCGAGTCCTGGAGGATCGGCCGCTCGGCCACGAGGCCGCCGTCCTGGGCCTTGACCGCCGTGACCTCCATGGTCACGCCGGCGCCGAGGCGGGCCGTCAGGCCGGCCCCGATCTCGAAGCCCAGCAGGCCGCCGCCGAACAGCGCGTACTTGAAGCCGTTGTCGGAGATGACCTTGGCCATCACGTCGACCACCGGCTGGGCCAGGCCCTCGGGCGCCTTGCCGCGGTAGACCTTGTTCGCCCCGTACTTGCCGAGCGTGGCGCAGAGCTTGTCGGTCAGGTCGTCACCGCCCACCACGACCACTCCGGCCTCCCCGCCGAGCTCCTTGGCCAGCCTGGCGCCCTCGGACACGGCGCCGAGCGAGTTCTTGTTGAACTCGCCCTCGTAGTGAAGTGCGTAAGTGAGGATGCTCATGCGAGCAGCTTCCTTTCCTCGAGCCAGCTGACGATCTTCTCGACGGTCTCGTTGGTGTCCTCGTCCTCGATGATCTCGCCGGCCTGCTTCGGCGGCGGCGGATTGATGGCGATCACCGACGTGCGAGAGCCCTGCTCGCCGACCCGGTCGGCCTCGATGCCGACGTCGCCGGTGGAGCGCTTGTCCAGCTGCTTCTTCTTTGCGCCCATGATCGCCTTCAGCGACGGGTAGCGGGGCTCGTTGATGGCGTCCCCGACGGAGATCACCGCGGGCAGCTCGACGTCCACCGTGTCGTAGCCGTACTCGGCCTGGCGCTCGCAGCGGAGCTTGCCGCCCTCCACGCCTATCTTGATCACCTGCGTGAGGGAGGGCATCTTCAGGTGGTCGGCGACGACGGCGCCGATCGTGTAGCACTCGCCGTCATCGGACTGCTGGCCGAGCAGCACGAGGTCGGGCGACTCGGACTCGAGCACCTTGGCCAGCGCATAGCCGGTGGCACACACGTCCGAGCCGGCGAGCGCGTCGTCGGTGAGGTGCACCGAGCGGTCAGCCCCCAGCGAGACGGCCTTGTGCAGCGCCCGGAAGGCCGACTCGGGGCCCATCGTCACGGCCACGATCTCGTCGACGTCCACGCCACCGCCTTCGCGGATCTGCATGGCGGCTTCGATCGCGTGCGTGTCGAAGGGGTTCAGGTTCCGCTCGCCCGAGCGATCGAGCCGCTTGGAACCGGAGTCCATGCGCTTCTCGACCGCGGCGTCGGGGACCTCTTTGACGAGGACACAGATCTTCAAGGGAATGCTTCTCCTTCGTTATCCGGAGCGGGCAGAAAGGCGGGAGCCCGCAGGCGGCGGGCATTCTATATGACCGGTTGACTGACGAGTCAATCGCTGCGCGATCCTGCCTCCCAGTGCGCCCTGACGGCGATTCCTGGCGCGTTCGAGCGCCGGCTGAGCCAGCGTGCTCGAGCCGTACTCCTGTAGGGAGGTGGAGGCTTGGGCCTACCTGATGCGATCGGACCGCCGGCTCGGCGGCCTCGGCGGGTCGGGGAGCCCGGACTCGGCGCCCCTCCCGGGATTGGACCCGGACTGGGCGGCCGACGGGTCCGGCGTCGACGGCAGCGGGGAAGGAAGCGGGGCTGTGGGCGTTGCGCTGCCGTCACCTTCGTCACGGTCGCGTAGCGCTGGCGCCGCGGCGGCCGAACCGCTTGGCACCTTCTGCATCCCCGGCGAGGCAAACCTGCCACGCACCCTGGGCGCCGGTTACACGACGCCGCGTATGTGACGGCATGGCCACCGTGTCGCCACAGGACACCACGGCGCAGCCAGCAGGCGCCGCCGCATGGGACGTTGACCCCCCTCCTCGGTGGCCAACGTAAGGAACGTCCCCGAACCCCACCGCGACCACGCCACGCAACCAACCCACACACCCCCTACCCCGCAGCAGTAACCACCGCGAGCCGCAGCGACCACAGCCCCCAGGCTGCAGCAACAAGCCCCGAAGCCCGCTCAGGCTATGCCGCGGAAGGGACCGCCGAGCGGATGAAGTCGATGATCCCCTGCACGGGCGAGCCGGGGGTGAACACCTCGGCCACGCCCAGCTCCTTGAGCTCGGGGATGTCCTCGCTGGGGATCGTGCCGCCCACGACCAGCACCACTTCGTCCGCGCCCTGGTCCTTCAGCCCGGCCGCGATCCGCGGCACGAGCGTCATGTGCGCGCCGGAGAGGATCGAGAGCCCAACCGCGTCGGCGTCCTCCTGGAGCACCGTCTCCACGATCTGCTCGGGGGTCTGGTGAAGGCCCGTGTAGATGACCTCCATCCCGGCGTCGCGCAGCGCCCGGGCGATGATCTTGGCGCCGCGGTCGTGGCCGTCCAGGCCGGGCTTGGCCACGACCACGCGAATCTTTCGCTCGGGGCTCACCAGCCCATGCGGCCGGCGGGCTGCGGATCCTCGGCGGCGGCGCGGCGCCGCACGGCCACGCCCAGCGCGGCCATCAGGATCCCCAGCACGGCGAGGGCCAGAGCGTCCATCCCGGTGGCGGCCAGCGACGGGCCGGTCGCCGTCGCGCCCGACTCGGTCGTGCCCGCCGTTCCGGCACCGGTGTCCGTCCCGGTGGTGCCGTCGGTGCCGGTCTCGTCGCCCCCGCCCTGGGTGGCGGCCGCCTGGACCACCACGGTGCCCTTCATGTTCGGGTGGGGCAGGCAGTAGTAGCTGAACGTGCCCGCCTGGCTGAACGTCTGCGACCGGCTCTCCCCGGCCGGGTACACGCCGGTGTCGAACGAGCCGTCGTTCGCGGTGGCCGAGTGCGCGGTGGGCCCGGAGTTGGTCCACGTGACCGTGTCGCCCACGTTGACGGTGACGCTGGTGGGGCCGAACTCGAAGTCCTTGATGTTGACGCTGGCCGAGGCGGCGGCCGTGGCCTTGGGCGCCTCGACGGGCTGCTCGTCGGCCAGCTGCTGCACAACCTCCTCCGCCGGGGCTGCCGGGGCTGCGGGCTCGGTGGGGGCAGCGGGCGCCGCAGCGGGCGCGGCCGGCGCCTGAGGCTCCGCGGCCGGCGGCGGTGCCGGGGCCGGAGGGGGCTCCGGGGGTGCCGCAACCGGTGCGGGCGCGGCCGGGGCGGGCACCGGAGCTGCGGGCGCGACCGGGTCGGAGGCCAGCAGCGAGCTCGGAAGGATGAGAGCGGCCACCAGCGCGTAAACGGCGGCAAGCAAGAGGAGGTGGCGCATCGGCGCGAAACCCTAACGGTTCGGACGAGAACGGGCTACGGCTTGAAGCGGTAGTCCACGCGATGGACCGTGCCGTCGGCCAGCCCCACCAGCAGCTGGCGACAGCTGCCGGCCCACGAGCGCTCGGTCTTCCACAGCAGCCAGTAGGAACGCCACCACCAGCGCCGATATCGCACCCGGTGGCGTCCCACCAGCCGGGCGGCGGCGCCGGATGCGGGCTCCTCGCCGGAGCCGCACTGCGTCTCGGCCACCTGCGGGAAGCCGTCGGCCAATACGTCGCGGCCGTGGAAGCCGTCGAGCGAGAACCTGACCCGGACCACGCGGCCCGCGCGCACGCGGTTCACCTCCGGGCGGTCGCGGGTGGGCCACCGGAAGCCCTGGAAGTCATAGACGACGCGGTAGGCGCTCGTCTGAGTCGCCGTGCCGCCGGCCAGGTCGGTCGCCGTGACGGTGAAGGTCCTCTGCCCCACCGATCCGGTGTCCACCGGATCGCCGTCGGGGACGCTCCCCTCGCAGGCGGCCAGCCCCGTCTCATCTGCACACGAGTAGTCGGCCGCGACCTCCTCCCCGAGCAGGAACACCGCGCCGTCTAGCGGCGAGCGCAGATCGATCGTCGGCGGGGTCACGTCACCGACGGTCAGCGTGTGGGTCACGCTCGTCCGGTTACCCGCCGCGTCGACCGCGGTGACGGTCACCGGCCGATCGCCGGGCGTGGCGGTGTCGAGGGTCGCGCCGTCCGGCGCCGTGCCCTCGCACGAGACCAGCTCGCGGTCGTCGGCGCAGGAGAAGTCCACGATCACCGCCTCTCCCACCGGCACGCCCTGGCCGTCAGACGGCGAGCGCAGGTCCACGGTCGGGGGCGTGGTGTCGGGCGGCAGGCAGGCCGCCGTGCCGGACAGGCTGACGGTGTAGGCACCGGACCCCCCGGCGCTCCCGCCCCAGGCGTCGAGCGGTGCTCCCGCCCCGGGCCCGCTGGAGCCGGTCAGCGAGCCGCGGTCGGGGAAGATCCGACCCAGGGCGCTGAGGGGGTCCTGGTTGTAGGGGGTGACCGCGAGGAGGTAGAAGCCGGCCTCGCCCGGGGTGAGCGGGTCCTCGGCCGGGAGCGCGGACTGCCGCGTGCCGCCGGCGTCGTCGTCGGCGTACACGCCCAGGCCCTCGTCGTCGAAGAGGAACAGCTGGGTGTCGATCGCCGAGCCGCCGATCGTGGAGGCCGAGAACGACCCGCCGCCGGTCAGGCAGACTCGGTACAGGTCGCGGTCGGAGCCTGTGGCGAGCGTGCCCTCGACGGCGTCGACCGCCTGCGTGGAAAGGTCCTGCGCGGCGCCGGGCAGCTCGCCGGCGTCACCCGCCTCGGGGACGGCCGAGGCGCCCGCGGGGAGAGCCAGCGCCAGCGCGCCGAGGACCAATGTGATGAGTACGGTGGTTCGCGCCAAGGCTCGAGCGGCACCCGCACCATGTCGCGGGGACCGTGCCCTGGGTGTCGGCGCGATCGGGCGGGATCCTGAGCGGCCCTCCGCTCGCTGGACGGAGGTCCTAAAAGACCGGCGTTTCGGTGTAGGTCCCGAAGACCCGCTGGAGCGACTGGACGATCTCCCCCTCGGTGGCCTGCGCCCGGGCGCAGTCGATCAGGGGGTCCATCAAGTTGCGATCGCCTGCGGCGGCGTCGCGCAGCTCGGCCAGGGTGCGCTCGACCGCCTCGGAGTCACGCCGTGCGCGCACAGCCTGCACCCGCCCGATCTGCTTGCGCTCCATCTCGGCGGGGATCTTGAGCGTGTCGGTCTGGACGTCGTCCGCGCTGCGATAGCGGTTGACTCCCACGATCACGCGGCGTTCGCGCTCGATCTCCTCCTGGAGCACGAACGAGGCGTCGGCGATCTCCCGCTGCGGATAGTTGACCCTGATCGCCTCGACCATCCCGCCCAGCTCGTCGATCCGAGAGAAGTACTCGTAGGCCGCCGCCTCCATCCGGTCGGTGAGCGACTCGACGAAGTACGAGCCACCGAGCGGGTCGATCGTGTTGACCACCCCGGTTTCGTGGGCGAGGATCTGCTGGGTCCGCAGCGCCACCCTCACGGCGCCCTCCGTGGGCAGGGCCAGCGCCTCGTCGTAGCTGTTGGTGTGCAGCGACTGCGTTCCCCCGAGCACGGCCGACAGCGCCTCGGTGGTGGTCCTCACGATGTTGTTCAGGGGTTGCTGGGCGGTCAGCGATACGCCGGCGGTCTGCGCGTGGAAGCGCATCAGCAGCGAGCGCTCGTCGCGCGCGCCGTAGGTCTCGCGCAGCTCCCGCGCCCAGATCCGGCGGGCGGCGCGGTACTTGGCGATCTCCTCGAAGAAGTCGATGTGGGCGTTGAAGAAGAACGACAGCCGCGGCGCGAAAGCGTCTACGTCGAGACCGCGCTCGATGGCCGCCTCGACGTACGTGAACCCGTCCTTGAGCGTGAAGGCCAGCTCCTGCTGGGCGGTCGAACCGGCCTCGCGGATGTGGTAGCCCGAGATCGATATCGGATGCCAGCGCGGCATCCGCGCCGTCGCGAACTCGACCATGTCGGTGACCAGGCGCATGGCCGGGTCGATCGGGAAGCACCACTCCTTCTGGGCGATGTACTCCTTGAGGATGTCGGTCTGGATCGTGCCGGCCAGGCGCTCTGCCGGCACGCCCTGCCGCTCGGCCGCCACCACGTAGAAGGCCAGCATCACCGCGGCCGGCGCGTTGATCGTCATCGACGTGGACACGGCGCCGGTGTCGATGCCCCCGAACAGCGTCTCCATGTCCTCGAGGCTGTCGATGGCCACGCCCTCCCGGCCCACCTCGCCCTCCGAGCGGGCGCTGTCGGAGTCGTGCCCCATCAGCGACGGCATGTCGAAGGCGGTGGACAGCCCGGTCTGGCCGTGTTCGAGCAGGTAGCGGAAGCGTTCATTGGTCTCCTCCGCCGTCCCGAAGCCGGCGAACTGCCTCATCGTCCACAGCCGCCCCCGGTACATCGACGGGTAGACGCCGCGGGTGAACGGGAACTCGCCCGGCAGGCCGATCGCTTCATGGCCGGGCAGATCCTCGTCGGTATAGAGCGGCTCGACTGACTCGCCGGAGAGGGTGGTGAAGAGCGCGTCACGTTCCGACGTCGCCGAATAGCGCTCCCGGTACCAGCGCTCGGCGTCCGTGATCGCCCCGGGCTCGACGGCCATGCTCAGAGTCTAGGCGCGGCGCAGCCGCCGGCGAGGCCGTGGACGGACGCGCGCGGCCACGTATCCACCACCGCCTCCCACCAGAGCCACCGCCCCGGCGACACCGGCGACCTTGAGGCGGCGTCCCAGCTTGTCGAAGCGCATGATGCGCCAGCCCTGCTCGCGCGCCACCCGCTCGAGCGTCGAGTCGGGGTTCACTGCCACCGGGTGTCCCACCGCCCGCAGCATCGGGAGGTCCGACTCGGAGTCGGAGTAGGCATAGGACTCGGACAGGTCCAGCCCGCGCTCGACGGCCAGCTGGCGGATGGCGTCGGCCTTGCCCTCGCGGTAGGTGAACGGCCCCGCCGACCGCCCGGTGTACACGCCGTCGCGCACCTCGGACCGCATGCCCACGCCGCCGTCCAGCACCAGCACGTGGGCGAGCACCTCGGCGAGCTCCTGGGAGGCGGCGGTGACGATGAACACCGGCCGGCCGGCGTCCTGGTGGGCGTAGGCCTCGGCCAGTACCTCGCGGTAGAGCAGCGGCAGGATGCCTGTCAGGACCTCGGGGCCGAGCCGCGCCAGGTCCACCACGCGCTGGCCGCTGATCGCCTCCAGCACGCGCTGCTTGAGCTCCTCGCTCTTCTCGTCGGTCGAGCCGCTGAGGCGAAAGCGCACGTTGGCCCACACGTCTCCGGCCAGCTGGCGCCGTGACACCAGCCCGGCCCGGTAGGCGGCCCGTCCGAAATGGACGGCGCTCGACCCCTCGATCAGGGTCTTGTCGAGGTCGAAGAACGCGGCGCCTGCGGGATCGGCCATGGGCCGAGGGTACGCTGGCGGGCGTGGGCCCGGCGTTCGAGCAGGAGATCCGCGAGGCGTACGCCGCGTTCGCCGCGGGCGACGTGGACGGTGTCATGGCCACCTTCTTCACGTCGGACGCGTCGTACGTGAACCCGGACTATGCCCTGGAGCCCACGGTGCACGGACACGAGGCGTTTCGCCGGGCCTTACTCGCCCTCCATGAGCAGTTCGAATACCAGTCGGTCGAGGTGGAGGAGATCGAGGACGGACCCAACGGGCTGTTCGTCCTGGTGCGCCTGAAGGCCACGGGCAAGACCAGTGGCGCGCCGCTCGACGAGACCTTCGCTCACGTCTTCAGAATGAGCGGCCGGGTGGCCTCCAGCTACGAGTGGTACACCTCGCGAGAGGAGGGTCGCGCTGCCGCTGGGCTGGCTTAGTAGCCGCCGTTGACCTCGACGATCACGGCGTCGCCCTGGCCGCCGCCCGAGCAGATGGCGGCCACGCCGAGCCCGCCGCCACGGCGGCGCAGCTCGTTGACGAGCGTCATCAGGATGCGCGCCCCGCTGGCCCCGATCGGATGGCCCAGCGCGATGGCGCCGCCGTTGACGTTGACCTTCGACTCGTCCACACCCAGCATCCGCATCGAGTTGAGCGCCACGGAGGCGAAGGCCTCGTTGATCTCGAACAGGTCGATGTCCTCCGCTGTCAGCCCGGCCTTGTCCAGCGCCTTCTTGGCCGCGTTGGCGGGCGTGCGCGCGAGGTAGGAGAACTCGTCGGCCACCGCGGCCTGGCTCACGATCGTCGCCAGCGGAGTGCGGCCGTTGGCCTTGGCCCACTCGTCGCTGGCGTACACCACGGCGCCCGCGCCGTCGTTGACGCCCGGGGCGTTGCCCGCCGTGTGCGCGCCGTCCTTGTGGAACGCGCCCTTCAGGCCGGCCAGCGACTCCAGCGAGCTCTCGCGCCGCGGCCCCTCGTCCACCTCGACGGTGGACTCGCCCTTGCGCGACTTGACCGTGACGGCCACGATCTCCTCGGGCAGGCGGCCCTCGTCGGTCGCCTGGATCGCCAGCTCGTGGCTGCGCAGCGCGAACTTGTCCATGTCGGCGCGCGTGATCTCCAGCTCCTCGCCCACCTCGTCGGCCTCCTCGCCCATCCCCTTGCCCGAGAAGGGGTTGGTCAGGCCGTCGTGCATCATCGCGTCGATGGCCTTCGCGTCGCCCATGCGAAAGCCGAAGCGGGCGCCCTTGAGCACGTAGGGGGCACTGGACATGGACTCCATGCCTCCGGCCACGGCCACGTCCAGGTCGCCGGCGCGCACCGACTGGTCCACCATCCCACCTGCCCGCAGGCCCGAGGCGCAGACCTTGTTGATCGTCTCCGAGGAGACCTCCTTCGGGATGCCGCCCTTGATCTGGGCCTGGCGGCTGGGCACCTGGCCCTGGCCGGCCTGCAGGACCTGCCCGAACACCACGTGCTCGACCTGCTCGGGAGCCACCTCGGCGCGCTCCAGCGCGGCGGCGATGGCGGTGCCGCCGAGGTCGGTGGCGTCGAGCGAGGACAGGCCTCCTCCGAGCTTTCCGAACGGCGTGCGGGCAGCTCCGAGGATCACGGTCTTGGGCATGTGGATGGGCTCTCTTTCGCGGACTGGCGGGGGCTCCTACACATTAGTGCTCCGTGGACTGGCGACCATTAGACTCACGCCGCTCCGATGCCCCCCGTTCGCATCTCCTCCCTCGCCGGAGCCCCCGAGGACACCGCCGCCGACACGCGGGTGGTCTGCCTGTTCGACGGCGAGGCACTCGCCGACCCGGTACTTCAGGGGCTCGTGGAGCTGGGCGAGGCCAAGGCCGGCCTCGGCAAGGTGGCGGTGGCCCACGAGGAGGCGCCGGGCGGAGGCGGGCGGCGCGTTCTGGTGGCCGGCATGGGCCAGCGCTCCGAGCTCGACCCTGAGCGGGCGCGGGTGGCCGCGGGAGCGGTGGCGGCCCGGGCTCGTGAGCTCGGCGCCGTGTCGCTGTCCTGGGCCGTGCCCGAGGGCGAGGGCCTGGCCGGCGCCATCGTGGAGGGCACCCTCCTGCGCCTCTACACCTTCGACCGCTTCAAGTCCGACCGTGAGGGCTCGGAGGAGGGGCTCGAGTCGCTCGAGCTGGCCGGCGTGTCTTCCGACGACGCCGAGCTGCAGCGGGCCCGGATCTCCGCCGAGTCGGCCAACGCCGCGCGCGACCTCCAGAACCTGCCCTCCAACGTCGCCACCCCCGCCTTTCTGGCCGACCGCGCGGTGGAGATCGCCGAGGAGCACGACACGCTAGAGGTGGAGCTGTTCGACCGCGAGGCGATCGTGGCCCGCGGCATGGGCGCCCTGGCCTGCGTCGCGCAGGGCACCTACGCCGAGCCGCGCCTGATCGTTCTGCGCTATCGCGGGCCGGGGGCGGCCGGACCGCACCTGGGCTTCGTGGGCAAGGCCGTGACCTTCGACACCGGCGGGATCTCGATCAAGCCTGCATCAAAGATGCACGAGATGAAGTTCGACATGTCGGGCGGCGCCGCGGTCCTCGAGGCGATGGACGGCATCGCGCGGCTCTCACTGCCCGTGACGATCACCGCCGTGGTGCCGGCTACCGAGAACATGCCGAGCGGGCGGTCGGTCAAGCCCGGGGACATCGTCACCGCGATGAACGGGACCACGATCGAGGTCAACAACACCGACGCCGAGGGACGCCTGATCCTGGCCGACGCCCTCTGCTACGCGGTCGAACAGGGCGCGGAGCGGATCGTGGACCTGGCCACGCTCACCGGAGCGGTGATCGTTGCGCTGGGCCACACCCACACCGGGCTCTACTCCAACGACGACGACTGGTACGCCGAGGTGGCGCGGGCCTGCGACGCCACCGGCGAGATCGGCTGGCGGATGCCGCTGCATCCCGACTACCTGGAGCTGACCAAGGGCAAGTTCGCCGACCTCACCAACGCCGCCGAGGCGCGCGTGGCCTCCTCCAACTACGCCGCCGAGTTCCTGCGCCAGTTCGTGGACGACCGGCCCTGGGTGCACATGGACATCGCCGGGACCGCGTGGGGGCTGTCGCGCCCCTACATCGGCAAGGGCGCCTCGGGCATGGGCACGCGCGGGCTCATCGAGCTCGCGCGGCGCACGGCCGGGGGCGGGGGCGGGCCTGCGCTCTAGGTGGCGAGGCTGGTGACTGATCCTGAAGGACGGTAGGGCCGCGGCCCCCCAGCCCGACACCGATCGTCGGCAGAGCGCCAGCCACCCCCTCGCCCCGAGCATGCCGGTGCTGGTCGTCGGCGCGTTGACGGTCCTCGCGTTCGCGCTGCGTCTGCCCGGCGTGGGCCAGTCCCTGTTCCTCGACGAGCCGATAACGCTCGTTGACGTTCGTGGCCAGGGCCTGGCAGGTGTGTTTCAGCAGATCCGTCCGGGCGAGTCGGTCGAGGTCACTCCACCGCTGTATTTCCTGCTCGCCTGGATGGCGTCCAAGATGGGCGACCCGACGGTGTGGATACGAGCGCCGTCACTTCTGTTCGGCACGGCGACCGTGCCGCTCGTTTACCTGTTGGGCGTGCGCACCGTCGGAAGGACGGCCGCGCTCGTGGCCTCCGCACTCGTGACCTTGAGCCCGTTCGCCGTCTTCTACTCGGCTGAGGCCCGTGCCTATGCAGTCCTGACCTTCTTCGCCGCGGCGTCGGCCCTCGCCCTTCTCCTGGCTCTTGACACAGGCAGGCGCCGCTGGTGGGTGGCCTACGGGGTCTGCTCCTCCGCCGTGCTCTACACGCACTACACGGGTGTGTTCGTGCTGGGCGCCGGGGCGGCGTGGGCTTTCTGGTACCACCGGGATCGCCGCCGGGAGCTGCTCCTCGTGAACGCCGCGGTTGCCCTGAGCTTTGTGCCCTGGCTGTTTACGGGCGCGTCGTCGAGCGCCGACCACTTCGGAGGCCCGCTGGATTTCTCCGTGTACTCCTTCGTGCAGGCGTTCTGGGGGATCTTCCCCGGCCAGCCTTTCACCCACCTCGTAACGCTGATCCCATTCCGGGACCTGCCCGGGACGGTACCGGTGGCGTTGTTCTGTGCCGCGGTGGCGGTCGGGCTCGGCGGCCGCTTGGCGCCGATCGCGGTCGCCCGGCGGAAGGGCCGCCCATGGGTTCCGCCCAAGCGGACGATCGGCCTGATTGCGCTGCTCGCCCTGGCCACGCCCCTTGGGGTGCTCGTCTATTCGCTGACCCAGCACGACATCTTCGTGTCGCGATTCCTGAGCGCGTCGATGCCGGCGGCAGCGCTGCTCACCGGTTGGCTTCTCACGTCGATGAGGCCGGGCCTTGTCGTCGCCACGGTGCTGGTTGCACTCGGCGCGACGGGCATCGGGACCGTCAAGAGCTTCCAGGACGACTACCGCCGCCCCCCAGTCGAGGACGCAGCACAGTTCATCGAACGGCAAGGCCGCTCGGCTGACTCCGTCGTCGCGCTCTCGGTTGGGCTGACGAGCGGCCCATCGCCGGGTGACTTCAGCCACGCCTTTCGCTCCGGCTTCCACCGCGCCCATCCACCGATCTACGACGCCGTCCCCGGCGCCTCGGCGGGCTGGGCCCGTGGCGCAAGAGGCGGTCGTGTCTTCCTAGCCTTTCACGCCTTCGGCGGCCTGCAGCGCCCTCCCCCGCGCAGCGGTCCCGGGAACCGATTCCAGCTGCAGGCGACGCGCATTTATCCAGGCGTGTTCCCGGTTGTGGTCGGCGTCTACGGGCTCAGCCCCCCGGCCGAGCTCCGACGGATCGACGCGCCCGTCGTGGCGTCGGAATGGGGAGCAGGCTTCTCTGCCACCGAGCGGGGTGGCCCGTCCGCGGCCGCCGTCCGGCGAACGGGTCAGCTGCGCGTCGTCAACTGGTCTGGAACCGCTCGCTCCGTAACCCTCATCGGACGTTTGTCCAGGGCCGGTCAGGGGCGATCCACGGCGTTGTTCCAGTATCCCGACGGAACGGAGCAGCGCGTCACGATCAGCGGCGCGAGCGTTGGCTGGCGGCACACCCTCCGGCTCGCGCCCGGACCGAACGCGGTAACCGTCTCGACCTCAGGGCCCGCGTTTCGGGTCGCCGGAGACCCGAAGGCGCACTACCTAGACATCGGCGGCTTTGGCCTGCAGGGCGGCCAGGAGCTCGGGTTGCCGCCCCTGAGATGCGTCGAGGGTCGGCGCGTCACCAGCCCAGACGCGGGGCAGACGAGGATCACGCGGCGAGACGGACGCGAGCTGATCGTGTCGTCGTTCGGAAAGGAGGTCGCCGTGGCGCGCGGAGCTGTGGACGGTTCCATCGACAGCATTTCCACGCTGACGAGCAGGGTGCTAATCGTCACCGGCTGGGCGGCCGACACGGCGCGGGACCGACTCGCGGACCGGGTGCTGCTGTTCGACGATGGCCGCCTGCTGAAGACCGGTCGTCCGACGAAGGATCGACCAGACATAGCCGAGGCTCTCGGAGACCGCCTGACGAGGTCCGGGTTCGTGATCGCGGCGGTCACCGATCAGGCGGATGAGATCGCGGACGACCCGTCTCGGCTACGGGTGTTCGCCGCGGTCGGGAATCGAGCCTCTGAGCTCGAAGCCTCGGAGCAGGCGAAGAAGGCCGTTGCCGAGCGTTGCGGGAGGATCTGAGCCTCCAGAGCTTTCGTACCCGGGATCAGCTTCGCGGCCGCGCGCAGCCAGCTCCGCGCTGAGCGACGGTGTCGCGCAGGCGGATGTCCCGGGACGAGCTGCCCACCAGGATGCGGTAGCACCCGGGGGCCACGCGCCAGCGGTCGGTCTCCACGTCCCAGTAGGACAGGTCGCGCTGATTGAGCGTGAAGGTCAGGTCTCGACTCCGGCCCGCCGGGATCTGCACGCGGCGGAAGCGCTTCAGCGCCTTGGGCGGCTGCGGCACCCCGCGCGCGGGGCGCGGCAATCCGAGGTAGAGCTGCACCACCTCGGCCCCGGCCCGAGCGCCCATGTTGGACACCCGGAGGGTCACGCGGTAGCGGCGGCCCGCTGCTCGCACGGACAGGTCGCGGTAGTGAAAGCTCGTGTACGAAAGCCCGTGGCCGAACGGGTAGAGCGGCCGGAGGCCGCGGGCGTCGTGGTGGCGGTAGCCCGTCAGCACGCCCTCCGAGTACGTCACCCGGCCGCCCACACCGGGGTACTGGGCGGGCGTGCGGGCGGCTAGGTCGGCCTCTGAGCGCGGGAAGCTCAGCGGCAGTCGCCCGGAGGGGTTGACCTTGCCGAACAGGATGCGCGCGATGGCGTTGCCGCCCTCCTGCCCGGGCCACCACGCCTCGAGGATGGCGCCCGTGCGCCGCGCCCACGGCATCGTGACCGGCCCCGGCGACTGCACCACGACCACCGTCCGCGGGTTGGCCCGGGCCACCGCGCGGATCAGGGCCACCTGGTCGCCCTCCGCGCCGCGGCAGTCCAGCGCGAGGCACGGCAGGTCGTCGAACTCGCCCGACTCGAAGCTCGGCGACACGGCCACCACGGCCACATCCGCCCGGCGAGCCACCCGCGCGGCGCGGTCGGGCTCGCTGCCGTCGTCGTAGCGGACGGCGAAGCGCCCCCGCCCGGCACGCCGGATGCCGTCCAGGGCCGTGACCTCGTAGAGGGGATTCACGCCCGCGCTCGACACCCGGCCCGGGCGCACGTACTCCGCCGCGGAGGCGCCCAGCACGGCGACCGAATCCAGCCGGGACGCGCTCAGCGGCAGGAGCGAGCGCCTGTTGCGCAGCAGCACCGCGCCGCGCTCGGCCAGCCGGCGGGCCACCCGGCCGTGGCGCCGCGACGGGAGGCGGGCGTTCCGCGGGTATGCCCCGCGATCGAACACGCCAAAGCGGAACATCGTCCGCAGATAGCGCCGGACCAGGTCGTCGACGTCGGACTGGCGCAGGCGGCCGTCGGCCAGCGCGGTCCGCAGCGCCGCGGGCTCGTAGTACTGGGGCACGGGCATGACGAGGCTCTGGCCCGCCAGGACCGAGGCCACGGTGTCGCCGCCCGCACCCCAGTCGGAGACCACGTAGCCGCGGAACCCGAAGTCGCCGAAGAGGGTGCCCCGGACCAGCGGGCGGCTGGCCCCCGCGTAGGGGCCGTTGATCCGGTTGTAGGAGGTCATCACCGAGCCCACGCCGCCGCGCCTGGTCACCGACTCGAACGGCGGCAGGTAGATCTCGCGCAGGGTGCGCTCGTCGATGAGGTGGTCGACCTTGGTCCGGTTGGTCTCCTGGGTGTTCCCGGCCAGGTGCTTGGCGGTGGCGATCACGCCGCGGCTCTGCATGCTCCGCACGTAGGCGGCGCCGAGCTCCCCGGCCAGGGCCGGGTCCTCGCCGAAGCTCTCGAAGGTCCGCCCGGCGCGCGGGTCGCGCGTCACGTCCACGGTCGGCCCGAGCATGACGTCGCTCCCGCGGCGCCTGGCCTCGGCGGCGACCACGCGGGCGTACAGGGCGGCGGACGCCGTGTCGAAGGTGGCCCCGAGTGACACCGGCAGCGGGAGCGCGGTGGCCCGGCCGGCGTTGGGACCGATCCCGTCGCGAATCCCGGCGGGCCCGTCCTGGAGGTAGAGCGGAGGCACGTCGAGCCGCGGGATGCCGTTGACCGTGCCCGTGCGGCTGCCGCGGGTGACGAAGCCGAACATGTCGTCGCCGCCCATCAGATCCAGCCGCTCGTCCAGCGTCAGCTGGGCCAGCAGCAGGTCGGCGCGGCGATCGGCCGAGAGGGACGTGTCGCACCAGGCATGGTCGCCGCAGCGCCCGGCCGCCTCGGCCAGTCCGGGCGACATCGCGGAAGCGGCCACCAGCGCCACCGCCGCGGTTCGGACCAGCGCCCTCATGGCCGCCCGCTCAACGCGGCGGCGCCTCGGGAGGTGAGTGCTCGTCGTGGGGCTCCTCGGCGTCCTCGGCCTCCACAGGCTCTTCGCGCGAGAACCGTCCCTCCCGCTGCTCCCTCTCGGCGGCCGGGAAGCGCGGCCGCTTCGGGCGCTCCTCGCGGGGCTCGGGCTCCAGGCCCATCTCGTCGACCCGCACCTCGTCCGGGTCGACGTGACGCTCGCGGCTGCGGCTCCCGATCACCGTCAGCAGAGCAAGAAGACCGACCGCGAGGAGCACGGCCACGATGATCAGGACGGGGTCCACGGGTCGCTGCCTACCTGTTCCGCAGCTCGCGCTTGAGCACCTTGCCCGTCGCAGTGCGAGGCAGCTCGTCCAGGAACACGATCTCCCGCGGCACCTTGTAGCGGGCCAGGTTGCGCTTGACGTGGTCCTTGAGGTCTTCCTCGGTGACCTCCCCGTCCGCCTCGAGCACGACGAAGGCCTTGAGTCGCTGGCCGAAGTCCTCGTCCTCTACGCCGATCGCCGCGGCCTCGAGCACGGCGCGGTGGCGCACGAGCTGGTCCTCGACCTCGGCGGGGAACACGTTCTCGCCGCCCGAGACGATCATCTCGTCGTCGCGGCCCTCCACGAACAGGCGGCCATCGGAGTCGAAGCGCCCCACGTCGCCGGTGGCCATGAGCCCACCGATCACCTCCTTGGACCCGCCGCCGGTGTAGCCCTCGAACAGCATCTCGTTGCCGACGAAGATGCGTCCGGTCGTCCCCGGCGGGGCGGGCGACCCGTCCTGGTCGAACAGCCGGACGATCGTGCCGCGCGGCGGCCGGCCGGCCGTGCCGGGCGCGGCGCGCATGTCCTCGGGGGTGGCGATCGAGGCCCAGGCCACCTCGGTCGAGCCGTAGAGGTTGTAGAGGTTGTCGCCGAAGGCGTCCATCCACTCCGTGGCCAGGTCGCCGGGGAGGGCGGAGCCGCTGGCGGCCACCACCCTGAGCGACGACAGGTCGTACTTGCGGCGCGTCTCCACCGGCAGCTCCAGGATGCGCTGCATCATCACGGGCACCACGGCCAGCACCTCGGCGCGGCTGCGCGCCACCTCGGCCAGGCAGGCCTCAGGGTCGAACTTGCGCCGCAGCACGTACGTCGAGCCGAGGATCAGGCCGATCGTGTAGTGCGCGAAGCCCCAGGAGTGGAACAGCGGCGCGGCGATATGCGACGTCTGCCGCGTATGGAGCGGGATCGTGGCCAGCAGCGACACCGCCGGCTCCAGCGACTGCGGGTTGCCCCGCGCCGCGCCCTTCGGCGTGCCCGTGGTGCCGGAAGTGAGGATGGTGATGCGTCCCTCGCGGGCGGGCGCCACCACGTCGGAGTCGTCTCCGGTGGCGATCAGCCCGTCCAGCGTGGGGTCTGCCGTGCTGTCCGAGTCGTGCCAGGCCACGAAACGCTTACGCCGCTTGCCCGCCTCGCTGAGGAGGCCGGCGAACTCCTCGTCGTAGACGATCGCCGCCGGCTTCTCGCGCTTGACCACCTCGGCCAGCTGGGGGCCGGCGAACGCGGTGTTGAGATAGAGCGCGTCGGCCCCGAGCTTGGACACCGCCACGGTGGCCTCGATGAACCCGCGGTGGTTGCGGCACATGATCCCCACGCCGTCGCCCTCCTTGACGCCCGCGTCCGACAGGGCGTGGGCGATCGCGTTGGTGCGTCGGTGCACCTGCGCGAACGTGAGCGAGCCGAGCTCGTCCACGATCATCGTCTCGTCGGGGTAGGACGCCGCCAGCGAGATCGTGCCGGCGGCCGGGCTGCGGCCGAAGCGCGCGAGGATCGTCAGCACCTTGAACAGCTTGTCGGGACGGATCGGCCGGATCACGCCCGCCTCGGCCAGCACCTTGACGGTGCCGAGGGCGTGGCCCAGTTTCCCGATCAGGCCGGTGGCCGGCTCGCTCAATTCGGTCTCCCCTCCGTCGAACTCGAGTTTGAGATTCTCCAGGGTGCGCTCCAGATTGCGGGCGACCATCGGGCTCGCGACTCGGTCGGAGATGGTGCCGAGCAGCCCGCCGGGGGCGCCCCACGACAGCCTCAGGGTCACCTTCGTCTTCCCGTCGGAGGTGTCGCGCAGCCGCCAGCGCCCGCGCTGGTCGATCCCCGTGATGCTCGTCCAGGTCAGGTCGCCGGGCTCGTCGTACTCCACCACCTCCACCAGGCCGCCCACGTCGGCCGACCCCACCCGCATGCGCATCGAGAAGCGGGCCCCGGTCCCCTGCTTCACCCCGTCCTCACGGTCTGCGCGGGTGATGCCCTCCATGTAGCCGGGGTAGTCGCCGGGGTCGCGCACGCGGGCCCACACCTGCTCGCGAGACGCGTCGACCGTGACCGAGCGCTCGACGCGCATCAGCCGATCACCGGCAGCCGACGCTCGGCCTGCATCGCGGTGAGGGTGTCCTGCATGCGGGCGACCACCTCGGTGTAGACCTCGCCCAGGTCAGGCTGCTCGCCGAACTCGGCCCGCAGGTCGATCGGCGGCAGCACCTCGATCGTGATCTTGGCCGGCAGCGGCAGGTGACCGAGCATGTCGCCCACGTTCAGGCCCCACGGGATCGCGAGCGAGATCGGCAGCACCTTCAGCCGGAACATGCGGTCCATCCGCAGCAGACGGGCGAGCCCCTCGCCGCGGCTGAGGAACAGCGCGGTCTCCTGGCCGCCGATCGAGACCACGGGCACGATCAGCACGTCGCGCTCGAGGGCCAGCCGGAGGAAGCCCTTGCGACCGCCGAAGTCGACCTTGGCCGACTCCCAGCTCGGGCGGTGCACCTCGTAGTCCCCGCCCGGGTACACGAGCAGCGCCGCTCCCGAGTCGAGCGCCTTGACGGCGTTCTGCGGGTTGGCGGCCACCGTGCCGTACTTGCGCAGGCGGCCGAGGCCGGGCATCGACAGGACCAGGTTGTGGGCGAGCTGGTGGAAGCGGCGCTCGACGCCGAAGTACGTGCTGAACGCGAGCGTGAACACCTGGGTGTCCACGGTCATGTTGCCGCCCGAGTGGTTGCCCACCAGCAGGACCGGGCCCTCCTCGGGGATGCGGTCGAGGCCCCGGACCTCGGCCCGGAAGTAGAGGCTCGCGAGCATCCAGAGGCCGGGGAGGGTCTCGCGGATGTAGTCGGGATCGCGCTCGTCCAGGTCGGCGGCGGGAACCCGCTTCTGGGCCTCGGCGGCCACGGCGCCGAGCGCGCGGGTGGTGATCCCGGCGACGGTCGACGCAAGGCCGCGGAACCCGGCGGAGACCGAGGCTCTCTCGCTCTGCGCTTGCGCCTGGGCCGGGCCGGGCGGAGGGGCGGAGCCGTTGCCCGATCCATGGGTGCCGCCGCGGCGTGGCGAGCGCGTCTCGGTCATGCCGCTCTCCTCGGCGCGGGGGCGCTGCCCTCCAGCGCGGGGCCGATCGCCGGCCACTCCGACGGCGGCCCTTCCGGCCGCCTCAGCTTGTGCGGCTCGCCCTCGGGCAGGCCGGCGAGCAGCTCGCGAACGCGTGGGCTCTGAAGCTGCTCGGTCACGCTCGCCTGCGCGCGGACGATCACGTCGTCGCGGCGCTCCGGGCTCATCAGGTTGCGGCCCATGGCCACGAGATCCTCGCTGGTCGGCTGGAGCAGCACGACGTCGGTGCCGTAGGCGCGCACCTTCTTCGCCTCGTGGCCCAGGCGGCGGCCGTTGGCGCGGCGGCCGGCGCGGCCGGGCCAGTCCAGCGGGTTGCGGCTCTGCGGGTCATGGCGGGACGAGAGCGGGTTGAGGCAGATCACGAGGTCCAGGCCGCGTCCGGCGAGCAGGTCCAGGTTCGAGGCCGAGCAGACGCCGCCGTCCACGTACAGGCGCCGCCCGATCCGCACCGGGCGGTAGAAGCCGGGGATGGCGCATGACGCCGCCACGGCGTCGGCGATGTCCGCCGGCGGGGAGTCGAGTCGCCCGAAGGGCACGCGGCGCCCGGAGCCGTAGTCGGTGGCCACGGCCCAGTAGTTGGGGTGCTCCACCCACCGGGTGGGCACCGCGCGGTGCACGATGTCCTTGAGCGCGTCCGTGGACACGAAGCCCGAGGGCAGCCACCCGGCCATCATCTGGAGCGGCGTGTGGCGCAGCGGATTGGAGAGGGCCGTGATCGCCATGCGCAGCGATCCGGGACCGAGCGCAGGCAGCCCGCGGTGGACGCGGAACACCGCTCCCGCCGCCCGGTCGGCCTGGGATGCGGGACGCCCGTCCGGTCCGCGCAGCCCGGTGAAGCTCTCGCCGCGCGAGTGGGCGACCATGAACCAGGGCGGAACACCGGCGGCCACCAGCGCGCCGATCATCGACCCCGCGGACGTGCCGACCACGAACTCGGCGCTACCCGGGTCCCATTCGGTCTCTGACGCGAGCGCATGCAGCCCTCCGGTGAGCCATGCCCCACCGAGAACCCCACCGGCCCCGAGCACCAGCCCGACCTTCATGGCCGAACGGATGCCCGCCGGAGGGAAGCGCAAGACGCCGGGCGGGGGCGGTTCATGGGGGCCTGCAGGCTAAACGGCGGCGAGGGCCGGCGCCACCGCTGGGCGCGGGCGACCGCTTAGCGGGCGTGCCGAGGGAGCAGGCAGCCCCGGGGCGCCGGACGGAGTGTGGCCCGCCTGGGTGTCGCATGGCGCACAGAAAAGCGGACCACACCCCGGGTTCGCCCCTAGGACCTGTCGCTCTGCGGATCCCGGTAGGCCTCCTTCTCCCAGGGCGGCGCAACGTCGGGGTCGAGCCGGCGGTAGCCGCGGCGGTTCAGCGTCTCCAGCGGGACGAGCCTCAGCCCCTCGGCGGTGGTGGTGCGCTCGTGCAGGTCCCTCCCGGGCAGCGCGGGGACAAAGCGCCGCGGCGGCGATCCCGGGCCGGTGCCGCGCAGGGGGCCGAGGCCCGAGCGCGTTCTCACCACCGGGATGTGGCCGGAGTGGCTACCTCGTGAGACACGCGTCCACCCGGTAGCGCCCATCCAGCGGTCACGGCACACCGACTGCTTGCAGCTCTGCCAATGACCGTGGGACGTGGAACGCGCCCACACGGAGCCGTCGGGGTCGATGCGCACCATGTGGCCCTCCCAGTCGTCGCGGTGGAACCCCGGATATTCCGAGGTTCCCGACACGAGCTTCCGCAGGCGCGGCAGCACCCAGGATCCCTCCCACGCGCTGTCCGAGCCGCCCCAGGTGGTGTTCGAGTCCGGGTAGTAGAGCCAGTAGCCGACGTAGGTCCGGCCGCCGCGGCGCACGAGGCGCGTGAACACGGTGGCACGCTCCCCGGCGTGAGTGCGGTGGGCGTCCAGGTCGCGGTCGTCCGGGGCGTCGGCACACCTGCGGCTGCGGCAGCGGCGCGGATCCACCGGCAGCTGCGCCTCCCCGGGCTCGTAGACCAGCCCGGGGGCGTGCTCGCGCACCAGGCGCGCCCGCCGCGAGCCGTAGGCGCGCGCCAGCAGGCGCTCGCCGTCCTGGCACCCGCCCCTCACGGCGCAGACCAGGCGGTGGGCGAGAAAGCCCCCGAACGAGCGCCCGTCGACCGCCGGAACGCCCGCGGCGAGTCCTCCGAACGCCAGCCCCAGAGCCAGGACGAGGGCGATCCACTCCACCGTCGCCTGCCCGTTCTGGTCGGTCATGAGGCCGAACGTAATTTGGTCCGATTGACCTGTGTGCGACGTATGCAACGTTTGCGTGACCTCCTTGCCTGGTATTCGATAGGGCCATGACCGCGACCACATCCAGGCCCGCTCCGGACGCCCCGCAGGCCGGGATCGGGGCGCTGGCCGAGCGCTACGACCCGAGCGCGATCGACCTTCCGGGAGGGCCGGCCCGCATCCGGCTCGCCAGCACGGGAGGGCGGGCCTGGGACGCCGTTGTCACCACCCGCCGTCTGCGCCTGGAGACAGCACGCGAGGGCGCCACCCCCGAAGCCCTCCTCGCCGCCGACGCCGCCACCTGGCGCCGGATCGCCTCCGACACCCGCGCCGGCATGGACGCCTTTCGCAAGGGCAGGCTGCAGATCCGCCACAGCCTCCACCTGGGCGTGGGCTTTCTCGCGGCCACCAGCGGCAACACCGACCCGGGGAGGCTCACGTTCGAGTCGGTGCGCACGAAGACGGCCGGCCGCCTCTCGATCCTCTCCGCGGGAACCGGCGACCCGATCGTGTGCGTCCACGGCCTCGGCGGGACCAAGGCGTCGTTTCTCCCCACGGTCTCCGCGTTGGCCGACACCCACCGCGTGATCGCGCTGGACCTGCCGGGCTTCGGCGAGTCGGACAAGCCGATCGGCGCCCCATACGACGCCGCCTGGTTCTCCCGCTCGATCTTCGGCCTCATGGACGAGCTCGGCCTGGACAGGGCGCCTCTTGTGGGCAACAGCATGGGCGGGCGCGTGGCGCTCGAGGCGGGATTGCTCGAGCCGGGCAGGGTCGACGGCCTGGTGCTACTCAGCCCGGCGCTGGCCTGGCTGCGGGATCGCCGCTGGGCCCCGTTCGTGCGTGCCCTGCGCCCCGAGCTCGGCCTGCTGCAGCTGGCGCCGCGCTCGATCGTCGAGAACGTCGTGCGCCGGCTCGTGGGCGTGCAGGGCGGCTGGGCCGACGCTGGCGTGGACGAGTTCCTGCGCGCCTACCTGACGCCCCGGGGCCGCGCCGCGTTCTACGCCGCCGCGCGGAACATCTATCTCGACGAGCCGCACGGGGACAACGGCTTCTGGAAGCGGCTGGAGGCCATGGAGCCGCGCTCGCTGTTCGTGTGGGGTCGCAACGACCGGCTCGTGCCGATCGCCTTCATGCGCCACGTCCAGGAGGCGCTGCCCGCTGCGCGCCACCTCGAGCTGGACTGCGGCCACGTGCCCCAGCTCGAGGCCCCGCGGGAGACCCACGCGGCCATTCGCGAGTTCCTGCGCTAGTACCCCGCCCGCGGGTGCGCCACAATCCGCCGGTGGCCTCGCACGCCCTGCCGCCCGGACCGCGCCTCCCGCGCCTGGCTCAGGCGGGCATGCTCACCGTCTGGCCGTACGCCTGGCTGCCCCGGGTGAGGGAGCGCTACGGCGAGGTGTTCACCTGCCGCTTCCCGATCTACGGCGACGTGGTCTACGTGGCCGACCCCGATGCGATCAAGAAGGTGTTCGCCGGCCCGGCCGCCGTGTACCACGCCGGTGAGGCCAACCACATGGCCCTCGGGGACCCTCTTGGCGACAACTCCCTGCTGACCCTCGACGAGGACCGTCACATGAGCCAGCGCAAGCTGCTGCTCCCGCCGTTCCACGGCGACCGGGTGCGGCTCTACGCCCAGGTCATGGCCGAGGCGACAGCGCGGGAGGTGGACCAGTGGCCGCTGGGCGAGGAGATCGAGCTGCGCCCGCGGATGCAGGCGATCACGCTGGAGGTCATCCTGCGCGCGGTGTTCGGCGTGCGCGACGGCGAGCGCATGGACCTCTTCCGCGAGCGGATCCCGAAGGTGGCCGAGGCCACCAGCGTCTACACCTGGATGCCGCTCCTGGACCGCCTGCTCGGTAAGCGGTCGCCCGCCGCGCGACTGCGCCGGGTGCTCGCCGGGGTGAACGAGCTGATCTACGCGGAGATCGCCGACCGCCGGCGCCAGGCCGAGCCCGGCGACGACGTGCTCTCCCTGCTGCTCGCCGCCCCCCACGACGACGGCAGCCCGATGAGCGACGTGGAGCTCCGCGACGAGCTGATGACGCTCCTCACCGCCGGTCACGAGACCACGGCCACGGGCCTGTCCTGGGCCTTCGAGCGCCTGGTACGCACGCCCGCCGCGATGGACCGCCTGGTCGGTTCGCTCGACAGCGACGAGTACCTCGACGCCGTGGTCAAGGAGACCCTGCGCGTGCGGCCGGTGGTCGTCGACGTGGCCCGCAAGCTGACCCAGGACACGGAGGTGGCCGGCCGCCTACTGCCCGCGGGAGCGCTCGTGCTGCCGGCCATCGCGGCGGTGCACGCCCGCGCCGACCTCTACCCGCGGCCGGGCGAGTTCCGGCCCGAGCGCTTCATCGACGGTCAGCCCGAGTCCTACGCCTGGATCCCCTTCGGCGGCGGTGTGCGGCGCTGCATCGGGGCGGCCTTCGCCCAGGTGGAGATGCGGGTGGTGCTGCGCGAGGTGCTGCGGCGTGTGCGCGTCCGCGCGGCGAGGGCAAAGGACGAGCGACCGCGGGTCCTGCACGTCACGGTGGTGCCCGGGGGCGGCGCCCGCGTGGTGGTCACCGAGCGCGTTGCCACGGGGCCGCCGGCCGCCGCTGAGCGACCGGCCGCACTCGCCGGCTGAGGTCCGTCCCTACCCGCCGGTGGCTGAGTCGACACCGAGGGCCGCCTCCAGAACATCCTGCGCCGGCCGCTCGGGGTCGTCGAGCGCGCCGTCCAGCCTGTCCCCGGCCAGGGCGTGCAGCTTTGCTTCCAGGGCGGCACCGTCGAGCGGCCGCTCGGGCGAGCCCCGCGCCGCCTCGACCCGAACCAGCTCGGCGCCGTCACCGCCGAGCAGCACCGCCTCGGACTCGAGCAGCTCGGCGTCGGTGCGCACCTGGATTGTCGCCGCCAGCTCGCACACCGCGTCGTCGACCGCGTCGAAGCTCGATTGATCCGGCTCCCCGTGGAGCAGCGTGTGGGCGGCCACGTACGGGATGGAGAACTTGGCCTGAAGGCCGTCGTCGGGCCGCGGTCCCACGCCCGCGGCCTGGAGGGAGACCGGATGAACCACCACCGCCACGGGCCAGGCGTCGGCCCCGCGGAGCAGCAGCGCCGCCTCGATCGACCCGTGGGTCTGCAGACAGCAGGGCCACGCCTTGATCCAGTTGGCGTCGATCGCGCGCTCGGCCGGGTCGGGCTCGGCGTACGTGCCTCCGGTGGCCTGCTCGAAGCCCCGCGCCGCCGCCTCCAATCCCACCCGCGCCCCCGCCGCGGCCAGGCGAGCCGCCCGCACCCCGGCCGCGGCACCCAGGCCCACCTGGAGCGACTTGCCGTCGGTGCCGAACGCCGCCCGCAGCCCTCCCGTGCCGAGCAGCGCGATGGCCGCCGAGGTGGCCGCCGGAGCGCCGGTCAGCCGCGCGGTGGCCACGGCCGCACCGAGCGCCCCGCACGCGGCGGTGGGATGCAGCCCGCGGTCGTAGAGGGCGGGATGGCTCGCGCGCGCGAGAGCTCCCATCGCCTCGAAGCCCGCCGCGTACGCCTCGAGCGCCTGCCCGATCGACACGCCGATCCCCGCCCCCACCACGAGTGCGGCCGGAGCGGTGGGCGCGCTGAGGTGGGCGATGCCCGGCAGGTAGGTGTCGTCGAAGTCGAGCACGTGCCCGGCGGTCGCCGCCCGGAGCACCGGGTCCCCCAGCTCGCCCGCGGCGAGTGCGGCCCGCTCGTCCACCCCGCCGGCGGCGCAGCCGAGCCAGTCGAGGAAGGCAGCTGCGTAGTCGGCGTCAGCCATGACCGAGACGGCGCCGGAAGGCGCCCGCCCCCTCCACCGGGATCGCGTGCGCGCGCACTCGGCGCTCCAGGTCGGCGTCGGAGGTCACGACGCGCAGGTCCGCCGCCGCGTCGCCGGCGGTGGCGGCCAGCTCGGCGATGTCGTCATCGGCCGCGTTGCGGCCCCGCCGCGAGGCGAAGCGCACGTCCACGCCCTCGGCTGTGAGCTCGAAGGGCGCGCCGTCAAGGATCACGGTGACCGCGTCGCCGGTGTCGCGTGCGAACTCGCTCAGGTCCTCGGCCAGCCGGCGCATGGCGCCACGACGGTCACGCCACCAGCCATCGGGACGCGAGCCGATCACGTTCATGCCGTCCACGAGCCAGCGCGTCACGCTGCGGCGACGAGCCGCTCGCTCAGCTCCCACAGCCGGCGCCGGGCGTCGGGGTCGTAGGCCTGGGCGTGGGCGCGCGCCTCGGCCAGCCCGTCGAAGTAGCGGCCGGTGACGGCGTCCAGGTCCGGGTCGGCGGCCAGGCGCACGGTGGCCGTCATCCCCTCCTCGATCGTCGTGCGCGCGGCGCCGTAGGTCTCCCGGACCAGCTTGGTGTCCATCAGCGTGGCCGGATGCAGGGCGTTGACGGTCACGTCGCGTTCGCCCAGCCGCTCGGCCAGTTCGAACGCGTGCGAGATCTGGGCGAGCTTGCTCTGCGAGTAGGCGCGAGAGCGGTCGTAGGAACGTTCGAGCATCGGGTCGTCGAAGTCGATCGGCGCCTGACCGATCGAAGCCACGTTCACGATCCGCGCCGGCTCGCGCAGGCTGTTGTCGAGGAGCAGGCCCGTGAGCAGGAAGTGCGACAGGTAGTTGACGGCGAAGGTGAGCTCGTGGCCGTCGGTGCTCTCTCGCCGCTCGAGCACGGCCACCCCCGCGTTGTTGACCAGCGTGTCGGCCTCGCCCGTCTCGGCGGCCAGCCGCCGCACCTCCTCTAGAGAGGAGAGGTCGGCCACGACAAAGCGCGCGGCGCCGATCTCCGCGGCCACCGCCTCGGCCTTCGCCGGGTCGCGGCCGTGGACCAGCACGTCGGCCCCGCGCCCGGCCAGCTCCGCGGCCACCGCCCGCCCGAGGCCGTCGGTGGAGCCGGTCACGAGCACCGTCTGCTCGCCGAGCGGCCTCACGAGCGGCGGCGCATGACCAGGACGATCGCCCCCACGAGCACCAGCCCGGCGGCCAGCTGGGCGCCGAGAGCGAGCCCGGTGCCCCCCTCGCGCGTCGCCTCGCGGATGAGGGCGAACATGATCGACGCGCCGAAGAAGAGCACCAGCGTCCACATCCATGTGGTGCGGTCCACGGGCGCGGACGATAGCCGTGAGGAGCCCGCGGGGCCCGTGACTAGTCTCGCGCCGGATGACCGAGCGACCCGCACTGGCCGGCGCCCTGGGCGCCCTGGTGATCGCCTTCTCGGGCATCCTCGTGCGCCTGGCCGACGTGTCGCCTTCCACCGCCGCCTTCTTTCGCTGCGCCTGGGCGCTGCCGCTGCTGGGGCTGCTGGCGTGGAACGAGCGGCGCCGCTTCGGGCCGCTGACCGCGCGCGAGCGCCTGCCCGTCCTCGGCGCCGGCGTGCTGTTCGCCGCCGACCTCATCTTCTGGCACCACTCGATCGCCGCGGTCGGAGCCGGCCTGGCCACCGTGCTCGCCAACCTCCAAGTGGTGCTGGTCGGGCTGCTGGCCTGGCTCGTGCTGAGCGAGCGCCCGGAACGTCGCACGCTCGCCGCCATCCCGGTCGTGTTCGCCGGAGTCGTCCTCATCTCCGGGGTGGTCGGAGTGGGCGCCTACGGCGACGACCCGGCGCTCGGGGTCATCTACGGCCTGCTGGCAAGCCTCTCCTACGCGCTCTTCCTGCTGATCCTGCGCCAGGGCACCGTCGACCTGCGGCGCCCCGCCGGGCCGCTGTTCGACGCCACGCTGGTCTCGGCCGTCTGCTGCGCCGTCGCCGGCGTGGTCATCGGCGACCTGGACTGGACGCCGTCGCTCGAGTCCCAGGCCTGGCTCGTGCTCTTGGCCACGTCCTCCCAGGTACTCGGCTGGATGCTGATCTCGGTCTCCCTGCCGCGGTTGCCGGCGGTGCTCACGTCGATCCTGTTGATGCTGCAGCCGGTGGCCGCGGTCTTTCTGGGGGCGGTGCTGCTTTCCGAGGCGCCGTCGGCGGTGCAGCTGGCGGGGGTGGCGGTGGTGGTCGCCGGCGTGGCGCTGGCCGTGGTCGCACCGTCCAGGCCTCAGGCCGTGGCGGCGTGATCGTCCCGACGCTCGGGGCGGGCGCCGCCCTCACCCTCGGCGCCCTCGGCTACCGCACCTTCTGGTCGGAGCCGAGGAGCCTCGAGGTCAACCATCACACGCTCGCCCTCCCCCACTGGCCGGCGGAGGCGAGCGGGCTGCGGGTGGGCGTGATCTCCGACGTTCACTCGGGCGCCCCGCACGTGCCGCTTGCGCGGGTGCCCAAGCTGGTGGAGCGCATGAACGCCGAGAGCCCCGACCTCGTGGCGCTGCTCGGCGACTACGCCTCGCCGCTCGTGCTCGGCGGGCGGCGGCTCGACCCGGGCCCGGTGGCCGACGCCCTCGGGCAGCTCATCGCTCCGCGCGGGGTCTTCGGGGTCCTCGGAAACCACGACTGGCGGGTGCACGGGCGGGCGATGGGGCGGGCGATGGAGGCGGCCGGCATCACGATGCTGGAGAACTCCGCCGTGCCCGTCGGGCCGCTGTGGGTGGCCGGCCTACCCGACCTGCGGATGCGCGAGCCGTCGATCGAGCGCACGTTCGGCGGCATACCCGACGGTGTGGCCGTGCTGGCGCTGTCGCACGACCCCGACATGTTCCCCCACGTCCCCGATCGCGTGGCGCTGACCCTGTCCGGCCATACCCACGGCAACCAGATCAACGTGCCGGTCGCGCGCCGGATGCTCGCGCACTCACACTTCGGCGTTCGCTACGCGGGCGGACACGTGGTCGAAGAGGGGCGCCACCTGTTCGTCAGCCGAGGGGTGGGCACCAGCCTGCTCCCGGGCCGCTTCCGTGCGGCCCCGGAGCTGCTGGTGTTGGAGTTGGTCTCGGGTTGACCAGGCCTAGTGCTTGTGGTTGCGCTTGACCCGGACGACCTCGCCCGCACCAGGCAGGATGCTGCGGTTGGTGACGAAGATGTCCCCGTGGCGGCTGATCGCCAGGCCACCGGGGGCCTCGAGGCCCTCGCTTATCACGAGCTCGGTCGTGCCCTTGCGACTCACGCGGTGCAGCGCGCCCTTGGGAAGCTCCATCTCCCCCGCCGCGAGAAGGCCATCGGTGGCGATCTCCAGCACGTAGAGGTTCCCGCGCCGGTCGAACGCTATGTCGATGATGTTGGTGAAGCCCTCGGCGTACACCTCCGGCTCCTCGCCGGGCTCGACGCGGTAGACGTTTGCGCCTCCCTTCGGGAACGGGAAGCCGGTGAGCTGACCGACGTAGAGCGCCCCGTCGGGTCCGACGACCACCGAGGTCGGCACAGCCTGCATCGGAAGCTCGGGCGGCAGGTCCGGGATGCCCGGGGGCGCCGGCACGAGCCGGTCCGGGAACGTCGCCAGCGTGCGCAGGCCGCTCCTGCGACTCACCCCGACGAGGTCATTGCCGCCGGCGTCCGCCACCACGAGCTTGCCCCATAGCGAGGTCACGGAGTAGGGGTTGCTGTCCGGGACCCCGCCGTCGGGGTTCTCTGACTGCTCGAAGGCGGCCAGGTCGGCGATCGGGTACACCCGCCGCCCGCTCGAGGACAGGCGGTGCAGCTGGCCGAGGCCGGCACCGAGGGGGCCGAACGTGGCGCGGGTGTCCGTGTCGCCGGCCAGGCCAACCGGGATGTAGCCCCCGCCGTAGGCGAGGTAGATGTCGTGCGGCCCGGTGGCGGCACTGCCGTCGGGGCCGGCCACGGACGGAAGCCCGGTCGCGACCCTGCGCTGCCCGCCGCGCCAGACCTTGGTCACGGCGCCGGTGTCGCCGATGCACGCCTCGCCCTCGCCCTCCGGTGAGGGCACGCAGGCCTCGGTGCCACCGCGGCCTGCCTCTGCGACGTAGAGCGACCCCGAGCGGCTGATGTCGAGCCCGCGCGGGTTGTCGAGCCCGGAGGCCACGACCTCCAGCGAGGTCTCCTTGGGCGACGTCGAGCCGGCCGACGCCGCGGCGGCGAATGCCAGCAGGGCGACCAGGACCACGAGCGGGTACAGCAAGCGCAGGCGCGACGACACGAAGCTCTCCTTCGGCGGGGGCGGATTCGGCGCGGTGAAACTATGCGGGGAGTGGGGGCCGCGTCAAGGCACATGCCACCCGCACGCCGTCGCTGGGAGCGAGCGTGATGCCTCGCAGGACGCCCGGGCGGCATCCTTCAGGCGTGTCGCTCCCGTCCGAGATCGATCGCGCCCGTGGAGGGCTGATCGGAACGTTTGTGGGGGATGCGCTCGGAATGCCTTTCGAGGGCGCTGAGCCGATGGAGATTCCGGAGCGGCTCGAGATGCTCGATGCCCGCCTCGGCCGCGGGACCTACACCGACGACACCCAGATGGCGATTGCGCTTGCCGAGTCGTTGCTCGACAGCGGCGGTGTCGACGCGCGCGCGCTGGGCCGAGCGTTCGCCGATGCGCACGACCCGCGTCGTGGCTATGGGTCGGGCACGACCGAGGTGGTCCGACTGCTGCGTTCCGGGGTCCACCCGCACGACGCGGCACGCTCCGCGCACGGGGGTAAGAGGTCACCCGGCAACGGGGCAGCCATGCGCGTCGCGCCGGTGGCCGTGCGCTTCGCCCACGACTACGGCGCGCTTACGCAGGCCGCGCGCGCAAGCGCCCTCGTCACGCACGCTCACCCGATCGCAGTCGACGCAGCGGTCGCCCAAGCCGCCGCGGTCGGTGCGGCCCTGAACGGGGACAAGCCGCTCGTAGCCGCTCTCGCGGCCGCAACCACGCCCGAGCTCGAGGCCGGTCTGTCCGCGGCGGCCCGCCTGCGCGACAGCCGTCCCGAGCCCGCTGAGCTCGCCGCCGCCCTCGGGAATCGTCCTACGGGACACCAGTCCGTCCCGACCGCCATCTACGCGGCGACCGCTCACGACTCGGTCGAGGACGCGATCACCTTCGCCGTGCGCTGTGGCGGCGACACCGACACGATCGCAGCCATGGCCGGCGCGATCGCAGGCGCCCGAACAGGCGCTGTCGCGATACCCGACCGCTGGCTCGACGCACTCGAGCAGGGCCCCAAGGGCCGAAGCCATGTAGAGGGCCTCGCGGACCGGCTCGTCGCCGCCCGCGACCGCTGAGAGTCAGGGAGGCGTCGAAGCCTGCCGATGGCCGCGCGAGCGGAAGCGGGGATCTGTAGAGCCGGGTTCTAGGGGAGCCCTGCGGCGGCGCGCGCCCGGTCGCGGTCGAGGTAGTCCTCGATGCTCGAGCAAGCAGGACACCAGCCGCAGGGGGTCCCCGCCCGGTTAGGTTGTGGTCGTAGTGATCCATCTGAGTCGCTCTCAGAACGGCGGGTTGACGAAGGGCTTCTGGGCCCGGCGCAAGCCGTGGCGTCATCGGGTGCCCTGGGCTTGTTTTGGAGTCGCCTGTCTGGTGACAGTTGCGCTATTGGCCAGCTGCGGCTCTGGCGATGACGAAACCGAAAGCGAGGCTGCCGGGCCGGCGAAGAGAGGGGATCCCGGTCCGATCCACGTGCACGGCCTCGGGATCAACCCCGCGGACGGGGCCCTGTTCGTCGCCACGCACACCGGGCTCTTCCGCGCCGCCGAAGGCGAGCGCCAAGCCAACCGGGTCGCGGGTCGCTTTCAGGACACGATGGGGTTCACCGTGGTCGGCGGCGATCGCTTCTTGGGTTCCGGTCACCCCGACCTGCGCGAGGAGTTGCCGAGTTTCCTCGGGCTGATCGAGTCGCGCGACGCCGGCAAGACGTGGAGGCCGGTCTCGCTCCTCGGGAAGCGAGACTTCCATGTTCTCGAGGCGACGGGCGAGCGCGTCTACGGCTTCGGTTCTGACTTCAAGACCCGCGAGACCGGTCTTCTCGTCAGTGATGACGGCGGCCGCAGCTGGGATGAGCGCACGCCCCCCGAAGCTCTGCTCTCGCTGGCGATCGACCCGGACGACCAAGACCGCATCGTTGTCTCAGGCGAAGAGCGCCTCTACACCTCAACCGACAGCGGGCAGGGGTGGCGGCCGGTGGATGCCGAATCGTCGCTACTCGCATGGCCGACCCCAGGCCAGCTGTTCGCGGTCTCCTCGAACGGGGCCGTTTCTCGCAGCGGCGACGTAGGTCGGACCTGGGAGGAAGTCGGCAAGGTCGGAGGCCAGCCCGCAGCGTTCGAGTCCAGCGGCCCCGAGGAGCTGTACGTCGCGCTTCACGACGGAACGATCAAGCGCTCGACCGATGGTGGGCGCAGCTGGGTCGTGCGCTCTAGTCCGTAGCCGAAGGGAGCTCGATCAATCGCGAGCCGAGCTTGACAGGGTAACTAGGTAAGCATAGACTTACCGTAAGCCATGACTAACTCTGGACTCAACGCGCTCGGCGATCCGACACGACGAGCGATCTTCGAGCGGCTCGCATCCGCGCCCAGCGCGGTCGGCGAGCTGGCACGCGAGTGCCCGGTCAGCCGGCCGGCCGTCTCGCAGCACCTGAGGGTGCTGAAGGACGCCGGCCTGGTGGTCGACCAGCAGGAGGGCAACCGTCGCATCTATCGGCTCGATCCCGACGGGGTCGGCACCCTGCGCGCGTACTTCGACCAGTTCTGGGGACAGGCGCTGGCGGCCTTCAAGGCGGCGGCCGAGCAACCAACCGAGGAGGAACCAACATGACCGAGCAGGCGACGGACCTGACCGTGCGGAAGGCGCTCACGGTGGAGGCACCGCAGGAGAGGGCGTTCGCGGTCTTCAGCGAGCTGATGGGCTCCTGGTGGCCACTCGAGGGCAAGTCGATCGGCAGTGCCAAGGCCCAGACGGCGATCCTCGAGCCACGCGCCGGCGGCCGCTGGTTCGAGCGCGGGGTGGATGGGAGCGAGTGCGACTGGGGCCGCGTCGTGGCCTACGAACCACCGTCCCGCCTGGTGCTCAACTGGCAGATCAGCGCTGACTGGCGCTACGACCCCGCGATAAACACCGAGGTCGAGGTCCGCTTCGTCGCCGAAGGCGAAGCCAGGACGTGCGTCGAGCTGGAACACCGCGGCCTGGTCCAGGCCTACGGCGACCACGCCGAGCAGGTCTACGCGATCTTCGACTCGTCCGACGGCTGGGGAGACATCCTCGACCGATACGCAAAGTCGGCGGGGTCCTGACCGCCCTCCGGCTCTACGGCACTGTCGAGGAGGCTGCCCGGCCCCGCCGCAGCTCGCTTCCTGCGGGCAGGTCGACGGCGACCCAGATTCCCGACGCCGCCGTGAGCCCGGCGACGATGGCGATGGCGCCGCCGTAGCCGATCGCATCGGCGGTGAAGCCGGCAAGCAGGCCGCCGGCCACATAGCCCATGTCTCGCCAGAACCGGTAGACGCCGACCGCCTGCGCGCGTGCGAGGGGCGACACGGCATCCGAGATGGCGGCGATCAGCGTCGGGTAGACGAGCGCCGTTCCGGCCCCGAGCACGACCGCGGCCCCAGCCGCGAGCCCGACGGCGCCGTCTGAGGCGGCGAGCAGGCCCAGGGCGACGGCCTGGAGCAACATGCCGGCGACGATCAGGGGCTTGCGGCCGACGCGGTCCGACCATTGCCCGGCCAGGATCTGGCCGACGCCCCAGACTCCCGGGTAGAGCCCGGCGATGAGGCCGACCTCGGCGGCGGAGGCGCCGTTGGCCGCGAGGAAGAGCGGTACGAGGCCCCACGCGAGGGCGTCGTTGAGATTGTTGACAAGCCCCGCCTGCGAGCATGAGCGGAGCGCCGGCTGCCGGTAGGAGCCCTCGGGGAATGCCCGGCGAAGGGGCGGCGCGCCTTCGTTGTGGTCGTGGTTGCCCTGGCGCTGCTCCAGCTGAACGTGCCCGGCGGTGTCACGGACGAAGAACGCGCTCAGCAGAAGAGCGACGAACGCGATGCCCGCACCGGCGGCCACGAGCACGTCGCGGGGGGCGAGCTCCGATGCGAGCCAGCCGCTGAGTGCCGCGGCGACGGCCACCCCGCCGTAGCCCGCGGCCTCGTTGAGTCCGAGGGCGAGCCCACGGCGCTTCGGGCCCACCAGGTCGATCTTCATGACCACGGTCATCGACCACGCGAGCCCCTGGTTCACCCCCAGGAGGGCGTTGGCGGCGACGATCCAACCCCAGCTTGGAGCGACGGCTATCAGCAGCGGTACGGGGAGCGCCAGCGCCCAGCCGAGGATCAGCAGCCGGCGGCGGCCGAAACGCTCGGCGCTGACGCCGGCGGCGAGGTTGGTCAAGGCCTTCGCGAGTCCGAAGGCCACGATGAACGAGAGCACCGATGCGCTCGAGCCGAGGCCGAAGTCGTTCTCGCCGATCAGGGGAAGGGTCGAGCGCTCGAGGCCGACCATCGCGCCGACGAAGGCGTTGATCGCGACGAGCAGGGAGAACTGCGCGAGGTTCTCGCGCAGCCCGAGCCGGACCTGCGTCACCTAGCCGTTACCGACTCGCGCGTGCCCGCTGCGGTTGATGGCCACGATCTCGGCCTGCTGTGGCGGCGCCGGTGGAACGTCGCTCAGCAGGGCTTCCACGAAGGTCTGCTCTGAGTCGAACTGGAGGGCCTTGTTGTGGCGGCGCTCGAAGCCGATGGTCGATGCCGGCTGAGCGGAGAGCCCGCGGCCGCAAACCGAGCCCGAGTAGTGCGCCGGGTAGAGGAGGAGGTGATCGGGAAGCTCGACCAGCCGCTCGGTGAGCGAGCGGTAGAGCTGGCCGGCCAGCTGCTCGGCCGTGTGCTCGCCGTGCGCGTGAAGGTCGGGACGGCCCGCATCCCCGACGAGCAGGGAGTCGCCGGTCAGGAGCATCCAGGGCTCGTCGCCGCGCGTCAGGTCCGTGACGAGATATGCGTGATGGGCAGCGGCGTGGCCCGGCGTGGCCACGACCTCGACAAGGGTGTTGCCGAGCTCGACGACCTCGCGGTCCTCGAGTGCGACATGCTCGAAGTCCACTCCCGCCCCGGCCGGCAGGTAGGCCGTCGCCCCCGTGAGCTCGACGAGGGCCGGCAGGCCGGAGACGTGATCCGCCTGAACGTGGGTCTCGAACACGGCGGCGATCGGAATTCCCTGCGTCTCGGCCAGCTCGATGTAGTCGTCGACCAGGTCGACGTGAGGATCGACCACGGCGAACTTCTCCTTCGACTTGCACCCGAGGAGGTACGAGGCGCAGGCCGTCTCATCGTTGAGGAGCTGCCGGAAGTACATGGCTTGACAAGTTATCAATTGAACGCTTGAATGGCAACGCATGGACTCCCGCCCCGAGAAGGACGCGCTCTTCGAGGCGATCGCCCTGATGGGCAAGGCGTTCGCGAGCCCGCGGCGGCTGGAGCTGCTCGACCTGCTCGCACAGGCGCCGCGCACGGTCGAGGAGCTGGCGCGGACGAGCGGCCAGTCGAGCGCGAACACCTCCCAGCACCTGCAGGCGCTGCGCACCGCGGGCATGGTGACGCGCGAGCGCGAGGGCACGAGCGTGCGGTACGCCGTGGCGGGCGACGACGCGCTCCGCCTCTGGCTTGCGCTCCGCGACGTCTCGGCCGCACGCCTGGCCGAGGTCGAGCGTGCCGCCGAGGACTACCTTGGCGAGGACGTCGAGCGCATCGGCCGCGCGGAGCTGCGGGAGCGGCTGGCGAAAGGAGACGTCGTGCTCGTGGACGTGCGCCCCGGCGAGGAGTACGCGGCCGGGCACATCGACAGCGCGCGCTCGATTCCGATCGGTGAGCTGGAGCAGCGGCTCTCCGGGCTGCCGGAGGACGTGGAGATCGTGGCCTACTGCCGCGGCCCGTTCTGCGCCTACGCGCACGAGGCGGTGCGGCGCCTCCGGGACTCGGGCCGCTCCGCCCGGCGCCTCGAAGACGGCTGGCCCGATTGGCGGCTCGCTCAGCGGGCGTCCGAGCAAACCACATCGACACCGGGGAGGGCTGCATGAAAACCGTCGCACGCCGACTCGACACAAGCGAGCTGGAAGAACGGGTAAAGAGCATGTACCAGGAAGTGGCGCTCGAGCCAGGGCACGACTTCCACTTCGAGACCGGCCGGGCGCTCGCCGAGCGCCTCGGCTACCCGTCCGTGGACCTCGACCGGATCCCGGCCGCCGCGATCGACTCGTTTGCCGGTGTTGGCTACTTTCTCGACCTGGCCGCCGTCGCGTCCGGCGACATGGTGCTCGACCTCGGCAGCGGCTCCGGCACCGACACCTTCGCGGCGGCGCTGACCGCCGAGCGCGTCGTCGGCGTCGACATGACCGACGCGCAGCTCGCCAAGGCCCGGGGCCTCACCGCCGAGGGCGGCTTTTCGAACGTCGAGTTCCGCGCCGGCTACATCGAGCATCCGCCGGTGGACGACGGGACGTTCGACTGCGTGATCTCCAACGGCGTGATCAACCTGTCGCCCGACAAGCCCGCCGTGTTCGCCGCGGCGGCCCGCGCACTGCGGCCGGGCGGTCGCCTGGCCCTCGCGGACATCGTCAGCGCCACGCAACTGCCAGAGGGCGTCACCTGCGACGCCTCACTCTGGGCCGCGTGCATCGGCGGCGCCATGCAGCGCGACGGCTACCGCGAGGCCATCGAGGCAGCCGGCTTCGAGGTCGAGACCTGGCGCGAGAACACGGACTACCGATTCGTGTCGGACCGCGCGGACAACGCCACGCAGAAGTACGGCGTCACGAGCATCTCGCTCCTGGCTCGGCGCCGGGAGGGCCCATGAGCCTCGGAGCATGACGGGCGCCAACCTCGAGACGCAGGGCTACTGCCTGACCGCGGCGGAGCGCCGGGAGCTCTGGCTAGGTCTTCGCTTCTCGACCGGCACCTGCCTGCTGCTGACCGCCGGCGCCTTGGTCGCCGGTTCCCCCGCGCTGTTCCTGGGGCTGGCGGCGATCGGCGCGTTCGCGGCGTTCGGACCGCGCCATCCCTTCGACTACGTCTGGAATGGCGCGGTGCGCCACGCGTTCGGCGCGCCGCCAGTGCCTACCAGCCCGGCGCGACGCCGGCACGCGTTCAAGGTGGCCACGCTCTGGATGCTGGTGGTGGCCGGACTCTTTTCAATCGGCGCCCAGACCGCAGCCGTTGTCGCGGGTGCCCTCCTGCTCGGCGCCTGCGCAACTGTGACGGTCGCCAATCTCTGCATCCCGTCGCTGCTGCTGTCACTGCTCGACCGTCCGGGCGAGGGCGTTGCACCGGCCCGCCGGCCGACCTGAGGGCCGGGTTCGTGACGACGCTCGCCGAATGGAAGGCTGATCAGGCGTCGCTCGGCCGGCGCCGCGCCTGAGCGTCGATCAGCCTCGGCGTGCCTCGCGGAGCGCCCGCAGCATGCGGGAAGCGGCGAGCAGGGTGCGCCGAGGGCCGAGGCCGCGCAGCAGTTCGAGGCTGTCGATTGCTGTCCAGTCCTCAACGATGCGCCCGCGGTCGATGCGGCTGATCGTGATGCCCCAAAGCTCCACGCGCCGCTGCCGGTTCGTTCCGCGCAGCTGCCAGCGGCTGGCGACCCTGCCGCCTTCGGAGACCTGGTCGAGGACCTCGATCGTCAAGTCGTCGAAGAGCGCGCGATTATCGCGAGCGCTCCGGCGAAGACCGCGGCGATCGGCAGGAGCACGCTAGCCACCTCCCATACGGACTTGCATAAACATGCTTAAGCGTATAAAACTACAACTCAGTATGAAACGCAAGCGCAAGACGCAAGCCGAACGACGAGAGGACACCCGCGAGCAGGTCTTGGCCGCCGCAGCACGCATCTTCGCCAGGAACGGCTTTCACGGCACCAGCCTGGACGCGATCGCCGAGGAGGCGGGCTTCAGCCGCGGTGCCGTCTACTACAACTTCGCCGACAAGGAGGAGCTCTTTCTGGAGCTGCTCGACCACCGCTGCGCCGAGCGCGCCCAGGATCTGCGCGCAGTGTTCGGCGAGAGCGACGATGACGTCGCTGCCACCAGCCGCCAGGCGCAGCTTGCCGCCCAACACGCTCTAGACGCCATGACCGGCGACCCCGAGTGGCGCGCCCTCTACCTCGAGTTCCTCGCTCACGCTGCGCGCGACCCGGCGTTTCGTCGGAGGTTCGCCCGCCGGACCGACGAGATGCGCGGGGCCCTCGAGGAGATCGTCGTCGAGCGCGCCCGGCCGTTCGCCGACTCACTCGGCATGGAGCCAGAGCAGCTCGCCGTGGTGATCGACGCCCTCGGAGTCGGGCTCTGGGGCCACCACATGCTGCACGGCTCGCGCGCCGTGCCGCCGGACCTGTTCTCCAAGGCGCTTGCCCTGCTCGTCGAGGGGATCGCTGCCCGCGCCACCCCCGTCTCAGGAGGCACCACGTGACCACCACCGCCGACATCTCGCGCCCGCGCTTTGCGCGCATGTACCGAAAGGCCGCTGCGCGCGCCGACCGCCGTGGCGCCAGCGGGCACCGCGCTCGCCTGCTGGAAGGTCTCCGAGGGCGCGTGGTCGAGGTCGGAGCCGGCCACGGCCTCAACTTCGCCTACTACCCGACGGCGGTCACCGAGGTGATCGCGATCGAGCCCGAGCCGAACCTTCGCGGCGACGCAGAGGTGGCCGCGGCCGAGGCGCCGGTCTCGGTGGCGGTCCACTCCGGCACCGCCGACGCGCTGCCGCTCGCGGACGCCGAAATGGACGCCGCCGTGGCGAGCCTCGTGCTCTGCAGCGTGCCGAACCAAGGTCGGGCGCTGGCGGAGCTGACTCGGGTCCTTCGTCCGGGTGGGGAGCTCCGCTTCTACGAGCACGTGGTCCCCCGCTCCCAGCCGAAGCGCGCGATCATCCAGCTCGCCGACCACAGCGGGCTCTGGCCCACCATCGCCGGCGGCTGCCATCCGGCCCGCGATACCGGCGCCGCGATCGAGGCGGCCGGGTTCACGATCGAGCGGTGCGAGCGCTTCGGCTTTCGTGCGAGCGCGGTGGAGCCGAGCGTGCCGCACGTCCTCGGCATCGCCCGCCGGGGGCCGTAGCCGAGCAGCAGGGCGGGAGCGGAATTAATGGTTGGCGTGGACGCAGAGGTGCGGGTAAGTGAGCTTCAACGGATCGGCGGCGGCCGCGAGGCGGAGGTCTTTGCCCTCGACGACGGCCGGGTTCTGCGGCTGGCGCGCGACCCTGGACGAGCGGGGGCCATCGATCGGGAGATCACTGCCTTGGCCGCGGCCCGGCGAGCCGGGGCGCCGGTACCCGCCGTCTACGAACGGGTGACCGTGGAGGGACGCCCCGGTGCGGTGCTTGACCGTCTCGACGCCGAGGACCTGATGGTTCGCCTGGGGCGCAGACCCTGGTCGGTGTGGTCGGTCGGCCGCACGCTCGGGCAAATCCACGCCCGCCTGCACTCGGTCGCCGCGCCTCGAGAGCTCCCCCCCTTGCGCGATGAACTGAGAGGCCGCCTCGGCTCAGACCTGGTGCCGCCCCACATACGCGACTCCGCGCTGGCACGACTCGACGAGCTGCCGGACGGCGACCGCCTCTGTCACGGCGACTTTCACCCCGCGAACCTGCTTCCGGCGCGCGACGGCTACGCGGTGATCGACTGGACGGCTGGATCCCGAGGCCACCCGGCGGCCGATGTCGCACGGACCCGTCTCCTGATCGGGGGCGGCGAAGTCCCCCCAGATGCACCGCTCGCCGTGCGGCGGCTCGAGAAGCTGGGCCGCCGTTTCCTGCTCGCCGGCTACCTGCACGGCTACCGCGGCGAGCAGCCACTGGATCTCGCCGCCGTGGAGCGCTGGAGTTCAGTTTGCGCCGCCGCCCGCTTGGCTGAAGACATCGCGGGGGAGCGCGCTGCGCTGCTCGCGGCTCTCAGGTGACCCCGGCCGGCTAACGCCGCACGTCGGCGTGCTCGACCACCCGGGCTACCTCGACCTGTGAGGAGGCGCCCGTTCGAGTCCGGCTAGCTCCGGAGCGAAACAGCCGTCAGCTCGCGGCGTCGAGTGCGGCCTGGAGAGCAGCGAGGTCGGCCGCTCCGAACACCACGCGATTTCGGGTGGCGACATAGACGAGATCGAGGTTGACTCCAGCAAGGGCGATCTTGCGAGTTAGGTCCGCTAGCACGCCGGGGTGGTCCTCGACATCGACCACGACTACTTCGCGCTCGCGGGTGACCGCGACATGGGAAATCGCCAACGAATGCCTCCCGGCCTCGGCGTGCGGGACGAGGATGTGGAGCTCAGCGCGCTCGCCCGGCCCGACGCACGTTGCGGCGGCGATGTTCACGCCGGCATCACTGATCGCGGCCGCCACCCGCGCCAGCGCCCCCGGGGTGTTCTCGATGTCGATGACGAGGTCGACCGCCATGTTGCCCGCGCGCGGTCAGCCTACCTGGGGGAGACGCGGCAGTCAGCTCTTCCACTGAAGCGCCATGCATCACCATCGCCAGATTTGGCTGGCGCTCGCCGAGGTGATCGAGGCCCACGTGTCGCTACCGGCGTCCGCTTATGGGAGCACACCTTCGACGTCTACGCGGAGACGCAGCGATGGCCGTCCGCCGCCAGGCCGATCGGGCGGTCAGGCCTCTCGTTTGAGCTGGCGCCATCCGCCGGCGCGGTTGTTGGCGATGATCTGCTCGAACATCCTCCGCAGCGCCGTTGCGTTGAGCGCCTCGCCTTCGTAGATGGCGACGGTCCGGGCCGTCGTGTTGTCGTGGCCGCCGGTGATGATGCCTTCGGGATCCGGGACGATCGCGCCGTCGTAGAGGAAAACGTTTACGTGATCCTTGGTGGCTAGCGACGCGCAGATGTTGCCTTGCAGCACGAAGTAGGGCTGCACCTTCCGTTTGATCGTCTCCCGGACCTCCGGGTCGGCGGCGTGGACGAGTTCGCGGACCTGGTGGCAGACGGCTTGCTGCCAGTCGGGCAGCGCGTCGATGTATTGGTCAACGCGCGGGTCGGGGTCATACGACGGTGAGGTCATGACAAGAGTTCGATCATCGTCGTGACGGTCAGGAGCTTGACGAGCCCGTCGCGAGTGTGCCACCAGGGGAGCTTGACGGGCAGGCTCCCACGGTCGGGCGCGGAGCTCGTAGGCGAGATCGCCGGCGCGGCCGTAGAGACCGGCTTCGAATAGGGTCGCGCCCAATGAAGGCAGCGGTGATCTACGAGAACGGCGGCCCGGACGTTCTGCGTTACGAGGACGCCCCCGATCCCGAGTGCCCCGACGGCTGCGTGCTTATCGACGTCGACGCGATCAGCATCGAGGGCGGGGACCTGCTGGCCCGCGCCGGGTCGCCGCCGCCGTCGGTCCCTCACATCGTCGGGTATCTCGCCGCGGGCACGGTCGTCGAGGTCGGCGCCGGCGTCGAGGACCGCGCGATCGGCGACCGGGTCGTGACCCTGAACATGGCGGGATCGCACGCCTCCGAGCGGGCCGTTCCCGCTATGTCCACTTGGCCGATCCCCAACGGGTTGGGCGCGGCTCCCGCCGCGTGTGTCCCGGTCGCGTTCGGGACCGCCCAGGAGTGCCTGTTCACTGCCGGCAACCTCGACGCCGGGCAGACAGCCCTGATCCACGCGGGGGCCGGAGGCGTCGGGATGGCCGCGGTCCAGCTCGCCAAGCATGCCGGTGCGACCGTGATCTCGACCGCGTCGAGCAACGAGAAGCTCGAACGCCTAGAGGAGTTCGGTCTCGACCACGGGATCAACTACGCCCGCGAGAACTTCGTCGAACGAACGCGCGAGCTGACCGACGGGCGCGGCGCTGACGTGATCCTCGATTCGGTCGGCGGCAAGAACCTGGTCGACAGCATCGGCGCGCTCGCCTACCGCGGAACGCTCGTCAGCGTGGGGCTGGCAGGCCGCGCCGGCTCCAACATCGAGGCGAGGGATCTGTGGGCGCAGAACAACGCGCTGCGCGGCGTCTTCCTCGGTGGGGCGCTGCTGACCGAGTACCCGCGCGTCCACGCGATGATCGCCGATATGTTCGAGCGGGTCGCAAGCGGCGCGCTGCGCGTCGAGATCGCCCGGACATTCCCCCTCGCCGAGGCCGCCGCCGCGCACGCGTACATCGAGAGCCGCGAGGCCTTCGGTCGCGTCGTGATGACGCCTTAGCCCTCGCCGACCTGAACATCCGTAGCCTGAATCGGCTTACTAGCGGGTTTTCTCGACCACCATCGCGATGCCCTGGCCCACTCCGATGCACATCGTCGCCAGCCCGAGCTCCGCGTCGTCTTGGCGCTGCATCTCGTAGAGCATCGTGGTCAGCAGGCGCGCTCCGGAGCACCCGAGTGGGTGGCCCAGCGCGATCGCGCCGCCGTTGACGTTGAGGCGCTCGTCCTCGCCGGCTATGCCCCACTCGTCGGTCACGGCGAGCGACTGGGCGGCGAAGGCCTCGTTCAGCTCGATCAGGTCCAGATCCTTGAACGCGATCCCCGCACGCTCCAGCGCCTTCTCGGTGGCGGGGACCGGGCCGATGCCCATGATCCGGGGCGGAACGCCGGCCACGGCCACCGACCGGACCTTGGCCATCGGCTCCAGGCCGTGGGCGCGTGCGTAGTCGGCGCTGGTGACCAACGTGGCGGCAGCACCGTCGTTCAGCGGGCTGGAATTGCCGGCTGTGACGGTGCCGTCCTGCTTGAACACTGGGGGGAGCTTGGCCAGCGCCTCGAGCGTCGAGTCGCGGCGCGGGCCCTCGTCGGTGTCGACGACCGTGTCACCCTTGCGGGAGCGGACGGAGACAGGCACGGTCTCGTCGGAGAAGCGGCCGGCGTCGATGGCCGCGAGCGCCTTCTCGTGGCTGTGCACCGCGAAGCGATCCTGGCGCACGCGCGGGATCCCGCGATCCTCGGCCAGGTTCTCGGCGGTGATCCCGAGCGGATCGGTGTGGCCGCGGGCCTCCATCTCCGGGTTGGTGAAGCGCCAGCCGAGCGTGGTGTCCCAGGCCGTCTGGTGGGCGGGCCGGGTCGACTTGGCCATCGCCAGCGGGGCCCGGCTCATGGCCTCCACCCCACCGCCCACGTACACGTCGGCCTCGCCGAGCATCACGGCGCGCGCGGCCTGGGCCACCGCCTCCAGCCCCGAGCCGCAGAGGCGGTTGACCGTGACCCCGGCCACCTCGAGCGGGTAGTCGGCCAGGATCAGCGACATGCGGGCCACGTCGCGGCTGTCCTCGCCCGCCTGGTTGGTGCACCCGAAGTACACGTCCTCGACTTCGGAGGGCGGCACGCCCGTGCGCTCGGTGAGCGCGCGGAGGGCGTGCGCGCCGAGGTCGTCGGGGCGCACGGAGCTGAGCGCGCCGCCGTGGCGACCGACCGGCGTGCGCACCGCGCCGACGATCCACGCCTCGTTGTGTGCTCCATAGCCCATGGCGGCCCGGAAGGCTATGCGACAGGGGGGCCGGAGTTCGGTGATACTCGGGACATGGCGAGTGCGGCCAAGGGCGTGCTGTTGGCAGGGTTGACGCTGCTGGCTGTGGCGACGCTGCCGCCGGCCGCAGACGCCAAGCGCGTGCCGACGATCTCCGGTGTTGTCTGGCTCGACGGCGACCGCGACGGACGAAGGGCCTACTACGAGCGCAAGGTAGGTGGCTTCCGGGTGGAGCTGCAGCGCCGCGACGCGGGGACCTTCGAGAAGGTGCGCGCCGTCCGCTCGGATGCAGGCGGCGTCTGGTCGTTCCGGCTCGTCAGCGGCGGGCGCTATCGCGTCCAGCTCAAGCCCGGCCCCCGCCACTGGAGCTTCACGGCGCCCAACCGCGGTCGCAGCGACCGTCGGGACTCGGACGTCTCGAGGGCGGGCATTACGCCGGTGGTGGTGCGGCGGAAGGGGTCCAGGTCCAGGCGTTTCGACGTGGGGCTGGTTACCGGCCGGGGCCGTGGCTCCACACCTATCGACGTGATACTCCCGCCTGGCTATGGCCCGTCGCCCATCATCGACACCGTGTGGCGGGACCTCGATGCCGACGGTATGCGTGACCCGGACGAGCCCGGAGAGCCAGGAGTGGTCGTCGAGATGTGGCGGCCCAACCTCGCCATCAAGCTCAAGGAGTCGGTGAGCGACGCGGCCGGGGAGTTCAGGCTCATGGTTCCGCACATCGACCGAGACGTCCGCGTGCGCGTGCTGTTGCCACCCGGGGCCATCTACTCGCCCGCCGACCAGGGTGACGACGCATTCGATTCGGACATCAACGCCACCGGTCCGCTCGCGGGCTACTCGAACTCCCTCTCCCTGCGGGGGGAGGACCACGAGACTGCCGGCATCGGCCTCTCTTTCCCGGCTACCGCAAGCGTGGGCGACTTCGTCTGGGAGGACACGGACGGCGACGGCGAGCAGGACTTCGGTGAGAGCCCCGTGGTCGACTCGGCCGTCGAGCTGTGGAACACGAGCCGGACCCAGATGCTCGCGAGCACGATCACCGACTCGATCGGCTTTTATGCGCTCAACGCCCCGCTCGGCGGCACCTACGTGCTGCGATTCGCCGGCAGCCCGCCGCTCACGGGGTTCACCACCCAGGACGCCGTCGACGATACGCTCGACTCCGATCCCTTCCCCACCGGCCCAGACAGGGGCTGGACCGCACCCGTGGAGGTCACGCCGACGACCACGGGGATCAACACGGTCGACGCCGGCGTCGTGGCCGCCGGGCCTTAGCCAGCTAGCCCGGCACAGTCAGCAGCTCGGCCACCGACTCGTCGAGGAGCTCGGCGAGCAGGTCGGCGTCCGGCAGCGTCTCGCTGTCCGCGTAGATGCCGAAGAACGCCTGGTCGGCCACGGTCGTCATCCCGATCGACAGCGCGTGACGGTCGGCGAGCGGAACCACCGGGTAGACCTCCTCGAGCCGGCAGCCGCGCATGTAGAGCGGCTCGCTCGGGCCCGGGATGTTCGACACCACGAGGTTGAAGGCACGCGGGCTGGCCGCGAGATGCGAGAACGCGTGCTGGAGGGTACGGGGCGCGTGGCCGAGTGCCCTCAGCACCCGGTCGGCACCCTCCGGCTGGCCGCCGCGCTTGCGCCGTCCCATCTCCTCCCCAATCGTCAGGAGGCGTTGCAGCGGGTCGGGCTCATCGCAGGGCAGGTCGACGAAGACGAACGAGATCTGGTTGCCGAGCGCACCCCCACCGTTTTCGCCGCGCACGCTGACGGGCACCATCGCCTTGAGCTTCACCACGGGCTCATCACGGAGCTTGAGGAACTCGCGCATCGCCCCGGAGACCGCTGAGAGCAACACGTCATTCACCGTGGTGCCGAACCGGCCCTTGATCCGCTTCAGGTCGGACAGCGGCCGGCGTGAGCGCGCCAGATGGCGGCCGGGGGAGATCGCGTCGTTCAGGCACGTGTGCGAGGCGGACGGGCGCACCGAGTCGAGAAGCGCCCGCGCGCTTGGCAGCGCCTCGCCCGCGTAGCCGACCAGGCGCTTCGGATGACGGCTCAGCTCGAACGGCCAGCGCGCGAGGCTGAGCGCCTCGCGGGCCCGGTCGGCGAGGGCGTCGAGGACCAGCGTGGGGCCATCGGGTGCGCTCGTGGGCCGCCAACCGTCGGGCTCCGCCGGGGCGGGCGCGGGCGTGGGGTCCACGAGCAACATGGCGAGCTCGACCGCGGCCAGGCCGTCGACCATCGCGTGATGGGCCTTGCCGACCACGCCGATGCTCCCGTCCTGCAGATCGTCGGCGATCCACAGCTCCCATAGGGGACGGTCGCGATCGAGCGGCTCGGACATCACCGCGTCGGCGAGCTCGCCGAGGTCGCGAGAGCGGCTGGGGCGGACATGGCGCTCCAGCTTGAACTCCGCATCGTCGACCCACACCGGGTCGTGCATCGAGAGCGGCACCTCGGCGAGCTTCTGGCGGTAGCGCGGCGCACGGCACATGCGGCCTGCCACGTGATCGCGCAACTCGAGGAACGTCGGGCCGGTCTCGCCCGACTGCTTGGAGAAGCGCGCCGCCCAGCCGACGTGCATGTGCGCGGACGAGCTCTCGACCTCGAGGAACGATGCGTCGAGCGTGGTCAGTCTGGTGGCGGTCATCCTTTACCTCCCTCGCGGGTGGCCGCGGTCGTCGCGGCTGGCGGTTCCGGCTCCTAGCTTGGCGGCGCTGATCGTGCCTTGCCGGATCGCCGCCGCGTGGCGGTGAGCAACAACGCGCTATTTGCGTGCGTCTTGTCAGCGCAAAGTAGACGCGCTGGGGGTAAGCGACCCGCGTGGATGCAAGAGCGCCGCCGCTAGGAGGGCGTCGCCGCCGCGGAGCCGGGAGGCTCGGGCGCGTCGAGCGCCAGTCCGAACGGGCTGCCCTCGGAGTCCTTGCAGATGGCCCACCGGTCCCCGGGGTGGACCACCCTCCCGCCGAGACTCTCAACCCTGGCGAGCGCCGACGCCAGGTCGGCCACCGCGAAGTAGGGCAGCGAGAAGGAGTCGCCCGGCCCGGCGCCCCGCTTGTGCACTCCGATCGAGGGTGTGCCCTCGTGGGTCTGCCAGCCCGCTCCCTCGTTGTCGGTCCGCACGTCCAGCGTGGCGCCGAGAACCCCCTCCCAGAAGGCACGGGCTCGCTCCGGGTCATCGGCGGGGAACTCGACCATGGCGAGCTCGAAGTCGGCCATGTCACGGACGATACGCGCCTGGCTGGCTCGCTCGCCGGCCGCCGGGCGCCGGGCCGTTCGTGGCGGAGGCGAGAATGGGTGGATGCTCATTCGCCCGGACGGCACCGGCGTGGTGGTGGTGATCGGCCAGGCCTCGCACGCCTGGCTCTCCGGTCAGCTCGCCCGCGCGTGGGGCAACGACCGCTTCTCCGCGCCCGCGCCTCGCGAGGAGGTCTGCCTGGCCGCCGAGCAGCACGACGTGGGCATGGCCGAGCGGGACCTGGCGCCGAGGCTGCACCCGTCGGAGGGCAGGCCGCTGTCGTTCATGGAGATGGCCCTGGAGGACCACCTGCGGCTGTGGTCGACGGCGCCGGACAAGCTCCTCACCCAGAGCGCGTACGCAGCCCTGCTCGTCTCCATGCACGGAACGGCGCTATACGAGCGTCGCGATGTTGACCGCCTGCCCTCGGCCCAGGCCGGCGCGGTGCGCGACTACCTCTCCCGCGAGGCCGCTCGCCAGGAGCGCCTGATCGCGCTGCTCGGCGCCGACCGCGAGCAGGCCCGGCGAAATCAGCGGCTGCTGTTCTGTTGGGACGGGATGTCGCTGGCGCTGTGCCTGCGCTGGGACGACTTTGTGGCCGAGGGCGTGCCCACCTCCGGGGGCGCCCGCGCCGACGTGGCGGTCGAGCCGGTGGCCGAGGGTCGCTACGCGGTCGACCCGTGGCCGTTCGCGCCAGGCGAAGTGACCGTCCGCTGCGAGGGTCGCCGCCTGGCCGGCAAGGCCGCGAGCGAGGCGGAGCTCCACTCGGCCCTCGAGGAGGCGCCGCCGCAGACGCTCGCCTTCACCCTCGTGCCGCGGGCTTAGGGCTATCCGGCGGCTCGAGGACCACGAGCGGGATCTCGCGCTCGGTGCGCTGCTGGTAGCCGGCGTAGCCGCTGTATGTGGCGAGCACCTTGGGCCAGAGCCGCTTGCGCTCCTCGGCGTTGGCTTCGCGAGCCCGCACCGCCCGCCGCCCGGTGCCGACCTGAACGGTCGTGTCGGGGTGCGCGCGCAGGTTGTGAAACCAGGCCGGATGCCGCGGGTGGCCGCCCTTGGAGGCGACGAGAACGATGTCCTCGCCGTCGAGCGTGTAGACGAGAGGGCTCGTTCGCCGGGTCCCACTCCTTGCACCCGTATGGTCGAGCAGGAGCATCGGCGGGCTGCCGGGGAAGCGATGTCCGATCCTTCCGCCGCTCGCCCGGTAGACGAGGGTGTGGCCTTTCATCAGCCGGTTCAACACCGGCCACATGCGATCGCCCGCGCTTCTGAGGTCCATGGCCTTCAGCGCCCTCGGCTCGATGTCAGGCGCTGCGCGCTCCGGGCGAGCGGCTGGGCCAGACGCGGCGAGACGCGCCGCAGCCCCCAGTTGAGCGCCACGTGGCGGCGCGGCACGATGCGGATGAGCTTGTTGCCGCGGATGGCGTCGACGACCGCATCCGCCACCACGTCCGGCGACGAGCCGAAGCGCTGGTAGAAGCGCTCGATCCGGTCTCGTTGCTGAGCCGCGTCGCCCTGGAGGTGGGCGGCCGCGACGATCGGCGTGTTGATCAAGCCGGGGCAGATCGCGCTCACGTGGATGCCCCGCACCGACAGCTCGGCGTTGAGCGACTCGGAGAGGCCGACCACGCCGTGCTTCGAGGTGCAGTAGGGGCCCATCTCCGCGACCGGGACCAGGCCGGCCATCGAGGCGGTGTTCACGATGTGCGCCGGGCGCCCCTGTTTCAGCATCCGCGGCACGAAGAAGTGGACCCCGTGGACCACGCCCATGAGGTTGACCCCGAGCACCCGTTGCCACTCCTCGAGCGTCGTGTCCTCCACGGGGCCGGCGTGGCCCACGCCGGCGTTGTTGTGAAGGATGTCGACTGCGGTGTCCTCGGCGTAGACCCGCTGCGCCAGCGCATCCACGGAGGCCGGATCGCTCACGTCCACGCTGTGCGCCCTCGCTTCCCCTTCCACCTGTCCCGCGACCGTCATCGCACTTGCTTCGTCGAGGTCCGCCACGTGCACCTTGGCTCCCAGGCGACAAAGCAACAGCGCCGTGGAGCGCCCGATGCCTGAGCCGGCGCCGGTGACGACGGCCACCTGCCCGGCGAAGTCACGCTCTGGAGCCGGCACGCGAGGACCGTATCGGCTCGGGGATCGGCGCGCGCGTCAGCCGGTCGAGCTGCTGCCGTGGGCCCGCTTCGGCGGCGACGACCTGGTGCGCACCTACTGCGAGCGCGTGGGGATGGAGGCCGACCCGCGAACGCTCGAGAGGCTGGTCGTCGCCTACTGGCTGGATCGAGCGGCGAGTCAGCTGCGCACCCACGCCGAGCACTGGGACGATCGCGAGTGGATCGGCTCGAACGTTGAGTTTGTTGCTCGGGCGGTGGGCGGCGGGGGTGTGGTTGCCTAGCGTCAGCGCAGACGCCGGCGACGCGCCGGACGGGCGATACGCCCACCTCTGACCGGCGGATCGGGCTGCTCGCCCGGCTCGGCCGGGAACGCGCACAGCTGGGTGAGCTCGCTCTTGACGGCGAGCCCGCTACCCACGATCTCGGGGGACAGGAGGCCGAAGGCCCGGCCCGCGCCCGGTGTGGGCTGGGGCGCCCGGGGTGCCTGGCGGGCCGAGTCGGCGAAGGCCTGGGCGGCCTGTTCGTCGGCCGGGGCCACGGGCACCCCGAGCGCCTCCAGCGCGTACCCCTGCGCTAGTCGCGGGAGGAGGTCGGAGAAGACATCGGCGCGGCTCACGAGATCGAGGGCCACCGGTCGCCCGGCCACCTCGACCACGGCGCCGACCTGGCCGTCGACATGACGCACCGCCCGCGCCATCTGGTCGAGCTCGGTGCGGCGGCCGTCGTAGAGGTCGCTCATCGCGGAGCTGTCGGAGGCCACGCCGTGGTGGGTCAGGCGGTCGCCCACCTCGCGCCAGACCTCGTGCTGGTCGGCACGCGGGGTCGCGCCGGCGGCGGCCTGAAGGTTGGCCGCCTGCCGCTTGACGCGCCGCATCGCCGGATCGGCGGCCTGCGGCGAGGGGGCGAAGCGCTCGGCGGCCCGGCGGCCGTCCCACCGTCCCTGCTCCATGCAGCTGACCGGCACGGGCGCACGCCCGCCGGCGGGGACGAGGATCGAGGTGTCGAAGGTGCGGTTCTGCTGGGCGCCGAGCACCTCCTCGCCCTCGTAGACGAGCAGCGGGAGGTCGGTGGGGTTCTCGAGCTGGAGGTCGCCGACGCTGGCGCCGCGGTCGAGCTCCTTGACGAAGGCGCCGTGCTCGATGGCGCGGGAGAAGGAGCGGTAGAGGAGGACGGGGGCGGGGCCGAGGACGGGAAAGACGGCGAGCGCGCCGGCCACTTGCGGCGCGCCGAGGGTGAGTTGAGGCGTGATCGTTGTCATGACGGGTGGGTCCCCCGGGGGGCTGCTTTCCTGACAACGGGGTGTCGTCCGCCGCCGGGACGAGCATCTTTTCGGCCGCCCTGTCAGGTTTCGGCCCCGCAGCCGACCCTCTCCACATTGACCGCCTTCGAGGAGCTCCCCGAGCATCGCCTGAGCGAGCTGGACGATGACCAGCTCATCGCCTACCTGCGCGACGCGCGGGACGCGGGGATGCCCGGGGCCATGAAGCCCGCGCTCGGCGTCCTGGTCTACGGCTACTGGGACGTCCTGATCAGCCGGGCGCGCATCCGGCTCCCGGCCGGCGACGTCGAGGATGTCGTGGCCGAGGCCGTGATGAGCGCGATCGCCTCGGCCTTCGACGGCAGGTCGGTCGGCGAGTTCCGCTCCTGGCTGCACACGATCCTCACCCGGCGGGTGGCCGACTACTACGAGGCGGGCAAGCGCCGGCCGAAGACCACCGAGCTTCCCGGCGAGCGCGATGACGACGAGGTCTGGGGCGTCGAGCCCGCCGAGCCCTTCGCGGGGGATGCGCTGTACGCCTCCGAGTGCGTGCGGGAGGCCTACTCCGAGGTGGAGAACCCGGCGCACCGCAGCGTCCTCGACCTGTACGTGTTCGGCCCCCACAGCGCCGGCGAGGCCGCTGAGCTGGCGGGCGGGGAGATGACCGAGGCCAACGTGCACCAGATCGCTTCGCGGTTCCAGAAGCGGTTCCGCGAGCTGCTCGACGAGGGCGATACTTCGGGCTGAGCCATGTCAGACGTGCAGAGACTGTTCACCGAGTACAAGGAGGCCCACCAGGCGAGCGACGGCAAGTTCGACCCCGGTGCGCTGATCGAGCAGGTCTCCGACGGGGATCGAGTGGAGCTCATTGCGCTGATCGACGCCTACCTCGAACGAGCGCCCCGGCGAGCGTTCTCGGCGGAGGAGTTCCGCCGGTCGGCCGCCGCGCCGGTGGCGGAGGCGGTGCAGCGATCGCTGGCCGGACAGGCCGGTTTGTGGCCCGCGCTATTGCCCCGGCTGAGGAACCGGGCGCGGATCAAGCGGGCGGACCTGGTGGCCGAGCTGGCCGAGCGACTGGGCGCGCAGGGACAGCGGGACAAGGTGGCGGGCTACTACCACCAGATGGAGCAGGGCCTGCTGCCGGCGTCGGGGGTGTCGGACTCGGTGCTGGAGGCGCTGGGAAGGATTGTCGGGTACGGCGCCGCGGCGCTGCGCCAGGCGGGCGAGCTGCCCGCGGGGGGCGGTGTGAGGTCTTCGCCGGAGGCGGACGCTGTGTTCGCTCGGACGCACGATTTGGCTACCGTCGCCGACGCCGCGGAGAGCGAGCCGGCGGCCGAGCCCGAGCAGTGGGACGAGGTCGACCGGCTGTTCCGGGGCGGCTGAGCCGTCAGCGATCGTCATGGACACCGACCCAAGCTCCATGAACGCGCTCTTAGACCTGTATCGATTCGCGCTGCGATCGGGCAACCGGCCACTGGCCGCACGCCTTTCCGCAGTGCTGTCCCGCGACGCCGCGCTGGCGGCCGAGGTGGACGACTCGCTTCGTGAACTGCCGCGCGGTCCGGCCCGATGGTCGCCGGGGGCCGAGCGCGCGGTGCTGAGGACGATCAACCGGTTGAGCGCGCTGCCGCTCTGAGCGCCTACGATCGGCAGGTCGTGGGGTCTTCGGAGATCGAGCAGCAGGCGGAGCGCGTCCTCGATGAGGTGCCGCCGTGGCTCTGGGACGGGAAGAGCCTGCCGGTGCCGGTGGAGCACATCGCCGACACGTGCTTCGGGCTGCACGTGCGGGACGTCGAGGACCTGCGCACGGCGCCGGGAGTTCCTTCCCTGGCCGAGGGCCACGGGTTGTCGGGGCTGCTGCTGCCCGCGTTGGGTGAGATCTGGGTCAACGCGGCGGAGGCGAGGGCGTGGGAGCCACGCAGGCGTTTTACGGTCGGGCACGAGCTCGGTCACTGGTGCCTGCACCGCGTGGATGGCGCGGTGTGGTGCCGGGCGCACTCTGTGGACCCGCCTGCGGAGGAGGCGTCTTCGGGGCGTTCGCCGGCCCCGCCGGAGGAGCAGGAGGCCAACGAGTTCGCAGCCGCACTGATGATGCCGGCTGAGCTGGTGCAGCGGCACTATGAGCGGCTGCGGGCGTCGGAGCCGCGGGAGTGCTTCTCGCGGATGTGCTCGTTGTTCGGGGCGTCGGGTGCGGCGATGGGGCGACGGCTGCGGCGGGTGGTGTAGGGCGAGATCCGAGGCGATCGGCCGCTCGGTCTGCGGTCCCTCACACGCGGCGGCTGAACCGCCCGATGCGCCGCCTCAAGCCTCGCAATGCTCGTGTTAGCGCCAGCCGCACCCGCGCGATCTCCATCGACGGCGCCGTTCCCTCCATGGCATGGGCGTGTTCGACCCGCCGCAGCCGCTCGCGCATCGACCGCTCGGTCGGATGCAGCTCGTCGAGCCACCTCGACCTGGATATCCGGCCCAGGTCCACGCCTGCTGCCGCACAAGCCACGCAGAGTGGATCCGGCTCGACAGCCCCGGTCCTCTGCACCCGCACGGCCAACGCCCCGCACGTGGCGCAGTAGCGCGGCGCCGACCCACCGAGAGCCGCCTCGATCTCGACGGCCCCGTGCCGGTGCTGCAACGCGATGAACGGGCCATGGCGATGCGCCGCCATTGCGCCAGCCCAGCCGCTGTAGCGGCCTAACTTGCCGCAGGCCTGACAGGTCTTCACACCACCGATCCCGACGCCGTGCTTGCGCGCCTCGAGCTCGAGGATCTCCTCGCGGAGCTCCACGCGTCTGTCCCGCATACTGCTCACCTCCATCGTCCAGCGTTCGCACCGTGCCTTGGCGGCCGGTTGCGGCGGCGTCAGTGGGCTGGATCCCTAGACCGCTCTTGATGGAACCGAGGCCTGACGTTAGCCGAGCCGGGGCCCGCTCCCGGGTCGTCCGCCTCGGCCGGTCCCCACTGAGGCATGACCGCGCCGCAGACGGGGCAGACGCGGGGGAACGATCCGGAGTCGCGCACCTCCAGCCAGAAGTCTGCGGACTCGTCGTTCCACGTTGCGCGGCAGGTAGGGCACGTCACCGCCACCGGCGCGATCGGCGGGGGGCCCGGGGCGATGAGGTCGACCACGCGGTCTGGGAACCACACGCGCGAATAGCCGGCCATCCGCGCCCAGCCTTCGATGACGCGCTCTGCCCGGACCCGTCCGCCACCGCTCAGGAACTCGACGCTCAGCTCGCCGCTGCCATCCTTCTCACGCCAGCGTCGTAGGTCCGCGATCGCCACGCCGTCGTCGCGTCGGGCGCGAAAGTGCTCGCGCGCGGGCCCTCCTGACAGCAGGAACGGCCACCACTCATTCAGCGTGAGCGTGTCTCCGAGGATCGTGGCCCGGAAGGTGGGCGGGCCCGGACCGTCCAGGTCGGTATCGAAGTCGAACTCGTCTATCGGATCTCCCTCAGTCGGCACTCAGGGAGAGTCGCCGGCCGGCGCGATCTCTGACAGGGGCGTCGTGGGCGCTCTTAAGGACAATTCGCGTGATCGACAGGCGGGGGGCGCCGGTGGGGCGCGCGTTCTTCTCGTCGATCCGCGGGTTCAAGGGATCGGAAGCATCGGTGGTAATCCTGTGCGAGTTGGCAGACTTGGAGGACGAGACGCTCGACCAGCAGCTTTACGTGGGCCTGTCTCGAGCGAAGACCCGCCGTGTGGTCGTGGTCCCGGGGTAGCCTCAGTCCTCGTGACCGACCCTGCTCAACCTCGCCTCGACCTCCCCGAGGAGCGAGATCCGCGCCTTCCCGGCCCGTTCGGCGTCGGCCGGTGGGCTGCCGGGTTCCGGGACTTCCTGCGCGAGCGCCAGCGCGTTCTGCTGATCGGGGAGGTCACGAACTTCAGGCGCGCGCGGGCGAGCGCCTATTTCGAGCTGCGGGACTCCGACGGGGCGGTTCCATGCGCGATCTGGACCTCCGACCTCGACCGGCTGGGCCTACCCGAGGGCGCGCTGCGCGACGGGTCCGAGGTGATCGTGGCCGGCGGCCCGGACTTCTACCCAGGCACGGCCACCGCCTCCCCCAGCTTCAGCTTCCGCGTCAGCTACCTGCGCCTCGCGGGAGAGGGCGACCTCCTCGCCCGGCTCGCCGCGCTGCAGGCCCAGCTCGAGGCCGACGGGCTGTTCGCCCCCCAGAAGCTGCTTCCTCGCCCGGCCATCCCGAAGACGATCGGCGTGGTCACCGCCCGCAACAGCGCCGCCTGCGCCGACCTGCTCGCCGGCCTCGAGCGTCGTGGGTGGCGCGGCACGATCGTGTGGGCGGACGCTCCCGTACAGGATCGCCGCGCCGCCGGGGCGATCGCTGCGGCGCTGCGGGATCTCGCGCTGATCCCCCAGGTGGAGGTCGCCGTGGTCTGTCGCGGCGGGGGGAGCCTGACCGACCTATGGGCGTTCTGCGACGAGGCCTTGTGCCGTACCGTCGCCCTGCTGCGCCTCCCGGTCATCAGCGCCGTCGGGCACGAGTCGGACCGGACGCTCATCGACGACGTGTCCGCAGTCTGTTGCTCGACTCCCACCCATGCCGCCAATGAGGCGGTTCGAGTGAATGTCGGGGCGGCGCGTGCGGACCTTTTGGCCGGTGCATCGAGCGCTGTACGAGCGGCGTCGGTCGCGGTTGCCTCGCGTGGCCGGCGGCTGGCCGAGCTGGCAGGCGGCCCGGGGAGAAGCCTGCGGTCCGAGCGCGCCCGCCTGCACCAGATGCTTCGCGAGGTTCGTGCGTCGTCGACACGTGGATACTTCGAGCGCGGCCGGCTCGCGGCTCGGCACGGACTCGTGCTGAGTCGCAAGGCGGCAGTGGCAACGGCCGCCGAGCGCACCGGTCGAAGCACCCTGTCGAGGCTCGGGAGGGCCACCGAGGCCCGGATGGCGCAGAGCATGCAGCAGGAACGTCGGCGCCTGGAGGCCTTGGCGGTCACCGAGCGAGCGCACGATCCTGAGCGCACCCTGGAGCGAGGCTACGCGCTCGTGGCGGCGGACGACGGCGCCCCAGTTACCTCGGCGGCGACGGCCCGCAAGCGGGGCCGGGTGGTCTTGCGCTTCGCCGACGATGCCGTAGGCGCGCGCATAGAGCGAGGGGAGGATGTTGAGCGAGAGGCCTGAAAGCTACGAGGCCGCGGTGGCGCGGCTGGAAGCGATCATCGCCCGGCTGGACTCGGGCGACGCCGAGCTACGCGAGACCCTCGCGCTATGCGTCGAGGCCAAAGGGCTGATCCAGTTCTGCAAGGGCGAGCTCGATGCCGTGTCGGGTGAGCTGAGGGAACTGAAGCTCGACGAGCTGGTGGCGGAGCTCGACGCTCCGCCCGGCGACGCCGCTTAGGACAGGCGTTTAGATCGGGCGCAGCTCGACCGTCCAACGCGGGCCGTTTCATCCGCCCCGCGGACGACGATCGCCTGGAACTCCGTCAGGTTCGGTCGTCCTTGACGGACTCACTTCTCATTGGGGGTCCGAGTCGTTGAGCGTCGGTCTACGGAACCGAAGGTCACAGGTTCGAATCCTGTCGGGCCGTCACGCGAGCCCCGAGCCCCCTCAGCCCGACGGAACGCTCTCCGCCCAGTCCCTCAACCGCCCCGACAGCTCCGGCGCAGCCGCACCAACCTCCACAACCTCATCGACCGGCACATCGGCTCGCCGGGCGGCGGCCACGATCGCGTCCGCGGATGGCGCTTCGTACAGGCAGTAGGTCCGCCGCCGATCCGCGCTCAGGAACGAGAAGAGCCAGCGCACGCCCTCGTCGGCGTTGATCTCGTCGATCAGCTCGACGTCTTCGCTCGTCAGGTCGAGCTGGTCGGCGAAGGTGCGCTCGATCATGTAGACCGGCATCGCTGCGGATCGTAGCGCGCCTATGGCAGTGAAAGCGAACGTCGCTCAGGCCGAGGCCAGCCCGTGCCGGTGCGCATACGACGCCGCCTCGGTGCGGTTGGCGCAGCCCGTCTTGCGCAGGATGCTCCGCATGTGGTTGGCGGCCGTGTGCTCGCTGATCGAGAGCGTCGTGCCCACCTGGCGGTTGGAGAGGCCCTGAGCCACCAGCACCAGGATCTGCACCTCGCGGGGTGACAGGCTGTCCGGAAGGGCGCCCGCCCCCAAATCGGAAGAACCGGTCGCTCGAATGCGCGCCAGCAGCGCCGGCATCCCGATGCGGTCCGCCAGCCCCGCGGCCTCGCCCATCAGCGCATCCGCACGGGAACGGTCCCCGCCCGGTCGCGCCAGCAACAGGCGCCCGTACTCGTACGCCGTGTGCGCCAGCCACGTATCGGCTCCCATCCGCCGGTTCAGGTCCAGAGCGCGTTCAAAGTGCTCCCCCGCCCGCTCCCACTCGCCCAAGACGGCCGCGAGCATCCCCAGATAGCGGTCGGCGGCTCCGTAGCAAGAAACGAGATGGCCGACCATGACGTTTCCGCCCGCGTGCGGCTCGAGCTCGGGGTAGACGAGCGCCGCCGCGGCCTCGTCTCCGAGCGCCGAGCACGCGTCGGTCAGGTACGCAAGCGAGGCCAGCCAGAGCGACGCGCGGAATGGGTCTAGGCCCTCCGCGACGAGCCGTGAAAGCTCCCTTCGAGCCTCCGCCTCCATGCCGAGCTCGGCGAGGAGGGCCACGAGCCCGGGGCGCCATGGCCCCTCCCGGGTGCCCTCGCCAGCCAGGATCCTGACCACCGGGGCTAGCTCGGCGAGCCGCCCCAGCTCGCGGCGGACGCTGAACATCTGGATCCCGTAGACGCCTGAGGCATCGCGTCCCGTCAGCAGGCGGCTCCACTCGTGCGAGCGTTCCGCCAGCAGCTCGGCCTCCTCGAGTCGCCCATCGCAGAGCGCGATCGCCGAGCCGTAGTGCTCGGCCACGTGGAGCATGAACGGCTGTGCGGTTCGGTCGGCCATCGCACGCAGTTCGGCGACCTCCCGCCGGGCGGACTCGAGGTCGCAGAGGGCGACGAGGGCGGGTAGGCGCCAGGCCATCGCCTCGGTGCGGATCTCGGTGTTGCCCAGTTCCTCGCCGAGCTCCTTTGCCTCGGTCAGCATGCGGAGGATCTCCTCGACGGATGTGGTCCCGCGCGACCAGTAGGAGCGCATCAGAACGGTGGCGAGGCCGGTGCGGTCGTCCAATCGCCGCGCCATCGAGATGGCGCTCGTGCGGACGATGGCCCCGCGTTCGCGCTTGCCCTTGAAGTCGAGCGCCCGCGCCAGCCCGCTCAGCAGCCCGACGCGCAGCTCGGAGTCCTCGTCACCGAGCCGCGCCACCGCCTCCTCGAGCAGCTCGGCGGCACCCTGGTCGTGCATGCTCGGCCGCCAGCAGGCGTTCTCGTAGCCGGTCGCCGCCCGCGCCAGCAGCTCCGCGTCCTCGAGCTCGCGGGCGATGTCCGCCGTCGCCCCGAACGCCCTGAGCGCATCGGGCGCCTTTCCGGCGCGATGGCTCGCCTCGCCGAGCTCGAGCAGGACCTCCGCCCGGTCCGCAGGCCCGTCGATCCCCAGCCCGAGCGCGGTGCGCAGCCGCTCGGCCGCCTCGTCGAACGCGAGCGCCGTGGCAGCGGCCCGCGCGGCCTGCAGGTTGTACTCGATGGCGCGCCCCGGTCCGCCGAAGGGTGCGGCGGCGGCGAAGTGGTAGGCCAGATCGGCGAGCGCGCGGCCCGAGCGCGTTTCGGTGGCCTCGAGGGCCTCCCCGACCCGTAGGTGCAGCTCCGCACGCCGTACCGCGGACAGCCGGTCGTAGAGCGCACGCCGCACGAGCTCGTGCGTGAAGCGCCAGGCCAGCCCATGCGACGGAACCTCCTCGATCATCCCGCTTCGGACAGCCTCGTCGAGCGCTGCGAGCAGCTCGGGCTCCCCGACACCGGTCGCGCGGCGCACGATGTCGAGCTCGAACTCCGCGCCCGCCGTGGCCGCGAGCTCGAGCAGATCGGTGGTCCGCGGCGCGAGGCGGGAGAGCCGCTGGCTCACGACCTCGCGGACGCTCTCCGGGCTGCCGAGCTCGGCCGGCGATCGGCTTACCTGGATCGACTCGCCGACCGCCTTCACGGCTCCGGTCTCCGCGAGCGCGCGCCACAGCTCGCAGACCAGGAAGGCGTTGCCGTCGGTGAGGTCGCGGATCGACTCGGCGAGCTCGCCCAGCTCGGGAGCGAGAGCGCCTCCCGCCGCGCTTCGCACGAACTCGGCCACCTCCTCGCCGGAGAGTCCACCGAGCGCCAAGCGCACGACGTCGTGGCGGCGCAGGTCGGCGAGCGTCTCGGACAGCGTGTCGGGCATGTCCGCCTTGGTGTCACGGAAGGTTGCGAGCAGGAGAGCGCGGGCGCTGCCCACGCGGGCGAGATGGCGCAGAAGCAGCAACGTCGGAGCGTCGGCCCAGTGGACGTCCTCGAGCACGAGCAGCGCCGGCCGCGGTCGCGTGACGCCGGCCAGCAGCTCGGCGACCGCCGTATGAAGCCGGTGGCGCTCGGTATCGGGATCGGCCCCGACCGCGGGCGGGAGATCGCCGATCCGGGCGCCAAGCTCCGGCAGCAGTCGTGTGAGCTCGCCGCCGCCCGCGCCGAGCGCGGCGCGCAGCTCGTCGGTGTCGGTGACCCGGGCCAGCTGGTCGAGCGCGTCCACGAACGCCCCGTACGGCGACCGCACCTCCGCGTCGCAGGCGCCGTAGAGGACGAGCGCGCCGTCGCCCGCCGCCTCGGCCGCGAACTCGCGCACCAGGCGGCTCTTGCCCGAGCCGGGCTCGCCTCCCAGCAGCACCACGCGGCTGCCCTCGCCCTCTGCGCCCGGCATGAGCGTGCGCAGTCGTTCCAGCTCGGCCGAACGGCCGACGAACGGGAACGTCGAGGTCAGACGCAGCGGACCAGGCAGCTCGGACATGCCGCGACGCGGACGATAGTCAGATCTGACCACTGCCTCCGCGCGGACCGTCTCGAAGCCGCGCCAGAAGTCGGTCAGCTCGCGTCATGACAGCAGAGGGCGAGTCGTTCAGGCTCGGCCGACCATCCACGAGCTACGGAGGACTCGCATGAGCAGCACCAGCGCACCGGCAAGCATCGCCCGTAGGGAGCTGGGCCGTTTCGAGGGCGTGCTGATCGGACCGGAGGACGTCGAGTACGACGAGGCGCGCACCCTCTTCAACGCCATGATCGACAAGCAGCCCGCGCTGATCGCGCGCTGTGCCAACCCCGACGACGTGTCCAAGGCAGTCGCGTTCGCGCGTGAACACGACCTGCGCATCGCGGTCCGAGGCGGTGCCCACAACGGCGCCGGGCTGGCCTCGTGCGACGATGGCGTGGTCATCGACCTGTCGCTGCTGCGCGACGTCCAGGTCGATCCCGAGGCTCGCACCGTCCGCGTGGGCGGCGGCTGTCTCTGGGGCGAGGTCGACACGGCGACGAACGAGCACGGGCTCGCCACCCCCAGCGGGATCATTGCGACCACCGGCGTCGGCGGCCTGACGCTCGGCGGCGGCCTCGGCCACCTGACCCGCAAGTGCGGACTCGCCATCGACAATCTGCTCGAGGCCGAGGTGGTGCTCGCCAACGGCCAGCGCGTCATTGCCAGCGCCGACGAGAACCCGGACCTGTACTGGGCGCTGCGGGGCGGCGGCGGCAACTTCGGCGTTGTCACCACGTTCGTGTTCCGCCTGCACGAGGTCGACACCGTGATCGCGGGGCCGACGTTCTGGCCTGTGGAGCAGGGCGCGGAGGTGCTCACCGCCTACCGCGACTTCCTGCCCAAGGCGCCGCGGGAGCTGAACGGGTTCTTCCTGTTCGGGTCGGTTCCGCCCGGTCCGCCCTTCCCCGAGGAGATTCACTTGCGCAAGGTCTGCGGCGTCGTGTGGTGCCACACCGGCACCGAGGAAGAGGCAGCCGCGGCAATGGCGCCGCTGCTCGACGTCCTGCCCGAGCCATTGCTCCACGGGCCCGCTCCGATGCCCCACCCCGCGATTCAGAGCGCCTTCGACGGCGTCTACCCGGCCGGCGACCAGTGGTACTGGCGCGCCGACTTCGTCAAGGAGATCCCGGACGAGGCGGTGGAGATCCACGCGAAGTTCGGCGCCGAGATGCCGACGTGGAAGTCGACGATGCACCTGTACCCGATCGACGGCGCCGCCCACGACGTGGGGCCGTCCGACACGCCCTGGAGCTATCGCGACGCCACCTGGGGAGCGGTGTTCGCCGGCGTCGATTCCGACCCGGCGAACGTGGACGCCATCCGGCGCTGGAGCATCGACTACCAAGAGGCGCTCCACCCCTACTCCGCCGGCGGCGCCTACGTGAACATGATGATGGAGGAGGGCCAGGAGCGGGTCCGGGCTAGCTACCGCGACAACTACGACCGGCTGGCCGAGATCAAGGCGAAGTACGACCCGGACAACGCCTTCCGGGTGAACCAGAACATCCAGCCGAAGGCGTAGGACTCGGCGCACCGACCAGTGGGCGGCCTCTCGGCCGCCCACTGTCGTGTGCTCGAGAGCGCCTCTATTCATGTTGCTTACATCAGCTGATTAGCTTTGCATTGATTGTTCAGTCATAGATTCTATGATTCCGATAGACTCCGAGCGTGGCCACCAATCTCAATCCGTTCGTCTACGACGACCCGCTGCCGCCGGACCAGCTCGTCGATCGGGAGTTCGAGACCGAGCAGCTTCTACGGCTCGCGGAGGGAGGGCACAACACCCGCCTGGAGGCACCGAGGCGCTACGGCAAGACCACCCTGCTCGGCAAGGTGAGTGCCGAAGCTGAGAAGCTCGGGATGAACCCCGTCTACGTCGACTTCTTCCGCGCGGTCACCCTCAGGGAGGTCTCCCGCCGGATCGAGGAGGCGTACCTCGAGGCGCTGGCCGGCCCGGCGCGGCGGATCGTCGCCGCCGCCGCGCGTCGATGGAGAGCAAAGGCAATCGTCGCCCCGGGCGGCATCGGCGGCGAGCTTGAGCCGATCGCGGGGAGCGACCAGCAGCGTCTCTCGGACCTGCTCGACCTGCCGAAGAGGGTCTTCGAACGCAGTGGCGCGCGTACCCTGGTCGTCTTCGACGAGTTCCAGGATCTGCTGCGCATCAATTCCGACGTCGACGGACTGCTGCGATCGAAGATCCAGTTCCACCGGGACGAGGCGAGCTACATCTTCGCCGGGTCGGAGCCCGGCATGCTCAACGCGCTGTTCGGGGACCGCAAACGCCCGCTATTCGACCAGGCGCGTCCGATCCCGCTCGGCCCCTTGCGAGATGACGATCTAAGTGAGTTCATCGGCAGCCGGTTCGAGCGAGGGAAGCGCGATCCGGGCGAGGCGCTCGATGCGCTGCTGGACCTGGTTCGCGGTCATCCCCAGCGCGCGATGCTCTGCGCACATCACCTGTGGGAACAGACACCTCCCGGCACCGAGGCAGATCTAGAGACGTTCGATCGTGCCCTCGAAGAGATCGACCGCGAGGGCAAGGAGGCCTTCGAGAAGCAGTGGACCAACCTCGCGAGCGCGCCGAATCAACGCAAGGTCCTCGCCGCGCTCGCCAACAGCACCGAGACGCTCTACAACCGCCGGACCCTGGACGCATTCGGGCTGGAGGGGGGGTCGGCGGAGGCTGCGGTCAACGCTCTGATCGCCCGCGGCGAGGTGCAACGCACCGACCCAGGGTTCTTGGTCGTCGACCCGCTGCTCGTTCGCTGGCTGCAGCTCACCCAGCGCTAGCGTCCGCGCGCCGACGGACTGCGCTCTCAGCGGAAGCCGCTGCTAGGCGCCTGGCACCAGCGCAAAGCCCGCACGCGCCGCTGCTGCTCCGAGCTCCCAATCGAAGCAGGCGAACCGATCGCAGCCGGGGTCGGCGGCGCGGGCCGCCAAACCGCTTGCGAGCTGCAGCGCGTCGTAGGCCCGCAATCCGTGCACGGCGGCCTGGTCGGCGGCCGACACCAGCACGGCCGGCACGACGGCAACCGCGGCGAAGGCCGGCGCTTCCTCAGCGGTACCGTGGAAATCCGCTGCGAAACTCGTGACCAGCACCTCGGCGTCGGCTGGATCGAGCTCACCCAGCTGCTCCTTCGCCCAAAGCGCCGCCGGCACCTCCACCCGCGCGATGGCGGAAACCACGAGCGCGTCGAGCGCCCTGATCTCCGAGTGACCAGGCTCGTCCGCGTAGAGCTTGACGAGCGCCGACGAGTCCGCGAAAGCGCTCAGCGACGGCCTTCGCCGACGATCTCGGACAGCGGGCGCCCCTTTCCGGCCCGCTCACGGGCGCGGCGCACCCGGTCCCGGGCGGGACGAGGAGGTGCGAGGACCGAGTCGGATGCCAGCAGCCCGGCGCGGGCGAGCCGCTCCCGGACGCGGGCTGCCTCGTCGCCGGCTAACGCGGAATAGCATCATCGGCCTCGTGCACTTCGACCTCTCCCCGGACCAGCAGGACATCCGGCGCCTGGCCCGCGACTTCGCCACCGGGGAGGTCGCTCCCGTCGCTGAGGAGCTCGACCGCACGAAGTCCTTCCCCTACGAGATCGTCGCCAAGCTCGGCGAGCTCGGGCTGATGGGCATCCCCTACCCGGAGGAGCACGGGGGCGGCGGCGCGGACAATCTCAGCTACGCGCTCGTGGTCGAGGAGCTCGCCCGGATCGACTCGAGCGTCGCCATCACGCTCGCCGCCCACACGAGCCTCGGCACCTGGCCCATCTATGCCTTCGGGTCCGACGAGCAAAAGCAGGAGTGGCTCCCCCGGCTCACCAGCGGCGAGACGCTCGGCGCGTTCGGTCTGACCGAGCCCGAGGCAGGCTCCGACGCCGGCAACACCCGCACCCGGGCGACCTCGGACAACGGCGACTGGGTCATCAACGGCGCCAAGCAGTTCATCACCAACAGCGGTACCGACATAAGCGGCTTCGTGACCATCACGGCCAAGACGGGCGATGACGAGATCTCCAACATCCTGGTCGAGAACGGCACACCGGGCTACGAGATCGGCGAGCCCTACCGCAAGATGGGCTGGAACGCCTCGGACACGCGGCCGCTGGCCTTCGAGGACTGCCGCGTGCCCGAAACCAACCTCGTGGGACCGCGCGGGCTGGGCTTCAAGCAGTTCCTCCAGACGCTCGACGGCGGCCGGATCGGTGTCGCGGCGATGGGCCTCGGCCTGGCCCAGGGCGCGCTCGACGAGGCGCTCAAGTACGCCAAGGAGCGCAAGGCGTTCGGCCAGCCGATCTCCAAGTTCCAGGCCATCCAGGCCAAGCTCGCCGACATGTCGACGGAGATCGAGGCGGCCCGGCTGATCACCTACAAGGCCGCGCTGGAAAAGGACGCGGGCCAGAACTTCTCGCTGACCGCCGCCCAGGCCAAGCTCAAGACCGGGCGGCTGGCCGTGAAAGCGTCAGAGGAGGCCGTCCAGATCCACGGCGGCTACGGCTACATAGAGGAGTACCCCGTCTGCCGCTTCTACCGCGACGCCAAGATCCTCACCATCGGCGAGGGCACCGACGAGGTGCAGCAGATGGTGATCGCCCGCGCGCTCGGCTGCTGAGGGCGACGCGCCCCGCGATCGCTGCGCGTGGACAAGCCGTTCAGTCGAGCAAACACGTCCCGCGACCGGCGGCGGCTGAGGCTGCAAGCCCCCGACAGAGACCTTCTCCGCGATCTCCCGCCGCAGGACCTCGGACATGGCCTGGACGGCCGGCGAGTGGTATGTGCGCGCCAGGAGCGCGAGCCTCACGTGCCTTGACGGACCGTCCACGATCGGCACCGCCACCAGAGCCTCCCGGCGCCAGCCGAGCGCCAGCCGCGGCATGAGCGTGATTCCGCGTCCCTCCACAACGAAGGCCTGGAAGGCCTCGAAGCCCGTCGCGTGGTGGCTGCGGTCGATCTCCACCTCCACCCCCGCCTCCCGGCAGAGGTGCTTGAGGTCGTCCACCCACGGCGGCGCGCCGATGACCGTCCGCCCGCAAGATCGTTCATCGTCACGCTCTCCCGGGCAGCCAGGCGGTGCGCGCGGGGCGCCAGGAGCACGAAGGGGTCGTCGAAGAGCAACACCGATCGCAACCTCGTGTCAGGGGCCAGCGGCACGCCGTCGTAGCGTCGGTCGGCGCGCCAGCGGTCGAAGTCGAATACGAGCGCGAGGTCGAGCTCCCCGGCGACCAGACGCGCGATGCTCTCGTACGGCTCCCCGTCGACGAACCGCACCTCAACCGCCGGGTGGGCTGCCCTGAACGCCTCGACGGCGGCCGCGGCGAACACCGCTGCGCTGGCGCGAGGGCTGGCGGCCGGGCTGGCCGGCACGGTCGTCATGACCGCCTTCCAGAAAGGCCTCGAGATGCCCCTGACGGGGCGGACCGACAGCTATGCCCCAGCCGAGCTCGCTGAGCGGCTGGGGCTCCGCAAGCGCCGGGGCCGCAAACGCGAGTACATCAACTACGCCACTCATTTCCTCCTTGGGGCCGGATGGGGACTCGCTCGCGGGGTCGCCGGACGGGCGGGGCTGCGCGGGCCGAAGGCGATCGGCGCCGTATTCGCGGTCATGTACCCGGGTGACGTGGTGATGGTGGCGGCGCTCGGCTTGGACGAGCCGTGGCGCTGGTCGGTGGAGGACGTGACGATCGACGTGGTCGACAAGCTCGTTCTCGCCGCCGCAACCGGTCTCGCGTTCGATCGACTCGCGGGCTCGACCTAGCTTCTCTCCACAACGACCGCGGCCGCGGACCCGATGGTCCGCGGCCGCGTGTCGCAGCTTTACTCCCCGGCCTAGAGGAAGCGGTGAACGATCGGGCAGTTCACCACGATCCCGGTCGAACCGAACCTCTTGCCGCCCGGCCCCGTGATGTGCCCGAGCCTGACGAAGTTCAGCAACTGGAACTCGTCGATGAGGCGAGAACGGAAGCCTCTCTGGATCGCCCGAGGCGTCCATTCGCCCAGGTTGAGATCCCAGAGCGGGCTGTAGTCGAGCGCCACCGTGGGCAGCCCGCCGATCACGTGCAGCGGAGCGCGCTTGTCGCGCAGGGCGCTGTTGAGTCCCTGACGCTGCGGGTTGTCGAGTCCCTCGGGACCGTTGATGATCGGGAACAGCCGCTCGACCGAGCTGAAAGCACCGTCATCAGCTCCCACCGGGACGTCCGCGAGAGCGGGCGCCAGTGTCGCCGCATCCAGGCTAGCCGTCACCGGGTCGGAGGCCTCCATGCTGATGTAGACAGCCGGCTTGGCGAAGCTGAAGATCGGAGTCGTCTTCAACGTCACCGTGCCACCGCCCTCCTTCGTCGGGCAGATGCGGGTGACGCGATCGTGGACCAGGTCATGGTCGACGTTACCGTCACACGCTCTGATCCGGTCGGCACTCACATTAAATGCGATCACCGGGGCGTTGTAGACGTGACCACCGGCGTTCCTGATGCGCACCAGCGGCGTGTACTTGGCACCTCCCACCGAGCCCGGCTCGCCCACGCTCGGCGGGAACGCGTTCGGCCCGGTTCCGGGAACGATCCTGCGGTCCGGCCTGAAGTCCACCACGCCGCGGCTGACCACGAGGCCCTTTCGCGTCAGACGGCCCCTGCGAACGCCCCGACCGATCTCCGAGTACTGCAGCTTCCCCGAATGGTTTAGGCCGAGAGACTCCGCGTTGTCCTTGTCGGTGGTGTCGGTGAGGATGTACCAGAAGCTCCGCCCGTCCGTGAGGCGCCCGCGGTACAGCGGCAGCTCGATGGCGGTGCGGCGGCGGCTGAGTGAGCCCGACCGCAGGAGCTGAACCGGCCCGACAAGCCGCCGGTCGACCTCGGACGCCATAGGACCGAAGTACGTGAGCGGCACGCCCGTGCCGGTCGACGGTGACGTGGGCGGCACGCCGTCCGCGTCGGTCGTCTGCTCCTCCGGCGACTCCGGCGGGCCTTCGTTGGGACTCGCCTGGCCGGGGCTCTGGGCAAGGCCAGGGCCGGCGGTCGCCAGCGAGATGAGCGTCAGAGCGCTCACTGCGGCGAGCAGCGCTGCCGCCGACCGCCAAGAATACGGTGAACACCGCCGAACAAACGGTGAGAAGTACATCGAGTACCTGCCTTCGATTGTTTTGGGTGAGAGAGCTTCTGACCCGGTCAATCGACCCTAGAGCCCAATGCTTACGGAAACCTGTCAAGCGGCGAACAAGAAAAGAACAGGATGTGAACGTTCCTTGCCGTGAGTGCCGAGCGCGGTCGCTTCGGGGACGACCTGGATGCTGAGCTAACCCCGGTTGCGCAACCCCCGCGCCCGCACACCCAGCCGCTGCGCCGCCGCCCCGGCCTTCTCCGCCGCCGACCCCGACGCCGGCAACAGCCCGAGCTGGCGCCCCACGTCCATGTTGTCGAACACGATCCGCAGCCGTGAGACCTTGCCGTCGCGGTACTCGTGGAAGTCCGCGCCGTGGAACTCGAGGCTCTTGCCCGTCGGCGCGAACCCGGGCGGGTCCAGCGGCCCGGTGAACGTGCCCGTGCCCCGCCAGTAGAACGCCGCTGACGACGCCCCGCGCCGCAGGTACGGCCCCTCGGTCAGGAAGAACTCGAGGTCCGGCATCGCCCGCCAGGCCACCTCGAGGAATCTCCGCACGTCTGCGTGTCCGCGCATCGTGGTGGGCCACGCCGAGTCGTCGTAGACGATGTCCTCGGTCATCAGGCCGAGCACCCGCTCCGGGTCGTGTGACGCCCACGCCTGCTCCCATCGCCCCGAGAACTCCTCCGCCCACGCAAGGTTGACTTCGCTCATGGCCGCGACGATAGCGTGACCGCCCGCATGGCCCGCACCGCCGCGCTGTTACTGCTCCTCTTCGGCGTCTACGCCTCGACCCTCGGCCTCGACGCCTTCGGCGACTCCAACTACGGCGGCGACGAGCCCCACTACCTCCTCGCGGCCGAGTCGCTCAAGCGCGACCGCGACGTGGACGTGACCGACGAGTACGTGGCCAAGGCCTACTCCGCCTTCTACCCCTACGAGCTCGACCAGCACGGCGTGCCCACCGAGGGCCGCCTGAACGAGCCCCACGGCGTCGGCTTCCCGCTCTTCATCCTCCCCGCCTACCTGATCGCGGGCGCGCACGGCGTGGAGATCTTCCTCGCCCTGATCGCCGCGCTGGCCGTGGCGCTGGCCTACCGGCTGGCGCTGAGGGTCGTGCCCGACCCCTGGGCGCTCGGCGCCGCGGCCGCCGTCGGCCTCTCCCCTCCCTTCGTCGCCTACGGCACCGCCATCTACCCCGAGCTCACGGCAGGAGCCTGCCTGGCCGGCGCCGCCCTGCTGGCGCTACGGCTGGACGAGCACGTCTCGCGCCGCGACGCCTTTTTCTGCTTCGTCCTGCTCGGCTTCCTTCCCTGGCTCGGCACCAAGTTCGTCCCCGCCGGCCTCGTAATCGGCTTCCTCGCCGCCCGCGGCCTCTGGCGCGCCCGCCGCCGCACCCTCGCCATCGGCTCGGTCGAGACCGCCCTCTTCAGCGCCGCCCTCTACATCGGTCTCAACGAGGCCCTCTACGGCGGCCCCACCCCCTACTCCGCCGACGGCCCCGGCGAGAGCGCCACCGACGCCTCCTTCCCCGCCGGCTACCTCGACCGCGCCTATCGCCTGGTGGCCCTCTTCCTCGACCGCGAGTACGGCCTGCTGCGCTGGGCGCCGGTGTTCGGCCTCGCGTTCGCGGGGCTCTGGTGGCTCTGGCGCTCGCACCGCGAGCAGCTCTCCCGCGCCGTGCCATACCTTCGAAGCGTCGAGCTGGCCGCCGGCGTCTGCGCGCTCGCCATCGCGGCTCAGCTGCTGGTGGCCGCCTTCCTCGCCCCCACCATGTTCGGCTTCTGGTTTCCGCCGCGCCACATCCTGGCCGCTCTGCCGCTGGCCGTGCCGCTCACCGCCTGGGGACTACGGCACGCCCCGCGCACGGGCGCCGTGCTCGGCGCCCTGACCGTGGCCGCCAGCGCGTGGCTCTACGTGGACGCGCGCCTGGGCGACGGCGAGCTCGTGACCGATCGGCCCGACGCCCCGTTCGGGCCGCTGACCAGGCTGTTCCCGGTGTTCAACGACGGCAGCGACTGGCCGTTCGCGCTGGCCGGGGCCATCGCCGGCGTCGCCCTCCTCCTGGTCATCCGGGAGATCCGCCACTCGCGCCAGATCGCCGGCGCCACGCGCGCCAAGTACTCCGGGTAGCGCACGAACGACCGTCCGGCCGTCCGTCGGCGGTAGGCGATCGGCACCTCCACGGCATCGATCCCCGCCCCCCACAGCGACAGGGTGAGCACCTGCGCGTAGTTGTAGTCGTGGCCGATCCGCGCGGCGGCCAGCGCCCGCGCCGAGAACGCCCGGTAGCCCGACTGCCCGTCGCTGATCACCGTGCCCATCAGCGTGCCCACCAGTGCCGTGGTCACCCGGTTGGCCAGCGTCCGGTGCCAGGCCATCCCCTCGCGCGGCCCGAGAAAGCGCGAGCCGATCACGTAGTCCGCCCGCCCGCGGGCCACCGGGTCGAGCACGGTCACGAGGTCGGCCGGGTCGTACTCGCCGTCCCCATCGAGGTAGACCGCGGCGGCGTAGCCCTCGTCGCGGGCGATCTCGAGGCCCGTCCGCAGCGCGGCACCCAGCCCCCGCGAGCGCGGGTGGGAGACCACGCGGGCCCCATGAGCGAGGGCGATCGCGGGCGTGGCATCGGTGGAGCCGTCGTCCACCAGCAGCACGTCCACCGGCAGGCCGCACGCCTCCGAGGGGATGCCGGCGACGACCTCGCCCACGGCGCGCTCCTCGTCGCGTGCCACGACGACCGCGAGCGCGCGACCGGCCCGGGCGCCGGGCTCGATGGACCGATCGAGCCGCGGCACCATGGGCCGGCCGCGTGCCGCCGCGGGCAAATCCACGCCCAACAGACAGGAGGCGGTGCTGGCGAGCTCGCAGACCGAGCGCGGCTCGCGGCTGACCGCGCCGGGCACCGCGCCCCGGCCCCAGACCACGAACGGCACCGGCGTCTCGCCCCAGTCCATGTGCCCGTGGCCGCCGATCCCGCGCCCCTGGCCGTGGTCGGCCATCAGGATCACGGTGGCGTCGTCGAGCTTGCCGCGCTCGGCCAAAAAGGCGAGGAAGTCGCCGACGTGGCGATCGGTGTCGGCCATCTGCTCCAGGTACTCGTGATTCCTGACCCCGCGGACGTGGCCGAGCTGGTCGGCGGCCAGCAGCTGGAGCACGAGCAGGTCGGGGTCCTCCTGCTCCACCACGCGACGCCCCTCCGCGCACAGCGACCGGTCGATCTCGGACGTGGGCTGGACGGAGGTGACTGACCGCACCACGTCCTCGCCGAACGGGTCCAGCAGGTGCGCGATGCCCACGAGCCGGCCCGCGCGCCCGCCGCGCTCGAGCACGTCGAAGATCGACTCGCGGCGCACCCCCAGCCGGGGCGCGAAGTTGGAGCGCATCCCGTGCTCGGCCGGCGTGGCGCCGGTGAGCATTGACGAGAAGCAGACCACCGTCCGCGCCGGGTGGGCGGGCTCCACGTGCAGATACTCGGTGCCCTCGCGGGCCAGGCGGTCCATGACCGGCGTGTGGGCCTGCCACATGCGGCCGCGGTTGGCCCCGTCCACCACGATCACGTAGACCCGCTCGGCGAGCGCGGGTCCGGGGTCTGCGCGCGGCTGCCGCTCCGGGTAGCGCGGCAGGCGGCGACGGGCGAACGAGCGCCACCAGAGCGCGCCGAGCACCGCCGCGACGGCCCCGACCGCAAAGATCCGCGCCACCGAACCCGCCCCGGGCTCCTCGGCCAGCAGCGCGCCGGCGCTGAGGGTCATCAGCAACTTGGGGAGCTGCTCGAGCGCGTTGCCGCTCGAGGGGTCGGAGTTGGTGAGCACGAGCCGCCAGAAGCGCAGCCCATTGGTCCACGGCGCGCCGGTGCGCAGGCGGTAGTAGATCGAGCCCCACAGCCCGACGGTGAAGAACGCGTAGCCGGCGAGCGCGCCGAGCAGGAGTCCCGGGACGCGCCACGGCTCCAGCACCGGGATCGACGCCAGCGCCACCAGCCACAGCAGCACCCGGCCGCGCAGCGGGAACTCGAAGCGCGAGAGCACGGCCGCCAGGCCCACCGACCCCACGAGCGCGAACACCAACGGGCCGTCGGGCGCGAGGCCCAGGGGCGCCGCCGCGGCGAGCACCATCGCCGGGTAGACGATCGAGAAAGGCCGCCCCTCGTTGAAGACGTTCCAGGTGCGCGCGGCCCAGATCTCGAACCCGCCCGCCGCCCTGTGGCCTGCACCGCGCGCCATCGCGCGGGCATCCTATTAGGGAACCCTAACTCCGCGCAACGGGACTCGTGCATGGGGGGCCTCGTAGACTCGGGCTGGTCTAGACCACTGAGGGAGAACGGACTTGCAGCTCGGGGTGGCTGCCGCACTCGTGGACGGCAAGCGGGTGGCCGGCGACGTGACAATCGAGGACGGCGCGGTGACCGAGGTCGGCGTTTCGCCCGCCGGCGCTGCCGGCACGGCCGTGCCCGGCTTCGTGGACGCCCACATCAACGGGATCGCCGGGGTGGATTTCCTCACCGCCGACCCGTCGGACTACCGCGCCGCCGCCGGGTCCCTGGCGCAGACGGGGGTGGTGGCCTTCCAGCCCACCCTGGTGTCCTCCCCGCTCGAGTCCTACCGGCGGCCGTTGGCCGTCGCCGCCGTGGCCATGGCCGAGCCCGGTCCCGGACTCCCGCGCGTGACCGGCGTACATATGGAGGGTCCCTTCCTCTCGCGCGAGTGGCCGGGCGCACACGACCCGGCCAATGTGATGCGACCCGACCCGCGGCTGGCCGAGCGCATGCGCGGCCTGGGCCCGGTGACGATGATGACGCTCGCCCCCGAGCTGCCCGGCGGCCTTGAGGTCGTGGAGCGTCTGGCCGGGGCGGGGGTGATCGTGTCCTGCGGCCACTCCGACGCCGATGCCGCCCAGGCCAACGCCGCCTTCGACCTCGGCGCCCGGGCGATCACCCACGTGCACAACGCCCACCGCCGCTGGGCCCCGCGTGACCCCGGCCTGGGGGGTGTCGCCCTCGTTCGGGACGACGTGTTCGTGCAGGCGATCGTGGACGGCGTGCACCTGGCTCCGGAGACCGCCCGCGCCGCGCACGTGGCCGCCGGGCCGCGCTTCTGCCTCGTGACCGACGCCATCGCGGCGGCGATGCTCGATCCCGGGCGCTCCGAGCTGGGCGGCCGCGAGGTGCAGGTGGTCGACGGCGCCGTGCGCCTGCCCGACGGGACCCTGGCCGGCAGCGTGCTCACGATGGATCAGGCGGTGCGGAACCTGATGTCGTACGGCGCGTCGATGGCCGAGGCGGCGCACGCTGCCAGCACCGCACCCGCGCGCCTGCTGGGCCGCGACGACCTCGGCGTGCTGCGCCCCGGCGCGCCGGCGAATGTGACCGTGCTGGACGACGGCGGGCACGTGACGCGCACCGTGGTGGCCGGGGTGGTCAGCTGGTCGCAGTGACCTTGGCCAGCCCGGGCGGCTCGTCCGGGTCCAGCCCGCGCCGCAGGGCGAGCGCCAGCGCCAGCTGCTGTGCGCGCACCGTGGCCGGGATGGCCCGCAGCGGCTCCGATAGGTCGCCCGGGTAGGGCAGGTCGGCGCCGACGGCGTCGGCCAGCCGCAGCACGCGTGTGCCGCCGTCCTCCAGGCGGCGGGCCAGGTCCTCCACGTCGGCCGCCGCGGGCCCGGCGGCGCTGACCGCAAGCGCGGGGATGTGGCCCCGCGCCACCGTCACGGGGCCGTGGCGGAAGTCCGCCGCCGACCAGCCCTCGGCCCGGATGCCGGTGGATTCGCGCAGCTTGAGGGCGGCCTCCAGTGCCACGCACACGAGGTAGCCGCGGCCGAGCACGATCAGCTCCCGGGCGTCACCGAGCGCCTGCGCCGTGCGCTCGGCCGGGTCCGGGTCGGCCAGGATCTGCTGCACCGTGCCGGGCAGCCGCTCCCAGTCGGCATCGCCCCACGGGACGGGCCCGAGCGACTCGGCGATCAGGGCCATGGCCGCGAGCTGGCCGGTGAAGGTCTTGGTGGCCGGCACCGCGCCCTCGTCGCCCGCCCGAAGGTCGAGCGCCGCCGACGCCATCCCGGCCAGCGGGCTCGAAGGGTCGTTTGTCACCGCAACGGTGCGCGCCCCCGCCTGGGCGTAGCGCTCCAGCACCGACGCGATCTCCGGCGTGCGCCCCGACTGGCTGACCGCCACCGCCAGCCAGCCCTCCAGCCGCGGCCGGACGCCGTAGAGCGTCTCGAGGCTCGGCGCGGCCAGCGCCACCGGCGTGCCCGTGGCCGCCTCGATCAGGTAGCGCCCGAAGATCGCCGCGTAGTCCGACGAGCCACGGGCCACGATCACCACCCCGACCGGTGCCGGCCCGCGCAGCGCCTCGACCAGCTTGTCGCGCCGCGCGGCGAGCGACCGCAGCACGTCGGGCTGGGCGGCCATGTCGGCCCGCATCCGCTCGCCGGCGCTCACAGCTCCTCCGTGCGCGTCTGGCTGAAGTCGACCTCGTAACGGTCGCCGCGGAACAGCGAGGTGGCGTAGTAGGCCGGCGCCCCGTCCACGTCGCGCGCGAGCGTGTGGAAGCGCAGACCGGGCGCGCCCGGCTGCACGTCGAGCAGCGCCGCGTCGCCGGCTTCGATGGCCACCGCCACCACGCGCTGCCGGCCCTCGCGCAGGCGTACTCCGTAGCGGGTGGCGAGGAGGTCGAACAGCGAGCCCGCGGCCAGGTCCTCGTCCGCTATGCCGGGGTAGCGGGCGATGGGCAGGTGCGCGCGCTCCAGCGCCATCGGGGTCCCGTCAGCGGTGCGCACGCGCTCGATCTCCGCGACCGGCGAGCCCTCGGGGATCTCGAGCTGGGAGGCGAGGAACAAGCCCGCCTCCACGACCGCGGCCGAGCGCACGCTTGACCCGGGCACCATTCCGCGCGCCCGCATGTCCTCGGTGAATGAGCTGAAGGCCGTGGCCTGCGCCACCCGCGGCTCGGCCACGAACGTGCCGCGCCCGTGCAGGCGGTAGACGGCGCCCTCGGCGGCGAGGCGGTCGATCTCCCCCCGCACGGTCATCCGCGCCAGGCCGTAGCGATCGGCCAGCAGCCGTTCCGAAGGCAGCGGCGCCCCCGGCTCCAGCCCGCCCACAAGCTCCTCGAGTACCGCCCGAAGGGACTCTCCCTTGGCCCCGTCGCCCGGCAGGCGCGCGGGCAGTCCGGACGGCTCAGCCCGACGCACCGCCGCCTCCCGGCACCATGCGCCGCGTGAGCGCCACCGCGTCGGTGATCGCCGTCCCCGCCACCACGGCGTGCGCGCCCGCCTCCAGCGCCGCGCGCACCGATTCCGGCGTCGTGTAGCGACCCTCGGCGAGCACGGGCACCTCCAGCGCGGCCGCGAGCTCTGTCACCAGGTCCAGGTCGGGCTCGCTCGGCACCGGGCCGTTCCCGGTGTAGCCCGCCAACGTCGTGGCCACGGCCGCCGCGCCGGCCGCCGCCGCTCCGCGCCCGGCCTCGAGCGTGTCCACGTCGGCGAGGACGAGGGGGCCAACCGATGCCGCCGCGGTCACGAACTCCTCCGCCCCCATGCCGCCCGGGCGGGTGCGGCCCGTGGCGTCCACGGCGACCAGGTCCGCCCCGGCGCGGGCGATCTCCTCCACGTCGGTCAGCTCCGGGGTGATGTACACGTCGCTGCCCTCCACGCGCCGCTTTCTCAGCCCGATCACCGGCAGGCCCACGGCATCGGCGATGGCCCCGACGTCCTCGGCGCCCTCGGCGCGGATGCCCACGGCGCCGCCCTGCTCGGCGGCCAGCGCGAGCGCCACCATCACTGCCGGGCTGCCCAACGGTGAGCCCTCGGGTGCCTGCACGGAGACCACGAGGCCGCCGCGGAGCCCCTCGAGGGGCTCGCTCACGCCGCGCGCCAGAGGATCCCGGGCTCGGCGCGCATCCCGGCCCCGTGCTCAGCGAGGAACGTGGCGCCGGCGAGCGAGTCGCCGGCCGGGTCCACCACGGGGGTGCCTGGCCGGCAGTCGGCCACCTCGCGCGCGAAGGGCTCCGTGAGTGCGTCGCCGGCCTTGAACACGCTGCCGGCATATGACACCACCGCCCGCTCGTTGGGCGCGAACAGCCGCTCCAGCGCGGCGCAGGCACTGTGCGCGAGCTCCAGCCCGGCCGTCTCGAGAATGCCCGCGGCCATTGCGTCGCCGGCGTCGGCCGCCCGCACCACGTCGACCGCGAACGAGGCCACCGCCCTCGTGGGCACGGGCGCGCCGTAGATGCCCTGGGCCAGGCTGGACAGAGCGCCGAAGCGCTCCTCGGCCGCCGCCAGGAGGGCGGCCGAGCCCTCGCGCCCGTCGGCGTGTCGCAGCGCGGCGTTGAGGCCGGCGCGGCCGATCTCGAAGCCGCTGCCGGCGTCACCCAGCAGCGAGCCCCAGCCGTCCACCTTGGCATAGCGGTCCTCGCGCCGGGCCACGACGACCGACCCGGTGCCCGCGGCCACCACGGCGCCCAGACGCTCCCCGAGCGCGCCGAGCAGCGCGGTCAGGCCGTCGCTGGCGATGGCGAGCTCCTCCAGTCCGAGCGCGGCGCGCAGGTGGAGGTCCATCCGCCGCAGCTCGCCCTCGCCCGCGGCCTCGAAGCCCGACAGTCCGATGCCCGCGGGCGGAGCCGGGTACGGCAGGGGGCCGAGCTCCTCGACGGCAGCCACGACGGCCGCCGCCACGTCATCCGGCCCGGCGTGGGCGCCCAGGCGCTGAACCCCCGGCGCGCGTACGGTCCGGCGGCCGCGCTCGTCAAAGAGCGCGGCCTTGATCTCGGTCTGGCCGGCGTCGACGGCGAGCGCAAGCGACGCCGCCGCCCCGCTCACTTGACGCCGGCCTCCTGGCACGCGGCGGCGTAGGCGCCCTTGCAGATGTCGGCCGCATCGAGGAACCCGTCCTTGACCACCGTGTCCTGGATGTTGTCCTTGGTGATCGCGATCGTGTCGAGCAGCACCGACGGCACCTGCTCCTGGCCGTTGTCCACCTTGTCCTTGGCCAGCCCGGCGGGCGGGTCCTCGCCCTGTGCGATCGGCACGGCCAGCTCGGCCGCCGTCTCGGCGATCTGGATGATCGGCTGGTAGACGGTCATCAGCTGCTCGCCGCTGAGGATCCGCTGGATGCCCGCCAGCTCGGCGTCCTGACCGGTCACGAAGCGCGTGGCCGGCTCTATCTGGGCGCCCTTGAGCGCCGCGATCGCGCCACCGGCCATGCCGTCGTTGGCCACATAGACGGCGTCGAAGCCGCCCTTGCCGAGGTCGGTCACCGAGCTCTCCATCTGCTGCTGGGCCTTGTCGGGGCTCCAGTCGGGCGTGTCGAAGCTCTTGACGATCTGCGCGCCCTCCTTCTTCAGCACGTCGGCCGCGCCGTCTTTGTAGGGCTTGGCGTTGCTGTCGGTGGGCGCGCCGTTGATCATCACGACCTTGGGGCTGTCCGCGTCGACGGCCTTCATCTGGACCTCAGCCTGCTGCTGGCCGACCTTGAACGGGTCGATCGACACGTAGTAGTCCAGGTCCGCGTCGGGGATCAGGCGCCCGTAGGCGATCACCTTGACGTCCGACTGCTTGGCGCGCTGGACGATCGCCGCCGCGGACTTGACGTCCACCGCGCTGATGACGATCACCTTCGCGCCCTGGGTGATCGCGGCCTCGGCCTGCTGCTGCTGCTTGGCCGGGTCCTGGTCGGCGTTGCTGTAGATGAGCTCGCAGTCGGCGCAGAGCTCCTTCACGCGGCGCTCGAAGTTCGGTCGGTCCTGCTCCTCGTAGCGGGTGGTCTTGGTCTCCGGCAGGAGGAAGGCAATCTTGCCGCCTCCGCCACCGGAGTCGCCTCCGCCGCCGTCATCGTCGTCGTCGCCGCACGCGCTGACGGTGAGCAGCGCCAGTGCGGCCACCAACGCTCCGACCTTGCCAAGACTCCGCATCCGAATCTCCTTCAGGCTCGCTTCCGGCTGCCGGGGCAAGGTACCACAACTGGTCTAGACCAGTTGTGCGGCTCGTGCCCGGATCTACGAGGGAAGGCGGCCCGTTGCCGCCTTGTAGACGAGCCGCCGGAACCGAGTGGTCTCGCGGTCGGTCAGGTTCGACGGCCTGCCCTTCGACTTAGTCATCAGCTTTCCGAGCTCGCCGCGCTCCTTCTTGGTGAGGTTCTTGTCGAGCCGCCGCTTGCCGTTCGTGAACAGCCACGTGGCGACGGCGAAGGTCCTTGCCCAGGGCGTCTTCATGATCAGCGGGAGCAGCTTGGTGATCCAGGCAGGCATGAGGCGGGAATCCTAGAGCGGCGATACTGGAGCTGTGGAGCCCGTCGCGGCGTGAGACTCGAGCGCTTCCTCGCGGGCTGGTTCACCGTGCCGGCCGGGATCGTCCGCCGGGGCGACGACCGGCCGCACCCGGTTCGTTGCCCGGTGCCCGTCTACGTGATCGAGACGGAGACCGAGCGGATCCTCGTGGACACCGGGCTGCATCCCGCCGGAGTCGGCGACCCGGCAGCGCACTACGGTCGCCCCGACGCCTTCGGCCCGTTCGTGCCCGAGCAGGAGGAGTCGATCGCCGACCAGCTCGACCTGAGCACCCTCACGGCGGTCGTGCTGACGCATCTGCACTTCGACCACGCCGGCGGTTTGGCGCTCGTGCCCTCGGGGGTCCCCCTGGTCATCCAGCGCTCCGAGTGGGAGGCCGGCCAGGACGCCGACGCCGTGGCCCGGAACTTCTTCCTGCCGTGCGACTACGCGGAGACCGAGGGCGAGCTGCGCCTCGTGGACGGTGACCACGACCTACTCGGCGACGGGTCGGTCGAGCTGCTGCTGACGCCAGGCCACACCCCCGGCCACCAGTCCGTCCGCGTTGAGAGCGTGGTCCTGGGTGCTGACGTGACCCACTTCGCCAGCGGGCTCGACGACCAGCGCTTTCCGATCTTCGGGGACGACCTCGAAGCCCAGGCCCGCTCTGCCGAGCGGCTGCGCGGCCTGCGGGACGACGGCTTGTCGATCGTGCCGGGGCACGATCCCGAGGTGCTGGTGCCCGGGCCGGTGCCCTTGTGATCAGCGCCGCACCGCGGGCGGGTGCTTACGGCCGCCGCTTGGTCCCCACGCCCTTGAAGAACGTGTAACAGAACACGCCGTCCGCCTCGGTCGTCCGGTGCAGGTCCCGCACGCCGGCGTCGAACGTCGGCGGGTCGATCAGGCCGGCCGCCAGCGCGGACTCGCGAACGCCCTCGATCATCGCCGTGAACGTCTTCCTCGTGAAGCCGTCCACCAGCTCGGGTCGGCTCGAATCCACGTACACCATGCGGGGGGAGACGCGGACGGCGTCGAAGCCCGCCTCGACCATCAGCGGGAAGACCTGCCGGCCGATCAGCGCGTTTCCGCCGGCCTTCCCCTGCAACTCGATCTGGCAGAGGATCGCCGCATGGGCCGCGGGGCTGTCCGGATGGAAGTAGGCCGAGCCGTGGTCGCCCTCAATGACAGTGATCGTGCCCCCGGGCCTGAGCAGCCCGCTGAGAACGGCCAGGGCCTCGACCGGCCACGAAAGGTGCTCCAGGACGAAGCAGACGAACACGTGGTCGAAGGACTCACCCGCGAAGGGCAGATCGAAGATGTCCCCTTGGCGGAACTCCACGTTGGTGAGTCGCGCCCGGTCAGCCCTTCGCCCGGCTTCGGCGATCGAGTCTGCGGAGACGTCGACCGACGTGAATCGAGCGTCCGGGCTGCGCCGGGCCAGCGTGATCGTCTGGGCGCCGACCCCGCACCCGGCCTCAAGCACCGTGCTCCCGGGCGGGTACGAGGTGTCGGAGTGCAGCAGGTCCACCAGCGTCCCGGCCTGATCCTGGAGGCGCTCGTTCTCGCGCGGCTGATAGCCGTGTACGTAGATGTCGGTCATGGGTCCACCACGAGGACCAGCCTCTAGTAACCGCCAGCGGCCCCGGTTTCGACCGTGTCCGGCGTGGTCGATGGGCCCGGGGTGGTCGATGGGCCCGTGGTCTCGCTGCCGCCGCCCGTGGTCGAGCCCTCGATCTGGAGCTGGCCGGAGTCGTCCTCGCCACAGCCGCCCACCCACACGGACCCCCCGGCACCCACGACGGCCGCCACCACGATCGCCAGCCACTGCCTGCGAGCCAACTCGACCTCCAAGATCAGAATCTCAAGTTAGGGCACCCTAACAAGCACGATACGGATGTGCGCCCCGCTTCACTCGCCCGGTCGCCAGACGATCCAGAGCGTCCCCATCCTCCGCGTGAAGTCCCGCGGCCGGTCGGCGTACAGACGCGCGCCGAGCCCGAACGCGTCCGACCTCAGCTCGCGCTGGCGCCGGGAGGTCAGCGCGGCCAGCTCGTCCAGTCCGTCGAGGCCGGAGACGTGCTCGCGCGCGTAGGCCGTCAGCACGCCGAGGTCGTGCTCGTCCCCTAGCGCATCCGACAGGTCGTGGGCCGCGCCGGCCAGGGGGGAGAGCAGGTTGGGCCAGGCCTCGCGCAGCAGCGTCAGGTGATACCAGTGGTCCTTCACCCGCTTGCGCCAGTCGTGCAACAGCTCGGTGGAGGGGTCGGAGGTGGCCGCGGCCTGCGCGCGGCGGCCGTCGCGGTAGGTGCGGCGCAGGCCGCCGGCCACGTCGTCGAAGCCGCGGGCGCTCGGCACCCAGGACTCGACGCGCACGCGCACGTCGGCCAGCGCCTGGGCCGCCGTCCCCTCGCTCCCCCGGGAGCGCACGCTCCGGCGGTTTGCCTCGAGTGCCTGGCGCAGACCACCGGCGGCATCGGGTGGAAGCTCGCCCGGATAACGCTCCTCCAGGCCGTCGAGGGTGGCGAGCATCACGTCGGCGTCACGCACGCCGGACAGGCCGCGGCCGATGTCCCGCAGCGCCACGTTCTCGGTACGAAAGGTGGCCTCGGGCAGCCCGCCGCGGACGAGCCGGAGCAGCGCACGCAGCTTCTTCACGTCCTTGCGGGACTCGTGGATGGCCTCCACGGTGCCGCGGCCGGTGCGCCCCCGCAGCTCGTCGAGCGCGTTGTCGATGCGACCGCGCGCGACGCGCGCCACGCCCTCGCCCACCGACTCCGCCGCACGCAGCCGGTAGGCGCGGTCCTCGGCGTCGGACCGCGTCGCAAGCCTCAGGCCAGTCACGGCTCGCGTTCGAGCAGCCGGGCGGCGGCCGAGGCCGGATCCAGCCGCCGGGCCACCACCTCGTCCAGCAGCTCCTGCACCGAAGGGTCGTCGCGCACCTGCTCTTCGAGCCGTCGCCTCAGGCGCGCGCCCGCCAGCGCCAGCACCTCGTTCATCAGGTTGCGGCGCCGGCGCTCGACGAGCGTTCCCTCGCTCGTGATGTGCTCGCGGTGCTCTGCGATCTTCTCCGCCACCTCGGGGACGCCCTCGTTGCGGCCCGCCTCGGTCTTGACGATCGGCACGCGCCAGCCCTTCTGCGGACCGAGCGACAGCACCCCGCGAATCTCGCGCACCATCGTGTCGGTGAGCGGGTGGTCGGCCTTGTTGACCACGATCACGTCCGGGATCTCCATCACCCCCGCCTTGAGCGCCTGGATCGAGTCACCGCTGCCCGGCATGAGGACGAGCACCACGGTGTCGGCGTGGTCGATGATGTCCACCTCGGCCTGCCCTACGCCGACGGTCTCGAGCAGCACGTCGTCCTTGCCCGAGGCGTCCATCAGGAGCGCGGTCTGCAGCGTGGCCTCGGACAGGCCGCCGAGCGATCCGCGAGTGGCCATCGAGCGGATGAACACGCCCGGGTCGAGGAAGTGCTCGGCAAGCCGGATGCGGTCGCCGAGCAGCGCGCCCCTGGTGAACGGCGAGCTGGGGTCGATCGACAGCACGGCCACCTGGCGGTCGCGCGCTCGGGCGAGCTCCACCAAGCGGCCGATCAATGTGGACTTGCCCACCCCCGGCGGGCCGGTGAAGCCAACGACGGACGCCCTGCCCGTGTGCGGGTAGACCTCGCGCACCAGCGCCCAGCCCTCGGGGTCGTCGTTTTCGACCAGCGAGATCGCCCGCGCCAGAGCGCGCTTGTCCCCGCTGAGCAGGCGCTCGGCGAGGTCGGCGGCGGTGCGTCCGGGGGCGGCCATCGGCGGGGGCAATCCTACGGACGCGCGGCCGTTATTCGTACGCCAGGGCCTCCAACACGTCCATCCTCGCCGCACGGCGCGCCGGCCAGATCGCGGCCAGCACCCCAGCCAGCGCCGCCAGCAGCAGCAGAATCGCCAGGGTGACTATCGGGTAGGCCAGCTCGAAGCCCTCATCGGCCAGCGGCCGAGAGACCAGCGCCGCGAAGATCACTCCGAGCACGGTGCCGAGGATCGCACCGATCAGCGCGGTGATCACCGACTCGTAGCGCACCAGACGCCTGACCTGGCGGCGCGACATGCCCACCGCGCGCAGCATGCCGAGCTCACGGGTGCGCTCGTGGATCGACAGCGCCAGCGTGGTGACGATGCCGAGCAGGGAGATCACCACGGCCAGGGCCAGCAGCACGTAGAAGAAGGCCACGAGCTGGTTGATCTGCGACTCCTGGTTGTCCTTGAGCTCCTGCTGGTTGAGCGTGTCGACCGTCGGGAACGGCCCCTCCACCGCCTTTTTGATGGCGGCCTGGGCCTTGTCGGCATCGGTGCCCTCTTCCAGCTTCACGAAGGTCACAGACGGCGACTTGACTCCGAACTCCTCGCTCAGCTGCCGCTCGGTGACCACCAGATTTCCCAGCAGGTCGGCGTTGTCCTTGACCGTGCCCTCGACGGTGTAGGCCACCTCGCGCTCGAGGGGCGTGCGCACGACGATCCGGTCGCCGACGTCTATGTCGCTGGACTTGGCCCACGCGTCGTCCGCCACGGTTTGGCGGTTGGTCAGCGAGGACAGCGTCTCGGGCGAGCCCTCCTGCCAGTCGAGCGTGAGGACGTCGGACACCTTGGCCGGGTCGATCCCCGAGAGGCGCACGTCCTTGCCGTCCGCCACGCCGCCGGCGAAGGTGAGCGAGGACACGGTTCGCACCCCGGAGATCCCCTCCGCCTCGCGGGCGGCGCCCGCGCTGATCGGGGAGAAGCCGTCGGTGTTCTGGAGGACGACGTCGCCCTGGAAGTTGCGGTCGATCGCGTTGCCGACCGAGGCACTGATGCCGGCCGCGAACACGGTGACGAACACCACCACCGCCAGGCCGATCATCAGCGCGCCGGCGGTGACCGCGGTGCGGCCCGGCTTGCGCACGGCGTTCTCGCGCGCCAGGCGTCCGATGATGCCCCGGAGCTTCTCGAGCGGCCAGCCGCACACCGACGCGAGCGGCCGTACGAGCCGGGGGCTGAACATGGCGACACCGAAGAGCGTGGCCACTGCGCCGCCGCCGACCAGGCCGGCCGCGGCGTTGGCGTCGTCGGTGGCCCCGAACAGGCCCGCGCAGGTGAGCCCGAGGCCTCCCACCATGAGCAGCACGGCGAAGGCGGTGAACAGGCGCCCACGGGTGCGGCTCTCCGGGAGCTCGGCCTCGAGCAGGGCGGCCATGGGTGACACCCGCGTGGCGCGCAGCGCGGGGCTGAGGGCCGCGGCCAGAGTGATGAAGACACCCACCAGCAGCGGGATCGCGACCGTCGCCGTTGCGATTACCGTGCCGGTGTTGGGCAGGGCGATGCCGAAGACCTTGAACACGGCGTTGAGCCCCGCCGCGAACCCGATGCCGGCCGGTATCCCGAGCGCCGACCCCACCAACCCGAGCACGAGCGCCTCGAGCACGGTGACGCGCAGTATCTGTCCGCGCGTGGCGCCGAGGGTGCGCAGCAGCCCGAACTCCCGGATCCGCTGGGCCACGGTGATGGAGAAGATGTTGAAGATCAGGAAGCTGCCCACGAGCAGCGCCACGCCGCCGAACACGAGCAGCACGATCCGCAGGAACTGCAGGTCGTCCTTGATGTCCTGCGACTGCCGCTCGGCGGCCTGGTTGCCCGTCTCGACGGCCAGCCGCGGCGGGAGCACCTCGTTGATCCGGTCACGCAACTCCCGCTCCGAGACTCCCTCGGCGGCCTGGACCGAGATGGCGTCGAGCTCGCCCTGCTTTTGGGTGATGCGCTGGGCCTCGCCCAGGGTCAGCGCCGCCGTGCCCGAACCGCCGGTGGAGCTGTCGCCCAGCTTCTGGAAGCCGACCAGCGTGTAGTCCTTGACCCCGGCTTGGGCGGCGATGCGCAGGGTGTCCCCGAGCTCGAAGCCCTCGCGGTCCGCCGTGGCCTGGTCGATTGAGGCCTCGTCGGCGGTGGCGGGCTTGCGCCCCTCGGTGTAGGTGAGCGTCTCGAACGGCTCATCGGCGTTTGACGAGATGAACTCGGGCGCGAAGGCGCGGCTGAGCGGATCGCCCTTCTCGTCGACGAACTTGCCGAGTGAGAAGATGCCGCCCTGGGCCTTCTCGACCCCCTCGACGCCACGCACCTCGTCGAGAGTGCTCTCGGGGAACGGCGGCAGGTCGCCGCCGTCGGTCTGCCCCGTGGTGCTGGACGAGATCGCCACGTCCGTGCCCTCGTAGGCCTGGTCGAAGAGGTCGTCGAAGGAACGGTTGATCGTGTCCGTGAGGACGAGGCTGCCGGTGATGAACGCCACGCCGAGGAGCACGGCGAGCATCAGCACGAAGGCGCGCAGCTTGCGCTGCGCGATGCCCCGGATGGCCGCCTTCGTCATGCGACGCTCTTCATCAGCTCGATCACCTGGTCGGCGGTGCCGGCCTGGGCGTCGTGCACCACCTTCCCGTCGCGCAGCACGATCAGGCGGTCGGCGTGGGACGCCGCCTCCGGATCGTGGGTGACCATCACCACCGTCTGGCCGAGGTCGTCCACCGAACGGCGCAGCATCGCCAGCACCTCCTCGCTCGACTTGGAGTCGAGGTTGCCGGTGGGCTCGTCGGCGAACACCACGGCGGGCTTGGACACGAGCGCGCGGGCCACGGCCACCCTCTGCTGCTGCCCGCCCGAGAGCTCGGAGGGACGGTGGGTGAGCCGGTCGGCCAGGCCGACGGTGTCCACCAGCCGTTCCAGCCACTCGCGGTCAACCACTCGCCGGCGATGGACAGCGGCAGGACGATGTTCTCCTCCGCCGTGAGCACGGGGATCAGGTTGAAGAACTGGAAGATGAAGCCGAGCTTGTCGCGGCGCAGCTTGGTCAGGTCGCCGTCGTCGAGGCCGGAGATCTCGGTGCCGTCGAGCTGCACGGTGCCCGAAGTGGGGCGGTCCAGGCCGGCCAGGATGTGCATGAGCGTGGACTTGCCCGAGCCCGACGGGCCCATGATCGCGTTAAAGCGCCCGCGTTCGAAGGAGACGGACACGCCGTCGAGGGCGTCGACGGCGGCGTCGCCCTCGCCGTAGCGCCGGCACAGGTCAGTGGCGGTGACGATCGAGTCCATGGCCGCGGACTCTGACAAAGCGCGGCAGATGCCGCGGTACGGGTAACCCGCCTATGATCGGTCGCGGCATGGGTACCGCCCCGTACGGCTCGTGGGAGTCCCCGATCACCGCTGCCCGCGCGGCGGGCGGAGTGGTCGGGCTGTCCGAGCCGTGGCTCGGACCCGACGGCTCGGCGTGGTGGCTGGAGCGACGCCCGCTGGACGAGGGACGCACCACGCTCGTGCACGATGGCCACGACGTGACGCCGCCGGGCTTCAACGTGCGCACGAGTGTGCACGAGTACGGCGGCGGCGCGTGGGTCCCGGGCGGCGACACGGCGTTCTGCTCGCGCTGGGACGACCAGCGCCTGTACCGGCTCGAACCGGGCGCCGACCCGCGACCGATCACCCCGGCGCCGCCCCAGCCGTCCTCGGTCCGCTACGCCGACGGCCGCGTGACGCCGGACGGCCGGACGATCGTGTGCGTGCGGGAGACCCACGGCGACGGCGAGCCCGTGAACGAGATCGTCGTCCTCAGCACCAACGGCGAGGGCGAACCGCGCGTGCTGGCCTCCGGGCGCGACTTCTACGCCTGCCCGCGCTTGAGCCCCGACGGAGCGGTGCTGGCCTTCACGTGCTGGGACCACCCGAACATGCCCTGGGACGGTTGTGAGCTGTGGGTGACCTCGCTCGAGACTCCGGAGGACATGCGCCTGGTGGCCGGTGGGGCCAGCGAGTCGATCTGGCAGCCCGACTGGAGCCCGGACGGCGAGCTGCATTTCGTGTCCGACCGCAACGGCTTCTGGAACCTCTACACCGAGGACGCGCAGCTGACCGACGAGCGAGCGGAGCTCGGCTACCCGCAGTGGATCTTCGGCGGATCCACCTACGCCTTTCTCGCCGACGGCTCGATCGGGTGCATCCGCACCGAGGAGGCCGTCGAGCGGCTCTGCGTGCTGCGGCCCGGCGGGAGCGCGCTCGAGGACGTGGGACTGGAGCTGACGGCCTACGACTTCCCCTACCTGCGTGCCCTCGGCGACCGGTTGATCTTCGTCGCGGGCAGCGCCACGATCGACAGGGCCGTCCAGGTCTGGAGCGCCGCCGAGGGGGCACGGGTGGTCAAGCGCTCGACCGACGACCCGCTCGACCCCGCCTGGGCCTCGATCCCCCGGGAGATTCACTTCCCGAGCGGCGAGCGCACCTCGCACGCTCTGTATTACCCGCCGGCCAACCCTGACTTCGAGGGCCCCGAGGGCGAGCGCCCGCCCCTGATCGTGCAGAGCCACGGCGGGCCCACCGGGCACGTGCCGCCCATGATGGACCCGGAGATCCTCTTCTGGACGAGCCGAGGGATCGGCGTGGTGGACGTGAACTACGGCGGCAGCACCGGCTTCGGCCGCGCCTACCGCGAGCTTCTCGACGGCGCCTGGGGCGTCGTGGACGTGGAGGATTGCGTGGCCGCCGCGCTGCACCTGGCGCGGGAGGGCGAGGTGGACGGCGAGCGCCTGGCCGTGCACGGCGGCAGCGCGGGCGGCTACACGACCCTCTGCGGGCTGGCGTTCCACGACGACTTCGCCGCCGGGGCGAGCTACTACGGCGTCGCCGACGCCGAGACGATGGCCGCCGACACACACAAGTTCGAATCGCGCTACCTCGACCGCCTGATCGGCCCCTACCCCGAGGCCCGCGACGTGTACCGGGAGCGCTCGCCGATCCACTTCGCCGACCGCATCCGCGCGCCGGTGATCCTCTTCCAGGGGCTGGAGGACGAGGTGGTCCCGCCCGACCAGGCCGAGACGATGGTCGCGGCGCTGAGGGAGAACGGGGTGCCCCACGCCTACCTCGCCTTCGAGGGCGAGCAGCACGGCTTCCGCAAGGCGGAGACGGTGATCCGCTGCCTCGAGGCCGAGCTGTCGTTCTACGCGCAGGTGTTCGGATTCGAGCCGGCCGACGACATCGAGCCGGTCGCGATCGAGTAGCCGGCGGCCGAACGAAGCGTTCGGTTACCCGAACCACGGTCCGCGGGCCAGCCCCATGGTGGCCCGGTTACCCGCCGAGCAGACTCACGGGCCATGGACTCGCGACTGACATGGGAATCCGTAGAGGCGATGGTGGCCGAGTCACATCGGCGTGCCGAGGCGGCGGCCGCGCGCCGGACACCCCTTCCCTCGGCCCCCCGCGGTCCGCGGGTCGCACGGCCGACGGCGAGCGACCGCCGGGCCGAGCCGCAGGCGGCGATGTCGCGATGAGATTCTGGCGCCGGCGCCTGCGACGGTTCGCGCGTCGCCAGCCGCGCCGGGACGCCGCGGTGCTCCCGATGAGCGCCCTGGCCGGTTCCGCGGCCTAGCCTTTCGGCAGATCGCGCGGGCCTCTTGAACTGGCCCCGGCGAAATCGACCTACGCGGTCTGAGGGGCGGGAACGGGAGTTGCGACCGGCTGCTCGCGCGACGGTTCAACGCGGAGAATGCGCGCGGCCCAGTCCGGGAGCCACCAGTTCCAGCGGCCGAGGATGGCGACCGCCGCGGGCGCGAGGATGCCGCGGATGATCGTCGCGTCGATCAGGATTCCGCCGCCGAGCGCGGTGGCGAAGATCTTGGCTTCGGTGCCTGGGGTGGCGCTGAACGCGACGAACGCCAGGCCGAGGATCAGCGCGGCGCTCGTGACGAGTCGGCCGGTGCGGCCGATGCCGCACAGCGCCCGAACGGAGCCGTAGGACTTCTCGAGCCCCTCGACCGCAATCGCCGCTTCACTCATTCGGCTGACGTTACCGGTGGCCGGGCGCGGCGAGGGTTCGGTTATCCACACTCTCGCGGGGGTGGACTCAGTGCAGCAGCTCGAGCCGGCAGCCGTCCTCGCTCACCCCTCCCGCAGGTAGGCGAGCACGGCCAGCACGCGCCGATGGTCCGCCGGTGCGGGGGCCAGGTCGAGCTTCCCGAAGATGCTCGTGACGTGCTTCTCCACCGCCCGCTCGGTCACCACCATCTGCTCGGCGATCGCGTGGTTGGAGCGTCCCTCGGCCATCAGCTCCAGCACCTCCCCCTCCCGCGGCGTCAGGGCGCCGAGGGGATCGTTGCGCCGCGCCCGCCCGAGCAGCTGGGACACCACCTCGGGGTCGAGCGCCGACCCGCCCTCGGCCACGCGCTTGACCGAATCGACGAAGCGCTCGACGTCGGCCACGCGGTCCTTCAGCAGGTAGCCCACTCCCCCGGCCCCGTCCCCCACCAGCTCCAGCGCGTAGGTCTCCTCGACGTACTGCGAGAGCACGAGCACGGACGTCTCCGGGTGGCGAGCGCGGATCTCGAGCGCCGCGCGCAGGCCGTCGTCGGTGTTGGTGGGAGGCATGCGGATGTCCACCACGGCCACGTCGGGCCGGTGGGCGCTGACCTTGCGCAGAAGGTCCTCCGCGTCCCCGGCCTGGGCCACGACGTCGAAGCCGGACTCGGTGAGCAGGCGGACGATGCCCTCGCGCAGCAGAACCGAGTCGTCGGCGACGACTACCCGCACGGGATGTCCGCGCGCACGAGCGTGCCGCCGCCGCGGGCGTCCTCCACCTCGAGCCGCCCGTCGACGGCGCAGAGGCGGTCGGCCAGGCCGCGGAGTCCCGAGCCCTTGCTCGGGTCGGCTCCACCCACGCCGTCGTCGGCGACCTCCACGATCACGTGGCCGTTGTCGCGCACCGCCCGGACGGTGGCCCGGGACGCCGATGCGTACTTGGCCACGTTGGTCAGCGCCTCGGCCACCACGAAGTAGGCGGCCAGCTCCACCGGCTCGGGCAGGCGCTCACCGACCCGCTCCTCCAGCTCCACCGGCACCGGCGACCGCAGCGCCAGCGCCTCCAGCGCCGCGTCCAGCCCGCGGTCGCTCAGCACGGCGGGGTGGATGCCGCGCGCCAGCTCGCGCAGCTCGGCGATCGCCGCATCCAGCTCCCCGGCGGCCGACTCGAGCAGCTCGGCCGCCTTGTCTGGGTCGTCCAGACGGGCCCGGGCCAGGCGCAGGTTGAGCGCCATGCTCACGAGGCGCTGCTGAGCTCCGTCGTGCAGGTTGCGCTCCAGCCGCCGGCGCTCGTTCAGGGCGGCGCCCAGGCTGCGGCTTCGCTGGTCGCGCAGCTCGGCCACCTTGGCCCGCAGCTCGGCGTCGAGCCGCTCGTTCTCGAGCGTGAGGGTGGCGGCGGCGCCCACGGCATCCACCAGCTCACGTTCGTCGGCGAGCGAGGCGGCGTAGACAATCGCCGCCACCGGCTCGCCGGCGTGCTCGACGATCGTCGTCACGCGGCCGGTGCCCGGACCGGGAAGGTCCATCTGCTCACCCTCGGCGTTCACGTAGTGCTCACGGTCGGGCAGCCAGTAGGCGAGTGTCAGGCCCGGGTCGCCGAGTGCGTCGGCCAGCGCGTCGCGCAGGCTCCGGCGGCGGCCCTCGCGCTCGGACAGGCTGGCCACCAGCTCGCCGATCGCGCCGGCGCTGGACAGCCGGTTGCGGGCCAGCCCGGCCAGGAAGGCGAACGGGACGAGCACGAGGCAGATCAGCCCGGCGATGTCGATGGCGCTCTCCAGGTCATTGGACATGACCCCGAAGTCGGCCACCAGGGAGGCCACCAGCATGACCATCAAGACCGCCGCGATGCCGTATACGGGAGCCAGGACGGCATGCTGGGCCGGGCTCGCGCGCTTCCACTGGCGCCAAAGCACTACCGGCACCCCGAGGATGGCCACGATCGCGAGCACCGACTGAAGGTTCAGGAGGGCGTCGGCCGCCGACTGGTCCTCGAACACCTGGATCGGGTTGTCGGGCCACTCGTCGCGCGTGGTGTCGTAGAAGAGCAGGATCGTCCAGTAGAGAACGGTGGTGATGAAGTACCCGAGCGCGACGATCGCGCGCCCGAAGCGGCCCTCCAGGCGCCCCGAGGGAAACGCGCAGAGCATGTGGAAGAGCAGCGCGAAGGGCAGGGAACTGAACAGGAGGCCGATCAGGAAGACCCCCGAGGTCGTGTCCACGGTGAGCCCGGACAGGCACCACGTGAAGCCCACGGCCGTCATGAGGGCGCCGAAGCGGTTGTCGGGTCGCCGGTACCAGGCGAACAGTCCGGTGCCGATGAACGACCAGCCCACCAGCGGTCCGAACACCGTCACGAGCTCGGCGTCGTTGACCTCCGGAGCGGACAGCCCGAGAACGAGCGGGACCACGCCGGCGATGACGCCGAGCACGCCCAGGCCGATCAGGGCCCACCTGAGCCCGATCAAGAGATGAGGGCCTCCAGCGCGGCCCCGGACAGCTCGGACTTGGGGATGAATCCGCGCGCGCCGCTGCTCTCCACGCGCCCGCACAGGTCCTCGCGGGCGCGGCTAGATACGAGCACGACTGCTGAGCGCTGGCCGTTGGCGGTCAACTCGCCCGCGACCTGGAAGCCGTCGATGTCGGGAAGTTGGATGTCCAAGAGCACCACGTCGGGCCGGAGGTCGCGCGCCGCCGCCAGCCCGGAGCGACCGTCCTCGGCCTCGCCGACGACGTCGTAGCCCTCCGCCTCGAGCAGCATTCGCGCGCTGGCCCGGAAGCTCGGGTGGTCGTCGACGATCAGAACTCGGGTCGCCATCTACGGAGATTGTGAACGCAACTAGCTCTTGCGCCAATACGGGTAGCCACACCTATCATCCCGCTCCGGATGGAGGGCGCCACCGAGCCAGTCGCCGCGCCGAGTTCGGAGCTTCCCGCCGCGCTTCGCGGCACGCCGCCGCCGCGCGAGGGCGGCGTGCTTGTCCTTGTGCGCTTCATGCGGCGCAAGGGAATGCTCAACTTCCAGTACGCGCGCCTGATCGCTCGCCTCGGCGTCCGGAAGGTGATCCTGAGGCGGCGACTGGGGCTGGACGGCCTCGCGTTCGTCGGGCCGGGATGCCGCCTCCAGGTGGGCCGGACGGGCCGGCTGGAGCTCGGCCGCTGGTCGTGGATCGGCCACGGCTGCAAGCTTCGCGTGCACGAGGGCCTCGTGTCGATCGGGGCGAAGACGGTGATGGGCCAGGAGTGCACGATCTCCGCCTTCCAGCACGTCTCGATCGGACGGGAGTGCGTCATCGCGGATCGGGTGATGATGATCGACTTCGACCACGGCATGGCCGAGGTCGATCGCCCGATCCGGCTGCAGGGGATCTACAAGCGGGACGTGCGGGTGGGCAACAACGTGTGGATCGGCTATGGGGCATGCATCCTGCGCGGGGTCACGGTGGGGGACAACGCGGTGATCGGCAGCAACGCCGTGGTCACCCGCGACGTGCCCGCCAACGCCGTGGTGGGCGGCGTGCCGGCCAGGATCATCCGCATGCGCGACGAGCCGCAGCGCATGCGCTACTCCTGAGATGCCCGAGTTCGAGTCCTTCGACTCCCGCGGCTACAGCACAGTCGACGCGCGAACCGGGTACGCCGAGTGGGCCGGCGCCCGGTATGACGAGACGGTCGTGGACGCGATTACTCGTCCTGCCGGAACCCGCGCAGACCGGCCGAGCCCACCCCTCCCCACCCGCAGCCGTAGATGCACGGCCGCGACGACCCCCACCGCCTACGGCAGCCGCGTCCCGCCGCCGAAGCCCCCGGCCCACCGGTGTGGGCCGTCGAGGCAGGCACGCCGCCACGAGTCGCGCGGGAAGGGCAGGTCGGCCGCGATGGCCGTCTCCAGGTAGTCGTTCTCCAGCCGATCGCCCGACCCCGGCGCCAGCCGGGCCTGCAGCGCCCGCAGCACGGGGCGCGGAGCATCGCCGCGGACCCAGGGCGCCAGGGCGAGGAACTCGCGCTTCGGCCCGGCGTAGGGCCGCAGGCTCTCGATGTCGCCGTCCTCGGGCTGGAAGCGGGAGTTGCCCACGTAGTTGCACTTCCTCCCGCCGCGTAGGTCGCGCTGGGTGATCGCCGTCTGGCCGTCGAAGACCAGGTCCCCGAGCTGCCCGACCATGTGCGGGGTCACGTTGTAGTCGAAGTTCACCGTCGGATCGGAGGCCGCCCGCCAGGTGGACCGCATCCAGTCGAGCGGCTGCCAGAAACCCGGGGGCGTGACCCAGGGCCCGGGGTTGGCCTCGTCCTGCATCACGAGGTTGGTGCCCAGGCGGTCCAGGCAGCGCATGTAGTAAAGGCTCGTGTCCGAGCACGGGTCCACCCCGGCGGGCGGGTCGCCATAGATGAACGCGGGGAGGCTGGTGGCGAATCCGATCCGGGCCTTGGTGCCGGGCACCCGGTAGGGCCGCAGGTTCTCCACCGCGTCCGGTCCGGTGCTCGCCCCGGGCTCCACCTGCAGGATCTGCTCGATCGTGGTGAGCGGCACCTTCTTGTTCTGGGCGACCACGTTGCGCAGCGGCCGCGGCCCCTCGCTGCGGACGGAGTACGGAGCCCACATGAATGCCTCGTTGTAGACCTGGGGGCCCGTGGCCACGAACACCGACTGCGGGACCGGCAGGTCCGGGTCGCGGAAGCGGGCGATCTCCGCCGGGTCGATCGACTCACGGAATGGGGCCTGGGTGTTGGATCCGAGGATGTAGACGCCGTAGCGCCGGGCCATGTCCGAGAACACCTGCATCCACCCGCGGCCGAACGTGTCGGTCCCGCCGGTGAACACCGAGCTGAGACCCGGCAGGTCCGGGAAGCGCTCGCGATAGGCCGCCACCTCGTCGCTGTAGGTCCCCAGCAGCGAGGAGATCAGGGCGACGGTCGCGCACGGGAAACCCTGGCCCGGGCACAGGCCCCCCGGGTCCTCCACGATCGCCCGGGCGTCGGCGCCGCGGGAGCCCGTGCCGAGGGTCATCAGGCCCACGTCCTCGTTGAAGGCGACCACGTTCGGCGCCCCCTTCACGAGCCGCCGCAGCACGCGCTCGCGGATCATGCACTCGATCTTGGTGCGGAAGCTCGCGTAGGTCTCGACGTGGCGAGCCTCCTGCTTGAACTGCATGGCGAATACGCGCAGGCCATCGCGGCGGGAGCCCCGGGCCTCGATGGTGGGGCCGCTGCGGTTGGCCCGCACGGCCCGGCACGCTGACGCGGACGGCGGCGGCGGGACCACCGGTGGAGCCGGGTCGGTGGCCGCCTCCGTCTTGCGGGCCAGCAGCGGGTCGTTGGTGATCAGCTCGTCGACCCCGGCCCTGACCGCCGCGGCGATGTCGGCGCGGGCGTCGATCGTGTAGGGAACGACTCGGAGGCCCAGCGCGTGTGCCTCGCTGATGGTCGCGGCGGCCGCGGGCCACTGGGCCGAGATCCACTCGTCGCCGCGCCGATCGACGTAGGCCGGGCTACCGGCTCCGAGCGCCAAGTAGCTCGTCTCGGCGTCGGGCAGCAGCGCCTGCGCGCGGTTGAGGTTCGGGAACCAGAAGGACTGGATGATCAGCCGCGACGGGGGCAGTCCCGAGACGATGATCCGGGCGATCACCGCGTCCGCGAAGCCGCTCGTGGAGTCGAAGTCGGGGTCCGTAGGCTGGTTCTTGATCTCCAGGTTCACTCGCGCGCCGTAGGAGCGAGCCAGCGCCAGCACCTCGCTGAGCGTCGGGACCACCGTGCGCCTGCGGTCCCCGGGAGCAAGTGGGATCGCGTTGTCGTCGGTCCCGACGATGTCCGACGGGCAGCGGGCGCGCAGCTCGGCGAAGGTGAGCGCCGCCACCTGCCCGGAGCAGGGCGTGGTCCGGTCCAGCGTGGCGTCGTGAATGACCACCGGCACGCGGTCCTTCGTCAGCTTCACGTCCAGCTCGAGCACGAACCCGCGCGCGGCCGCGTTGCGAAACGCGGGCAGGGTGTTCTCCCCGTACACGGGCTTGCCGAACTCCAGCGGGCCTCCGCGGTGGGCGTGGATGAAAGGACGCGCCGCGAGGGCGGGCGTGGCCGCGGCCAGCAGCGCTCCGGCGACGGCGAGCCACGCGGCGAGCAGGAGGAGACGGCGGCGAGGGTGGGGCGGCACGCGCCGATCCTAACCCGATGGGGCCCGAGGGGGGTGCGGTTATCCGCACTCACGTTGTGGTGAGAGCCGCATTGGAACCCCGTCCGGCGGGGGCGAGCAACTCTCCCATGTCATCTAGGCCCAGAGGAGGACTCGTGAAGCGCAATCGCAACCTGGCCGCGCGCGCCGGTCGCTGGAGCTCCCAGCACCGCAAGAAGGCCATCTTTGGATGGCTCGCGTTCGTGATCCTGGCCGTCTTCATCGGCGGCTCGGTGGGCACCCGCACGCTCACCGACGAGGAATACGGGATCGGCGAGTCCGGCCGCGCCGACAAGGCCGCGGGCAAGGCCTTCCCGGACGAGGCCGGCGAGTCCGTGCTCGTCCAGAGCAAAGGCGGGGGTGTGAGGCCGGACGACCCGGCGTTCAAGGTCGTGGTCGCCGACCTCGTGCAGCGTCTGGAGACCACGACGGGCGTCGGGGACATCACGAGCCCCTACGACGAGGAAGCCGCGGGGCAGATCAGCAAGGACGGGCGCTCGGCGCTCGTGACCTTCGACCTGCCCGGCGACGATGAATCAGCCTCGGACCTGGTCGACGGGCCGCTGGCCGCGGTGGCGGCCACCGAGCGCTCGCACGCGGGCTTCCGCGTGGAGGAGTTCGGCGACGCCAGCGCCGACAAGGCTCTGTCGGACGCCTTCGAGGACGACTTCCAAAAGGCGGAGGTCACCGCTCTGCCCATCACCCTGATCATCCTGATCCTCGCCTTCGGCGCGCTGCTGGCCGCGTTCGTGCCGCTGCTGCTGGCCATCACGGCCGTGGCCGCGGCGATCGGCCTAATCGGCCCCATCAGCCAGATCTGGCCGGTCAAGGAGGCGGTGGACCGCGGCGCCTCCACCGAGGAGGCGGTGTCCACGGGGATCAAGTCCACGGCCGGCGTGGTCAGCGCAGCGGCGCTGGTCATGGTGGCGGTGTTCTCGATCTTCGCCACCCTGTCGTTCATCGACATGAAGCAGTTCGGCGTCGGCCTGGGAGCGGCCGTGCTGATCGACGCCACGCTGGTGCGCGGCGTGCTGTTGCCGGCGTCGATGAAGCTCCTGGGCGACTGGAACTGGTACCTGCCCGAGCGGCTCGACTGGCTCCCGAGGATCGAGCACGAGCCGCAGCCCCAAGCGTCCGGGGCATAGCCCCAGGCGATCCTCCCTCCCCGCCACGCGCCCGCCCTACCGGCGGGCGCGTGTGCGATGGGGTCGCTCCGGTCCGGGCCACGCCCGGCCCCTCGCGCACGGCAGGGTCGCTCCGGTCCGGGCCACGCCCGGGCCCTCGCGCACGGCAACCGCATCCAGCTATGGAGCCCGACGCGGCGTCGATCGCTCGCGATCCCGGCCCGCCGGCGTCCTAGAGGGAGGCCCGCTCAGCCGCTGCGACGGGTGGCGGGACGCGGCTGGGACACCTCGTCATAGACCTGCTCCACCTGCCGGGCCACGTCAGACCAGTCGAAGCTCAGCACGTGCTCGGAGGCCTCGGCCACGAGGCGGTCGCGCAGCTCCTCGTCGGTCAGCAGGCGCTCGGCCATCTGTCCCAGCGACCGCGGGTCGCGCGAGCGGAAGCGCAGGCCCACGTCCTCGTTGGGCACCACCTCGCGGAGACCGCCGGTGTCCGCCACCAGGCAGGGACAGCCCGAGGCCATCGCCTCCAGCGCCACCAGCCCGAAGGGCTCGTAGATCGAGGGCACCACGGTCAGGTCGGCGATCCGGTAGAGCGAGTGCAGCACGTCGTCGCCGATCCAGCCGAGGAAGCTGCCGTGCTCGTCCAAGCCGAGCTCGTGCGCCTGCTGCTTGAGCTCCTGCTCGGCGGTGCCCGAGCCGGCGACGATGAAGCGCACGGCCCCGAGCCGCTCGATCAGTCCGGGCAGCGCCTCCAGCGCGAGCTGGAACCCCTTCTCGTAGACCAGCCGACCCACCAGCAGCACGAGCTTCTCGTGCGGCTGGGCAAAGCGCGCCCGCAGCGTCTCGAGGTCGTCCACGGGCACCAGCTCCGACGGGTCGATCCCGTTGGGGATCACCGTGATGCGGGTCTCGTCCAGGCCGAAGACGTCCGATACGTGCTCGCGCATGTAGGCGGAGCAGGTGATCACGCGCTCGGCGCGGTTGGCCATCCAGCGCTCGACGTTGTGGATGTAGGACTGCGGGTGCTTGTCGATCCAGCCCTGGTGGCGCCCGCACTCCGTGGCGTGGATGGTGACCACGAAGGGGGCGCGGAAGCGCTTGGCCAGGTGGTCCCCGGCCGAGGCGACGAGCCAATCGTGGCCGTGCACCACGTCGAAGTGGTAGGCGTCGCCCAACTCCACGCCGGCGGCCAGCATGTCGGCGTTCATGCGCTCGATCCAGGTGACGAACTCGCCCAGCTCGCGGGGCCGTTCGGGCTCGCGGACGCGGTGGATGATCAAGCCCTCGATCTCCTCCTCGGGCGGGGACTCCTCGCGGCCGCGGGCCAGCACGTGCACGTCCACCCCGCGGGCGGCCAGGTTCTCGGCCAGCTTTCGCACGTGCCGCGCCAGACCCCCCTCGATCAGGGGCGGGTACTCCCAGGAGAGGATCAGCGCGCGCATGTCACGGAGTGGTGAGGGCAGCGAGGTCGAGGTCCGGCGCGAGCTCGCGCACGGAGCGCTCGGGCACGGACGCGGAGTCTGTCAGATTGCCGCGCCCACCCGGAGCTCCATCAGCCCGGCCAGCGCACCGAGGCGATCAGGGCGTGGTCAGGGACGCCACGGCCAGGTAGGGGGCAAGGTTGCGAACGAGAGGTGCCGGGGCGGGCGCGGTCCCGTCAAGCGCCGCGAGGGCGGCGTCCAGAGCGCGCGCATGCGCCTCGAGCCGCCTCTCGGGATAGTCGGCGGCCAGCGCGCGGGTGGCCATGAACGCCCAGTCGCTGGACTGCAGCGCGAGCAGCTCGCGGGCGGCGCGAACGAGTGCCTCCCGCGGCCCGGCTCGCGTTGCGGCGGCCCTCACCGTCCGCAGTTCCCCGGCCCGCGCTCCGAAGGCGAAGTCGCTCACTCTCGGAGAGTCCCAGGTGGAGAGGTCCTTGTCGTGTCCCCAGCTCGACGGCTCGAGCGCGGCACCGGGAACGGGTGCGACGAGCTCCAGGCCCTCGCTGACCGTGACCAGCGGAAGACCGGCACGCGGCGCCTCCTCGAGCACGGCGGCCAGCCATGCCGGCCCCTCGTACCACCAGTGGCCGAGCAGCTCGGTGTCGAGCGCGCAGCAGAGCAGCCCGCCGCGCTCCAGGCGCTCTCCCGCACGCCGGACGAAGTCCCGCGCGTGTTCGGTGGCCAGGGCCTCGGCCGCAGGGCGGTCGTAGGCGTCACCGCCGTTGCTCCAGGGCTTGAGATCGTGCACCGTCCGGCGGTGATAGTCCCGATAGGTGCCGTGGACCGGATAGCCACCACGGTCGTTCCACACGAGCTCCATCGTGGCCCAGTCGATCGGCACCGCCACCGGGCCGGCCGCCGTGACGACCGGCCGCAGATGATCGATGCTCTCCCGGCCGGTCTGATCCACGCAGAACGCGCGCACGCCGTGGTCGGCGAGGTCGCGTTCGAGTCCCGGCGAGTAGGCACATTCCGGCAGCCAGAAGCCGCCGTGCCAGGCCCCGAAGCGGCGCGTGTGCGACGCGACCCCCGTGGCCAGCTGCAGGCGCCGCCCGGCGTCGGTGGCCAGCAGCGGCAGCACCGCGTGGGTAGCCGCCGAGGTCCACAGCTCGACGCCCGAGAGCGCCCCGAAGGCGGCCAGGAGGTCCCGTCCCCGGCCCTCGAACCCCGCCGCCGCGTCCTCGTAGTCCGCCGCCGCACGCCGGACCTCCGCGGCCAGCACGGGCTCGCCCGCTCGCTCGAGTCCGTCGGCGTCCTCGGCGTGGAGCGGCGCCCGTACGTCGTGCAGGAAGCGCAGGTAGCGGTCGCCGGCGTCACCCCGCATGGCCTCCAGCTGGTCGCACAACACCGGGGTGAGCCCGATGGTCACGGGCGCCCCGTCCAGCAGGTCCAGGAGCGGCAGGTAGACGCAGGCCACCGCCTCCCAGAGCCACTCCTCGCCGAACGGCCAGGTGCCAAAGCCCTCTACGTAGGGCATGTGGGTGTTGAGCACGAGCGCCAGGGCGCCGCGCTCCCGTGACGCGCCCACCGGCGCTACCTCGGCTCGCGCAGAACGGCGATGAAGTCCAGCGCTCGGTCCAGGCCCCGGGTGCGCAGAGCGAAGTCCGTGGCGGCGATGGCCGGCGTGAAGCGGTCGTAGAACGGCCGCGTGACCCGCAGCGCGGCGTGCACCCGGTCCCACCCGGCCCGCAGGGCAAGCTCGTGGACGCGGAGCTTGCGGGCGTGGAAGAGCCCGTACAGCTCGACGCGGCCAAAGGCGGAGGAGCAGAGGGCGCGGAACTCCTCCGCTCGGTACTCGCGCAGGTGGAAGGGGTTGTCCGACTTGTCCGCGCCGGGCGGGGCGAGGGTGAGCAGGTTCGGCGTGGACACGTACACCGCGCCCCCCGGGCGGATGATCGACCCGAAGTGCCGCAGCACCTCCTCGGGACGCTCAACGTGCTCGATCGTCTGAAGGAACACGACCGCGTCTGCGGGGGCGGAGTAGCGCTCCACCAGGTCGCGGGCGAACGCGACCCCAGGCCGGGTGTACTTGAGCGACGCGTGCTCGTGCGCCTCGGGGTTGGCGTCCACGCCGGTGACCCGCCGGGCGCGGCGGGCCAGCACCTCCACCCCGTAGCCCTCGCCGCAGGCCATGTCCACCACGTCGAGCCCGGCGCAGCGCGCGGCGATCCACTCGTACACGGCCAGGTGGCGCCGGTACCAGTAGTTCTCCGCCGGCACGTCGGGCATGGTGCGCTCCCCCGTCAGCTCGAGCGGGGGCACGCCTTCCGGCTGGTCGCGCTGCGCGGTGGTGTGCATCCGGTCGGGCAGTCTAGGTATGCCAGGCCGTAGGCTTTCCCCCGGATGGACGCCGCCGAGGAGATCCGCGACGCCAACGTCCGCTACCACGACCTCGCCGCCGCGACCTACGACTCCAAGTGGGGGATCGACTACGAGGCCGTGGGCGGGCAGCAGGTGGTTGGCAAGCTGGGCAAGGCCCTCGGCAGGGCGCCCGGCCACTATCCGCGGGCGCTCGAGATCGGAGCCGGCACCGGCTACTTCATCCTCAACCTGATGCGTGCCGGCCTGGTGGAACGCGGCGTGGCCACCGACATCTCAGCCGGGATGCTCGCCGTGCTGTCCGAGACGGCCGGGCGGCTGGCACTCGACGTGGAGACGGCCTGCTGCGAGGCGGCCGAGCTTCCCTTCGAGGACGATTCGTTCGACCTCGTGGTGGGTCACGCGGTGCTGCACCACCTGCCCGACCTGGACGCCGCGTTCCGTGAGTTTCGCCGGGTCCTGCGACCTGGAGGCGTGGTGGCGTTCTGCGGCGAGCCGTCGCGCTACGGAGACCGGCTGGCCCGCCTGCCCAAGCGCGGCGCACACGCGGTGGCCCCGCTGTGGCGCGCCCTGCTCGGTGCCGACGAGCGCGTCTACGGGGAGAACGGCCACCTGGGCGAGGAGGACACGCTGGAGGCCGTGGTGGACGTGCACGCCTTCACGCCCTCGGCGCTGAGTGCCCACGCCCGGTCCGCGGGCCTAGAGGACATCCGCGTGCGCGGAGAGGAGCTGGCCGCCAGCCTGTTCGGCTGGGCCAACCGCGCGCTGGAGGCCACTGCGGTGCCGGAGGACATCCCCCGGGTCTGGCGCATGTACGCCTACCGTGGCTACCTGCTGCTCCAGGCGCTGGACCGGTCCTTGCTGGAGCCGCGCCTGCCGCCGGCGATCTTCTACAACCTGCTCCTGTCGGCCCGCGCGCCGGACTGATCGGCGGGACCAGCGCCGTCAGGCCAGCGGCAGCGCCGCCGCGCACCCGCCGGCCAGCACCACCAGCGCCCAGTCGCCCGGCCGTACCCGGAGCACCCGCGGCGCGCGGGCAGGCGCCGGATCCTCGGCGGACTCGGCCTCCCGGACAACCCAGCCGAGGGTGGCGTCCAGCACCGGCATCGGGCTGAGCTCCACGCGGCGCAGGGAGGCCACCAGCGAGCGCGCGGCCGCCAGGAGCCGGCCCTCGGACCCGAGCGCGTCGAGCACCCGCGCCGCCTCCTGCATGGAGGGCACCCGCCGCATGCGGCCCAGCGTGCGGCGCGCCACCTCGCGCAGCCCGTCCGACCCCGCCGCCGCCCGCATCCAGGTGGCCACCAGCACGAGCAGGGCGGCGCGCAGCCCACGCCGCGCGGCCACGTCCAGCCCGAGGCCGCCCCCGAGCGTGAACAGGAACGCGCCGCCGGCCAGTAGCGCGCAGAAGGCCAGGCCCGTCGGCACCACCGACCGGTCGCCCCGGGACAGCGCCCAGGCCAGCGCCAGCCAGGCGCCCACGCACAGCAGCAGCGGCCAGGAGGTGGACGCCAGCAGCAGACCGAACGCCAAGGCCGCGGCCAGCGACACCGCCCGCGGGTCGAAGCGGCCGCGGCCCTCGGTGGCGATGGGCCACGGATCGGGGGACGCGTTTGCGGCGGCGCCGCCGGCGGAGTCCCAATCGCGCAGGCCGCGGCGGTAGACCAGCACCTGCACCACGCTCGCGAACACACCCCAGAACACGAGCCCCACCGCGGTCAGCAGGAGCGCCCCGGCCGTTCCGACCTCGAGCCCCAGCCGTCCGCCCACGGCGTCGTAGGTGCCGGCGTAGGCGTCCAGCCCGCCGGTGATGACCCAGATGAAGAAGGCCGTGGTGGCGGCGTTGTGCACCACGCGGACCGCGCCGCAGGCCAGCAGCTGAAGAGCGAGCGGCGACCCGCGCGCGGTCAGACGGCCCAGCACCGGCGCGGTGATGGCCTGGGTCAGCGGCACGCCGAAGCGCGCGGGGCCGATGATGGCCACCGTCTCCAGCATCGCCGCAATGCTGGCGCCGAAGCCCTGGCGCGCCCCGCGGCGCTGGGCCACGCGGGCGATGGCCACCCCGCCCGCGAGGGCGATGAAGAACCCGCCCGTGGGGGCCGCGCGGGCAGCCAGGAACGAGACCACGGCCACATGCGCCGGGCCCGAGGGCGCACGTTGCGCTACTGCGGCCATGCCGCGACCGTAGCGCGAGCGCGCTGTGAGCTAGCTGCCCGAGTAGCGCCGGATCGGAGAGTCAGCGATGCGCCGGCCCAGCTCTGCGACCTGGTCGTCGCTGAGCGCCGCGGCATCGAAGCCCGCCGTCTCCAGCTCCTCACGGACCCGGGTCACACCGCTTACGTAGTCGAGCTGGGAACCGAGCTTGACCATCGCCGACTTGGCCTGCGGGTCGTCGATGGCCGAGCTGCCATCCGCCGCCGGCTTGAGGAGCCAGGACTTCAGCGCCTCGGCCTCGGGCAGGGTGAGCTCGAGCGAAAGGGTGGTCTCCGCGTCCTGGGAGGTGCCGTTTTTCACGTCGATTGACATCACTGTCCTTATCGACACCGGCGGCCGGACGCTTGAGGGCGGAGAGAGGCTCGGTGCGCAGCCGGCCGAGCCGGCTGCTTCCGCAGAAAGGCTCGGTGCGCAGCCGGCCGAGCCGGCTGCTTCCGCAGAAAGGCTCGGTGCGCAGCCGGCCGAGCCGGCTGCTTCCGCAGAAAGGGTCGGTGCGCAGCCGGCCAAGCCGGCTGCTTCCGCGGGGCGCTATACCCGGTAACGCTCCAGCGCCTCACGGCGCGCCTCGACGTGGTCCACGATCGGCTCGGGATAGTCCTCGCCGATCACGCAGCGGGCGTCCCGCTGTACGTCCTCCGGCATGTTCCACGGCTCGGCCAGGTGCTTGTCCGGCACGTCGCGCAGCTCCGAGACCCAGCGCCGCACGTAGGTCCCGTCCGGGTCGTAGCGCTCCATGTGGCGGGCGGGGTTGTAGATCCGGCGAAAGGCGGGCTGGGGGTCGGTGCCCACCGAGGCGATCCACTGCCAGTTGCCGTTGTTGTTGGCCTCGTCGCCGTCCACGAGCAGCCGCATGAACCAACGCTCGCCCCAGCGCCAGTCGATGCCCAGGTCCTTGGTGAGGAACGAGCCCACCACCAGCCGGGCGCGGTTGTGCATCCAGCCCTCGTGGCGGAGCTGGCGCATCCCCGCGTCCACCAGCGGGAAGCCGGTGCGCCCCTCGCACCACGCCTCGAAGCGCTTCTCGGCGTAGCTCCAGCTGATCTTGCCGCGGTAACGCTCCTGGAACTCGGACCTGGCGTTGCGCGGGAAGTGCAGCAGCACGTGCATGTAGAAGTCGCGCCAGCACAGCTGCCGCCGGAGCGCCTCCGGTCCCTGCCCCTGCGGCAGCCGGTCCTCGATCTCCCGCGGGGAGATGCAGCCGAAGTGCAGGTAGGGCGAGAGCCGCGAGGTGCGGTCCCTCCCCAGGGCGTCGTGGTCGTCGGCGTAGGCCGACACGTCGTCGGACAGGAACCGGGACAGCCGCTCGCGTGCGGCCGACTCGCCGCCCTCGGGCGGCTCGGCCACCTCCTGCGCGAGCCCCAGCGAGTCGAGCGAGGGGAGCCGTCCCTTGTTGACCGCGGACGGCAGGGCGGGCATCGCGCGCGGCGCGCCGATCACGTCGCGGCGGGGGGTGTCCAGCCAGTTGCGGTGGAAGGGCGTGAAGACGGTGTAGGGACGATCCGACTGGGTGCGCACTGCGGACAGATCGTCCACGGTGGCGACCCCCCGGTGCGAGACGGGCTCCACGTCGCGTGAGCGGAGCGCGGACTCCACCGCCTCGGTACGGCGCCGGGCGAACGGGCCGACGTCGCCGGTGAAGTGCACCTCCGTGGCGTCCGTCTGCGCGGCGAGCGCGGGCAGCTCCCGCTCCGGGGGGCCGTGTCGCGTCACCAGCCCGCTGCCGCGGTCACGCAGCGCGGCGTCCAGATCGGTCAGGCAGTCGAGCAGGAACTGGGTGCGCGCTCCGGAGGGGTGGCGCCCGCCGATCAGCCGGTCGTCGAAGCAGAAGACACCGACCACCCTCTCGTGGCCGTCCAGTGCAGCGCGCAGGGCGGGGTGGTCGTGGACGCGCAGGTCGCGCGTGAACCAGAGGAGAGCGGCCACTAATGGACTACGGACCGAGCCGGCGCCTGGCTCATGACCCGGCGAAGCGCGGTGGCGAACCAGGTGTTCTCCTCGTCGCTGCCAACGGTGACCCTGATGGCCCCCGGGGCTCCGAAGCCGGGCAGCTCCCGGACCAGCACGCCCTCCTCGCGCAGCAGCCTGCTGGCCAGCCGCACGCCGTCCCCGTCGGGCACGCCGGCGTAGACGAAGTTGGCCTGCGAGGGCTCGGGCAGCAGGCCGGCACCGGCCAATGTCCGCTCCAGCTCCTCGCGCGAGCGGCGGGCGTGCTGCACCCGCACCCCCACCGCGTCCAGCTCGGCCAGCGAGGCCAGCGCGGCGTCCTGGGCCGGCTGGTTGACGTTGAAGATCGGCCGGACCCGGTTGAGCGCATCGGCCACTTCGGGAGAGGCCAGGGCGTAGCCCACTCTCAGGGCGGCCAGGCCGTAGACCTTCGAGAAGGTGCGCAGGACCGCGAGCCGGGAGGTGCCCTCGCGTACCAGGGCGGGACCCTCCGGCTCCGGGTCGGCGTACTCGGCATAGGCCTCGTCGAGCACGCACAGCACGCCTGCCGGGAGATCGGCCAAGAACCGCCGCAGCTCGGCGCGGTCGACCAGGGTCCCCGTGGGATTGTTGGGATTGGCGATGTACACGAGCTTCGTGCGCGGGCGCCGGGCCGCGTCGAGCAACGCGTCCAGGTCCAGGTCACGGCCGGCCAGCGCCACCGGGACCGCCTCGGCCCCGCCACACCCGGCAGCGGTGGGGTAGCTGGGGAACGAGGGCCACCCGAACACGGTGGCGTCGCCGGGGTCCAGGGTGGCCACGGCGCACAGGCGGATCAGCTCGTCCGCGCCGTTGCCCAGCACCACCTGACCAGCGGGCAACGCGTGGCGTCCGGCCAGCTCCTCGCGCAGACGCACGGCCCCGCCGTCCGGGTAGCGGTTGAGCCCGTCGACCGCGGCCTGAAAGGCGGCCACCGCGCCGGGCAGCGGGCCGAAGGCGCCCTCGTTGGAGGAGAGCTTGACGATCCGCTCGAGGCCCAGTGTCCGCTGCAGCTCGCCCATAGGGCGGGCCGGCTGGTAGGGCTGGACCGAGGCCAGGGCGTCGCGCAGCGGCATCCGTCTAGCCTAGGCGGCCGATGGGCGACACCGTCGAGAGCTTCCGGCTGTTTCCCCTGGGCCTGGTGCTGCTCCCCCGGGAGAAGCTTCCTCTACACATCTTCGAGGAGCGCTACCGGACGATGATCGGCGAGTGCCTGGAGGACGAGCTGGAGTTCGGGGTCCTCTGGATGTCCGACGACGGGCTGCGCGAGGTGGGCTGCACGGCGCGGATCGAGCAGGTGCTGGAGCAATTCGACGACGGCCGGGTGAACATCCTCGTCGAAGGATCACGGCCCTTCCGGATGCTGCGGCGCATCGAGACGCTGCCCTACCCGGCCGGCGACGTCGAGCTGCTGGACGACGCCGACGAGGAGGACACGCCGGCAGCGGCCGCCGAGGCGCGCGTGCGCTACGGCGATCTGGTGGAGCGCGTCACCGACACTCGCCCGGAGCCAAAGGATCTGGACGGTCTGGACGCCTACGGGATGGCGGCCACGCTGGACGTGGCGCTGGACGAGAAGCAGTCCCTGCTCGAGCAGCGCTCCGAGCGCGCCCGCCTCGAGCAGCTGGAGACGCTGTTCGAGGGCGCCCTGGAGCGGATCAAGCTGTCCGAGAAGGCCGCCGAGCGCTCCAAGAGCAACGGCAGCATGCGTTCCTAGCCCACCACCTCGGCGGCACCGCCCCGCCGGGGATCTCCTCCGCCGCTGAGCACGCCCGTCTCCAGGTTCCGGGCCACGGCCTGGACGCCGCCGAAGTACAGGTTCTGCTCCTCCCACTGACGCACGGTCCAGCGCCCGCTGTCCACGAGCCGGTCGAGGGCGGCGGGGTCGACCCCGGGCTCGGCGTCCACCTCGCGACCCTCCACGTGCAGGCGCGGGTTGGCCACCGCCTCCTCGGCGGTCATGCCCTGGTCCACCACCGCGAGGATCGTCTGCAGCACCGCCGACCGGATGCGGTTCGACCCCGCTGAACCCAGGGCCACCTCGGCCCGGCCGTCGCGCAGCACCAGGGTGGGCGCCATCATGCTCGGCACCCGCGCTCCCGGCTCGTGGAGGTGGAAGCCGAGCGGGTTCAGGTCCTGCTCGCCGAGCATGTTATTCAGGTGCATGCCGGTGCCCGGGACCACCACCCCGGAGCACGACCCGTTGGAGCACGTGACCGAGACGCAGCCCCCGGCGGCGTCCATCACCGAGATGTGCGTGGTGTTGCCGAGCCGCGAGCGCACCTCGGTGGCCACGGTGTCAAGCGCCTCGTGGGCCAGGAAGCGCTCCAAGTAGCCGTCGGAGCCCAGGCCCTTCAGGAAGTCGGCGTCGCGAGCCCGGTTGGTGGAGGCGATCACCTCGGCGACCACCCCCGCGTCGTGAGGCTGGTCCAGCCGTTCGAGGATGCCGAGCGCGTCGGCGATGAGGATGCCCCCCGACGACGGTGGCGGGTTGGTGAGAACCTCGCGCTCACGGAACTCCACCCGCGCGGGCTCGCGCTCGACCACCTCGTAGGAGGAGAGATCCTCGGGGGTCAGCAGGCCGCCGCGGTCCAGCACCCAGTCGCAGATCGCCTCCGCCGTCTCGCCCGCATAAAGGTAGGCCGGACCCTCGACGCCCAGGCGTTCCAGCAGGTCGCCCAGGTCGGGCAGGTGGATCGTGTCGCCCGCCCGCAGCAACCGTCCGCCCGGGGCATAGAGCTCCCGGCTCTCCGGTGAGGAGGCCATGATCGGAGACAGCACCTCGAATAGGAACGCCTGCGCGGGAACCACCTCGACCCCCTCCCGCGCCGCCCGGGCCGGGCCCGCGGTCAGCCGGTCCATCGGCATGGTCCCGAAGCGCTCCAGCGCCTGGGCCAGCCCGGCCGGAGTCCCGTAGGCGCCGACCGAGGAGGGGCCGACGTTGAACCGCTGCACCGCGTCGTCGGAGAAGTAGATGTCGATCGGGGTCAACTCGGCGGGCTTGCGGTCCCCGTCCCCCCGCCCGGGAGCCGCGATGAAGAAGTCGAGCAGGTGGTTCTCGCCCCCGGCGGTGTGGACGAGCATGAACCCGCCCGCGCCCGGCCCGGTGAGGGGCGACTCGGCGACGAAGGACATGAGCACCGAAGCCACCGCGGCATCCACCGCGTTGCCGCCGGCGCGCAGGGTCGCGGCCCCCGCCTCCAACGTGAGCGGGTGTCCCGCTGCGACCACTCCCTTCATCCGCGGCGCAACGCTAGTCGGGTCCGGGTCCAGCGCGCCACCTGCGGGCCGAAACCCCCAGGCCCCAAGCAGCCTAACGGCGGGGGATGAACTCCGGCACGTCCACCTCGCCCAGCACGGAGCCCTCTCGGGCCCGCCGCACGCGCGGCTCGTGGTCGGCCGGGATCCGGTCGCCCCGCGGGGCGGCGCGGTGCTGCGGGCGGTCGCCGTAGCCGGTGGCCACCACGGTGACCCAGCACTGGTCGTCGACCTTCTCGTCGACCATGGCGCCGAAGATGATGTTCGCGTCGGGGTGCGCCGCCTCGGCCACCGCCTTCGCGGCCTCGTTGACCTCCCACAGGGAGAGGTCGCGGCCGCCAGTCACCGACAGCAATATTGCCCGGGCGCCCTCGAGCGAGGTCTCGAGCAGCGGGGACTCGATCGCATGCTCCACCGCGTCCATGGCCCGGCGCTCGCCGGTGCCCATGCCGATGCCGAGCAGCGCCTGGCCGGCCTCGGACATGATCGTGCGCACGTCGGCGAAGTCCAGGTTGATGAGCCCGGGCAGGGTGATGAGGTCGGAGATCCCCTGGACGCCCTGACGCAGGACGTCGTCGGCCACGCGGAAAGCCTCCACCATCGACGTGCTCTTGTCGAGCACCGACAGCAGTCGCGAGTTCGGGATCACGATCAGCGTGTCCACCTCGGCGGCCAGCTCCTCGACTCCCTGTTCGGCCTGCTCGCCCCGCCGCGCGCCCTCGAACGAGAACGGCTTGGTGACGATGCCGACGGTGAGGGCTCCCACCTCGCGGGCGATGCGGGCCACGACGGGCGCGGCGCCGGTGCCGGTGCCGCCGCCCGACCCTGCGGTGATGAACACCATGTCGGCGCCCTTGAGCATGTGCTTCAGGCGGTCGTACTCCTCCATCGCGGCCTGGCGCCCGAGCTCGGGGTTGGAGCCCGAGCCCAGTCCGCGGGTGCTCGCGCTGCCGATGTGAAGGCGGTTGGAGGCCGCCGAGGTCTCGAGCGACTGCATGTCGGTGTTGACCGCGATGAAGTCCACGCCCTCCACCTGGGCCTCGATCATGCGGTTCACGGCGTTGACGCCGGCTCCGCCGACCCCCACCACGCGCAGGACGGGCTGGGCCGAGCCGCTGGGCAGCGGTGAGCCGGAGACGATCGGGTCGGGCTCGGGCGTTCGCTCCATGATGTTCTCGGGGATGTCCGAAGAGAAGACGGTGCGCAGGCGCTCCTCGGGCGTCGGCACCCCCTGGTAGCGGCTGACGCGCTCGTCGCCCTGTGCCGCCTGCTCACGCCGGCGCTCGGCGCGCTCCTCGGCGCGGCGGGCCGCGTCGGTGGCGCGGCTGGCGAAGCTCTCCTGCTCCCGGCGCTCGGACTCCGGCTCGCGCCGCGGGGGCGCCTCCTGCTCGGCTTCCTCCTCGGGCCGGCGGCTGGACTGCGGCTCGGGCATCTGGCGCGTGGCCTGCGGGGCGGGACCGCCCTCGGGCAGGGGGCGACCGGCCTTGGGCTCGGAGTCACGCTTCTCCGCCCCGGGCTCCTCGTCGCCGGTCTTGCGGAACAGCTGGGCCAACGGCCCCTCCCGCATGCTCGCCCGCTTACCGCTTGACATTCGCCAGGACCTCCTCCGCTAGCTGACGGTAGGCGTAGGCGGCCTTGCCGTCCGGGTCGTACTTCAGCACCGACATCCCCTTGACCGGCGCCTCCGCGAAGCGCACAGTCTTGTTGATCCGCGAGGCGAACACGCGGTTCCCGAAGTTCTCCTCCAGGATCTCGATCGCCTCCTTGGCGTGCACCGTCCGGTTGTCCACGAGCGTGGGCAGGATCCCCTCTATCTCGATATCCGGGTTGAGCTCCTCGCGCACCATGGACAGGGTGTTCTGGAGCTGGATCAGCCCGCGCATGGACAGATACTCGCACTGCACGGGGACGATCACCTTGTTTGACGCGGTCAGGGCATTGATGGTGAGCAGCCCGAGGCTCGGCGGGGTGTCGATGAAGACGTAGTCGTAGTCCTCCCTGATGGGACCAAGACCCTTCGTCAGGGAGCGCTCGCGGCCGATCATCGTGGACATCGCGATCTCGGCGCCGGCCAGGTCGATGGACGCGCACGCGATGTCCACCTCGCGGCGGCGGATCACCTCCCGCATCGACACGTGGTGCACGAGCACGTCGTACATCGACACTTCGAGCGCGTCGGGGTCGATGCCCTGGCTCATCGTGAGGTTGGCCTGGGGGTCCAGGTCCACGCAGAGCACGCGATGGCCGCGCTCCACGAACGCGGCGGCGAGGTTCAGCGCGGTCGTCGTCTTGGCCACGCCGCCCTTCTGGTTGGTGAAGGCGATCACCTTGGCCTTGGACACTGGGGCCTCCGGTTCAGTCGGCTGCGCGGGTCGGGAGCGCTCGAACAGTCCCATTACGAGGTGCTGATTCGCACGACGGGGACGGAATCCTTCAGTCTCGGGCAGTCTTGGGCCGAGGTGAGTGACCTGTGGGACAAGCGCCTGGTGTTCGTCACGGGCAAGGGCGGAGTCGGCAAGACGACCTTGGCCGCTGCGATCGGGGTGGCCGCCGCCCGGCGCGGCAAGCGCACGGTCGTGTGCGAGGTCTCCGACCAGGAGCGCCTGCCGGGACTGTTCGGCGTCGGGGCCGCGGGCGGGGAGGAGCAGGAGCTGGCTCCGGGCCTGGCGGGCGTGACCGTGGACCCCGAGCGGACCAAGGAGGAATGGCTGCGCTACCAGCTGCGCTCGGCCACGCTGGCCGGCGTGCTCGGCCAGAGCCGCGTGTTCCAGTACCTCACCGCCGCCGCGCCAGGGCTCACCGAGCTCGTGACCATGGGCAAGATCTGGGACCTGGCGCAGCTCGAGCGGCGCACCGAGGGCGGTGTCTACGACCTGGCGGTGGTCGACGCCCCGGCCACCGGGCACGGCGTCGCCCTGCTCCGCGCCCCGTCCACGTACGCGGGCCTGGCCCGGGTCGGCCCGATCCGCCGCCAGGCGCTGATCATCGACGAGTTCGTGCGCGACCCGGCCGCCACCGGCGTCGTGGCCGCTGCGCTGCCCGAGGAGATACCGGTCACCGAGACCATGGACCTGGAGCGCCGCCTGGAGGAGGAGCTGGGCCTGACGCTCGACGCGATCGTGGTCAACGCCGTCAACCCCAGACGCTTCAGCGCGGGCGAGTCGCGGGCGCTCGGCCACACCGGGGGCGGCTCGCCCGAGGCGCGGGCGGCGATCGAGGCGGCGCTGTCCGAGCACGCCCGCGCGCGCACGGAGCATGCCCAGGTGCGCCGGCTGCGGCGGGCGGCGCGGGGGCCGGTGCACACGCTCCCTCATCTCTTCGAGCCCGAGATCGGGCGTCCCGAGTTGGAGCGCCTGGCCGGCGAGCTGGAGCGCAGGCTGTGATCGAGCGCTGGCTCGAAGGCCGCGACGTGTGCATCTGCGCGGGACCGGGCGGCGTCGGCAAGACCACCACCGCCGCGGCGATCGCGCTGGGAATGGCCGCCCGCGGGAACAAGGTGGCCGTCCTGACGATCGACCCGGCGCGCCGCCTGGCCGCGGCCCTGGGACTCGAGCACCTGGACAACGAGGCCCATCGGGTGGACGCGGAGGTCTCGGGCGAGCTGTGGGCGATGATGCTCGACCCCAAGCGCACCTTCGACGAGCTGGTGGCACGGCACGCGCCCGACGACCGGACCCGCGACGCCGTGCTGTCCAACCGGATCTACCGCGAGCTGTCCAACGCGGTGGCCGGGTCGCAGGAGTACATGGCGATGGAGAAGCTCCACGAGCTGCACGAGGGCGGCGAGTTCGACCTGCTCGTGCTCGACACCCCGCCCACCCGCCACGCGCTGGACTTCCTCGACGCGCCCCGCCGGCTCGCCGCCTTCATCGACTCGCCGTCGCTGCAGCTGCTCACGGGCGGCGGGCTGCTGGGCCTGAAGTTGCTGGGGCGCGGTACGAGCGTGGTGTTCGCCGGGCTGAAGGCGGCCACGGGGGTGGACCTGCTCCAGGACCTGTCTGACTTCTTCCGCGCCTTCGGCTCGATGACCGACGGCTTCCGCGAGCGCGCCCGCGCGGTGAACGAGCTGCTGGCCGACGAGCGCTCGGCGTTCGTCGTCGTCACCTCGCCGCGACGGGACGCGATCGACGAGGCCGTCTTCTTCCACCGGCGCCTGGCGGACGCCGATTTGCCGTTCGCCGGCGTCGTGGTCAACCGCGCGCGGGTGCCCGCCCCGGCGCACGACGACGGCCTGGCCGCGGAGCTGGAGGCTCTGCTCGGTGCCGCGCTGGCGCGGAAGGTCCTCCGCACCTGGGACGAGGAGCGCATGCTGGCCGCGCGCGACCGGGCCGCCCTGGCCGGCCTGCGCCGGCGGGTGGGCGCGGCGCCCACCATCGAGGTCCCGCGGATGGACGGCGACGTGCACGACCTGGAGGGACTCGCCCGCGTGAACGAGCACCTTTTCGCGGGGCGGCGGCGGCGCCGGGGCGCCCGTCAGACCGGTGCCGAGTAGTCCTCGGGGTCGTCCCAGCCCCAGTCGGCCGACGGGGTCACGCCCTCGAGCTGGTGCTGCCCGGCCGCCGGCTCCGGCTCGGCCTCGGCGGTGGCCGCCGGGGCCTCGAAGTCGGTGGTCTCGGGCTCGGCCGGGGCGGAATCGCGGCGCAGGTCCCGCGCCGCCACCGGCCCGACCTTCGCCTCGCCGGGCGCGAACGGCTCGGGTGAGGTCTCGAGCAGGATGTCGTCGGCCAGCCCCTTGAGGTCCGGCTCGAGGTATCCGCAGAGCACGTCGCGCAGCAGGGCGCGCAGGTGCCCCTCCATCTCGGCCACGAGCGCACGCGGGGACTCCGATCCGATCCGGCGCTGGAGGTTGCCGCCTCCGCACATCACGAACTCCTCCAGGCCCACGGCGGCCTCGATCCTCCGCTGGACGGCCCGCCGCTCACCCTCCTCCGCGCAGAGCGCGGCCACCCTCAGCGCCAGGCTAGCCCGGCCGGCGTCGCTCATCGCGTCCAGCAGCGCGCGCAGTCCCAGCAGGTAGTCCGAGAGCGCCTCGGCGTCGTTGGCCCGCTCGCAGCCCATCTCGAAGCGCCCCAGCGCCCAGCCGACCGGCCCGGCCGGCGCGCCTCCCAGAGCGTCCAGGAACTCGCGCAGGTCGCGCTCCTCCTCGGCCGGCAGCGTCCACGGGGCGCCGCGGGCGATGCCTCCCCCGCCGAGACCCACCGGCGCCCAGCGGCCCTCGCCGGAACGGCGCCACCCGGGCGCGGACAGGGCCACGGCCCCGGGCGCCCACAGGCGAAGTGCGGTCACCAGCCCGCGGAAGCGCTCCTCGGCCTCCCGCGCCGGGATGTGGTCATCGGCGGCGACGTCGCGTTCCAGTACGCACAGCACAGCCGGCTCGGCGTCGTCCTCGATCGACCAGACCACCTCGGGCGGAGCGTCAGCGCGGTCGCCCGCGACCAGGGCCAGCCCGCCGCCCAGGTCGATCCCCTCGCTCTCGATCTCCACGCCGCGCAGCGCCGCCACCACGCGCCCGCTCACGGCGTCGCGGTAGAGGGTGGTCTCCACCTCCTCGTAGAGGCGCTCGAAGCGCTCCTCGGGAAAGCCGAAGCTGGTGGCGTCCTCGTACAGCCGCTCGAGCATCGCGCGCAGCGCGGGCTCGGCCTGTTCTCCGCGCAGTCCGTTCACGTGCAGCCAGGGCGACGCGCCCGCGCCGAGCTCCTCCCCGGCGCGCCGGCATGCGGGCAGGTCGCGGATCGTGGGCCAGCGCTCGGCCAGGAAAGCGGACGTGCGCGGGCGATAGTGGTAGAGCGCGGGCCCGCGCCCGCGGCCCTCGTCGACCACGTCGAACTCGATCTCGGCCCCGTCGCGGAGCTCGTCCGTGAGGAACGCGGCGGCCTCCAGCGCGAAGTCGCGGAGCGCGTCGTGGAGGGCACGGTTTCGCATGCGGGCGGTTTCGCGCCCGCGCCCGGGGTTCCTGCTACCGGCGGCTCAGGCGGCGGCGATGACCGGCTGGCGGCGCTCGGCCGGACGGCAGTCGTCGGCGGTGACGCCGAGGTGCTCGCGCCCGTAGGCCCGCATGCTCTCGATCAGGGGCACCAGGGCCTCGCCCTTGGGCGTGAGCGAGTACTCCACCCGGGGCGGGACCTCGGGGAAAGTCTGACGCTCCAGGATTCCCTGCTCCTCGAGCGCGCGCAGGCGCAGCGAGAGCGTGCGCGGGCTGATGCCGGCCAGGGAACGCTCGAGCTCACAGAACCGGCTGGTGCCTTCGGCCAAGTCGCGGATCACGAGGATCGTCCACTTGCCGCAAATGATGTCCGCGGTGGCGCAAACGGGACACGACTCGGCCGAGGCCATACAGACGCGAGTCTAGCGCAAGACTTCACCAACTGAAGTGTGGGGAGAGCATCGGTGCGCACCCGGCCGAGCCGGGCGCTTCCGCGGAGAGCATCGGTGCGCACCCGGCCGAGCCGGGCGCTTCCGCGGAGAGCATCGGTGCGCACCCGGCCGAGCCGGGCGCTTCCGCGGAGAGCATCGGTGCGCACCCGGCCGAGCCGGGTGCTTCCGCGGACGGCGGGGGCGCGCCGGTGGGCGCGCCCCCTGTCCTCCCCCACACCTCGCCGATCAGGTACTCAGGTTGCTGAGCAGGCCTCCGCCACCACCGCCGCCCGCGGTGGGGACCACACGACCCTCGCTGGGCTGCACCAGCACCCAGCCGGCTCCCGCGAACGACATCTGGATCGACTCTCCCGACCCGCGCCCGATGAGGTTCTTCAGCTTGATGTCGGTCTTGATGCCGGTTCGGACGCTCGACGCCCACGTGATCGCCGCCGAGGGGTCGGCGAACGTGGGGGCGTCCCCCGTGTTGAGCAGCACCGGTGGGCCGTCCGAGAGGACGGCCACCCACCCGCTGCCCTGGAGCGCGGTATTGAACAGACCGCCGCCCATCATGCCGCTGGCGCCCTCCACCCGCTTGATGTCCCAGTCGATGCCCGCGTCGAAGGCCAGCAGGTTGGAGCCGTTGACCGTGATGGCGTCGTTCTCGAGGTAGAGCAGGTGCACATCCTGGGCCGTGTCGGCCAGGAACACCTCGCCCGTGCCCGACATCTTCATCAACGACTGGCCTTCGCCGGTCACGGCCTTCTTGATCAGGCGGCTCATCCCGCCCGACCCAGCGTGCTCGAACGACACCTCGCCCTGGTAGGCCACCATCGACCCGAGCTTGGCCTGGATCGTTACCTGGTTCAGGCTGACTTTGAGGAGCTTCGAATTTTGCAGCGCGAAGGGCTGCTCCGACTTGGTCTCCTGAAACTCGGCGAGGGTGCTCTGCACTGGGCCTCCTGTTCGTGGTCGATTCGGGGCGTGGTCACTCTGCGCCCAAGGCCCGTTCGAGTCAAGGGCTACGCGTCCAGCCTCGTCCTGGCTGTCGGTAGTCTGAGCCACCTTGCTGAGGCGTGGTCTGCTGCTTGCCGTCGCGGCGCTCTTCCTCGCGCCCTCGGCGCGGGCCGCCGACCCGATCCTTCCCCTCGCCCAGGTCAAGCCGGGGATGAAGTGCACCGGCCTGTCGGTGCTACGGGGCACGACGATCTCGCAGTTCGGCGTGGAGGTGCTCGACGTGCTCGGGACCGACACGACCTTCAGCGGCCCCCGGATCCTGATCCGCGTCTCCGGGCCGGCGATCGATGCCACGGGGATCGGTCCCGGGTTCTCCGGCTCGCCGATCCTGTGCCCGGGCGCGGGCGGCGCGCTCGCCAACGCCGGCGCCATCTCTGAGGGGCTCGGGGAGTACGGCAACAAGGTCGCACTGGCGACGCCGATCGAAGAGGTGCTCACCGACGCACCGGCCGCCGCCGCACGGGTGAGCCGACGCCCGGAGATCGCCCGTGCCGCCCGGCCGCTGGCCTCGCCGCTGAGCGTGTCGGGTGTCTCGGCCGCCACCCTGTCGCTGCTCCAGCGCGCCGCGTCGCGGGCCGGGACGCCGGTGTTCGCCGCCCCGCCCGGTCCCGCCGGTGGGTACCCGCCGCAGCCGCTCGTGCCCGGCGCGGCCGTGGGCGCCGCCCTTTCGTCGGGAGACGTGGCCGTGAGCGCGGTCGGCACCGTGGCCTATCGCGACGGCGCGAGGCTGTGGGCCTTCGGCCACCCGTTCGACGCAGTCGGCCGCCGCTCGCTGTTCCTCCAGGACGCGTACATCTTCGGCATCATCAACAACCCGCTGGGGGTCCCCGAGCTCGGCGCGCAGACCTACAAGCTCGCGTCCGGCGGCGGGAACGTGCAGGGCACCATCACCACCGACGCGGTCGCCGCGGTGGCCGGCACCGTCGGCAGCGTGACCCCCGCGGTGCCGCTCACGGTGTCGGCGCGTGAGCGCGGCGGGCGTAGCGTGACCCTCGAGTCTCGCCTGGCCGACGAGCGCGCCCTCGGCTACGGCGCCGGGCTGTCCCTGATCGGGCCGCTGGCGGCGTCCCAGGCGCTGAGCCAGGTCCTGCGCAGCGCGCCGCCGGTGACGCTCGCGATGTGCGTGCGGTTCGTGGTGAAGGGCCGGTCTCGCCCGCTCGGGTTCTGCAATCCCTACTTCGGCGTCGACCCGGCCCTGTTCGACCTGAGCGACGCCGCGGCGCTGGTGGACTCCTTCGACCTCGCTCCGCTCGACCTGGAGCGGGCCCGGGTGAGCATGCGGGTGCGCCGCGGGGTCACCCGCGACGTGCTCGTGTCCGCCGCGCTGCCCGACCGGGTGCGCCCGGGGCAGCGAGTGCGGGCGCGCGTGGTCACGCTGCGCCGCGGCGGCGAGCGGCGGCGGCTGTCCTTCCGGTTCCGCCTACCCCGCGACCTGCGTCCGGGCCGCCAGACCGTGGTGCTGGCCGGCAACGGCGGGGAGGACTTCTCCGGAGACGACCTGATCCTCGTGCTGTCCGAGGCGCTCGGCGAGGAGTTCGGCGGCGAGGGCGCCGCCGAGCCCCGCAGTGTCCGGCAGCTGGCGCGCCGGCTGGCCGCGTTCCGGCGGCCACTGGGCATCGAGCTGCGCCGCAAGCGGCGCCGGCCGAAGGTGGTCTACGAGGCCGAGGACGTGAGCTTCGAGGGAAGCGTGCGGGTCAGCCTGCGGGTGGTGCGGGCGGGCCGCTGACTACCGGCTGGCCCCCGTTGACCTCGTCGCCGCCGTTGCCGGAGCCGCCGATCACGCCCTCGACGGACGTCGAGCGCAGGCCGTCGGAGGCCACCAGCAGCTTGAAGTCGTGCGGGTGGGTGGCCGCTCGCATGGCGTCGGCCATCGACACACGGCCGTCCTGCGTGTGCTTCAGCAGGGCCTGGTCGAAGCTCTGCATGCCGTAGTACGTGCCCTCCTTGATCACCTCGGGCAGGCGTCCGGTCTCGTCGGCGTTCAGGATCATGTCCCGCACGCGGCCGGTCATGCGCAGGATCTCGCAGGTGGCCACCCGGCCGTTTCCGTCGGGGGTGGGCACTAGGCGCTGGGACACGACGCCCTTGAGCGTGCCGGCCAGCATGGCGCGGGCCTGCTTCTGCTCGGACTGGGAGAAGAAGTCGATGATGCGGTTGACCGACTCGGACGCGTCCACGGTGTGAATGGTCGAGAGGACGAGGTGGCCGGTCTCGGCGGCCGACAGCGCGGTCCGCACGGTCTCCTCGTCACGCATCTCGCCGATCAGGATCACGTCGGGGTCCTGGCGCAGGACGCGGCGCAGCGCACGGCCGAAGGACACGGTGTCCTCGCCCACCTCGCGCTGATTGATGATGGCCCGCTTGTCGCGGTGCAGGAACTCGGCCGGGTCCTCGATGGTCACGATGTGCTTGGCGTAGTTCGAGTTGATGTGGTCGATCATCGCCGCGAGCGTCGTGGACTTGCCCGACCCGGTCGTACCGGTCACGAGGATCAGCCCGCGCTCCTCGTTGGCGAGCGTGGTGATCACCTCGGGCAGCAGCAGCTCGGCGACGCTCTTGATCTGGAACGGGATTGCGCGGCAGACGAGCGACACCGATCCGCGCTGGACGAACGCGTTGACGCGGAAGCGGGCCACCCCGGGGATGGAGTAGGAGAAGTCGACCTCCCGCTCTTTTCGGAACGCCTCGAGCTTGTTCTCGTCGGTGAGCATGTGGAACAGGACCTGTTCGGTCTGCGCTGGGAGCAGCTTCTCCATGTCGGGGATCTGCGTGAGCGTCCCGTGGCGGCGGACGACGGGGGGCGACGGGACCTTGAGGTGGAGGTCCGACCCCTCGGTCTCGATCACGTGCATGAGGGCCTGATCGATGTCGAACATGGTCCTCTCATCGACCGATCCCGGCCGGGCCTGAAGGGGTGAGTGTTCGCCTGGACCGGCGCCGAGTTCCGGGATGGCAAGCGAGTCTTCGCCTGGTTCCTCGGCTCAGGTGTCCTGAGGCGCGAGAGCCGAGCAGGGCAAGGACGCAGGGAGCGACGCGTGCAAGCGCACGCGAGCGACCGAGGACGCCGCCATGCGACGGCTATCGCGTCTCAGGCTACGTCGCGGAGCTTCTGTGCTTCAGCCAGAGACTGGAGCTTCTTCAGGCTCTGGTTCTCGATCTGGCGGATGCGCTCACGTGTGACGTTGAACGTGCGTCCGACCTCGTCGAGGGTGCGGGGGTGCTCGCCGCCGAGGCCGTAGCGGAGCTCGAGGACCCGGCGCTCGCGGTAGGAGAGGTTCTCCAGCGCCTCGCGGAGGGCCTCCTTGGTAAGGATCTCGGCGGCGCGCTCGTAGGGGGACTCGGCCCGCTCGTCGGCGATGAACTGCCCGAACTCGGACTCCTCCTCGTCGCCGACGGGCTTCTCCAGCGAGACGGGAGCCTGGGCGGAGCGCTTGATGGACTCCACTTCCTCGGGCTCGATGCCGGTGTGCTCGGCGATCTCGTCGGGGGTGGGCTCGCGACCGAGCTCGGTGACGAGCTTGCGCTCGGCCCGGCCGATCTTGTTGAGCTTCTCGACCACGTGCACGGGGATCCGGATGGTGCGCGCCTTGTCGGCGAGGGCGCGGGCGATCGCCTGGCGGATCCACCAGGTGGCGTAGGTGGAGAACTTGAAGCCCTTGCGG